>ENA-OVGH01001164-OVGH01001164.1-human-gut-metagenome-genome-assembly--contig:-NODE-1164-length-19205-cov-3.075144_pt1 | contig 19205 bp, 15 predicted proteins | sample MGYA00237770_ERZ505419 | MGnify/ENA primary metagenome ERZ505419 (study PRJEB26158, sample SAMN06016353) | human gut metagenome | biome: human gut; feature: ankylosing spondylitis patient; material...
TTTGTCATGTATTAAAAAAGAGACAGCCGAAACCGACTGTCTCTTTAAAATATCTGCTTAATAAGACTTATGCTTCTGTCTCTTCGTCAGCATAGCCCTGAGAATCTGACTCAAGAGCCTTCATGCTCAGGCTGATCTTGCCGTCCTTGATGTCCATGACCTTGACGATCACAGCATCGCCCACAGAGACCACGTCCTCGACACGTTCTACACGATCCTTGTCCAGCTTGGAAATATGCACCAGACCGTCACGTCCCGGAGCGATCTCCACGAACGCACCAAACGGCTTGATGGAAACTACCTTGCCCTTATAGATCGAACCAACCTCCGGGTCAATGGCGATGGTCTCGATCATCTGGTATGCCTTGCGGCAGCCATCCATGGAAATGCCGCTGATGAATACGTTTCCGTCCTCGTTTACGTCGATCTTTACGCCGCATTCCGCAGACATCTTCTGAATGACCTTACCGCCCTGTCCGATGACATCCCGAATCTTGTCGGTCGGGATCTTGATCTGGAGCATTTTCGGCGCATATTCGCCTACGGTCTCTCTCGGTGCCGGGATTGCCTTCAGCATGATCTCATCCAGAATGTACAGACGAGCCTTGCGTGTCTTTTCGAATGCCTCTGCGATGATCGCCGGTGTCAGACCGTCTACCTTGATGTCCACCTGGATGGCAGTGATACCCTTCTTGGTACCGCCAACCTTAAAGTCCATATCGCCGTAGAAATCCTCCAGACCCTGGATGTCTACCATAGTCTTGAACTCGTCGCTGTTGGGCAGTGTAATCAGACCGCAGGAAATACCGGCAACCGGTGCATGAATCGGCACGCCGGCATCCATCAGCGCCAATGTCGAGCCGCAGATCGATGCCTGAGAGGTAGAGCCGTTGGAGGACAGTACCTCAGAGACCAGGCGCATTGCATACGGGAATTCTTCCACCGTGGGCAACACCGGAATCAGCGCACGCTCTGCCAGTGCGCCGTGACCGATCTCACGGCGTCCCGGTCCACGGCTGGGCTTTGTCTCGCCTACAGAGTAGGACGGGAAATTATACTGGTGCATATACCGCTTGGAGGTCTCTTCGTCCAGACCGTCCAGTTTCTGGCTGTCGCTGACCGGTCCCAGTGTTGCCACAGTCAGCACCTGTGTCTGACCACGGGTAAACAGACCAGTGCCGTGTACACGGGGCAGAACGCCAACCTCAGCCGCCAGCGGACGAATCTCATCAATGCCTCTGCCGTCCACACGCTTGCCCTCATAGAGCCATGCACGGACGATCTTCTTCTGGATGAGGTACAGGATCTCGTCGATCATGCCGGTCTCTTCGCCGCAAACGGCATCGAAAGTCTTGTGTGCCGCATCAATGATCGGGCGCAGGCGTGCATCCCGTTCGTTCTTGTCGTTGGTGTCCAGAGCGTGTGCCACCTGGTCATGCACCATTGCATCAACATTCTCGAACAGCTCCTGGTCTACCTCGTGCGCCTCAAAGACAAACTTCTCCTTGCCGATTTTTGCCTGGATGTCGGAAATAAAGGCAACCATTTTTTTGATTTCTTCATGACCGGTAAGAATTGCCTGGAGCATGGTATCCTCCGGCACTTCATTGGCGCCAGCCTCGATCATGACGATCTTGTCCTTAGTGCCGGCAACGGTCAGATGCAGGTCATTGTGCTGGCGCTGTTCCAGCGTCGGGTTCAGCACGATCTCGCCGTCAACCAGTCCTACGCTGATGCCGGCGATCGGTCCGTTCCAGGGAATATCGGAAATGGACAGCGCAATAGAAGTGGCGATCATGCCCACAATATCCGGTGCGCAGTCCTGGTCCACTGCCAGAACCGTCATGACAACGGAAACGTCATTCCGCATGGACTTCGGGAACAGCGGACGAATCGGACGGTCTACCATACGGGAGGTCAGAATCGCCTTTTCCGAAGGCTTTCCTTCCCGCTTGGTGAAAGAGCCGGGAATCTTTCCCACCGAATACATCCGTTCCTCATAGTCCACAGACAGCGGGAAAAAGTCGATGCCCTCTCTCGGCTTTGCGCTTGCAGTGACATTCGCCATCACCACGGTATCGCCGTAGCGTACCCAGCAGGAACCGTTCGACAAAGCGCAGGTCTTTCCGGTCTCGACCGAAAGGGGTCTGCCGGCAAAGGTTGTTTCAAATCGTTGTGCGTTCTCAAACATATCTTGTCTTTCCTTTCCTGATTCCAGCCACCCGAATTCGCAAAAAGCCCTATACTTCGACAATTGCAGCGCCCGATGAAGTACACGGCTTAATGCGAATGCCTGTTTTTGGAATCGTTATCATACACAGAAAGGCAGACAAAGCACTCGGCTCTGTACTGCCTTTCCCTTTTTTCGTCGTTGTATCTTACTTACGGATACCCAGCTTCTCGATTGTTGCACGATAGCGGTTTACATCCTTCTTCTTCAGATAGTTCAGAAGGTTTCTTCTGTGACCAACCATCTTCAGCAGACCACGTCTGGAGTGATGGTCGTTCTTGTGAGACTTCAGATGTGCAGTCAGATCGTTGATTCTCTTTGTCAGAATGGCGATCTGTACTTCCGGAGAACCGGTATCGTTCTCGTGGGTACGGTTTTTCTCGATGATCTCAGTTTTTTCTTCTTTCAGCAGCATTTTCTTTCACCTCATTTAGTATTATCATGCACATAGAAAAAGGCAGGTGATATTCCGTTACGAAAGCGGAAATCCGCTTTTCTCCGGCTTACTCCAGATTCCAAGTACATGACCTTTGTTATTATACCACATTTTCCGGCACTTGTAAAGTATTTATTTTGTAAATTAAGAAATAATTTTTCCTTTTCCCTTGTGGGTGCGTCCGCCGCCGGACTGCTTTCCGCCGGCTTTTTTCGGCGGTTCAATGGGCTTTTCCTTGCCGCCCATGTCCTCGAACACGGTCTCCTCTTCCGACGCAGAGACCTGCGCCAGTTCCGGATTGACTTCGCCACGCTGTTCATAGTACGGGTTGATGATGTACTTCTGAATGATGGGATAAGACTGGAACGTAATCACCAGTCCCAACCAGGATGCCGGCATAAACGGCAGCAGGAACAGCAGGATCATGGAGTACTTGATGTTCACAAACATGAATACCAGCACATAAACTGCGATCACAGCCGCCAGGATCAGCGTGGTGATGATATTGGTTTTCAAGGCGACTACAGACAGCGCCAGGGAATTTTTCAGCACATTTTTCAGAGACAGGTTCGTGGAAACCAGCATGGGGAAAATGTAGAAATTCATGATAAGTGCGATGACGCCGATGCTCAGCGTAATGGCAAAAAAGATGTAGTACACCTTGCTCCCCGACTGCTCAATGAGCTTCGGATATACATAAAACGCCGCCGAGATGCAGCACGCCAGCAAGCAGTCCAGCACGCCGATAATACAAGAATACTTGAATTCCGAACGGAACGCCTTGAAAAAGTCATGCACCAGAAACGTAGGCTTTTCCATGACAAAATTTTTCAGGATCTTCGTATGCGCCGCCGTTGCCGGTCCGATAATTACAGCAAACAGCACCAGACAGGCCGCCGCCAGAATGATTCCCAGCTGGGAGTCGAGGGCAAGCGCCAGGACAACTGCGCCGATCACCGGCAAAAAGCTGAGAAAATACAGCAGATTCAGCTCAAACAGTTTCCAGAACTTTCTGCCGAATATCTCAAAAAAGCGGAAAAAGCCCTTTTTCTTCGGTGCATTTTTTGCGATACCGGAACCGGCACGCTCGTAATTCGATCCAAACAGACCCATAGACAAACTTCCTTTCCGAAGAGCGTGCCGGAAAGAAAGCACGCCCTTATTTTACCGCCGCATAGAACGCCGTCCCATAGGCGAACCCGAACAGCAGCAGAAACACTGCAAGCACAACGAATCTGGCGCAGTACATCCGGAGCTGGTGATACATCTGCTCTTCCGGCTCATTCCGGAAACCGTAGGCAGTGAAATAGCCGGAGAACCGCAGGGATTCCCTCGCCGCCAGCACCAGCAGCGCCGACATCGGCACAAAATAGCACAGCAGCGTCGTACTGCGCACAAAAGCGCCGCCGGCACTGCACTGTGTCTGCAAGGTGCCGCCCATGCACACGCCGTAGGTCAGCAGCAGCAGCCACGCAAAAGGCTGTCCCACAGCCGAAAAGCCCAGCAGAAAAAACGCCAGCAGGAACAGCAGGATGTCCCCTGCGCTCTCCGTCCAGAGTGCCGGAAGAGTAGGCTTGGTCTGAAAAAACATTCCCAGAAAGCCTGCCCAGCCCGTAGGCACGCCGTCATACTGCCACCGCAGCATGACCATGCCCCAGGCTGTCCCCAGTAAAATGCAACCAAACAGCAGGCAGAACAGCCGCTGTCTGCGCTCCGTTGTTGTCAGTGTTGTTCGCTTTCGGATCATCACAGATCGCTCCTTTGCTTTGCAAATTGGCTTGTACCTGCTCTCATCCTATGCGGTATATTTTTTGATTATGATTTCTCAGAACCTGTTTTCACAAGCGTATATATGTGTCTTGTGAAAACGGGTTCTTATTTTGCCAGCTCGTATGCACGCTTGGTGCAGCTCTCGCAGGCATTCCGGACAGCATCAGACAGCTTGCCCTCGTACAGCTGATCCAGACCGGCAAGCGTCGTTCCGCCCGGCGAAGAGACCTGGCGGATCAGTTCGTCGATCGAATAGCCGGAGTCCGTAATCATCTTTGCAGAACCGATCAGCGACTGTGCAAACAGTTCCTTTGCCGATGTCTCCGGGAGACCCACTTTTGCGGCATAATCCAGAAAGCTTTTCGCAAACAGATAGATGAAAGCCGGGCTGCTGCCGTTAATGGCGATGACCTCTTTCATCTGCTCTGGCGCAATGACAGCGGTCATGCCGCAGCTGCCGAAAATGCGCTGTACCACAGCAAATTCCGCATCGCTGACAGCATCGTCTTTCGCCAGTGCAGTTGCGCCCTCGCCCAGCAGCAGCGGTGTGTTCGGCATCGCCAGAACCACTTTTGCATAGGGCTTTGTCATTTTCCGGATAAAGTCCGCACCGATGCCGGCAGCGATAGAGACCAGAACCGTCTCTTCTGTCACTGCATCTGCAATCTGCGGCAGCACCTCTTCAAACTTCTGCGGCTTGATCGCCAGGAATACGTACTGACTCTTTTCCACCACTTCGGCTGCGCTCCCGCACTTCTGCACGCCGCAGTTTGCCAGAGCGTCAACTTTCGCCTCGGTCGGGTTGTATGCGAACAGCGAGGTTTCCTGTTTCAGGCTGCTGCCGGCGATTCCTTTCAGAATCGCACTGCCCATATTGCCAACACCAATAAATCCAATGGTATCCATGTACATTCTCCTTCTTTCTTTTTCTGCCGGAAATATCCCCGTCGGGAAATTTTTCCGGACAACATATCATTTCTATTATACTGCAAATTGCACAAAATTGCAAGGGAAACACAAAATAAAGCCTGCGCACAAAATTTGCAGCTGTTTTTTCAGCAGATTGCCTAAAAAATCCACAGGCATCCGATTGGATATGCCGGGGAATCCGCAATCTGACTGCGTATGGGATTCCGTGTTTTCCAGATATGCCAAACAAAAAAGTGGACGCACTTTCGCACGTCCACCCCTTTTCAGCATTCTTTTACAGTTTCATTAGAATGCAACATCTTCTGCGATCTGATGCAGCTTTTCATCATACGGCTTTGTCATAGACAGAGCTTCCTGGATGTCGAAGTCAACGACCTTGCCGCCCTGCATACCTACAACACGGTTGCCGATGCCCTGCTCCAGCAGTTCAACTGCATAGTAGCCCATTTCAGTTGCAGCAACACGGTCACGAACGGTCGGAGAACCGCCACGCTGTACGTGACCCAGAATGGTTGCACGGGATTCAATGCCGGTCTTTTCCTGGATCAGCTTGCAGATCTCTTCCGAATGACCGATATTCTCTGCAACAACGATAATGAAGTTCTGCTTGCCTCTTGCCTTGAATTCCATCATCTTTTTAGCGATCTTATCCAGATCATACGGCTTTTCCTTTGTGATGATCTCCAGTGCGCCGGATGCAACACCGGTATTCAGCGCAATGTAACCTGCACCACGACCCATAACCTCAACAACGCTGCAGCGATAGTGAGACTGGCTGGTGTCGGACAGCTTGTCCATCAGCTCCATTGCGGTATTCATTGCAGTATCATAACCAATGGTGTAATCGGTGCAGGCGATATCGTTGTCGATGGTACCCGGCAGACCTACACACAGGATGCCGTGTGCAGACAGATCTGCTGCGCCACGGAACGAACCGTCACCGCCGATGACAACCAGACCTTCCAGACCATACTTTTCACAGGTAGCCTTTGCCTTCAGCACACCCTCTTCGGTGCGGAACTCCGCACTTCTTGCAGTGTACAGCATGGTGCCGCCACGGTTGATAATACCGGCAACACTCATCTCGTCCATCGGCTCAATGTCATCGTCCAGCAGGCCGCAGTAGCCACGCTTTACGCCATATACTGTCATGCCCTTTTTCAGAGCCGCACGAACAACAGCACGTACTGCTGCATTCATACCCGGCGCATCGCCGCCGCTTGTCAATACACCAATCGTTTTAATCATAAACGTATTCTCCATTCCGCCGCATGGCAAAATTTTGAAACGGCAGCGCAGCTTGAAAGCCGCATACGCATTCACCATTCCATTCCTATTCTATTATACTGATATTTCCCGGGTTGTCAAGTGGTATTCGAAAAAGTTAACAAGTTCCATGCAAAATTTGAGCAACTCTGCACAAAAAATGAAAATGTCTATTTTGCCGGCAGGAACCCGATCTGTTCCGGCGGAACCAGCCCGCAGAGTGCAGCATACGATTCCGGCTGCACCGCCATCGCCTGTCCGCCACGCAGAGAGAGCATCTTTTTCCGGTCGGTCAGATAAAAGCAGACCGGCACATCTCCCGGATACTGCTGCACCAGCGCCGCAAGTGCGTGGAGCTTTTCCGTCTGCCGGGAGTCCGTCTTGATGCAGAGCCTGCCCTGGGACATGGTGCGCCGGAATCCTTCCTCCGTCAGAACGCTGTCGCACAAAACGCTGACGGTCTCTTCCTTCTGCGTCAGCTTTCCACGGATGCACAGGACAGCCTCCTTTTCCAGATACTGCCGCACCGCCGGATACAGGGACGGGAACACCACGCAGTCCGCCGTGCCGCTCCTGTCCTCACAGGTGAGAAAGCACATGGTCTCTCCCTGTTTTGTGGTGTGCTGTTTGATGTGCTGGAGCGTCACGATCAGCAGTACCGATGCACCATCTTTCTGTTCCCGGAGCGATGCCGCATCCACGGCGTGACAAAGCCGGCGCAGCCACTCCACCTGTTCCAGCGGATGCCCGGAAAGATAAAGCCCCAGGCTGTCGTGTTCCAGCTGGAGCAGAAATGCACGGTCATACTCTGCCAGCGGCGGAATCTGCGTCTCCTGGACTGCCCTTTCGTCTGCACCGCCGAACAGGTTCATCTGCCCGGTCACAATGCTGTTCCGCTCGTCCCGGCAGTCTGCCAGCACCTGTTCCTGGAACTCGATCATCTGCCGCCGGTTCAGTCCCAGCCCGTCCAGCGCACCGCAGCGAATCAGGCTGTCCAGTGCCTGCTTATTCAGACCGCAGGGCAGCATTCTCCGGCAGAAGTCTGCCAGACTAGTGAAGTTTCCCTCTTTCTGCCGCTGTTCCGTCATTGCCTGGATAAAGCCACGCCCCAGGTTCTTTACTGCCAGCAAGCCGAACCGGATGTGGTCGCCACACTTTGCAAATACTGCCGTGCTTTCGTTGACATGAGGCGGCAGGACTTTTACCCCGGCATTCTGACAGGCGGTGAGGTATTCCATAGTCTTGGTGGTATCGCCCATGACGCTGGTCAGCAGTGCCGCCATATCGTCCGCAAAATAATGCACCTTGAGATATGCCGTCTGATACGCCAGGTACGCATAGGAAACCGCATGGGATTTGTTAAAGGCATAGTCTGCAAACACGGCGATCTCATCAAAAATGGCGTTTGCCGTTTCCGCAGAGACACCGTTTGCCACTGCGCCGCAGCAGGGCGAACTGCCGTCTGAGCCGTCACTGCCGTAGACGAACGCCTGGCGCTCCCGTTCCATGACATCCTGCTTTTTCTTTGCCATGGCACGGCGCACAATGTCTGCTCTGCCGTAGGAATAGCCCGACAGTACCCGGCAGATCTCCATGACCTGCTCCTGGTACACCATGCAGCCGTAGGTCGGTTTTAGAATCGGTTCCAAAAGCGGATGGGCATAGGCGATCTTTTCCGGGTGGCTGCGGTTTTCCAGATAGAGGTCGATAGACGAGCGTGGACCAGGACGATACAGCGAAAGCACCGCCGTCAGATCTTCCAGGCAGCGTGGTTTCAGACGCATCAGCACGTGGCGCATCCCGGCGCTTTCAAACTGGAACACGCCGGCAGTATCCCCACGGGACAGCATCTCGTACACTGCCGGGTCATCCAGAGATATAGCATCCATGGAGAAATCCGGTTCGTACTGCTGCACTGCCCGGACACAGTCCCGGATAATGGTCAGATTCCGCAGTCCCAGAAAGTCGAATTTCAGCAGTCCCATATGCTCCAGCACGCCCATGGGATACTGTGTCACAATGGTCTCATCGTTGCGCTGGAGCGGCACAAGGTCTGTAATGGGAACTGCCGAGATGAGGACACCGGCGGCATGGGTGGAGGCATGGCGTGGCATTCCCTCCAGCTGCATCGCCATATCCAGCAGCTTTTTCGCAGTGGCATCCGTCTCATACAGTTTCCGCAGGTCAGCCCCGTCCTTACTCTCCATGGTCTGGGCAATGGTATTTCTGGAGTCGATGGACTTAGCAATTTTGTCGCAGAGTCCGTAGGAAATCCCCATCGCCCGTCCGGCATCCCGCACTGCGCCACGGGCTTTCATTAAGTCGAATGTGATGATCTCCGACACACGGTCTGCGCCGTACCGGGAGATCACATATTCCTTGACACGCTGTCTGCCCTCAATGCAGAAGTCGATATCGAAGTCAGGCATACTGACACGTTCCGGATTGAGAAAGCGCTCGAACAGCAGCTGATACCGGATGGGGTCGATCTGGGTAATGCCCATGCAGTAAGCGCAGAGACTGCCTGCACCGGAGCCACGCCCCGGTCCCACCGGGATATCATTGCGGCGTGCGAAGTTGATATAATCCCACACGATGAGGAAATAGTCCACATAACCCATTTCGGTAATGACGGAAATTTCCATGCGCAGCCGGTCAAGCACCTCCTTGGACGGATGCGCACCGTAGTGCTGATACAAGCCGTCCCGGCACAGCTGCAAAAACAGCTTTCGGCAGTCCGACACGCCGTCCATGGTGAACTTGGGCAGCCAGATCTTTCCGGTCTGGAACTCCACATGACAGCGCTCGGCAATCTTCGCAGTGTTGGTAACTGCCTCCGGGACATCTGCAAACAGCGCAGCCATTTCCGCCGTGGATTTCAGATAGAACTCGTTGGTCTCGAAGTGCATATGCTCCGGGTCATCCAGGCTTTTTCCCGTCTGGATGCAGAGCAGTACCTCCTGCATGGCAGCATCTTCCCGGCGGATATAGTGGGCATCGTTGGTGGCAGCCAGCGGAATCCCCGTCTCACGGGAAAGCCGTATCAGCTGGGGCAGATTGCGCAGTTCGTCCCGTATCTGATGATTCTGAATCTCCAGGAAATAGTTTTCTGCGCCGAACAAGGTACGATACCGCAGCGCCGTTTCCTTTGCGCCGGTATAGTCATCCCCTGCCAGTTTCTGCGCCACCTCTCCGGCAAGACAGCCGGACAGACAAATTAAGCCCTCATGGTACCGGGACAGCAATTCCCAGTCCACACGGGGCTTTTGATAAAAGCCATCCAGGCTGGCGAGCGAAATCAGCTTCACCAGATTCTGATAGCCTTTTTGATTTTCACAGAGCAGGATCAGATGATAGCTTTTCCGATCCAGCAGATGCTCCCGGTCGTGCCGGGTGCGTTTTGCCACATAGACTTCACAGCCGAGGATCGGACGGATTCCGGCGTTCCGGGCTGCCTCATAAAACGGATATGCGCCGTACATCACGCCGTGATCCGTCAGCGCCACCGCCGTCTGTCCCATGGCTTTCACCTGCTCGATCAGCTTTGGAATGCGGCAGGCACCGTCCAGCAGGCTGTACTCGCTGTGGACATGGAGATGCACAAAGGCATTCTCAGGAATTTGCGGCACGTTTTCTCAACTCCTCTGCCATAGCGGCGATTTTCTGAAAGCGGTGGTTGACACCGGAGCGTCCGATGGGATTGGAAAGCAGTTCGCCCAGTTCTTTTAGGCTCAGTTCCGGATTTTCCAGGCGCAGTTCTGCCAGTTCCTGTAGTTCCGGCGACATCGCTTCCAGCTGACCGCATCGGATAATCAGCTGGATATCCTGCATCTGACGCATGGCGGCACTGACCACCTTGTTGATGTTCGCCTCGTCGCAGTTCCGCACCCGATTCGCCTTATTGCGCATATCCTTGCGAATCTTAATGTTCATCAGCTCGATGGTACACTGCTGGGCGCCCATGCAGGTGAGCGTGTCCTCGATATGCTCGCTGTCTTTCAGATACAGCACATACATATTCTTCCGCACCAGCGATCTGCCTGCCACGCCGATGCTGCCAAGCACCTTTTGCAGGTCTCCGCAGAGCAGCGCAGAGGGCGTGTTGAATTCCAGATGGTATTCCTTGTTCGGGTCAATGACGCTGCCGCAGCCGAAGAAAACCCCGGCGAGAAATGCGCTGAGGCTGTTGTTCACCAGGTTGGACAGACGAATCTCCCGCTTTTCGGGATGGATGTGGTACACCTCACAGATCCGCCCGATCTGCGCCGCATCCGTAATGGTATAGCTGACCATAAACTGGTCTCCGCCACGGGAAACTGTCCGCACGTCCGGACGCAGCTCCGCCTGGAACACTGCACGGAACAAAACCGGCATCAGCCGGGCAAACACCGGGCTTTCGCTTTGCAGCACTACCTGCTGCGGGGTAAAGATACGGGAATACAGCAGGATGCCATAGAGACAGGCGAACTGCCGGTCTCTGTCCGTGATGCTTCTGGCGATCTCTTCCCGTACATCATTGGAAAATGACACCGTTCTCCTCCTTGCTGTTACGACCGGTCTTTCCCGATATCACGATGCTGCTTAACAACGTGCATTCCTTTGGAAATGAGATAGTCCCCGATCAGCTCTGTGAACGTGATAGAACGGTGCTTTCCGCCGGTGCAGCCGAAAGCGATCACCAGACGGCTCTTTCCCTCCTGAATATACAGGGGGATAAGAAAATCCAGGAGATCTTTCAGCTTTTTCATCAGCGTCTGGGACTGTTCAAAGGACATCACATAGTCCTGCACGCATTTTTCACAACCGGTGTGGTGGCGCAGTTCCGGGATATAGTAGGGGTTCGGCAGACAGCGCACGTCAAACACCAGGTCAGACTCTGTGGAAACGCCGTACTTGAACCCGAACGATGTCACCTTAATGGACATGGAGTCTGAGGAATTGTCCAGGAAAATTTCCCGGATCTGTTCTTTCAGCTGAGATGCACTGAAATAGGAGGTCTCCACATAGTAATCCGCAATGCCCTTTACCCGGAGCAGCTGCTCCCGTTCGTAGGCGATCGCATTGTGCAGGCAGCCGCCGAAACGCTCATCCAGCGGATGCTTGCGGCGTGTCTCCTTATAGCGCTTGATGATGACCTCGTCTTCCGCCTCGATGTAGAGAATTTTGACATCCAGATCCGGCTGGCGCTCCATATCCAGCAGTGTCCGGTACGCATCTGTAAACATATCCCCGGAGCGCAGATCCGCAGCAATTGCCAGCTTTTGCAGATGATTTTCCGACTCCCGGCAGATGTCCACGAATTTTCCCATCAGCTGCGGCGGCAGGTTATCGATACAGTAATAGCCGATATCCTCCAATACATCCATGACCACCGATTTTCCGGAGCCGGACATTCCGGTCACTACAACAACGTGCATTCTGACATCTTCTGTTTCCTGCATACGCTCCACATCCTTTCTCGTTACGGCATTTTCAGCTGCCGGGCTGCTCTGCCAGCTTGTCGGGGTCTCCGATGACCACCGGTTCCAGTTCCAGCTGATAGCCGGTCTTTTCCAATACCGTCTGCTTTACATAATCACACAATTCCAGCACATCGTGACAAGTTGCCTTTCCGGTATTCACCACGAACCCGGCGTGTTTCTTGCTCACCTGCGCATCTCCCACGCTGGCGCCTTTCAGACCGCACTGGTCGATGAGAAACGACGCATAGTTCCCCACCGGACGCTGAAACGTACTGCCGGCACTAGGCAGTTCCAGCGGCTGTTTGGCACGGCGCTTTCCCAGCAGGGAATCCATTTCTGCCTTGATCTCTCCATAGCTGCCCTTTTGCAGCCGCAGCGTCACACCAAGAATGATCCTGCCGTCCTGCCGGAAAATGCTCTTCCGGTAGCCCAGTTCCATTTCCGCTTTCGGCACTTCCGTTATCGTACCGTCCGGCGACATACAGCGTGCCGAAACCACAATATCTGCCATTTCGCCGCCGTATGCCCCGGCGTTCATATAGAGGGCGCCGCCTACTGTTCCGGGGATGCCGGCAAGGCACTCCATACCGGTCAGGGACTGCTCCAGAGCATATCTGCCGATGCGTCCCAGCGTTGCCCCTGCCTCACAGTACAGCGTATCGCCGTCCTGCTGAATCCGGGAAAAATCCTTTCCCAGGTGCAGGATAACACCGGCATAGCCGCTGTCTGCCGCCAGGATGTTGCTGCCGTTTCCCAACACCAGGTAGGGATAGTTCCGGTCACGGCAAAGACCGAGTATCCGGCGCAGCGTCTCTTCTGTATTTATGTTTACAAAAGCGCCGCACGCACCGCCGATCCGGAACGTGGTATGATTCCGGAGGGGTTCTGCATACTGTACGCTGCAATTGCACGTCCTGCAAACCGCAGCGAGTTCCTGCCAATCATTCATAGTTTTGTCTCCCAAGCAAAAGCGTGTGGTAACGAAACGGCGGTATCCGACTGTCCGCCGGTATCCGCTGTCAGCTCACAGGTCCTTAAAACGCATCGTAATCCTTTACGACTTCCTTTGCCTCCATGTCCAGTCCCAGCTGATCCAGCAGTTCTGCAGCTGCATTGTAGCCCATCTTTTTCTGACGGTTGTTCATCGCTGCAACTTCCAGGATGACTGCCAGGTTTCTGCCGGGCTTTACCGGAATGGTCAGCATGGGGATCTTTACGCCCAGGATAGTGGCGAACTGTGTGTCCACGCCCATGCGGTCGTAGATCTTTTCCGGATTCCACTGTTCCATCTCCACGATCAATTCGATCTTCTCCGTATTCTTGACCGCACCGATACCGAACAGGCGGCGTGCATTGATGATACCGATGCCACGCAGTTCCAGGAAGTGGCGGATGTTGTCCGGAGAGCTGCCCACCAGGCTGATGTTGGAGACCTTGCGGATCTCGACCGCATCGTCAGCCACCAGGCGGTGACCACGCTTTACCAGCTCGATCGCTGTTTCGCTCTTGCCGACACCGCTCTCACCGGTAATGAAAACACCTTCGCCGTAGATCTCGATGAGTACGCCGTGGCGTGTGATACGGGGTGCAAGGTTCAGGTTCAGGAATGCGATCAGACCGGAAATGAAGTTTGAGGTGCTTTCCTTACTGCGCAGCAGCGGCACTTCGTATTTCTTCGCAAGGTCCAGCATTTCCGAGAAATAGGGCAGTTCTCTTGCGATGATGAGCGCCGGGATATGCCGGGACATCAGCGCATCCAGCCGCTGAGTACGTGTTTCTTCGTCGATGGTGGAAAGATAGGCAAACTCCATCTTGCCGATGATCTGCATTCTTTCCGGGTTAAAGTATTCATAAAAGCCCATCAGCTGCAAGCCGGGACGGGTCACATCGTTTTCGTCAATGAGAATTTCTGCCGGGTCTTTCGGCATATAGATGGTTTCCAGATGAAATTCGTCAATAATTTTTCCCAATGATACAGTAAATTTTCCAGCCACTATGACCAACTCCTTTGTCTGTGTCAGAACAGCGCCGCACAAGTTTTATGCAGTGCCGCCTTATCTGTCATTTTCCCATGTTTCTGTTTCAAAACACGATATTCCTTTTTCTATGTATATGCACGCCTGCACCGCAGCAGTCGTTCTTTTCAAATCCTTTTTTGAGATGCAGCGCCGGCGCTTATGTTGCCGACAGGAACACACCGTTTCCGTCCTGCGATGCCGCTTTCAGTTCCTGCAAGTCTGCTCCGGCATCTGCCGTGAGACAAAGCGGCAGATCTCCTGCCTTTGTTTTTATCTGCGGCAGCAGCGTCTTTGCCTGCGCTGCATTTTCCGCAAGATCCAGCACAACGCCGGAAACGTGCAGTGTATCCGGCTGGAACATTTCTGCCGTTCCCTCTGCCGCATCTGCTGCATCCACTTCTACCCAGAGCGGTACATTGCCGGCAGTCTGTGCCAGCTGATTCACCAGCTGTACCAGCGCCGCACTCCGCTCCGGATTCTGAACGCTTTCTCCGATGTAATTCAGATCGGATTCCCGGAAATCCGGGAACACAGCATCCTTGCACCAGATCTGAGAGAATCCGGCACGGCTCACCTCGCCGGTGATCTCCGTCAGATACTGCACCGTCACTGTGCTGAACGGACTCGCCCACGCTTTGCCGCCGTTTTCCTTGGTATTGTCCAGCCAGCGGCTGCCGTCTGTGACACGATACCCTGCCGCAGCATCCGCATCCGGCAAGAGATTATCCCACAGCAGGCTCAGCTGCGCCGCCGGTGTCCAGCCCTGCTGGGTCACGGTATCCACGATCTCCGACAGGGTCATACTGCCCTTTGCTGCGCCGCAGGACTTCGCCAGCGATGCGCTGGTCTGATACCAGATCTCGCCGCCGGAGACTTTCAGCGGAATCACCAGGAGTTTGCCGTCCGGCATTTTCTCCCGTGCCGATGCCGCCGCAGCCTGGAGCGCCTGTTTGCTTTCCAGTGCTGAGACCGGCAGCACATAGCCGTCCTCTGCCTGCGTCTGCACCGGTGCCGCTGTGGTCTCTGTCACCGCAGCAGATGCCGACTCTTCCGGCGCCGCCGTTTCTGCCGCCGCAGAAGAAAGCGTCTCCTCCGGCTGGGTCTGAGAATGCTCTGCGCCGGAATACTGCAGGATCGGCTTTGCAACGCTGTAGCCCACAACACCGATCACACCAGCCACCAGAAAGGTAAAGCCGATGGAAAGGATCGCTCTTCCGGGACGCACCTTCCGTCTCCGTTTTTTCGAATACGTATGCACTTTCGGCTGACGTTTCGACTGCACGTTTCTGCCTCCTCTTTCCTGCATTCTGCGGCTTTATGCCATTTTTGCTGCCTCGTCCCGGATCGCATCCATGGCTGCCTTCGGGTCAGCCTGGCGGAACAGATAACTGCCGATGACCAGAATCTCGGCGCCTGCCTCGATCACATGGGGTGCGGTCTCTGCATTGATGCCGCCGTCCACTTCGATCTGATAGGACAGCTGGTTGGCATCTGCATAGGCACGCAGCGCCTTGACCTTTTCCACCATATCCCAGAGAAACGATTGACCGCCGAATCCGGGTTCCACTGTCATCACAAGCACAACTTCCACCTGTGCCAGATAGGGTATTGCCTCTTCCCAGGGCGTTCCCGGTTTCAGTACAATGCCTGCCTTTGCGCCGGCATCGTGTATCGCAGCGATGGTCGCCGCCGGGTCACTGTTGCTTTCAATGTGAAAGGTCACCAGGTCTGCACCGGCATCCACAAACTGCTTCACATAGCGAATGGGGTCGGCGATCATCACTCTTTCCCTACACGACGCTCTTCCGATCTCGATCATCAAATGCACATCCAGAAACAGGTTTGTGCAGTGGTCTACTGCCGCCAGAACCGGCATACCAAATGTAATATTCGGAACAAACTGCCCATCCATTACATCAAAGTGCAGCATATCCAGACCATCCCGTTCCAATCCCTCTGTCACAGCGGTCAGATTTGCCATGTCTGCACTCAGGATCGAGGCAGAAATTTCTATTTTTTTCAAAAGCGTAACGCTCCTCTCCCAGCATCTGCGGCACTGTTCCCGGTTTCCGGGCATACCGCAATATCTTACTTTTTATTATATAATAAATCGGGAGGTTCGTCAATAGCATTTTCCGGAAACGGCACATTTTTTTACAGAGCGGACGTCTCTGTTTCGCCCCGATTCTTCCAAAAACTTGACAAAATCCCGGGAATCCGGTATAATTAGTGTCATATCAAAACGTGAGCAGAGAGGAGTTCAACAGTTCTATGATCGGAGTTGCACTGGAAGGCGGCGCTGAACGCAGTTCTTTTACCGCCGGCGTAATGGATGCGCTGATGGCACATGATTTCTATGCCGGTGCAGCATCCGGAACATCCGCCGGAGCAGGCTGTGTGTTAAACTACCGTTCCGGGCAGCAGGGCGTCGCTCTGGAAATGATGATTATGGAACGCCACAGCCGTTATTTCGGCATCCGCCACATGGCGCATACTGGACGGTTTCTCAACCTGGATCACATGGCACACGAGTACGCCAGCCGCATCAGCTGGGACGCATACCGGCATCCGTCGATGCAGACCGATTTTGTCGCCACCTGCTGCGAGGACGGCAAGCCGGCGTACCTCACCGATGCAGGCAGCAAGCAGCGCCTGTTTACAGCAATCAAGGCATCCTGCGCCCTGCCCATTATCTGCGAACCGGTAGAGCTGGACGGCAGGCACTATGTAGACGGCAGCATCGTTGACCCGATCCCGTTCCTGCATCTGCTGGAACAGGGCTGCGACAAGGTGCTGGTCGTTCTCACCGGCAGCGAGAATGCCCATCCCACAGACTACACCCGGCTGCGTCCCCTGCTCCGGCGGCTGTACTACAAGAAATATCCCATGCTGTATCATGCGATCCTCACACGCATCGCCTGTTATGAGCGCCAGGTTCAGGCAATGGAACAGGCACAGAAAGAGAAAAAGGTTCTGGTTCTGCGGCCGCAGGTCAAGCCGATCCCGCTGTTCACCCAGAACGAGGAAAAAATTCGGGCGTATTACCGCCACGGCTATGCGCTCACGGAACAGCGCTGGGAAGAGATCGCCGCTTTTCTGGGAGAAGAGGCACACACAGCAACATGATCGCCTGTTTTGCGGCAGGCACGGAAATAGGAAACCAAAAGCGGTATGCGTTTGTAAGCGCATACCGCTTTTCCGTTTTTGGGGCTAGTATTCGATTCCTTTTCGTGCGGAGATGCCCTTTTCATAGGGATGTTTCCGGAGCGTCATTTCCGTGACATAGTCCGCACGTTCCAGCAGCGCCGCACTGGGGTCACGCCCGGTAATCACAACCTCCAGCGCCTCCGGACGGTTTTCCAGAAAATCCAGCACCAGCTGTTCCGGCAGGAATCCGCAGGTAATGCAGGAGAGCAGTTCGTCCAGCACCAGCATTGCATACGCCCCGTGCTGCACCGTCTCTGCAATTTTCCGGAACTGCGCCGTGTACCATTCTGCCGCCGCCTGCTTTTCCGCATCCGTCATGCGGAACGAAAACTTTGCGCTGGGATAGGTCTGCCACAATGTGACCTGGGGCAGCTGTTCCAGAATGCGCCTTTCGCCGGAATTGTCCTGTTTCATCAGCTGTGCCACCAGAACCCGTTTCTGCCACCCGGCACAGCGCACCGCCAGTCCCATTGCCGCCGTGGTCTTTCCCTTGCCGTCACCGCAGTAAATATGTACCAGTCCGCTCATTTCGTTTCAGACTCCTCATCCGGCAGAAGTACTTCCCGGTTTGTGCCGTAGAAGATATCGTCTCTGCCTGCCAGCATCTCACAGAAACGTTCCAGCCTGTCCCAGTTCTGCTGTCCTTCGAACTCATAACTGTGTCCCCAGATGTAGAAAATCTGCGGCGTTTCCGGCTCGGATTCCAGGAACTGTTTCGCCAGGTCGAACAGCTGCGGATCATCATGGTGACAGGTCGGCTGAAACCGCATCAGATCTGCCTGCTCTGCAAAGGAATGGGAGCTTTCCACTCCACGGGCATAGCGAATGCCCAGACGGTTCAGTTCGGCGATTACAGTATCGTTGTACACGCCGCAAACGCCGACCCACTTGATGCTGTGAACATGCGTAAAGAAATCCGCAACCACCACGAGTATATCGGGGTTCTCCACCGTATCCAGATAACAGTAGGCCCCTGAGCCGCACTGATGCATGGACGAGAAGGCGCGTGCAAAGTATTTGAGCCACTCGGGGAGGTATTCGCTGCGGGTTATGCGCGTGAGCAAGGCGGTGTCCCCGTGAGCGGCGAGATACTGGTAAGCGCGCAGGTCGATTTCCGTGCCCGTGCGGGTAAACGTGGCGGTATCCGTACGGATGCCGTATTGCAGGGCGGTGGCAAGCCGGATGCCGGGCCGGATGTGGTAAGCCCGCAGGTACTCCGTGAGCAATGTGCTCACCGCGCCGTACTGGGGCCGGATGTCCACATAGGCGGCGTCCACGGGATGCTCGGGAACAGCCGGATGATGATCGATAACAATGGAAAACGGGATACCCGCAAAGGCGGGGTTGTGATGCGGCTGCGAATCGACCATCGCAAAATGTGAATAGGAGGCTTTCAACTTGTCGGTCAGCGGAAGCATGGGGATGCGCAGATACCGGATCATCGCCAGATTGTCCGGCCGCGAAATTTCATTGATCCGGGCAATGGTGACTTTCCCGGTACGATGGGACATGATCCGCTTGAGGGCCATAGCCGACGCCATCGCGTCGGGATCGGCATTGATCACGATGAGCCAGTCGTCATTGCGGTTGAATAATTCCAGCAACTGCGTAAGACGCGAACTGAGTTTGCGAGTGGACGACATGGTGACTCCTTTCAGATTTCTCTGTGAAGTCAGGCTAGCGCCTTCCGCAAACTTTTTCCAGTAGCATAAAGACGAAAAGGACCAAAACCGTGCAAGAAACCATGCCTTCCGGCGCATTCCGCGCGCTTCGCCCCATCATCCTCGCCTCATCCTCTCCCCGCAGGCGCGAACTGCTCGGCAGCCTCGGCATCGACTTTACCATCAAGGTTGTGGACGGCTCCGAACCCGCCCCCACGCTGGAAG
>ENA-OVGH01001177-OVGH01001177.1-human-gut-metagenome-genome-assembly--contig:-NODE-1177-length-19004-cov-3.049501_pt1 | contig 19004 bp, 9 predicted proteins | sample MGYA00237770_ERZ505419 | MGnify/ENA primary metagenome ERZ505419 (study PRJEB26158, sample SAMN06016353) | human gut metagenome | biome: human gut; feature: ankylosing spondylitis patient; material...
AAGATCGGTATACATAATTCCTTTTCCCGGAAGCAGTTCGACAGATTGAGGTTGGGGCAGGAGCTGAAACGCCTTGTCCAAGCCACGGGCACAGAGGCCATTTGTCATAAACAACAGACTTATGATTAATAGCTGTATTTTCATGATATACGTTATTTTTATCAAAGATACGGGACTCAAAAAGAAAGTCCTAATAAATAAAAGAAGAAAAGGGCCAGCCATAACATGTTTTACACCATTACAACCGACCCTTAGAATAATACCTATTAAAAAACGGTCAATCACCAACCTTCATTCGGGGTACATAACGGATTTGTCTCCAACTCCTTGGATGGTATAGGATAATAATAATAACGATTCGTATCCCCGACCTTACCAGTCATTAATTGTTTATACCGAACTTCATTACAAGTCTGCATACGCTTTTCCAACAATCCCCAACGCTGCAAATCAAAGAAACGATGACCTTCCGCAAATAGCTCAATCTGACGTTCTCGTTTTACTTTAAAACGAAACTTCTTTACATCATCGTACACCTCATAATCTGGCAATCCAGCACGAATACGAATAGGCTGAATACCTTCCTTTAAAGCTGTTGCCGAACGTGTGATAGTATACATAGTCTCGCCATTCCAAGAAGGAATCTCATAAGAACCCTCGACCTCATTCAGTGCTTCTGCATAATTCAACAGAATCTCTGCATATCGAATGTCCGGAGCGTACTTTTGAACTACACGACTTACGTCATACGATTTCTCAGAATCTGCTAAATCCTTCGGATGTACAAACTTCTTAATACCAATACCTGTACTCAAATAATTGGTACCTGCTTTGTAACCATCTTGAGCATCTCTGTAGTAGAAAATAGGAACGTTCGTTTCTTCTTTATCCTCTGCACTTGCATTCAACATATGCCATACACTACCATTGTAGGCTACTGATGCATAGAAACGAGGTTCACGGTTCGCATATTGTTTAGAAACACCTTTTCCCAATGGACCTAATTCAGGATAATTAGACAATTCAGACGTTTCAACCACCCCTGAAACACGTGGCTGTTCATTGTAACGGCTTGGGTCGGTATATCCTTCCATACCCTTATACATAGAATTCATACCCGGACAATCGCTACCATCTTTCATATAATAAGCATCACATTGTTTCTGTGTCATGCCATGGCAGTTATATCCGCCTCCTTGTGAACGGGGCAACTGATGGATAACCATTACCCTGATATTCTCAGCACCCTGATTGACACCTCTGGTAAATATAATTTCGTCATTATTGTATGCACCCACTTCTCCATCAAACAAAGAACGGTATGATTCGAACGGATCAATATTTTTCCAACCGTAAGGCCAATCCTGAGAATGGAAAGTTCCATTATCGTCCGGCGGAGTAATAGTTGTCGGGTAAGCCATATCATCACTTTCTCTTTTATAAGCAACATACAATTGATACCGTTTCAATTCCATTACATCCTTAGCAGCAGCAGCAGCTCTTGCCCACTTCCGATTGTCGTATGTATCAGACAGCAACTTACGCCCGCTCTTATCAACCAATGCATCGATCACCTCTGATGGTGCTTGTCCGTTATATAAAGGACTTGCTGCATATAAAAGCACACGTGAACGAAGTGCCAATGCTGCACCACGTGTAGGACGCACAATATTTTGTACGTCTCGCTCGTCGTCCAACATCGTAGCCGCCTTCACCAATTCCTCGGCAATGTAATCTGCACATTCATCATACGTATTTCGAGGATAAGCGATATCATCATACTCTTTCGTATAATCGACCCCTTCATCTGGGACAATGGGCACCGGACCGAATGAACGAATCAGCATCCAATAGAAATATGCACGCAGGAAATGAGCCTGTCCTTTCATATCAGTAATCTCAGCTTCAGTAAGCTCTTTATTTCCATCCACATTATGAATGAAAATGGAAATGTGACGAATCGCTTGATAAGCGGCCTGCCATATATACAAACTGTTTCCACTACCTAATCCTTTTTCCGTATAGTTTCCACCCTTCCAATCTACATAATTCAAATCTATGTAGTACATATCATCTGCAAAATTGAAACTAGTGTTCTTCTTGCTGTTCACTTGTTGCAGATAATCGTGATTCATATAAGCGTATCCCTTTGCCAACCATTCATTGGTATAGTCCTTACTCTGAAACACATTTTCAATGTTAACACGTTCCTCGAAAAGGTAGTCTGAGTCCAAATAATCGGTACATCCGACAACCATGGTACTCACTCCTAATATAAAACCTAAATTTATTATAAGTTTCTTCATATTCTGTTCTTGTTTATAGATTAACTGATACGCCTAACGAAAGCGTCTTGCTCAACGGATATTTCTTTCCGTCCGAACTGCCCAATTCCGGATCCCAATATTTAAACGAAGAGAATGTCAGCAAGTTGGTTCCGATAAAGAAAACACGTGATTCAAATGAATCTTATTAACCCAAGCTTTCGGAAAGGTATAGCCGATATCCAATGTCTTCAGACGAAGATAAGAGCCATCTCTCAACCAATAATTAGACTCTTGATAATTATTTTTATTATCACCATAAGTCAGACGGGGGAATTCTGCATTCGGATCTTCATTCTCACCCAGAATCCAACGGTTGCTTTCTGCCATTTCTTTCAAAACATTTCCCCAGCCATCACCACCTTGGAACATAAAGACAGTTGTACCTTTGACAAAGAAAGACGACTTACCTGCTCCTTGGAAATGAGCATTGAAATCCAACCCTTTCCATTTGGCCGAAAAGCCAAAGCCATATATCAAGTTAGGACGAGTAGTAGCACCAATAGCTACCCGGTCTTGTGAGTCAATTATACCATCACCATTGACATCTTTATATTTAATATCACCGGGCATCACTTCACCAAAAGTTTGCTTCGGGCTATTTCTGATTTCTTCATAATCTTTAAACAATCCCAGAGCAATAAGTCCTCTTGCCTGATTGACACGATGCCCTTGGGCTAGCTTATATTCGTAAATGGTGTTCTCTTCATCTTTTTCTATCACCTTGTTCTTACTGTAAGTAATATTACCACGTAACGTAAAATTCACCTTACCGAGTTTCTGTTTGAATGCAAAATGACCATCAAATCCTTTTGCTTCTACAATACCGACATTTGCTTTCGAAGCATTATCAATTCCCACTTCGTAAGGGATATAAGAACGAGTCATATAGATACCGTCACGACGTTCTTTAAAGTAGTCAATCTCTCCGGTCAGTTTGTCATTAAAGAGAGAAAAGTCAATACCCAAATCTTGTTTAGTAGCAACTTCCCACGAAATAGCAGGAGAAGCCACTGTTGAGTAATATTTTCCATTCCACAATTTTTCACCAGTCCCAATATCTTCAAAATGATAAACATTATTATCGGTTGCTATCGAATACAAATAGGGGAAACGGACTCTTTTATTACCTTCATACAAAGCATCATTTCCTGTCTTTCCATAAGAATAACGGATTTTCAACATATTCAACCATTTTCCGGCAATCTTTTTCATGAATGGTTCCTCAGCCAAGTTCCATGCACCGGAGATAGCCGGGAAGAATCCGAAACGATGGTCTTTGTGGAAATTCTCCGAACCGTTGTATCCGAAATTAAAATCAATAAAATAACGATAATTCCAGTTATAGCTGAAACGTCCGGCTATTCCCTGATTACGATAAGGAATACCATTCTTCAAGTCTGTACCTATATTTTGAGTAAAAATCTTAGAAGCCTGCGTATACTTCAGTACACCTCCAACATGATGAGTTTTGAAAGCACGACTATAGTGCAATTCCCATTCAAAGAACTCTCTCTTTTCTCCTTCCGAATTGGAAGATTGCGACATCACTTTCTCGTCTCTGATTTTCGTGAAATTCAATGTTCCGTCCGGTTGACGATAACGGTCGGCCTTGTAAGCAGCCGGAGATTTATAACGTTTAATCCAATTGGAGTTATACGTATCATATCCGAATCTACCTACAAAACGCAATCCTTTGGTTATAAAATCCAGTTTCTGTTCCAGCGTAAGGCTGGTTTGAATATTATTCTTCCAACTTTCATTATATCCGGATTGTGTAGTCATTACCCAAGGATTCATATTATCATCCTTATCTGACCATCCCGGAATTTTTCCATCCGAATATTCTGCCGGCATCATGATGGAATTATATCCCATCAATACAGTCCACAAATTATCTGTACCACTACCTGTATCATTCTGCTTACGCAAAGAACCGGATACCCCGACCTTTAACAGAGTCGTTTTCGTAATATCAATATCCACATTCATACGGTACGTCCATTTTCTGAAATGTGCGTTTGTATTATAATCCTTAAGGCTTTTGTCAGTCTTATACATACCTTGTTGGTCCTGATAACTTCCGGAAACAAAGTAACGTGCAGTTTTACCACCACCACGCATATTCAACGTTGCACGTGAACTCCAAGCACCGTCACGCAATACCATATCCATCCAATCTACATCCGGAAAACGGTCTGGGTCAAGTTGCGTACGAAACAGTTCCAATTCTGATGGCGAATATAAAGCCTCTTGATTTCTTGTCAAACGAGCTTCATTAGCCATAGAAGCATATGTATAACCGTCTACAAATTCCGGTGCCTTTGTAAAAGTGCTATAGAACCCCTCAACCTTTGCATCAATATTGATTTTACCTTCCTTACCACGTTTTGTATTAATCAAGACTACACCATTGGCTCCCTTACTACCATAAATAGCCGTTGCGGAAGCATCTTTCAATACTGTAAATGATTCAATATCTTCCACGCTCACTTCATCAATATCACGTTCAAATCCATCAACAAGTACCAATGCAGCCGTATTAGCACCAAAAGTAGATATACTACGAATCCAAAACTCAGATACACTACCCGGTCGTCCAGAAGTTTGCATAGCCATTACACCCGGAACAACACCTGCCAATCCATCCACCACAGAAGTGGAAGGAACCGATTTCAACGCATCTACATCCACATTAGTAATGGCACCAGTCACTGCTATTTTCTTTTGTGCTCCCGTACCTGTAATTACAACTTCATCAATAATCGTATTAGCTGCTTCTTTCATTTTTACGTTGATGGTTTTTTGTTCTTTTACCAATACCACCACAGTCTCATAACCTATATATGAGAATACAAGTCTGTCATAAGCAGATGCCTTTATTTTGTATCGACCATTTATATCAGTAATAACACCCAACCCAGGCATATTCTGTATCGCAATATTCACACCAATTAAGGGTTCCTTATTCTCATCGGTCACCACTCCAGTTATCATTGCACTTTCCTGCGCCCAAACGGTTATGGAAAAGAGCAACAATAATATACATGCAATCAAATTTTTACTCCTCATAAAATATATGTGTTTATCATTTATTATTCTTCCATAGCAATTTTACGTATCACCGCTTGCTCTTTCCCGTCGCGACTCATACCCCTCTCGCCTACATAGAAGCATTTTCTTTTTTCATCGTATGCAATCGCCCACGGATAAGCAAAACGAGCTTCTGAACGTAATGCACCATTTGCAAAACCAGGATCACTTGAGTCATTTCCACGTCCTGCAAATGTTACTACTCTTCCTGTAGGTGTCAGAATACGAATGCAATGATTGCGTTCATCACAAAAATAAAAATCATATTCATCTTCTTCACCTGCATATTCCGGATTCTTTACAAACACTCCCTGTGTCGGACCATTCAATTGCGCCCTGCTACCTACTCCGTCACGATAACCGCTTCCACTCGCACTTCCCGCCACGATATAAGGGGTTGAGAACTGATCTGTAGTAGAATTATAGTCCATACGGGAGATATATCCATTTCCTCTTTCATTGTATTGACGAAGCAAATAGGCATATTTTCCTGTAGGATGAACTACCATGCGCAATGTTTCTTTTACACGCGGATGCGTAGCTATTTTCGTTGTTGTCTTGTTCTCAAAATCATATTCATAAACCACTTGATCAGGATAAAGAGCATAATAAATCCTTCCCGTCTTAGGATGAACAAAGGCACCAACCGCCTGCCTTTGCTTTGATTCGCCTAATTTTACTTCCGTTTTAAAGTCTGAAACACGTTTCTTCAATACGTTTACATTTCCATCTTTAGCCAAATCACGAGAAATAATCATATCTTGATTCTCATCTGCCGTCCAATTAATGATAGAAGGTTTATCGCCAATAGCAGCTAAGGAAGCCTGCATAGTCACCGTTTTTTCTTCCAAATCAATCAGACGAATAGAACTTATATTATAACAAGTTAAATACAAATGGTCAAAATTTGATTTCGGATCAAACGAAAACCATGTAGCTCCTTTTATACATCCACATGCATCGAATGCCCCTTCGCCCTGAAAAGCATCTTTCTCGTTCTCAAAACGTTGACCAGCTAATGTAGAAACTAACCATTGCTTTACATAAGTAAACTTCTCTTCTGCTTCAGCAAAAGCCACTTCTTCGCCATTGTCATCATACACACTAATTTCCACATCACCTTCAGTAGCCATACGTGGTACTACACAATACAATATATTGTTCTTAACTGAAATGATATTAGCTTCTTTACCACCAACTATCACTTTCAATTTTTTGGGGTCGTTCCCAAAGTTTTCTCCATATAATATAATATTGTTACCAATGCCACCCGATTTTGGGGAAAAATCTGTAATTACCACAGGCTTAGTAGGATCGAAAGGAAGGTTTTCTTCCTTGTCTTCATCCTTACAAGCAGTAAAGCAAAGTACGACCAATGGCAATACCACTGCACATAATCGGATAAACCGAGTTCTCCAATCACTTTTCTTTTTCATACATCAAATTTTAGTTTTACTTAGAAGTCTATATATTTACAATATTTTCAACATATCAGTTATTAAATACTGGCAGTAAATCTCCCTTTGAAGGCACACATTTTTTAATGGTCGGCCAGCCGTCTGCCGACCACACAATGCGGTCGAGCATACCTAAACGTCCTCCAACCGTACCATTCTCTTTTACATAACTATGATATATCATCCAATCTGTACCTGCATCATCTGGAATTATTATGGAGTTATGACCAGGACCAAAGAATGTTTCACCGTCACCTTCCAACACTAACTCCCAAGAGTTGTCCAGCATATCTTTTCCTTTTCTATCGACATACGGACCAAGGAGATTTTCCGAACGGCCTACCACGACTTTATACTTACTATCCATTCCATTATTCGGACAGCAATTATTTATAGATGCAAACAAATAGTAGTACTTACCCTTCTTATAAATATTGGTGCCTTCAAATGCCCTGCCGCAGACCTGTTTCTTCAGCACAGGCTTACCATCTGCTCCCCGTTTCACAGAAAGACCATCATCCGTAAGTTCCGTCACATAAATACCGTTGAAACTCCCGACAAACATATATTTTTTACCATCTTCTTCATAATAGAACTGGTCGATACAATTAGAACCGAAATCATCTGTTATCAGCAACGGTTTAGCATTTAAGAAATCACCAACCGGACTATCTGAGGTAGCAACCGCCGTATAACTGATGCTTCCATCCCCCCATTTTGCCCATGAGAAATAAAGCACATATTTTCCATTGATGTAGCGAATTTCCGGTGCCCAAAATGCACCTCCACCAGGAAGTACATCTTCAGTAGGTCTAGTTGCTTTTCTGAAAGCACTTCTTTTAAATTCCCAATTAACCAAGTCTTTAGAAAAATAAATAGGAATCCAATAGGAATTAGTTTGAGTAGCATACAAATAAAAGCCTTCATCAGTACGAATAACCGTAGGATCGGCTACACTAGAAAAAGTTATTACCGGATTTGTATAAGTCATACCTATTTTGAAATAACAAATTTCATTATGAAGAGCAACGCTTTCATGAGAAGCCTCCCTTAACTGTACAGGCAACAAATATTTTACAGCTTCCATTCCTTCACGCTTCACTGTAATTCCTCCAGTAGCTTCATTCTCTCCAGCTTTAAAAGATATCCCTTCTCCTAAATCATAGTTAGCCGAAGGAAGAAGACGATAAGAAGTCTTATAATCCTCATTATACTTAGCAACCAGTTCCTCCGCATTAGAAGGCACTGCTAATGTACATGTAAAGTTCCAAGGATTAGTCTTTATTTCTCCGTCTGCCCTACAATTAAAAGTAGCATCCACCGAAACCGGCATTGACATTTTACTAACACTAATTTCCTGTGATGGCATAACCAAACTAACCGTTGGATAATCAAACGATATATGCAAAAGAAAATCACTTTGACTTTTACGGACCTTGGCAACAGATGAAGTAAGTCTCAATGCAATAACATATTCTGTTCCATTTTTTTTGAATTCAGTGAACACTTTATCTGGAGCAAATTTCACCTCTACTTTTTTTGAAGCAATGCCCTGTTCGAGAGTAATCTGTGGCGTACTTATCGAATATAATGAAGAGGGCAACAATTTATAAGCTGTTTCTTCCTCTTTATTATATGCCTCCAGATCTTTCTCATTCCACGCTTCTAACTGTGCAGTAAGAGCGACACTCGCACTGCCCCCCTTCAATTCTACAGAGAAAGGGTACACAACTTGTGCCACATCACTACTGGAAACTTTAATTACATTTAGTCCATTAGGCTGTACTTGTAAATACTGGTTCGAATTGACATCCCCATCTTCACTAGAAACATCCTTAGTATCATCAGAGCCACATGATAAAAAAAGCAAAAGCCCTGCACTAAGAAACATTAGCCCAATTTCTCGAATATTTTTTTTAATTGAATTGTAATTCATTACATATAGATTTAAGTAATACCCTGTGTTTTATACTATAAAAACGTTATCCTTTGAACTATCTTTTTAACTGTATCTAAAAACTAAATTTCGTATTATATAATAATGATCATTATCTTTATAAAAGGTACTAGTGCCCCTATTGTGTGATACAAAAGTAGAGAATCAGGAGTATTTAAGATATTAAATATAGGTCAATAAATGAAAAATTAGTCCCAAACTAATCTAAAGTATTCAAAGATAACACAGAAGAGCATTTATTAGTACTTATCTGAACAATATCTTTCTTTTATTGGATAATTTCTTCTTCAACAATCCACTATTCTAAGATAATAACTATATCCTAAGCTAACAGCAAGCCATTTTTATCTAATTGCCTTCTTTATAACCGGACAAACTAAATCAGCATATCTCATCATACCTAAGTCTGTAAAATGAATACCATCTACAGTAGCCTCTCCATCCTCTCCCAGCATATTCTTTGATGAAATAAGAATGATATTTTTCTCATTTCTTTTCTTTAAATGATTGAATATCTCTTTCAACGTATCATTCTTTCGTCGCACTTCTTTAGCAACTCTTTCATCATAAAATGTATGAGGAAAAATAGGATCCTCTATAAAAATAATTGGTGTATCCGGATGTTTACCACGAATGATACGATAGAATGTTTCCATCCGTTCTTTCATCTTTGCAACAGAAGCATTAGGCACAAAGTCCAAAACGAAAACACTAGCTTCTACTTCAGCTATTACTTTAGCTACTTCCAAATCTAGAAATGCATTTCCACTGAATCCTAAATTGATACATTCACGGTTTAATCTTCTTGATATGATATTGGTATGTGCCATCCCCGGACGTGAAGCACAACCTCCTTGAAGAATACTGGTTCCATAAAAAACAACAGGATTCTTACGAATTGGATACTCCACTAACGGCTGACTAATAGTAGCCAAAGAATCAACTCCGATAGACAAAGAAATAAGACCATCATACAATGGCAAATAAAGCATGTATTCTCTTTCTTCAGGATGCATATTTTTTATAATGGTGACCTGATTTGTTTTTCCTTTCGGACGGGCACTATTGACAAAACGCCAGTCACCATTCTTCTGAAGACAGTAAAGATCTAAACCTTTTGCACCAGTATCAGTCATATGATTCATGTGGGTATTAAAAAGAGCCACCCATTTAGCTGCTATCGTAGTGGAATTACTACGGAAACGTATTGCCATTCCTGCAGAATTACGGCTCAAATTCCATAATGGAGCACGAGAAATATTCTTTAATGAATCCGGGAACCTTTCATATCGTGCCCCAGCACTCTCTGTCGCCCTTCCTAATAGTGGAAAATTCGAAGCATCGTGGTATACTAATTGAGCATGTATATGAAACACTAAAAAAAGTACAATAAAAATACAAAATTCTCTTTTCATATTCAAGTATTATAATTTCAGACCCTTCAAAAATAAATATATGTTATGTTAAAAGCAACAATACACTATGAATAAAAAAACTCCTAGATCTGTATCCGATCTTTTATTGTTTTATTTATTCAATAATGCATAAGCACACCATATTATCGGTGCCTGTCCATGATAATCACCGGCGATGCGGGGACGATCCATATAATATTGTTTACTGTTTTTCTTTCCGGTTCCAACACAAACCTCAGTAAGATCATTCTTGTCATTAATATAATTACATAAGCCAAGCCATGCACGGCGTGCCACTGGAGCATATTCCTCTTTATTCAACCAGCCGTTATTGACCCCCACAATCATGGCATAAGCAAACATTGCCGAACCAGACGTCTCTGTCCAAAAGTCCGGTTCGGTAATCAGCTGATTCCAAAGACCGTCCTTGTTCACATATTTTTTCAAGTTATCCATCATCAACAAGTAACCTTTCATAATACGTGCACGATTAGGATCCTTTTCCGGTAAGTTATAAAGCAACTCCGTCATACCGACAGCCATCCAACCGTCACCACGTCCCCAATAATAAGGCACATCCGGTGCATGATAGAAAAGACCGTTGGGATGTTGCAATTCGTCCAAATACAGAACCATTTCTTTGGCAGCCCTATTTATGTACTTAGGATCACCAGTAGCTTTATAAGCCTCAGATTGCACAATAGTAATCATATACATATCATCAATCCAAAGACGAGTTTGCCAAGAATATCCCTTTTTATCCCATTTACGCTCCTCTTCATTCGCATTGGCAGGAAGCTCCCATTGAGTGTCAGCATAGGGCAGTCCCAGATCTAAATAACGCTTATCTTTCGTTATATTATAAAATCTTAGAGGTAAGCAACCAAACATATTTTGGTCTACGTGAATCGGTGGAGGTAGAAGTTCTTTTTCCAGATGAAACAATAATTCGAAACGGTTTCTTAACAGCTTTATCAATTCTTTATTATTTGTCAATTCTGCAAAACGAAGAGCTCCATACCATGTACACACCTCTGCATAATGTATTCCTCTATCAAAATACAGTTGATGTTTAGTTTCCATTAAACGTCTGCTCAATTTATTTCCAACCGTCTTTGGATCTGCCTTCACAGGAAAATCTCCAAAATAATTTTGAGCAGAAATCACATTTGAGCTCAAAAAAACAGTCATCAATAAGGCATAAATCAAATAATTCCTTTTCATAATCGTAGTGTTCTATATAATTAATTATTCAATATTAAATTCTCCGAATCATAACCCAGTCACCGGTATCCAACGTGCCGTACTTGTAGATGCAACATCACAAATGGCATCTAAAGAATTTCGCTTTGTAATAGAAAAATTGACAAGTACTTGCCCGGAAGTGATAGTCAATTTTGAACGTGGAATAGCAATTTCAGCAATATATCCATAATCATCTATAAGCCTCTCATTTGTTTCATTGCAAACATAAGTTTTGACCTGGGCATCTAATTGAGCTTCTTTCCATGATGCATCATATATTTCACAATTCTTCAGTCCATTCATTGTTACTTGTATGCAGCAAGCCCCTTTTGACAGCTTATTATTACTCACAGGAGATACGTATAAGGAAGCGTAATCAGAGGCTAACAAGTTTCGATCAAGTACTTCTAACAGGAAATAAATATTATCATCATCATACGAACAACGTAACGTTCCTTGTGCTTGTGACTTACTGCCCACAAAGAGTGCATGATCTGTATTTGCCCACTCTTTATTGTTACCATCTATTGTTACCTTTCTTTTCACGGCATCAATACGATGATTAAGTACAAACTGTGCCATCTGAACCGGTCCTTCTTTCGCTTTAATATTAGTTCCAACCAAAGTATGTGAATCAATAATACAAAATGATCCCCAATAACCACCAGAAAAAGGTTGATAAGCGCTACCGAAATTACGAGCAGTAGCATCTCCTATTTTAAGAGTATATTTACTTGACGATTCATACGAAAGGACGGTTTCTCCCGAAGGGAGCTGTCCCAAATATGGTCCCATACCGGAGAAAACACAATTATTACTATCGACAGGTCCTTCCTGGTCGGCAGCCAAATATTCCCATTTGTCTTTATCTGAATAACAAAGCGAAATATGATATCCTGAATTATTGGTTTCCACAGCAGCAGCTAATCCCTTATTATCATTGAGTCTCACAACAGAAGGCATCTGATGATTATAGCCGACAATTCCGTTTTTCTCCCACCTCATTCGCAATACATAATAAGGAGAAGAACTAAAGTCCGGTTTCCATGTCTTTCCTCCATCAGTAGAAACAACCATTGCCGTACCTGTATCTGTGCCATGTCCTTCCAAGCCAGTACGACTGCTATCTGTAAAGTAACAGTGTAATTCACCTGTAGGCAACTCCAACAAGAAAGGTTCCCAATTAACTCCCTGATAGATCTTGATAGGTTCACTCCAAGTAACACCATTATCCGTACTGCGCTTTAATTCAATTCCTGCATCTTCCGGCAAATCCCGATAACCGGAATTAGCTCTGCAAGATGCAACTGCCAATATATCTCCATTAGAGAGCACCAGCCCATCGCAATTAGCATAGCAATGTATATTCTTATTGCCTTTGCTATCGATAATGTCATAACTGTTAAATATTTCTCCTTTATTGCTCCAAGTTTTCAGATCCTTACTAAGCGCATAAACACAACGCCGACCAATATTATTATTAGCACTACCATTGTGATAGAACAAAATATAGTCACCATTCTTCATCTTTTTTATACGAGGATAGCGAGGATACGAAGATTCCATAGTCACAAGCATCCGATAGTTCATCATCAATGAAGAGCGTTTCGTAACATCTGCGTGGGAATTTATAATAGGTGTCCCCTGATTCAATTCCCCAATAGGTGTGATGCTACAAACCACAGGCTCCTGGGATTCGTCCTCCTTTGGTTTCTCCGTATTCCCGTTACCAGCTAGTAAATTCTCATCATTTTCACCACTGCCCCCGCACGCTATAAATGAGATAGCTATGGAGAAAAATAACATAAAAAAAGTGTTTTTCATAGCTCTAGTATATTTTATTCAACTTGCTATTTTCCCTGTCTCGTCGGTTGCGGACCTAAATATGAGCGCTTCATTCCTCCGAAATCCAAGACAATCTTTTGCAATACAGTTCCGGCATCGCCACATATAATTTTCACTGTGTGTTTACCCGGTTTGTCGATATGCAAAGTGGTTTTGTTGATTCTACAGTTCTTCAACACACTTTCGTACCAGATTTGTGCATACTCAAAAGAAGAAGTAGAAGGATTCATCACAGGACCTTCGTCAATACATACTCCATATTTCGTTTCCACATTCGTTGCTTCATGTCCGGCATACCCACGGTCCTTACTTAATGTAAATGTAGGCAATACGTATGTGTAGACATCAACCGAACCTTGTTCGAATGTATAGAAATCATATTCCAGGCGAGGGGTACTGCGACCTGCTGTCCGCTGCGGGGCGGCTGTCGGGTCACCTAGTTGAATAGCTGTATTTTCTATTCCCAAGTTAGGAATCGTTCTCATTTGAATAGCTTTGTTCTCTACCTTCCGGTGAAAACCGGCAGCGTCAATAGAAACATATCCATTGTGCTCTACAAATAAAGTGTCCATTTCGGCTAATGAAGGAGAAGAAGGGTTGAAGACTGAAATATAAACATTCTCCTTCTCGCCACGATCAGATGCGATTTCCAACGTTCCGAATACTTTCTCACCAGTCGGGACCTTAGCCCAGTCGATTGAGACTTCTATACGATTTTCCGTGGTAGTTTCTCCGGCTTTCTGACTTAACAGAATCCAGTTATCTGAAACCGATGCTTTCCATTTCAGAGGAGTCGCTCCTTTATTGAAAACGTCTACGTAATAGGATTGGCGGAAGTATGTGTTGAAACATGGCAGGGAATGGAAACTCTTCTGCCCTTTCAAAATATCCTCTCCTTCGGCCAATATGCCCAAAGAGGCTGCAGATGCCAGATTTACCTTCCGCAGAGCCGGGAGTTCAAAGTAGGCTGCGGCAAATCCCTGTTTCATGGTCATTACATGATCCCATTTACCTCCAAGTAATGAGTTATATCCTTTTGTTATTACTTCCAGACTATCATAACAAGCCTTAGTCATTTTTTCCAGTTCTGCGGTAGTTGCCCTCTGTTGAATAGAGTACCAACGGTTTCTCTGTCCGTTGAGAATCATACGGTTCAATAGTTCACATCCTTTCACCGGATAGTATAATGATTGATAATAGCATGCTTTCTTATCTTCTGGCAAAGCTTTCAGGATTTTCTCTACCATATTCCCTATCCGTTGATATTCAGCCAAACGAGTATCCACTTCACGATAATTGGCAAGCGAAAAATCAGTATCTGTATTCCGTTCTCTTCCGTGTTTGTCGGTAGCCCACTGATAACCCCATCCCATAAACTCCGGCTTACGCGCAAAGGCCAATTTATAGAAAGAATTTATCACATCCTGATATTCAACCCGATAGTCATCTCCCAACATGCCACACAACCATTCGGTACGATAGTTTGCCGCTCTTTCAAAACTGAATGAATCAATATCGAAAGCCATCGTCAGGAAATAATCAACAGCAAATTCACATGATTTGATGTCTCCGGCATTGAGCAGCCAGATACGATCAGCTGTCATGTCATAAGCTTTACGGAGTTCTTCATACATTAATGTGGGTGAAGTTGTGTTCATCCAAAGATGATCGTGAGGTTTACCCAGATAAGAAGAATGATAATATACTCCCGAACGTCCGGAACGTTTCTGTTCTTTCGGACTGCTCAAACGTTTCATATATCCATAATTATCATCCGGCCAGATAATAGTCACATCATCCGGAAGTTCCAATCCCTGATCGTATACATCCAGCACTTCCTTATAAGGAGTAAAGGCTTGAGGAATGTCTTCCGCACGCTTACCGATGGCATCTACCAGCATTTGCCTTTGTGCCATCAAAGCTTCCTGAAGCATTTCCTTTCTATCATTCATATTATTGCTTGCATTCATTGCCCGGTCGTGCAATCCACGCAAAGCCAAAGTATATACATTTTCAAACGGAGCACATTCATCTACACGTGATTTCAACACTTTGTTGACTCCATCCTTATTATTGATATAGTCCCATTCACCCATTTTATCACGCTTCCACTCACTTGCCGTGTTAAACAATAACGGTTCACAATGAGAGGATCCCATGACAATAGCAAAGCTATCCGCTACCAGGCGATTTTCAGGAATACGGTGGAATGCCATGGATGCGTCATGCATAGCCGGACAAAGATAATTAGCCTGAAGACGCAACAGCAGTTCACACACCTTTGCATACGTTCTCGGTCCGAAGTTTCCACGTTCTTTTTCAAAATTGCGTTTTGACCAACGATAGAGTCCCCAGTCCTCATCATTGATAAATATCCCTCTGAACTTGACAGACGGTGTTTTAGAAATGAACTTATCAACTTTTACACTAACTTGTTTTTGCTGTTTGATTGGAGCATCCGCCCACCAGTACCAAGGAGATACTCCTATTGCTTTTGATATGGAAAGAAGTCCGTAAGCAGTACCACGCCTGTCACTTCCAGCTACGACAATTGCTTTCTTTATGCCCGGAATAGGATTATTGACCACTTCTATCATATAACGCTCCCAACTTCCGGCAATGGCAGCTGTATCTATTTTGTGTCTCGATACCAAAGCGTCAATCCACTCGCTTTTTCCTATAGTACCGGCAATAATCGCATACCGCGCAGATACTTTCCCGGGCTTGCTTTCATCTATTCTCAACTCTTGTCCCGTCACACGACGAACATCATCCACAAAAAGAGAAGCGCTTTTACGTACTACAGTTGCATCTTTTCCATCAAAGCAGATAACCGCATTCGCTGATGAAGAAACAATAGGAAAACTATTCTTTCCGGTTCCTTTGTCGAGTAAAACTTGTGCTTTTGCCGAAATCAGGCTACAACAAAATAAGCCCAGCAATAAAATTTTATTTTTCATATATACATTAGATTGACTATTGATAACGCAAAGTAAGGCAAAAAGCAATAAAACGAATAAAAGAAACCGACCTATAAATAGCAGAATATGTTCAAAAAACAACCACCGCAACTCGAGATTCGAAGTTACGGTGGCTAATTTATTATCTATTATTGAAAGCTTTCCTCATCTATCAGAATCTGTCTTCATCAGCCACAGCCTCTTCCCAAGTTTCCCATATCTGCACATTCGGATCATAACCATCATAACCGTAGTTCTGATACAAAGGAGCCTTTCCGTTAGAAACGATTGCTTTTTCAGGAATAGGCCAATAAATGTTATGTTTACCCATGATATAATTGATATCTGTTTTAGTAGCATTTACGTTAATAGTAACGCCTTTGTTGTACATACCTTTCTTTATGCAACGTTGATACCAATAGCTACCACCTTCAGAATCGGTGCCAGATTGCTTATCGAATGTTTCCACTTTATATGTATTCCCGAACTCGTCCGCTCTGCCGCTGATAGCCAAACAGAGTGACACACGGGTTAACTCTACATTACGCCATTCTTCAAAGAAAAGTTCACGCGCACGTTCATCCATGATATCACCGATAGTAACCTTACCTACATAAAATTCAGTACAATGAGCACGTTCTCTGATGATGTTTATATCATCCTTGATTGTTGGATCATCCGGATTGATATAGAATTTTACTTCTGCACGCAGCAGGTAGGCTTCCGCCAAACGATACAAATACCAATCAGCAATACTGCCATCCGTAGCTCCTTCCAGACCATTATTGGTTTCCTTAGCTTGATTGATGACATCATTCAGGCAGAAAATGTAATGAGGGACGTCATACCAACGACGAATAGTGTCAGAACACATCAAATCTCCCTTACGGGTAACAAGTTCATTTTTCTCATTGTAATAATCATCTTCTGCGTAAAGCTTAATATTTTGCCCAAAAAATTCAGAATCCGGATTATTACATTTCAGTTTCTCCATGTGCATCCAGTTTCCCGTCTCTGCACTATGCCGCAAATCGGTTTGATCCATTTTATCATTAACAGCCCACAAATCGTCTTGATAGAAAGTGGTAGTACGGAATGTAGATATACCACGTCCCAGTCCACGCATATAATCATATTCTTTACGATATTTACCATCTTTACGAGTATAGTTGAATAGAGCTTGCTTTCCATCAGGCATTTTGATTCTATTATCAAAGAAGAAAGGATACATAATACGCATAGTCAACATCGGGATGAATGATTCTTTAGCTGCTCCCCGGTTAGGCATACCCATAATCACTTCTTTGTTGGCAGCAATCAACTTGTTCTCCGGACGATGTAAATCCCAGATAACATTGCGGGTAATGGGCCATGATACAGATTCGCCGCCTTCAAAAAAGGTTCCGAAAGATTCTTTCATCAAAGAATAGCCTGATTTATCAATTAAGATATCCAACTGTTCCTTTGCCTTCCCGAATTCGCCAATAGACATATAGAGTTTAGAAAGCAACATACGGCAAGCGCCTTTATTTACCATACCAACATAATCCATATCTTTCTGTTCAGGAACCCATTGTACAGCAAATTCCATATCTGCTACCATTTTTTTCAGAATAGCGTCACGGTGAGTAGATCGATAGTTCTGCTTAGGAACTTCCGGAAGTTTTGTCAACAAAGGTACATGTCCAAATTGAAAAACTAATGAATAATAGCGATAAGCCCGATGGAAATAGGCACGGCCAATGTATTCGTTTTTCAATGTTTCATCCATTGGTACATTACCTATAAACGAAAGTATTGTATTAGCATTTCTAACACCTTCAAAATTTTGTCTCCAGAAGAAATATATACTGTTTGTGCGTCCTAAATTTTTTTCGTCACTTTGATCGCTGTTCGGTCTCAACAGATTGTCAACATTATCCAACAATCCGCTTTTATCAGTCGCAGACGGTACCATCAAATCAGAAAAAGTATATTCTGTGGGCAGCGCTATCATCTCCCTGGAATCTTCACTCACATAATTACGTTTAAGTTGACGGTCACAAATAGCCAATACGGATTTGATACCATTTTCCGTAGAAAATACAGTTTCCGGTTCAAACATTGTTTGAGGATCCGGATCTAAAAAACTTTCCGAACATCCGGTCAACATTAATGAAGCGCCCACAAATAAAGTGGCACTTTTACAAATATATTTTTGAATGTAATTTTTCATATACGTTTCTGTTTAAAAGATTAGAATGTTAAATTAAGGCCAAGCGTCCAAATACGAGATGCAAAATTACCAGTTTCAGGATCTCCATATCCTTCCCAATCTTTAGCCCATACAGCAGCGTTACGAACAGAGCCATACACTTTCACACGATCGATTTGTATTTTTTCCGTCCAAGCCCTAGGCAATGTATAGCCAACAGATATATTTTCTAAACGAATAAAAGAACGATTATATAATCTACGTGCGCCTTTTGCACCTTCCGGGCCTTGCGCCTCAATACGTGCATATTTATTAGTCGGGTTGTCTACAGTCCAATATTCCTTAGCATTCTTGTTCACCAATCTATAAGTCATACCACCACCGTCGTCATCATTGTTCAAATACATACTTTCCAGACTCTTATGCCCCATACGAGAGTAAATATTCACAGAGAGAGTCAAATCTTTCCACAAGGTGAAATCATTACGTAATGATTTCACCTTGTGGAAAGATT
>ENA-OVGH01001178-OVGH01001178.1-human-gut-metagenome-genome-assembly--contig:-NODE-1178-length-19002-cov-3.362907_pt1 | contig 19002 bp, 18 predicted proteins | sample MGYA00237770_ERZ505419 | MGnify/ENA primary metagenome ERZ505419 (study PRJEB26158, sample SAMN06016353) | human gut metagenome | biome: human gut; feature: ankylosing spondylitis patient; material...
AGCGCCGCCACGGCGGCGACCGCCGCGTATTTCCGGGCCGTGGCAGCCAGCATGCGCATCCGGCGCCTGCGGGCCGCCTTGCGGATGTTGCCCCATACGCGCTGTTCGTCGTAGCCGTATATCCGGCCCAGCAGCGGAAGGTTCTCCGCCGACTCCTCCAGCAGTTCCGCCAACTCCCGGTTCTGCGGCGAGCGGTCGAGCCACTCCCGGAGGATCGCCAGTTCCTCTTCGGTGGCGGTTCCCTCGAGGCGGGCTTTGAGTATTTCTTTGATCTGGTTTTCGAAACTCATGTCGTTTTCCGTGTTTTCAGGTTGGTCGGTGCGGCCGGAAACAACGTTTCCTATGGAATAGACCGAAAAAACGAACGCCGGACATACAATGCCGGCGTTTTTTTGTGAAAAATTTGCAGATGGGTTACGGATTGTAACACAAAAGCGGAATCGGGATTTCGTCCTTTCGGTGCGGCGGGGCGAAATCGGGTCGGATTAAAATCGGATTCGGGGGGGGGCGGACTCCGGCTGTCCGGGACCTAAAAAAGCGTGAGGAAGAACATCGACATTTTGCGCAGGGCTTTGAACGAGCGCGACATGTGGGTCTTCACGGTGTGGAGCGAGAGCGAAAGCAGGCGGGCCGTCTCGACGTAGCTTTTGTGCTCGATGCAGATCATCTTGAAGATGCGGCGTCCCTGTTCGGGCAGCGCCTCGATCCGGCGGTAGATGGCCGCAATCTGCTCGATCATAGCCTGTTCGTCGCCGGGGGCGTTCTCTTCGGCGGCCAGGCGCACCGTCTCCTTCGAGTTGATGTCGTAGAAGCGGTTCTTCATCCGGGCGTGCAGGTGGTCGAGCGCCGCGTTGCGCACGCAGCGGTAGAGATAGCTCTCCTTCTGGCGGATCTGGCTGAAATCGACGTCGAGCAGCGCGATGAAGACCTCCTGCACGATGTCCTCGGCTTCGTGTGCCGAACCGACGATGCGTTCGGCATAGAGCGTCGCCAGCCGGAAATGTTGGCGGAACAGGGCTTCGTATTCGGATGTGATTACGGTTTTCATGCAGTCTTTGACGCTGATGCTGACGGTGTTCGATTGCAAAAATAAGCGCTTCGGGCGAAAAAGGCAAACAATTCGTTACATTCTTTCGCCAGAAGCGGCTTTTTCGGGTGTCGGAACGCTTCCGGGAGGGGTCAGGAGTGCCTGCGCGCCAACTCTTTTTCGAGGTCGGCGATCGAGCATCCGGTGGCTTCGAGCAGCACGAGCAGGTGGTAGACGAGGTCCGAAGCCTCGTAGATCATCGCCTCGCGGTTCTGGGCCACGGCCTCGATGACGGTCTCCACAGCCTCCTCGCCGACCTTCTGCGCGATCTTGTTCACGCCGCGGTTGAAGAGCTTCGAGGTGTAGGAGCCTTCGGGCATCTCGGCGTGACGTCCCCGGATGACGCTTTGCAGGTAGCGGATGAAACCTTCGGTTTCGGGCACGGCCTCTCCGAAGCAGGTTTTCGACCCCGTGTGGCAGGTCGGGCCGTGGGGGATGACGCGGATGAGCAGCGTGTCGCAGTCGCAGTCGGCGGCCACCGACACGATGTCGAGCCAGTTGCCGCTGGTCTCGCCCTTGGTCCAGAGACGCTGGCGCGAGCGGCTGTAAAACGTGACGCGGCCTTCGGCGAGGCTTTTTTCATAGGCTTCGCGGTTCATGTAGCCCAGCATGAGGACCTGGAGGGTGCGGTCGTCCTGAATGACGGCGGGGACGAGTCCGCCGGGGAGTTTTGCGGCGTCGAACGCCGAAAACGGTTTTCCTTCGATTTTCATAGTGGTTTTATAATCTGACGTTTATGTTGCGTTTCTTCAACTCCCGCTTCAATACGAGGATCGGAATCTCGTTGTAATGGAAGATGCTGGCGGCCAGCGCCGCGTCGGCACGGCCGAGGGTCAGCACGTCGGCGATGTGGTCCGCCGTGCCCGCGCCGCCCGAGGCGATGATCGGGACGGGCAGTTCCGCCAGCCGCGCGAAGGTGTCGCACGGGTAGCCGTTCTTCGTGCCGTCGTGGTCCATCGAGGTGAAGAGGATTTCGCCCGCGCCGCGGTCGGCGGCCTCGGCGGCCCAGGCGAAGAGTTCGCGCTGGGTGGGGCGCCGGCCTCCGTGGGTCGTGACGACCCAGCGGCCGTCGACGGTCCGGGCGTCGATGGCCGCGACGACGAACTGCGAGCCGTATCTGGCGGCGATAGCGTCGATCAGTGCGGGGTTAGCCACGGCGGCGCTGTTAAGGGTGATCTTGTCGGCTCCGGCGTCGAGCAGCCTGGAGGCGTCGTCGACCGACGAGATGCCGCCTCCGACGGTGAACGGGATGTCGATGCGCGCGGCGATGCGCGCGACCAGCTCCGTGAAGGTGCGGCGTCCCTCCTCCGAGGCGCTGATGTCGAGGTAGACCAGTTCGTCGGCCCCTTCGGCGGCGTATTTCGCACCCAGCTCCACGGGATCGCCGACCTGGCGCAGTCCCACGAAGTTGATGCCCTTGACGGTCTGTCCGTCGCGGATGTCGAGGCAGGGGATTATGCGTTTGGCAAGCATCGCGCGAGGTCTTTGAGGGTGATGCGCCCTTCGTAGAGGGCTTTGCCGACGATGACGCTCCGCAGGCCCTGCCGGTCTAACTCTTCGATGTCCGACATCGAAGAGATGCCGCCGCTGACGGTGATCTCCACCGTCGGGAAGCGGCCTTGCAGGTCGGCGTAGAAGGCTGCCGAGGGGCCGCAGAGCATGCCGTCGCGGGAGATGTCGGTGCAGATAACCTGCGTAAGCCCCTGCGGAATGAATCGCCCGATCAGCTCGGGGGCCGAGAGCGTCGAACTTTCCAGCCAGCCCTCGATGGCCACCGCGCCGTTGCGGACGTCGGCCCCGAGGATCAGCCGCCCGGGGTCGAACTCCGCGAGCCATGCGGCGAAAAGGTCGGGCCGGCGGACGGCGACGCTGCCGCAGATGGCGCGGCGCGCTCCGGCGTCGAAGACGCTGTGCAGGGCCTCGCGGTTCTTGATGCCTCCGCCGTACTGCACTTCGAGCGAGGTCCGCGCGGCGATGCGTTCCAGCACGGCGAGGTTGCGCGGCTCCGAGGCCTTCGCGCCGTCGAGGTCGACCATGTGCAGGCGGCGGATGCCCGCCTCCTCGAAGCGGAACGCCGCTTCGAGCGGGTCGCGGTAGTAGGTCTTCCGGCTGGCGTAGTCGCCCTGCGTGAGGCGCACGCACTGGCCGCCGATGATGTCCGTTGCGGGTATGATTTCGATTTTCATGTCGTCAGAGTTTTAGGAAATTGCGCAGTATCCGCTCGCCCGCCCGCCCGCTTTTTTCGGGGTGGAACTGCGTGCCGAAGAAGTTGCCGCTCCCGAGCGCCGCGCTGAACGGGCGACCGTAGTCGGTCGTGGCGATGGTTGCGGCGCAGGGTTCGGCGGCGAAGGAGTGGACGTAATATACATAGGTCTCCCCGGCCGTTTCGTCGAACAGCGGCGAGCGGAGCGAGGTGATCGTGTCCCAGCCCACGTGGGGGACTTTGAGCCGCGCGCCGTCGGCCGCCGTGGCCGGAAGCCGCAGGACCTGCGTCGGGAAGATGCCCATGCAGCGGGCGTCGCCCTCCTCGCTCGAAAGGCACATCAGCTGCATGCCGATGCAGATGCCCAGGACGGGCTGCGTGAGCGAGGGGATCACCGTGTCGAGTCCCCGCTCGCGGAGCTGCGACATGGCCGACGAGGCCTCGCCGACTCCCGGGAGGATCACTTTGTCGGCCCCGCGCAGCAGGGCGGGATCGGCCGTGAGCGTGAATTCGGCCCCTGCGCGGCGGAGGGCGTCGGCAACCGACCGCAGGTTGCCCGTGGCGTAATCGACGACGGCTATCATAGGACTCCTTTGCTGCTGGGGACGGTGTAATCGAAAGGGATGTGCGCCACGGCCATGCGCAGGGCGCGGGCGAAGGCCTTGAAGACGGCTTCGGCCTTGTGGTGGTCGTTGTCGCCGTGGGCCGAGATTTGGAGGTTGCACCGCGCGGCGCATGCGAACGAGTGGAAGAAGTGGCGGAACATTTCGGTCGGAACGTCGCCGACCCGCTCGCGGCGGAACGAGGCGTCCCACTCGAAGTCGATGCGGCCCCCGAAGTCGAGCAGCGCCAGCGCCCGGCAGTCGTCCATCGGCAGGGCGAAGCCGTAGCGGGCTATCCCGGCCTTCGCGCCCAGCGCGCGGTCGACGGCCTCGCCCAGCGCGCGGTCGACGGCCTCGCCCAGCGTGATGGCCACGTCCTCCATCGTGTGGTGTTCGTCGATGTCCAGATCGCCCCGCGCGTCGACGGCCAGCGCGACGCCGCCGTGGTGGGCGATCTGCGCGAGCATGTGGTCCAGAAAGCGCAGGCCCGTGGAGATTTGGCCGTTGAAATCCCCGCGGCCGTCGAGGTCGAGGCGGACGGTGATCTGCGTCTCGCGGGTCTCGCGCCGGATTTCGGCCCGGCGTTCGCCGCGGCGGATGAATTCGGCGATTTCGCTCCACGAGTCGGTGATCAGCGCACAGGCGTCGGCGGCGCCGGCTTCCTCCAGCGTCCGCAGCCCTTCGGCGGGGGGAGCGAGCAGGATGCCCCGCGCCCCGAGGTTGCGGGCCAGCAGGATGTCGGTCGCGCGGTCGCCGATGACGTAGCTCGCCGCGAGGTCGTATTCGCCGCCCGTGTAGCGGCCGAACATCCCTGTCCGGGGTTTGCGCGTGGGGGCGGCGTCGGCCTCGAACGTGCGGTCGATCAGCTGGTCGTCGAACGCGACGCCCTCGCCGCCGAGCGTCGCGAGCATTTTGTTATGCGCCGGCCAAAAGGTATCCTCGGGGAAGGACGGGGTGCCGAGCCCGTCCTGGTTGGTGGCCAGCACGAGGTCGAACCCGAGGCCCGTGAGCGCCTTCAGGGCGGAGATGGCTCCGGGCACGAACGCGAGTTTTTCGAGGCTGTCGATCTGTTCGTCGGCGGGTTCGGCGATGATCGTGCCGTCGCGGTCGATGAAGAGGGCTTTTTTCATAATCGGAAGTTTTTGACGGTTTCTATCATCCGGGCGTTCTCCGCGGGGGTTCCGACGGTGATGCGCAGGCATCCTTCGCAGCCCGGGATGCGCGAGCGGTTGCGGACGATGACCCCGGCCGAGATCAGCGCGTCGTACATGCGGTCGGGATCGGGGGTGCGGACCAGGATGAAATTGGCATCCGAAGGGTAGACCCGCCCGATGGCGGGGCAGGCTGCGAGCTGCGGCGCGAGCCGGTCGCGCTCGGCGCGGATTTCGGCCACCTGCGGGGCGATGTCTTCGGTGAGCCGTTCGGCGACGGCCTGTTGTGCGAGGCTGTTGATGTTGTAGGGATATTTCACGCGTGCGAAAAGTCCGGCGACGGCTTCCGACGCGAATGCCAGTCCGAGGCGAAGCCCCGCCATGCCCCACGCCTTCGAGAGGGTTTGCAGGACGATGAGGTTCCCGAATTCGCCGAGGCGTGCGAGGAATCCCGGCCCGGCGGTGAAGTCGATGTAGGCTTCGTCGAGGACGACCATGCCGTCGAATTCGCGGAGCAGCCGTTCGATGCCGGCCGCCGGGAAGGCGTTGCCCGTGGGGTTGTTCGGGGAGCAGAGCCACAGCAGACGGGTGCGCTCGTCGGCGGCCGCCAGCAGGGCGTCGGTCGGAAGCGAGAAGTCCGCGCCGAGCGGGACCTCGCGCATCTCGACGTCGTTGATGTCGGCGGCGACGCGGTACATGCCGTAGGTCGGGGCGATCGAAACGGCGTTGTCGACGCCCGGACGGCAGAAGATGCGGTAGCAGAGGTCGATGGCCTCGTCGCTGCCGTTGCCGATGAAGACCTGTTCTTCGCGCACGCCTTTCAGCGCGGCGATCTTCTGTTTGAGGAGCTTCTGATGCGGGTCGGGGTAGCGGTTGACACCGTTGTCGTAGGGGTTTTCGTTGGCGTCGAGCCACGTCGTGATCTCTCCGCCGGAAAACTCGTCGCGGGCCGTGGAGTAGGGTTTCAACGTCCGGATGTTGGGGCGCACCAGTTCTTCGAGCGGTCTCACAGCACACCTCCTTTCATGCGGACGCGCACGGCGGCGGCGTGCGCCCCGAGACCCTCGGCCTCGGCCATGGCGATGACGGTCGGGGAGAGGGCCGCAAGCCCCTTGCGCGAGAGTTCCTGATAGGTGATCTTGCGCAGGAACGAGTCGGTGTTCACGCCGCTGTAAGCCCGCGCCCAGCCGCCCGTGGGCAGCGTGTGGTTGGTTCCCGAGGCGTAATCCCCGGCGCTTTCGGGCGACCAGGGGCCGATGAAGACGCTTCCGGCGGCGGTGATCTGCGCCGCGACGTCCCAGGCGTCGCGCATCGAGATGATCAGGTGCTCGGGGGCGTAGGCGTTGGCGAAGCCGATCATCTTTTCGCGGCTGTCGAGGACCACGATGCGGCTCTGGCGCAGTGCCTCGCGGATGGTCTCGCCGCGGCGCAGTTGGAGCAGCTGTTCGCCGACGGCCCGCTGGGTGTCGCGGGCGAACTCCACCGACGGGCAGACCAGCACCGCCTGGCTGTCGCCTCCGTGTTCGGCCTGCGACAGCAGGTCGGCGGCGGCGAAGGCGGGCGACGCTTCGTCGTCGGCCAGCACCAGCACCTCCGAGGGCCCGGCGGGCAGGTCGACGGCCACGTCGTTGGCGCCGACCAGTTGCTTGGCCTTGGTGACATAGCGGTTGCCGGGACCGAAAATCTTGTCGACGCGCGGGATGCTCTCCGTGCCGTAGGCCATGGCCGCCACGGCCTGCGCCCCGCCGACGGAGAAGATGCGGTCGACGCCGCACAGATCGGCGGCATAGAGGATTTCGGGGGCTATCGTGCCGTCGGGGCGCGCGGGGGTGCAGAGGATGACCTCCCCGCAGCCGGCGACGCGGGCCGGGACGGCCAGCATCAGCACCGTGGAGAAGAGCGGCGCCTTGCCGCCCGGGATGTAAAGGCCCACGCGGCGGATCGGCACGGCGCGCTGCACGCACCGGACGCCCGGCATCGTCTCGATGTCGACCTCGGGCGGCAGCTGGGCGCGGTGGAAGGTCTCGATGTTCGCTTTCGCGGCGGCGAGGGCCTCTTTCAGCGCGGCGGGGATGAGCGCGGCGGCTGCGGCGCGCACGTCGGCCGGAATTTCGAACGTCCGGGGATCGCGCCCCTCGACGCGGCGGGTGACTTCGCGCAGCGAGCGGTCGCCGCCGGATTTTACGTCGGCGAGGATTTCGGTCACCTGTCGCGTGATCTCCTCCTCTTCCCGGGTGAAGCGCTCGGTGAGGGCGGCCCACTCGGCGCGTTCGGGATTGTTGTGGATTTTCAGAATTTCCATGACGGTTCCGGATTTTTAGCGGATCATGTTTTCGAGTGCCAGGATCAGGATGCCTTCGGCCCCGATCTCCTTGAGCCGTTCGATGCGCTCCCACAACTGGTCCTGGGAGATGACGGCGTGGATCGAGCACCACCCCTCCTGCGCCAGCGGCAGCACCGTCGGGCTGCGCATGCCGGGGAGTATCCGGATGGCGTCGCCGAGCCGCTCCTTGGGGAGGTTCATCAGCACGTATTTCATGCCGCGGCTGTCGAGGATCGAGTTGAGGCGGAAGGTCAGCTGCTCCGTTTCGCGGCGCTTGTCGCTGTCAAGCCCCGGGCAGGCGATGAGCACCGCCTCGGAAAAGAGGACCTTCTCGACCTCGACCAGCCCGTTGGAGATGAGCGTGCCGCCCGAGGAGACGATGTCGAAGATGCCGTCGGCCATGCCTACCGCCGGGGCGATCTCCACGGAGCCTTCGATGGTGTGGATCTCGGCCTCGATCCCCTTCTCGGCGAAGTAGCGGGCGAGGATGTTGGGGTAGGAGGTGGCGACGCGCCGGCCGCGGAAGAACGCGAGGCCTTCGTAGGCGGTCGTTTTGGGTACGGCCAGCGAGAGGCGGCAGCCTCCGAACCCGAGGTCCATGATCTGCTCGACGGGGAAACCCTTCTCGGCGACCTCGTTCAGCCCCACGATGCCCAGGTCGGCGACCCCCATCGAGACGGCCTGCGGGATGTCGTCGTCGCGCAGGTAGAGCACTTCCAGCGGGAAGCCCCCGGCGCGCGAGATGAGTTTGCGTTTGCTTTCGGCGACGCGGATGCCCGCCTCGGAGAGCAGTTCGATGCTCTGTTCGTTGAGTCGGCCCTTGGCCTGGATTGCGATTCTCAGCATTTTTGTCTCGTTTTTGGCACACCGCCCGCGGCATAAGCACGAAAAAAGCCCACCCGCAGGAGGTGAGCTTCGTATATACTTTTGTTAAACTTATGGTTCCGTTTACATGTACATATCCGTCTTACCCCTTCGGAAAGTGGTGATGGTGATGATGGATATGGTGAAATATTGTCATATATGCTGTCGTTGGGACAAATGTATCTATTTTGTCCGAAAAAACAAAATTCCAAGTAAAATTTTTTAATATATTTTCAAAATCAGCCCTGGACACCCTCGGCGCGATCTTCGTCTGTCCCGTGCGGCCTGTTTCCGGTAGCGTGCGGCCGGTGCATGGAGTTTGCAGAAATTGCACGTCCGGCGTCCGGGTGTTTGCAATGCCGGTATTTGTGCCCTGCTGCCGGTCGTCTTCACCGTGTCCGTTTTTTTTGCTATTTTTGTCTGCCGGCAGACGGTTTCAGTGGGGCAGTTCGGCGCTTCGGTTTTACCTGTTGCCCCTGCTGCCGTGATTCCCGTGGGGTGGTTGCGGCCGCTCCGGCGGCGGGAGGAAAGTCCGGGGCTTATTCATCCGCTTCGCCGTATACCTTGCCGCGCAGTGCGTCGTCCGAATAGACGTGCAGGCTGTGCCCCGTGGGGCTCAGGCAGGTGATGCGGTGTATGTGGTTGTCGAAACACCCCGGTTTCCCGATTGCGAAGAACGCGCACGGGGCTTCGACCTCGGCGCTCTGCACCGGACGTGCCGTGCCGCCGCCTGCGGGTTCGAAGATTTCGAGCCGGAACCTGCCGTCGGCGAAGTGGTAGCCTGCGAATTGCGGGTGGGCGTGGATGCTCGTGCGGTTGCCCTCCTGCCAGCTCATCACGATCGCCTCCCATCCCGTTTCCGGCGATCGGCCCAGGTAGGTGCGGCGGTAGGCCGTCGCGGAATAGTCGTCGAATTCCGTCAGCGGGTGCCCCTCGAGCCAGCCGAGCACGTAGCCCTGTATTCGCTCGCCCAATGCGTCGTCGACGGGTTTCCTGCCGATGATCCCCAGCAGTCCGGTAAAAAACTCCCCGTACACGGCTGTGCAGGCCGAAGCCTCCTGCAAATCCTCCGCGAGTGTCGTCGCATGTCGTTCCTGTTTCATGGTGTTGTCCGTTTGGTGCAAAGATAGCTGGCCGCCCCGTGCAAACCTTCAGTAAAAATACTTATTCCTGCGCTGCGTGTCGGTTTCCTGGGTGTGCGGGCGCTGCGCGGCGTCTCTGCCGGGCGCCCTGCTTCCGGATCCTGACAACGTTGCCGCCCGCCAGCCGTCGCGCCATCGGATTGTTGCTGCCTTGCCTTTGCCCGGGCGGCCTTTCCGGTCGCTTTGCCGTTCGTTCTCCCGTTTACCCTGGCCGTTTTTTCCGGCACGGCCCCCGGGCGGGCGCAAGCCGTTCCCCGATGTCGTTTTTTACGGAAAAATGCCCTGCGGTTGCCGCCGTACAGCCTTTTTTGCTATATTTGTAACTTAAATCCGAACGCTGACTCCGCTTATGACACCTTTCGCCGTTATCACCACCGTATTGGGCTATATAGCCGTACTTTTTGTCGTCGCCTGGCTCTCGGGCCGGCGTGCCGACAATGCCGGGTTCTTCACCGGCAACCGGAGCACGCCGTGGTATATGGCAGCCTTCGCCATGATCGGGGCTGCAATCTCGGGCGTGACTTTCATCTCGGTGCCGGGCTCGGTCGCCGTCGATTCCTTCTCCTACATGCAGATGGTCGCCGGTTTCACCGTGGGGCAGCTGGTCGTCGCGTTCCTGCTCATCCCGACCTTCTACCGCCTCCGGGTGGTGTCGCTCTACGAATACCTCGACGGGCGCTTCGGCATCCTCTCGCACCATACCGGGGCATGGTTCTTCTTCGTGTCGAAGATGCTGGGTGCCGCGCTGCGTGTCTACGTGGTCTGCGCCGTCATGCAACTGCTGGTTTTCAGCCACTACGGGCTGCCCTTCTGGCTCAATGCGCTGGTGACGATGCTCTTCGTCTGGCTCTATACGCAGCAGGGGGGTGTCAAGTCGCTCATCTGGACGGATACGCTCAAGACTTTCTGCCTGGTGGGCAGCCTCGTGCTGTCGATCGTCTTCATCATGCAGGCGCTCGGCATGTCGTTCGGCGAAATGACCCGCGAGGTCGCCGCGTCGCCCTATTCGCGGGTGTTTTTCTTCGACGACCCCTCCTCCGACCGCTATTTCTGGAAGATGTTTCTCGCGGGCGTCGTGCTGCTGATCTCCATGACGGGGCTCGACCAGGACATGATGCAGCGGAACCTGAGCTGCGCCACGCCGCGCGATTCGCAGAAAAACATCGTCCTGACGGCCGTCAGCCAGATATTCGTCATCTTCCTGTTCCTCGTGCTGGGTGTGCTGCTCTACATTTACATCGGCCGCACCGGCCTTGCCGTGCCCGCAAAGGGCGACCAGGTATTCTCGCTGGTGGCTGTCGAGGGCGGATTGCCGGTATTTGTTGGCATACTGTTTGTTGTGGGGCTTATTTCGAGTACTTATTCAGCTGCCGGTTCGGCGCTTACGGCCCTTACGACTTCGTTCACGGTCGACATCCTGCAAGGCACCAGGCGCTACGGTGACGAACGCCTTACCCGCATCCGGAAGGGCGTGCACGTCGGCATGGCCGTCGGCATGGCGCTGGTGATCCTCGGCTTCGAATACCTGGCCGACGACAGCGTCATCAACCTCGTCTACAAGGTTGCCAGCTATACCTACGGGCCGATCCTGGGTATGTTCGCCTTCGGGATGTTCACGCGCCTGAGAATCCGCGACGGCTGGATGCCCGTGGTCGCCGTCGCCGCCCCCGTGCTGAGCGCCCTCGTGCAATACTGGGCGCGCGAGGCGTGGGACTACCGGATCGGGTTCGAACTTTTGATTTACAATGCCGCCTTCACCATGGCCGGCATGTTGTTGCTTGCCAAGAAGAATGAAAACTAAATTCCTGTCGTTTTTCCTGCTGCTCTGCTTCGGCTGGCAGCAAGCCCCGGCCGCCGGGGTCGACGCCGCGACCCGCCGCGAGATCGGCCGTACATTGTCGCGTATCGTCGCCCGTGAGGTTTCGGGCGGCTTTGTCCGCATCGAGGGCGTGGACGCCTCGCGCAAGCGGGTGCGCATCTACACCTCGGTGGGGCTCTCCTATTACCCGTTCCGCGAGCAGAACCTGCGGGCCATGTACGACTCGGTGCGTGCCGTCCTGCCGCCGGAGTACCGTAAAGCCTCCATCGAGCTTTATTCCGACAAGCGCGAAGTGCGGGGGCTGATCCCGATGGCCTACCGCACCGATGCCGAGTTCAGGAAACTGCTGCGCAAGAAGAAGGTCGTGCCCTTCGTCAACCGTTCGCAGCGGCCGCTCGTCGTCCGCCAGTCCTCGCCCGCAGCTCCCACGCAGGGGCTCTCCGGGCGCCATATCGCGCTGTGGCAGAGCCACGGGCGCTATTTCGACCAGCCTGCGAACCGCTGGAAATGGCAGCGTTCGCGGCTGTGGATGACCTGCGAAGACCTCTATACCCAGAGCTATGTGCTGCCTTACCTGGTGCCGATGCTCGAAAATGCGGGTGCCTGCGTGATGCTGCCCCGCGAACGCGACGTGCAGAAATACGAGGTGTTGGCCGACAACGATGCCGCCGGGCAATACGCCGAGACGGACGGCCCCGAGAAATGGCAGGCGGGCGGCGTCGGGTTCGCGCATACGCGACAGGTATACCGCACCGGCGAAAACCCTTTCCGGGACGGTACGACGCGCCGCGTACGGACGGTCGCCGGGGGTGCCGAGAGCCGTGCCGCGTGGCGTGCCTCCATCCCCGAGCGGGGTGAATACGCCGTCTATGTAAGCTATGAAACGGTACACGGAAGTGCCGACGACGCGCAGTATACGGTGCATCACCTCGGCGGCGAGAGTACGTTCGCCGTGAACCAGACGATGGGCGGCGGGACATGGATTTACCTCGGGCATTTCCTCTTCGGGCCGGGTGAGCAGCCGGTCGTGACGCTCACCAACCGCTCGCGGCAGGCAGGACGTATCGTCACGGCCGACGCCGTGAAGGTCGGCGGCGGCTACGGTAATGTCGCCCGCTCGGTCAGCGATTCGCTGCGCCGTCCCGGCGTCGAATATGCCGAGGAGACGAGCGGCTATCCCCGTTTCTGCGAGGGCGCCCGCTACTGGCTCCAGTGGGCGGGGTTCGACCCGAAGGTATACACCCCGAAGGAGAACGCCGACGATTATAAGGACGACTACATGTCGCGCGCCCACTGGGTCAATGCCCTGATGGGCGGTTCGGAGCGGATGCCCGACAGCACGGGGCTGCGGATTCCGGTCGACATGGCGCTGGCCTTCCATTCCGATGCGGGCGTGCGGCTCAACGACGAGACCATCGGCACGCTGGGCATCTTCTATACCCGCGAGAACAAGGGGCGTTTCGAGGGCGGTGCCGACCGCTACCGCTCGCGCGACCTGACGGACATCGTCATGACGCAGATCGTCTCCGACATCCGCCGTACCTGCGAACCCGAATGGAACCGCCGCGGGCTCTGGAACCGCGCCTATTACGAAGCGCGCGTGCCGGGTGCCCCGACCATGCTTCTCGAACTGCTCTCGCACCAGAATTTCGCCGACATGCGCTATGGCAGCGACCCGCGCTTCAAGTTCCTCGTGAGCCGGGCTGTTTACAAGGGTATCCTGCGTTATGTCAGTTCGCAATACGATCTGCCCTATGTGGTCCAGCCGCTGCCGGTCGAGGCTTTCGCCGCGGAATTCGCCGCCGCCGGCGAGGTCGCGCTCTCGTGGAGCCCGGCGATGGACCCGCTCGAAGCGACCGCCGCGCCGACGGGCTATGTGGTCTACACGCGCGTGGACGACGGCGGTTTCGACAACGGCCGTTATGTCGACAAACCCCGCCTGACCGTCCGGCAGGAACCGGGGCGCATGTACAGTTACCGGGTCACCGCCGTCAACGAGGGCGGCGAGAGCTTCCCGAGCGAGACGCTCGCGGCCTGCCGCGTGCCCGACGAAAAGGGCTGCGTGCTGATCGTCAACGGGTTCGACCGCGTGAGCGCCCCGCAGAGCGAACGGAACGATTCGCTGGCCGGATTCCGCATGGACCTCGACGGAGGCGTTGCCGACCGGCAGGACATCGCCTTCATCGGAGCGCAGCGCGTCTTCGACCTCGCGCAGGCCCGCTGCAACGTCGACAGCGTCGCCCTCGGGGCCTGCGCGTGCGACTGGGAGACCGACGTGATCGGCGGCAATACGTTCGACTATCCGGCCCTGCACGGGCGTTCCGTCGCGGCGGCGGGCTACTCGTTCTGCTCGGCGTCGGCCCGGGCCGTGGAGCGGGGCGAGGTGTCGCTCGAAGCCTATCCGGCCGTCGACCTGATCCTGGGCAAGCAGCGCACCACGCCGCTGGGCCGCGGTGTGTGCGAGGCGGCCTTCCGGACCTTTCCGCCGGAGTTGCAGGCCGTCCTGCGGCGTTATCTGGCCGGCGGCGGAGGGCTTTTTGCATCGGGAAGCTACGTGGCGGCCGACCTCTGGGCCGAAGGGACCCCGGAGGAGGGGCGCGCGTTCGCCCGGGAGGTGCTCCGCATCGACTCCGACGGGGGACATCCCTCGGAGCGCGGACGGGTGCGGGTCATGACTTCGGACGCGTCGTTTTCGCGCGGCGAATACCGCTTCAATACCGAGTACCGCCGCGACCGTTACGTCGTCGAGCGGGCCGATGCGCTGAAGCCCGCGGGTGCGGGGGCTTTCGCCGTGATGCGTTACGACGACAGCGGCCGCACGGCGGCCGTGGCCTGCGATGCCGGAGGACGGACTTTCGTCGCGGGGTTCCCCTTCGAGTCGATCCCCGACGGCGTGCAGCGCGACCGGCTGATGCGCGACGTGCTGCGGTTTTTGTTTTCCGATAAATAAAATGGAAGCAGTGGAACTGAAATTGAGAACCGAACAGCCTGCGGATTACCGCGAGACGGAGAACGTTACGCGGGAGGCGTTCTGGAACCTCTATTCGCCCGGATGTTGCGAGCACTACCTGTTGCATGTCATGCGTGACAGTCCGGCCTTTGTGCCCGAGTTGGATCTCGTGGCCGAGCGCGATGGGCGAATCGTGGGCAATGTCGTTTCCTTGCGCGCGGTTCTCCACGGTGACGACGGAACGGTCTGTGAGGTGTTGAGCCTCGGGCCGATTTCGGTCCTGCCGGAGTGCCAGCGTCAGGGCATCGGCGGCCGGCTGATCTCCCGGACCCGCGAACTGGCCCGGGAACTGGGATTTCGGGCCTTGCTGCTCTGCGGCGACCCGGATTATTATTTGTATCAGGGCTTCGTTCCCGCCGAGATGCTGGGAATCCGCACGGCGGATAACATGTATGCCATGGCCCTGCACGTCTGTGAACTGTACGACGGTGCGTTGTCCGGCATTCGGGGGCGCTATGTCGAGGATTCGATTTACGACATCGACCCCTCCGCCGCCGAGGCTTTCGACCGGGAGTTTCCTGCGAAGGGGAAAGTTGTCGGAACGGAGTCGCAGCGGCGTTTCGACGAGATTGTCGTCGTGCGGCGGCCTGCGGAGTGAGAAATTGGTTGTTTAACTTAAAAATAAGAAAGTCATGTCGTTGGAACAGCAGATTTCGAAAGGAATCATGGAGGCCATGAAGGCCAAGGACACGGTGCGCCTGAGCGCGCTGCGCAATGCGAAGAAATACATCATCGAGGCCAAGACCGCAGGTCCGGAGATCGCCGAACTGCCCGACGCCGACGTGCTGAAGATCATCTCGAAGCTCGCCAAGCAGGGAACCGACTCGGCGGCGATCTTCTCCGAGCAAAACCGTCCCGACCTGGCGTCGGAGGAGCTGGCCCAGGTGGCCGTTTTCCAGGAGTTCTTGCCCAGGCAGCTCACCCCGGAGGAACTGACCGCCGAGGTCAAGGCCCTGATCGCCGAGGTCGGCGCCACGTCGATGAAGGAGATGGGCAAGGTGATGGGCGTGGCTTCGAAGAGGCTCGCGGGCCGCGCCGACGGCAAGGACATTTCGGCCAAGGTTAGGGAGCTGCTGGCTTAAAATGCACCTGCTGGAACACCTGCACCGCAACGTGAAGACCGTCGCCATGCCGACGGCCATGGTTGTCGGGGCGTTGCTGTGCCGTCCGATCTCGGCGCTGGAGGAGCTGTCGGGGCAGATGATCACCCCGACGCTGATCTTCCTGATGCTGTTCGTCACCTTCTGCCGCGTGAAACCCAGCCAGATGAAGCCTTCGATGCTCCATGTGTGGTTGCTGCTGGTTCAGACGGTGGCCTGCATCGGGGTTTTTCTGCTGCTGCGTCCGCTGGACCTCATTCTGGCGCAGGGGGCGATGGTCTGCGTGCTGGCTCCCGTGGCGATGGCCGCGGTGGTCATCGGCGGCATGCTGGGGGCCAACGTCGCCACGATGGCTACGTACAGCCTGCTCTGCAACATGGCCGTCGCGCTGCTGGCGCCCGTGATCCTGACCTTCACGGGGACGGGGGCGTGCACCTTCGCGCAGATCCTGGCCCGCATCGCGCCGCTGCTGGTGATGCCGTTCGCCGCGGCGCAGTTCTGCCGGCTGGTCATCCCGAAGGCGGCGAAATGGGTCGGCGACCACAGCCAGATCTCGTTCTATATGTGGCTGGCGTCGCTGCTGGTCATCATCGGCCGCACGACGGCCTTCATCATCGACCTGCGCGACGCTTCGCTCGCGACGGAACTGTGGCTGGCCTTCGCCGCGCTGGCTATCTGCCTCGGGCAGTTCAAGGTGGGGCGCATGCTGGGCCGCCGTTACGGCGACGCTCCTGCGGGCGGACAGTCTCTCGGGCAGAAAAACACGGTCCTCGCGGTGTGGATGGCCCAGTCGTTCCTCGACCCGATCTCCTCGATCGCCCCCACGGCGTACATCGTGTGGCAGAACTTCGTTAACTCGTATCAGATATGGAGAAAGGACCGCGGGAAATGAACCGGGCGGGCAGGACGGTCTATCCGATCCTGCTGATGGTCTGCGCCACCCATCTGCTCAATGACATGATGCAGTCTGTCATTCCGGCGGTCTATCCGCTCCTTAAGGAGAAATTTGGCTTCACGTTTGCCCAGATCGGCCTCATCACACTGGTTTTCCAACTAACCTCGTCGCTTCTGCAACCTGTCGCCGGGCGGCTGGCCGACCTCCATCCGCGGCCCTATTCGCTGGCCGCGGGGATGTGTTTCACGCTGTGCGGACTGCTTGCGCTCGCCGCCGCTCCCGGCTTCGCCCTGATTTTGGTGTCGGTCGGACTGATCGGCTGCGGTTCGTCGGTGTTCCATCCCGAATCCTCGCGCGTGGCCCAGCTCGCCTCGGGAGGTCGCAAAGGGCTGGCGCAGTCGATCTTTCAGGTCGGCGGCAATGCCGGAAGCGCCATGGGGCCCCTGCTGGCCGCGCTGATCGTGATTCCGTTCGGGCAGGCTTCGATCGGTTGGTTCGCACTGGCCGCGCTGCTGGCTATCTTCATCCTCGTAAAGATCGGGAACTGGTACAAACGGCAACTGGCTTTGGCAGCCCGCAGGCCCGCCGTTGCGGCGGATACCACGGGGCCCGGACTCTCGAAACGTAAAATTCGGAATGCGCTCATTATCCTGGGCGTACTGGTCTTCTCGAAGTATTTCTACATCGCCTCGATGACCAACTATTTCACCTTTTTCCTGATGGACAAATTCTCGATGTCGGTGCAGGGAGCGCAGTATGCGCTTTTCGCTTTCCTCGCGGCTTCGGCGGCGGGGACCTTCATCGGCGGGCCGGTCGGCGACCGCATCGGACGTAAATACGTGATATGGGGCTCGATCCTCGGTGCGGCGCCCTTTACGCTGATGCTTCCCTATGCCGGCCTGACCGGTACCATCGTGCTGGCCGTCATCATCGGACTGGTCATCTCGTCGGCCTTCTCGGCCATTCTGGTCTATGCCACCGACCTGATGCCCGGCAAGGTCGGCATGATCGCCGGGGTCTTCTTCGGGCTGATGTTCGGACTGGGCGGCCTCGGCTCGGCCTTCTTCGGGTGGCTGGCCGACCGGACGAGCATCGAATTTATTTTCCGGGTCAGCACCCTGCTGCCCCTGCTGGGCATCATCACGGGCTTTTTACCCAACATAGAATTGAAAAGAGATGAAAAATAAGATATATCCCCGCGAGGGGGACCGGCAGACGGTCTATCTGAAAGAGGTCGTCAGCGACCCGAATATCGAGGTGGGGGAGTGGACGATCTACAACGATTTCGCGGCCGACCCCGTCGATTTCGAACGCAACAACGTGCCGTATCACTATCCGGTGAACGGCGACCGGCTGGTCATCGGGAAATTCTGCTCGCTGGCCTGCGGCGCGCGGTTCCTCTTCAACAGCGCCAACCATACGCTCAAATCGCTGTCCACCTATCCGTTCCCGATTTTCTGGGGCGAGGAGTGGGGCATCGACAAGTCGGAGGTGGCTTCGGCGTGGGACAACCGGGGCGACATCGTTGTCGGCAATGACGTGTGGATCGGTTACGAAGCGGTCGTGATGGCGGGCGTTACGATCGGTGACGGGGCGATCGTCGCCTCACGGGCCGTTGTGACGCGCGATGTGCCGCCCTATGCCATCGTCGGAGGCGTTCCGGCCAAGGTCATCAAATACCGCTTCGATCCGGCGACGGTCGAAAGCCTGCTTGCGATAAAATGGTGGGAGTGGCCTGCGGAGACGATCCGCCGGGCTTTGCCCCTGATCCGCGGCGGGAAGGCCGAAGAGCTGGCGCTATTTGCGGAAAATGAAATAGACGGCTAAAACCAGGCAGAGGAATCCCGCGAGGTGGTTCCAGCGCAGGGTGTCGGATTTCATAAAGACCAGCGCGAAGACGGTGAAGACCGAGAGCGATACGACCTCCTGAATCACCTTCAGTTCCCAGATCGAGAACGGACCTCCGAATTCGGCGCTGCCGATGCGGTTGGCGGGGACCTGGAAGCAGTATTCGAACAGCGCGATGCCCCAGCTCAACAGAACGATGGCCGTCAGCCCGAAGCGTTCGAGCCGTGATTTGAAGGCGATATGCCCGTACCATGCCAGCGTCATAAAGGCGTTGGAGACGACGAGCAGCAGAACGGTGGCGAGACCCCGAAACATAGGATACAGATTTTTAAACCGCGCAAAAGTAGCAAATTATTCGATATGATCTCCTCCCGGCAGCGAAAATACGCATTGGTGACCGGCGCTTCGTCGGGAATCGGCCGCGAATATGCCGCGCAGCTGGCGGCAAAAGGGTATGATTTGGTAATGGCGGGCAATCGCGACGAAGAGAATCGCGCCGCGGCCCGGGAAATTGCGGCGCGTTACGGCGTGCGCACGCTGCCGCTCTGCATGGACCTTTCGGAACCGGATGCCGCCGTGAAACTCCATGCCGAAACCTCGGCGCGCGGCATCGAAATCGGGGTGCTCGTCTGCAATGCGGGCGTCCTGCTGTTCGGTCCGCTGGCCGCAGCCCCACCCGAACGCATCGGCCGCATCGTCACGCTCCATTGCACGACGCCCGCGCTGCTGTGCCGTCTCTACGGGGAGGAGATGCGGCGACGGGGCGAGGGGTATATCCTCGTGATGTCGTCGGCGACGGCGTGGATGCCTTATCCGACGATTGCGGCCTACGCCGCGACGAAAAGTTTCCTGCGCACCTTCGCCCGGTCGCTGAATTTCGAGTTCCGCAAATACGGCGTCCGCGTGACGGGTGTTTTCCCGGGGGCGGTCGATACGCCGCTGTACGATCTGGACGCCG
>ENA-OVGH01001202-OVGH01001202.1-human-gut-metagenome-genome-assembly--contig:-NODE-1202-length-18675-cov-13.282975_pt1 | contig 18675 bp, 16 predicted proteins | sample MGYA00237770_ERZ505419 | MGnify/ENA primary metagenome ERZ505419 (study PRJEB26158, sample SAMN06016353) | human gut metagenome | biome: human gut; feature: ankylosing spondylitis patient; material...
CAAGCTTGCACCCCATATCCCGGCCATGCGTGCCAATCTGGCGGCGGCTTTCGGCCTGCCGGTAGAGGCGGTAAGCGTAAAGGCCACCACGGAGGAGCATCTGGGCTTTACCGGCGAGGGACTGGGCATTGCTGCCCACGCCGTCGCCCTGATCGAAGCTGTGTAAGGGGGCACACACGCATGACACTGAATGCGATCATCGCCAATTTTCAGACCTTCAAGATCGTTGATCTGCTGGATATCATCATCATCGCGTTCCTGATCTACCAGCTGCTGGGCATCATCAACCGCACCCGCGCCGGGCAGCTGGCCAAGGGTGCGCTGCTGGTCATGGTCGTGTATCTGGTAGCCAACACCCTGAATATGCGCACCGTTACATGGCTGCTCAACTCGCTGCTGCAAGTCGGTCTGCTTACCCTTGTGGTGCTGTTCCAGCCCGAGATCCGTCGCGCACTGGAGCGCATGGGTCAGACCGACCAATGGGCTTCCAAGCTGTTCAACGTAAAGGGACGCTACAACGACCCCAGTCTCAAGGGCGCATGGCGCAGCGCCATCATTGCCATCTGCGATGCAGCCGAGCGCTTCTCTGAGACCAAGACCGGCGCCCTCATCGTGCTGGAGCGCCACACCAACCTTTCCGAGATCGTGCGCACCGGCACCCCGGTGAACAGCGCGGTCAATCTGGAGGTGTTGGGCACCATCTTTTACGAGGGCACACCTCTGCATGACGGTGCCGCTATCATCGAAAACGGCCGCATCAAGGCGGCGGGCTGCGTGCTGCCCCTTTCCAACAATCTGGATCTGGGCAAGGATATGGGCACCCGCCACCGCGCCTGCCTTGGCATTGCGGAAAACTCCGATGCCATTGCCATCGTGGTCAGTGAGGAGACCGGCATCATCTCCATGGCCAAAAATGGTGTGCTGATCCGTCATTTTGACCGCCAGAGCCTGTATACCCGCCTCATCGACGAGATGATTCCCAAGGAGTCCACGGTGGAAAAGAACACCGCCGACAGCTGGGTGGAGCAGGCGAAAAAGCTGTGGAACTGGATCAGCCAGAAGGGGGAGGACGAGCAGCAATGAGCAACCAGCCGAACAAGACGAATGGCGCAAAGCCTGCCGTCCGCAAAAAGAAAAATCTTCTGGATGACCGCCGCGTCCGGCTGGCACTGTCTGTGCTGGGTGCCATCGTTGCATGGATGGTGGTCACCATCATCGTTCAGCCCGGCACCACCAACACTATTTATAATGTGCCGGTGGATTATACCTACGATTCCGCTGCCTATACCTCCCGGGGTTTAAGCATTGTCAGTGCCGAGGACAAGACCGTGAACCTGAAGCTCTCCGGCGATGGCTACACCATCGGCGGGCTCAGCGCGTCGGACTTTGTGGTCTACCCGGACTGGTCCAGCGTGCGCGACAGCGGCGAAAAGACCCTGCGGCTGCTAGTACGCGGCGCAAACGGTCTGCTCAATGGTGTGACCGTGACCATGGAAGGCAGCGACAACACGGTGGACGTGGTATTTGACGTGGTGGAGGAAAAGACCCTGCCTGTTACCGCTACCACCAACTATTTGCGCATTGCGGATGGCTATATCCTTTACAGTACCGAGGTCTCCAAGGAGACCGTCACCCTGTCCGGCCCCAGCAGCGAGCTGAGCAAGGTGGCTACCTGCACTGCCGAGGCATCCTATGACAGCGAGCTGACCGAGTCGGTCACGCTGAACACCCCTCTGCGCTTCTACACCAGCGGCGGCAAGGAGGTCAAGTTCCAGTACACCACGCTGGAAGAAAGCAATGTGGACGTGACGCTGCAAGTGTACAAGACGGCGACCCTGCCGGTGAAGGTGAATTTTATCAACGCGCCGCGCGGGTTCGATAACTCGGTGCTGAGCTATGCCCTCAGCTGCAAGCAGCTCAAGGTGGCAGGCCCGGCAGAAAAGATCGATGCACTGTCCACTTTGTCCATCGGCACCATCGACCTTTCCACATTCAGTCTGAACAAGGTGTATGAGATGCCCATTGAGCTGCCGACAGATATCTATCTGCTGGACAATATCTCCACCATCACGGTCAGCTTTGACTGCTCCGGGCTGGAGACCAAGACCATGAACCTGCCCTCCAGCTGTGTGCAGGTGGTCAATCTGCCCGCCACCTATCAGCTGACGGTGGAGACCGAGCGGCTGATGAACGTGATCCTCTGCGGCCCCAAGGGCGCTATGGAAACTTTGACCCCCGAGCAGGTGGTCATTGAGATCGACGCCGAGGACTTTGCCGTGGCCACTGGCCAGCAAAACATTGCCTGTCGGCTATATGTGCCCTCCAACGGCAAGATTTTTGCACTGGGCAGCTATGTGCTGCAATGCCGCATTGAAAGCAACTAAATTTAAAGGAAAACACAACAAATGATTCTGGTTCGCAACATCCGCCTACCCCTCTCTGCCGCAGAGCCGCAGGCATTTGAAAAGGCGCTGCACACTCTGCGGGTGCCCCGCAGCAAGGTAGAGCACACCGGCGTGGCAAAGCTTTCGGTGGATGCCCGCCACGGCCAGCCTAAGCTGGTGTATACCGTGGCGGTCACCCTGAAGCAGCCCGGGGAGGAAGCTGCGTTTGCGGCACGCTGCCCGGACGCTGCCCTGCACCGCCGCGCAGACTTTACCCTGCACGCGGGTACGCAGCCGCTTGCGCACCGCCCTGTGGTGTGCGGACTGGGCCCGGCGGGGCTGTTTGCGGCCCTGCTGCTGGCACGGCAGGGCTACCGCCCCATCGTGCTGGAGCGCGGCCCTGCGCTGGATGCCCGTGTGCAGGCGGTGGAGCACTTTTCCGCCACCGGTCAGCTGGACCCCAACGCCAACATCCAGTTCGGCGAGGGCGGCGCAGGCACTTTCTCGGATGGCAAGCTGACCACCCGCATCGGGGATGAACTGTGTGATTTTGTCACCGAGGTGTTTTTGCAGCACGGTGCTCCGGCAGAGATCGCGTGGAAGCAAAAGCCCCATGTGGGCACCGACCTGCTGCGCGGCGTTATCACCTCCATCCGCAAGGAGATCGAGTCTCTGGGCGGTGAAGTGCACTTCAATACCGCCCTTACCGGGCTGGAACGCAAAAACGGTCAGCTTGTGGGCATCACTACTACAAATGGCAGCTTTGCCTGCGAGACACTGGTGTTTGCGGTGGGACACTCGGCACGGGATACGTTCAGCATGCTGATGGACAGCGGCCTTGTGCTGGAATGCAAGCCTTTCAGCGTGGGTTTCCGCGCCGAGCACCTGCAAAGCGAGATCGAAAAAAGCCTGTACCACGAGGCTGCCGGGCATCCGGCGCTGCCCCGGGGCGAATACCAGCTCTCCCAGCACGTCGGCGAGAGGTGCGTGTACACCTTCTGTATGTGCCCCGGCGGTCAGGTAGTGGCTTCGGCCAGTGAGGAAGAGCGTGTTGTGACCAACGGCATGAGCTACCACGCCCGCAGCGGCAAAAACGCCAATGCAGCGGTGGTGGTCAGCGTAGGCGGGGCAGACTTTGCTAACGATCCCCGCCGCGCCATCGCCTTCCAGCGGGAGCTGGAAGCAAAGGCCTATGCCGCCGGTCGTGTAGCTGGAGCCTACGCAGCCCCGGCGGAGAATGTGCAAAGCTTTTTGGAAGGTCGCGGGCAGCTGCGCATCGGCAGCGTACAGCCCACCTACGACCGCGGCGTGACCGCCGCAGATCTGGGCGCGCTGCTGCCCGGGGAGCTGGCAGATACCCTGCGGGCGGGTCTGCGCGCCTACGAGCGCAAAATCGCGGGCTACACTGCGCCGGACGCCATTCTGACCGGCCTTGAGACCCGCACCAGCAGCCCGGTACGGCTCAAGCGGGAAGAGGACTTTGTGTGCACCCAGCTGGCAGGGCTTTACCCCTGCGGCGAGGGTGCGGGATATGCGGGCGGCATTATGAGCGCCGCCGTAGATGGCCTGCGGGTGGCCCGTGCCATCATCAGCCGGTATGCACCGGCAGAAGGGTGAGAAAATTTTGATGTACGATCGTGAAAACGATAACCGAAATAACGAAGGCCGACAGGTACAGCAGGAGCTGGAAGACCAGCTGCGCGCCTTTGGCGACACCATGACCGATGCCTTTGCCCACGGCTTTGAGGGCAGGGGCATGGACATCGGCGACCGGGCGTGGGATGTGGGCAAGGCCGCCGTCCATGCAGCCAACTACGGCATCGGGGAGGCCGCAAAGGCCTTCCGGCAGGGGCGCAGAGGTTATCCCTACGGGGATGCAAAGCAGTCTTTCCGCGAAGGTGCTGCCGACCCCACCGGTATGCCCGACTGGTTCCGGCAGATCTTTGCAAAGCCGGAGCCTACCCCGGTGGAAAGTATCCGTATCAGCGCAAAAAAACGCCATAGCGCCGGCTACACTTTGCTGGCGGTGGGCATTACCTTTGCGGTGATCTTCGGGCTGGGGACGCTGGGCTGCCTCATCGGGCTGGGCACTATTTCGCCGGCTGCTTTGGGTGACGTTGTGGTGTCGGCTACTGAGGGCGGCGGCATCCTGATGACGGGCACGGACTACGTTATGAACACCGCCTACAACGTGCTGGGCATCGTCAGCAGCGTGCTGGGCCTTGCCACGGCGGGCTTTGGCTGGATGACGGCCTGTGGTGCAGCCCGGATGAAGGCGGGCAGACAGATGGGCCAGTTTGCCGACTACGCCGACAGCGTGGACTACCATAAGGGCCTGCCTGTTTCGATGCTGGCCGACCTGACCCACCAGACCAAGAAAAAAGCGCTGAAAAAGCTGCGCAGCTACATCCATAAGGGCTGGCTGAACGCATGGCTGGACGATGAGACTGAAACGCTCTACCTGACGGCAGAGGACTACCGCGCCGCCAAGGAGGCAGCTACCGCTGCCGCCGCGCAGCCGCAGCCGGAAAAGGAAGAAACCGGCGATGCTCCGCTCAATCTCGATACCGCCCGCCGCTTTGCTGCCGTGCTGGAAAAAGAGCAGCAGCTCATGCAGGACGCACAGGCGCGGGAGGAACTGGCGGCCATGCACAAGACCACTACCGCTATCTGCGACTGGCTGGAGGCACACCCGGAAAGCCAACCCAAGACCCGCCGTTTTGCGGAATATTATATCCCCACCACCCTCAAGCTGCTGCACACCTACAACGACGTGCAGGGGCAGCAGGGCGAAAACGCCGAGACCATCCGCCGGGATATCGCGGGTATCCTGCACACCTTGAATCAGGCGTATGAGAACCTGTACAACAATCTGCTTTCGGACGTAGCCATGGATATTTCTTCCGAGATCGCCGCTTTGCAGGGAATGCTGGCCAACGATGGCCTGACCGGGAGGGAATTTGAATGACCTACCGTGCTTGGGAACAAAAACCGCTGGACCGCACCGCTGTGCGGGAGCTGACCGCCGCTATTGCCGAGCAGGCAGCGGCACAGCTGGAAGAGCAGGCCATGGACGAAGCGCCGTGGTCAGACGAAAAATATAAGGCCGTGCTGGCTGCGCAGCAAAAGGAAAACGCCCTGCTGGCGGGTATCCTTGCCGCCCGTGGCATCACCGACCCTGCCGAAGCGCTTACCTTGCTGGCAGGGGAGGAGGAACTTTCCGACCCCGCGCTGCTGACCGACATGGACGCCGCTTGTCAGCGCATCTGGCAGGCCATTGACAACGGCGAGACCATCGCGGTTTTTGGCGATTACGATGTGGACGGCGTGACCGCTACCGCCCTGCTGTACCAGCACCTCAAGGGCATGGGCGCGACCGTCAAGTGTATGCTGCCCAGCCGCGAGGGGGACGGCTACGGCCTGTCCAAAAACGCCATCCAGTCCATGCACAACAAGGGCTGCACCCTTATCGTGACCGTAGATAACGGCATTTCTGCCGTGGAGGAAGCCGACTTTGCGGCTTCGCTGGGTATGGACCTGATCATTACCGACCACCATCTGCCGCCGGAGACTTTGCCCAAGGCCGTGGCCGTGGTGGACCCCCGCCGGGAGGACGACCACAGCCCCTTCAAGGGGCTGTGCGGCGCAGGCGTAGCCTTCAAGCTCTGCGCTGCGCTGGACGGCTGCCCACCGGAGGAAATGCTGGATTACTGCGGCGACCTTGCCGCCGTGGGCACTGTGGCGGACGTGATGCCGCTGGTGGGGGAGAACCGCACCCTTGTCAAGGCCGGGCTGCGGCAGCTGCAGCAGACCGACCGCCCCGGCTTTGGGGCACTTTTAGAGGAAGTCGGCCTTGCGGGCAAGCCCATCACCGCCGAGAATATCAGCTACGCCATCGCGCCCCGCATCAACGCGGCAGGCCGCATGGATAACGCTGTCACCGCTTTGCAGCTGGTGCTCTGCGAGGACCCGGACAGGGCCGAGGAACTGGCGCATAAACTCAACGAGATCAACGCCCACCGGCAGGAGACCGAGCAGCAGATCTTCAAAGCTGCCGAGGAATTGTTAGAGCAGCAGCCCGAGCGTCTGGATGACCGCATCATGCTGCTGTGGGGACGGGACTGGCATCCCGGCGTCATTGGCATCGTGGCCTCCCGGCTGGTGGAGCGCACCGGACGCCCGGTCATCGTGGTCACCATTGACGAGCATGGCGAGGGCAAGGGCAGCGGACGCAGCGTGCAGGGCTTTAACCTGCACGCCTGCATCGGCTCCTGTGCCGACCTTCTGGTGCGCTACGGCGGTCATGCCATGGCGGCGGGACTTTCCGTCCGGGAAGAAAACCTGCCCGAGCTGCGCCGCCGCCTGAACGACTGGGCGGCCCGGGAGTGCCCGGTGCTGCACACTCCGCCCCTTACCTGTGACGTGACCATCCATCTGGACCGTATCACGGTGGAGAGCGTGCGCCATCTGGATCAGCTGGCACCCTACGGGGCAGAGAACCCCACCCCGGTGTTCCTGCTGCAAAGCGCCGTGGTGGACGGCGTATACCCGGTATCGGAGGGGCGGCACAGCCGCCTGCGGCTGCGGCAGGGCAATAGCTGCCTGTACGCCGTCTGGTTCGGGATGCCCGCCGAACAGCTGCCCTACGCTCTGGGCGATGTGGTGGACGCAGCGCTGAACCTTTCGGTCTACGAGTCCGCCCGGGGTGCGCAGCTTTCCGGCCGCATCATCGACCTGCACCCGGCGGGGCTGGGCGCAGAACTGGCGCGGCAAGCTGCACTGGTGCAGGCGCTGCGCCGGGGCATCCCCCTGACCGAAGAACAAAAGAAACAGATCGCCCCCGCCCGCACGGATATCATTGCCGTGTACCGGGAGCTGCAGTCCCGCCGCTGGCACGCCGAGGACTTGCAGCCCCTGTGCGCAAAGCTGGGGGAGGAGCAGACCGGCAAAACGCTGGTGGCAGTTGCCGCCTTAGAGCAGGTGGGGCTGATCACCGCAGCGGAAAAAGGCGGGGCAAAATTCTGGGAGCTGGTGCCGACAGCAGGCAAAAAGAACCTTGCCGATGCCCCCATCCTGAAATGTCTGGAGGAACTATAAATGCCTGAGGGAAAGAAAAATACTGCACCGGTCCCGTCTCCGGTACGGGACGAGGATGGTTACTCTGCCAAGACCCATCTGCACCAGCCGGTGCAGGAGACCGCCACCGTAGCCGCTACGGCGCTGCTGGCAGACGCACCGGAGGGGGCGCTGCCCTCTGAGGTGCGCCCGGAGATCGTAACGTGGGAAAAGCTGTGCGAGGCCATTCAGGCCAGCGGCAAAGCCTACAATATGGAGATGATCCAAAAAGCCTACGAGCTGGCCAACAACGCCCACAATGGCGTGTGCCGCCGCAGCGGCGAGCCCTATATCTGCCACCCGCTGGCAGTCGCCCGGCTGGTGCTGGATCTGGGCATGGACTCCGAGAGCATCGCCGCCGCCCTGCTGCATGACGTAGTGGAGGATACCCCCACCACGCTGGACGACCTGAAAGCCGCCTTTGGCGAGGAAGTGGCACTGCTGGTGGACGGCGTGACCAAGCTGACCAAGATCCAGTTCTCCAATATTGAGGAATTGCAGGCCGAGAACCTGCGCAAGATGCTGCTGGCGATGAGCCGCGATGTCCGCGTGATGATCATCAAGCTGTGCGACCGGCTGCATAATATGCGCACCGGCGACGCCTGGCCGGAGCAGAAGCGCCGCGATAAGGCCCGCGAAACCATGGAGGTGTACGCTCCCATCGCCAACCGCCTTGGCATCCTGAACGTCAAGGAAGAGCTGGAGGATCGCAGCCTGCATTATCTGGACCCTGTGGGTTACTCCGAGATCAGCCGGATGCTCAGCGAGCGCGCCGGTGAGGAGTTTTTGATCAAGGTGTCCGGCGTCATTGAGCGCCGTCTGGTGGAAAGCGGCATCGAGGGCGCTACCATCAAGCGCCGGGTCAAGAGCATTTACGGCATCTACCGCAAGACCATCATGCAGAATAAGTCCTTCGACGAGATCTACGATATCTATGCGGTCCGGGTAATTCTGGACTCTCTGGCCGAGTGTTACAGCACCCTTGGCCTCATCCATGATATGTACCACCCGCTGCCCAACCGCTTCAAGGACTATATCTCCACCCCCAAGCCCAACGGCTACCAGAGCCTGCACACCACCGTCATCGGCCACGAGGGCATCCCCTTTGAGGTGCAGATACGCACCCGCACCATGGACGAGCAGGCCGAGTACGGCGTTGCCGCCCACTGGAAGTATAAGGAGGGCCTCGAGGGCCACGATAAGCTGGATGAGCGTCTGGCCTGGGTCAGCCAGCTGCTGGAAAACCAGCGCGTCAGCGAGGATTCCGGCAACCTGCTCCATGATTTGAAGAGCGACCTGCTGCCGGAGGAGGTCTTTGCCTTCACCCCGAAGGGCGACGTCATCAACCTGCCTGCGGGAGCAAACTGCATCGACTTTGCCTACGCCATCCACTCTGCCGTCGGCAACCGGATGGTGGGCTGCAAGGTCAACAACCGCATCGTTCCCATCGACCATGTCGTGGCGACGGGCGAGATCATTGAAGTCATCCTCGGCCCGGCGGACAAAGGCCCCAGCCGTGACTGGCTCAAGATCGTGCGCACCAGCGAGGCCAAGAGCAAGATACGCAACTGGTTCAAGAAGATGCGCCGCGAAGAGAACATCCAGCAGGGCCGCGACGCGCTGGCCAAAGAGCTGCGCCGGGAGATGATCTTCATCCCCGACGACCAGCTGGACGAGTTCGTGGGCAGCTGCAGCCGCCGTCTGCGCCAGAACAACGCGGAGGAAATTTACGCCGCCATCGGCTACGGCGGCATGACCATCGCCAACTGCCTGCCCAAGCTCAAAGAGGAGTGGCAGAAGCTCAAGGCCGCCGAGGCTGCTGAGAACAAGTCGGTGGAGGACCTGCCGAAGGTCGATCTGAGCCGCGTCCACGCCACCGACGGCGTGGTGGTGGAGGGCTTCGACAACACCCCCATCAAGTTTGCAAAGTGCTGCTCGCCCCTGCCCGGCGACCCCATCGTGGGCTTCATCACCCGGGGCTTCGGCGTCTCCATCCACAAGCAGAGCTGCGCCAACGCGGTGTCCAGCATGAAAGACCCCTCCAACGCCCCCCGCTGGGTCAAGGCGTACTGGGCCGACAGCGTCAAGGACAGCTACAAGGCCGGTCTGGAGATCATCGCCCTCAACCGCAACGAGCTGCTGTCCGATGTGCTGGCCGCACTGGCTGACATCCGCGTCCCCATCTACGCCATGAACGCCCGTCAGGTGGAGAACAACTGTGCCGTCATCAGCCTGACCATCGGCATCAACAATACAGAGCACCTCAACCGGGTCGTGGCCCGTCTGTCCAAAGTCAAGGACGTGCTCAAGGTAACAAGGAGCTAATATGCGTGCAGTCATTCAGGCCGTATCCTCGGCCAGCGTCCGGGTCAACGGCGGCGAGCCGCGCCCCATCGGTCCCGGCCTCGTCATCCTGCTGGGCGTCAAGGACACCGATACTCTCGACATCGTGCCGAAACTGGCTGAAAAATGCGCAGGCCTGCGCATTTTCAAGGACGAAAACGACAAGCTGAACCTCAGCGCAAAGGACCTTGGGTACTCTGCACTGGTGGTGAGTCAGTTCACCCTCTACGGCGACACGAAGAAGGGCTTCCGCCCCAGCTTCATCAAGGCGGCAAGACCGCCGCTGGCTGTGGACGCCTACGAGCTGTTCCTCGCCGAGATGAACAGGCAGGGCCTCAAGGATGTCCAGCACGGCGAGTTCGGCGCGGATATGCAGGTGTCGCTGGTCAACGAAGGCCCCTGCACCATCGTCATCGACACCGACGAGTGGCATAAAGGAGAAAAATAAACCATGAAGGCATTTCATCTGGTCGGCCCTGCGCCGTTTTACACCAACAGCTTCCTGCTCATCTCGGACGCAGGCAACGCGGTGGTCATCGACCCCGCCGCCGAGGTGCAGGAGTACGATAAGATCTTAAAGGAGCACGGCGGCAAGCTGAGCCTCATCCTCTGCACCCACGGCCACTACGACCATGTGGGCAGTGCGGGGGTCCTGAGCCGCGAGTGGGGCGCAAAGCTCTACTGTGAGCCTGCCGACTGTCAGGGGACCCAGCTGCTGCCCCTCAAGGGTTCGGACAGCGGCTACGAAGAGGGCGAGGTCATCCCCCTCGACGAGCTGCGCTTCACCGTCTGGCACACCCCCGGCCACACGGAGGGCAGCGTAGTGCTGCTGTGCGGGAGCTATCTCTTCGTGGGCGACACCGTCTTTCAGGGCAGCATCGGCCGCACCGACCTCGAGGGCGGCGACAGCCGGAAGATGGACGAGAGCCTGCGCAAGTTCGCGGCCCTGCCCGTCCCGGCCGAGGCGCAGGTGCTGCCCGGCCACGGCGATTTCTCCACCTTCGGGCAGGAGGCCGCCACCAACTTCTATATCAAAAATGCGCTGAGAAACGCATAAAAAGGCGGGATTTCACATGAATATCTATATCACGGGCCTCGGCTCGGGCTACGAGGTGGAGCACCTCGTCCGCCTGTTCTACCCAATGGCCCCGCTCACCCTCACCCCGCCCGAGGACGGCGCAGACTGCGTCTGGGCCGAGAAGCGGCCTGACAAGCTCTGGGCCATGGTGCGGCAGGGCAGCAAGAGCCGGACCGTCGAAGCACCTCTGCCCATTCCCGTGGAAGAGGGCGGCGAGACGCCGGAATTTGCGCTGGCCAGCCTGACCTATGACCTGCTGCGCAGCTGGACGGGCGTCCGCCCGCCCTGGGGCAAGATGACCGGCGTCCGCCCGGTGCGCCTCGTCCACGACAAGCGGGCCGCAGGCTGGACGGAAGAGGAGATCGACGATTTCTTTTTGAAGCGCTTCGACTGCTCGCCCGAAAAATACGGCATGGCCAAGGCCATCGCGGACTTGCAGGAGCCGATCCTGAAAGCAGGCAGCGCGTCCAAGACCTACAGCCTCTATATCGGCATCCCGTTCTGCCCCTCCCGGTGCAGCTATTGCAGCTTCGTCAGCTGCAACCTCGACCGTGACCGCAAGCTGGTGCAGCCCTATGTGGACTGCCTGTGCAAAGAGGTCGAGGCCATCCGGGACGAGGCCGACAAGGCCGGGCTGAAGCTCTGCAGCATCTACATCGGCGGCGGCACCCCCACCAGCCTCTCGGCAGCGCAGCTGCGCCAGCTCATGGGGACGGTGCGGGACTGCTTCGACCTTTCCGCCATCGTGGAATACACGGTGGAAGCCGGACGCCCCGACTGCACCGACGCCGAAAAGCTGGCCGTCATCCGAGAATACGGCGCGACCCGCATCTCCATCAATCCGCAGACCTTCTCGGATGAAGTATTGGCGAACATTGGCCGCAGGCACTCGGCTCAGGACATCCTCGACTGCTATGCCGAGGCCCGGGCCGCAGGCCACGACGACATCAACATGGACCTCATCGCTGGCCTGCCCGGCGACACGGTGGAAGGGTTCGAAAAGAGCCTGCGTCAGGCCATCGCCCTCGACCCTGAGAACATCACCGTCCACACCCTGACCCTCAAGCGGGCCTCCCGCATCGTCATCGAGGACCAGAAGGAGAACGACTACGCCGATGTGGCCGCCATGCTGGAAAAGTGCCATCTGCTGGCCGAGGCGGGCTATCGGCCCTACTACCTCTATCGTCAGAAAAATACCCTCCAAAACCTGGAAAACGTGGGCTGGTGCAAGCCGGGCCACGAGGGGTATTATAATATCTATATCATGGAAGAAGTCCAGACCATCCTCTCGGCCGGCGCAGGCGGCAGCACCAAGCTGGTGGCCGACGGCGGCAAGCGGATGCAGCGCATCTTTAATTTCAAGTATCCGACAGAATACATCCAGCGTTTCGACGAAGTGCTGGAACGGAAAAAAGGAGTGGCGGTTTTTTATGATCACGATTTGGGTACCGAAACGTCTGGTTGAGATAGACCTGTACAACGTCGCCGCCCAGAGCCCGGCGGCGCTGGCGGAGATGAGCGAGAAGAGCTACCGCCAGCGGGTGGCCTATGCTGCCCAGAAGATCAGGGACTCCCGCGCCAAGATCGTCATGCTCACCGGCCCGTCGGCCAGCGGCAAGACGACTTCGGCTCATAAGGTGGCGGAGGCTCTGGAAGCCTCCGGCACCCCGGCCCATGTCATCAGTCTGGATAACTTCTTCAAGGGCGCTCAGTATTACCCCCGCCTGCCCGACGGTACGCTGGACTACGAGAACCCCGACACGCTGGATATGCCCCTCATCCGCCAGTGCCTCAGCGATCTGAGCACCACCGGCAAGACTGTGCTGCCCATCTACGACTTCACCACCGAGTCCCGCTCCTCCGAGACGGAGACGCTGGACCTCAAGGGCGGCGTCTGCATCGTGGAGGGCATCCACGCCCTGAACCCTGAGCTGACGGGCCTTGTGAAGGGCGACGACGTCTACCGCATTTACGCCGGCCTGCGGGAGGAATACTGCATCGATGGCCGCCGTGTCATCAACACCCAGGACATCCGCCTCTGCCGCCGCACCCTGCGGGATGCCGCAGCCCGGGGCCGCAGCCCCGCCAAGACCCTCGCCATGTGGGACAGAGTCCTCGACGGCGAGACCCGGTATATCAAGGGCTTCAAGACCACGGCAGACTTTTTGCTGGACACTTCCTTCACCTACGAGCTGGGCCTCATCGCAAAGCTGCTGCGCCCGGTGAGCCAGCGCTTCACGCTGGAAGGCCACAACGCGGAGCTCTGGGACGAGACGGCCCGCCGCTTCGAGCATGTGGCCCCGGTGGAGCTGGAGCTTCTGCCCGCCGACAGTATGCTGCGCGAGTTCTACGCAGGTGAAGTGTAAAAAACATCAGAACGTGGAAAGTGTGCAAATTGCGAAAAAACTGTTTCCAAATCCGCACGATTCTGTAAAACTTGGGTGGGATTCGTTGCATTCCCCCCGGGAGTGCGCTATAATGAAAATAATCTCCGGCGGCACAGGGACAGCCTGAGCAGAAAACGCAGAGGAGTGCTGCCCACCCCGGGCATAGACAAGTGAGGTGTCTTTTATGGACTTCAATAAGATCAAGGAAATGGGCCTCGAGTATGCCGAGAAAGGAAAGAATGCCGCGCTGGATCTGGCCGAAAAGGGCCGCACCCAGGCAAAGATCGTGAACGCGCAGAGCAAGCTGTACAAGGCGCAGCGCCAGCTGGGCGCTCTGGTGTATAGTCTGGCCAAGGGCAACGAGGAGAACCAGCCCCTTGTGGACAAATACATCGAGATGATCGCCAACATCGAGCAGGAGCTCTCCGACCTGAAAGCCTCTCTCGAGCCGGATACCGTCATTGAGACGACGTTCGAGGATACGGAAGAGGCCGCCGCCGATGTGACGGTTGACGTAGCCGCAGAGCCCGCCGAGGAAAAGCCCGAGGACGACGAGGCCAAGACCTGCCCCCAGTGCGGCGCGCCCGTCTCGGACGACGCGCTGTTCTGCAACAAGTGCGGCGCACAGCTGTAAGCGAAAAAGCCCACGCAGGGCGGTGTCCCCCGGGGGATGCCGCCTTTTGTTGTGAATGAAATGAAAATTTTGACGCAAAAAGCCGGAAAATGCGCTTGTACCCTTGCATTTCGGCAGATTCTGCGGTACAATTTGAATCTGTTCGCAGATGTTTTCGGAACGCGGAAAGGAGACGCCCCATGCAGGACTGGACGCCGCGGGAACACTATACGGCGGAAGACCTCGTGGAGATCATCCGCATCCTGAGAGACGGGGAGAACGGCTGTCCGTGGGACAAAGTCCAGACCCACGCCTCCATCCGGAAAAACTTTCTGGAAGAAACGTGCGAGGCGCTGGAAGCCATCGACGCCGACGACCCTGTCATGATGCAGGAAGAGCTGGGCGACGTCCTGATGCAGGTGGTGTTCCACACCGTCATCGAGGAGGAGCGGGGCCGTTTCGACATGGAAAAGGTCTGCCGCGAGGTGTGCGAGAAACTTGTCTTCCGCCACCCGAACATCTTTGCTTCCTCTGCGGCGGAAAATGCTGGTATAAACAGCTGGGATGCGCTCAAAAATAAGGAAAAGGGCCGCACGACCCTGACCGATGAGCTGGACACCGTCCCGGCCACCCTGCCCGCCCTGATGCGCGCCCAGAAGCTCCAGAAGCGGGCCGCGCGGTTCGGCTGCGGGCCGGAGGATGCCGCCGGTGCGGCCAGGGCTCTGGACAGCGCCAGGGCCGCGTGGGACGCACAGCAGACGGCAGAGAACGCCGGTGAGCTGCTGCTGGCCGCCGCCGATGCCATGCGTCTGGCCGGTGTGGATGCCGAAGAGGCCCTGACCTTTGCGGCAAAGCGCTTCACCCAGAGGCTGGAAGCGGACGAAACGTAAACGGGTACCAGACGGTCAGACCGTCTGCTCGAATAGAAAATGTTGAGAATATTGTGGAGGCTTTTATTATGACCAAGACCGATCTGATCGCACAGGTTGCGGCAAACACTGAGATGAGCAAGAAGAGCGCCGAGATGGCTGTCAACGCTGCATTCGAGGCACTGGGCAAGGCTATGGCCGAGGGTGAGAAGATCTCCATCTCCGGCTTCGGCACCTTCGAGGTGCGTGAGCGCGCTGAGCGTCAGGGCATCAACCCCCGCACCCGCGAGGCCATCACCATCGCTGCTTCCAAGAGCATCGTGTTCAAGCCGGGCAAGGCTCTGAAGGACACCCTGTAAGAGAAAACCCATCGCCGCCGGAACCTTTAGGCCCGGCGGCTTTTTTAATAGAGGAACAACCTCTCCGTCACGCCTACGGCGTGCCACCTCCCCTAATAGGGGAGCTGTCGAGCGACAGCGAGACTGAGAGGTTGATACAAGGAGTTTAGAAATGCGTTTAGACAAATATCTGAAAGTTTCACGGCTCATCAAGCGCCGCACGGTAGCAAACGAGGTGGCCGACGCGGGCCGCATCCTCATCAACGGCAAGACCGCCAAGGCCAGCCAGGCCGTCAAGGCCGGCGACATCATCGAGGTCACCTTCGGCAACCGGCCCATCAAGGTGAAGGCCCTCTCCGACGTGGAGCCCCGCACCAAGGACGTGGCCCGCGAGATGTACGAGATCATCGAGCAGCCCGCCGTGCTGGCCGTCGAGCCGCCCAAGGAATAAAACCGACCTCGCCCCGCATAGGATGTTCCCAGAGGAAGGGAGCTTTGCCTTATGCCGAAACCGGAAGAAAGACCCGCAGCCCGGCCCCATGACCTGATTTTGGAAAGCCGCACCACCCTTACCGTGACCGGGGTGCAGAAGGTACTGCATTGCAGCCCCGAGAGCGCTGCGCTGGAAACGGGCAAGGGTACGCTGCATCTGGCCGGGGCGCAGCTCAGTGTCGTTTCACTGGATCTGGAAGCCGGGGAAGCAAAGCTCACCGGCCGGTTCGATGCGCTGGAATATACCCGCACTGCCGCTGCCGGGGGCTTCTGGCACCGGCTTCTGCGCTGATGCTGCCGGTGCTGCAGCCCGCCCAGCTGGGGCGGGAGCTGGCCGCCTGCACCATACTGGGTGCAGCCGTGGGTGTGGTACGGGCGTTTTTTCCGGTGCGGGGACGGGGTGCCTTTGTGCCGGATGCCCTGCTCACCGGGGCGGTGCTGTTCGGCGTGCAGAGCTATGCTGCCGCCCTCAGCAGCGCCGGGGTGCTGCGCTGGTACATGGTGCTGGCGGCCTTTGCCGCAGCCCTTGCGGCCGCAAAGCAGCAGGGGCGCAGCACCGTGCACGTCCGGGTGTGGCTGCCGCTCCCGGCGGCCTGCCCGGCACAGAGCGGCATCACGCTGGATTCCTTCACCGAGCCGCCCACCTGCATTGCCCCGGAAGATGCCGCCCAGCGCACGGCGTACTGGGAGGCCGACCTTGCCGAGAACCGGCCCTTTGGCGCGGTGTACAGTTACCGTACCACTGCCCGCTAGGCGGACCCCGTGCAGCCGGATTTTGACACGCAGGAGGAGCTGCCGCATCTGGAGTTCACGCCCTATCTGCGGGCACTGGCGGCCCAGCTCACCCAGGGGCTCACCGACCCGGTGCAGAAGGCAAAGCGCATCTACGACTATGTGACCCTCAACACCCACTACCACTACCAGCCGCCCTACTTCGTGCAGGAAAACATCACCGACGGCTGTGCCCACAACCGCCGGGGCGACTGCGGCATCATGGCCTCCACCTTCATCGTGCTGTGCCGCCTGGCCGGCATCCCGGCCCAGTGGCAGAGCGGTCTGGTGGTGCGGCGGGAGATGGTGGGCTGCCACGACTGGGCTGCGTTCTACATCGCGCCCCACGGCTGGATGTACGCCGACTGCTCGGCCGGTGCCTCCATGGCCCGTGCCGGGAACGAGAAGATGCGCCTGCACTACTTCGGCAATCTGGACACCGGGCGCATGGTGGCCAACCGTGCCCTCTGCGCACCCTTTGACCCGCCCATGTGCTCCTTCCGCGCCGACCCCTGTGACAATCAGGTGGGCGAGGTGGAAGCCGACGGTGTGGGCCTGTACGGCGAGCAGCTGCAGTGGAGCCAGACGCTGCGCCGCTACGAGACACTGTAAAAAGCAAAAGGTCCGGGCTTTGCATCTGCACGGCCCGGATCTTGGATTTTATAAGGAGACATCCCATGGAATTTCTTTCGCTTTTGTATACGGTTCTGCTGGTGGCCATCTGCCTGCAGCAGGCACTGCTGCTGTACCGCTCCGGCAAACCGGCACCCCGGCAGGACGACGAAGCCCTCAAGGAGTGGGTGCGTCAGCAGCTGGACGCCCAGTCGAAGCTCTTTGCCCAGAAGCAGGCCGAGCTGGCCCGGCAGAACTACGACGCCATGCGCGGCATCAGCGAAACGCTGCAGACCGCTGTGCAGGGTATGAGCAGCACCCTGAATGCCGGGCAGGCCGCGCAGCAGCAGACCATGGAACAGCGCCTGCAGGGGCTGGAAGCTTCCAACGCCCGCAAGCTGGAAGAAATGCGCAAAACGCTGGCCGAAAGCATGGCCGCCCTGCAGGCACAGAATGCCCAGAAGCTGGACGAGATCCGCTGCACGGTGGACGAGCAGCTGCAGGATGCCCTGCAGAAGCGGGTGACCGAGAGCTTCAAGGCGGTCAATGTCCAGCTGGAACAGGTGTACAAGGGCCTGGGTGAGATGCAGAGCCTTGCCGCCGATGTGGGCGGCCTGAAACAGGTGCTGTCGGGCGTCAAGACCCGCGGCATCCTGGGCGAGATCCAGCTGGGAGCCATTCTGGAAGAAATTCTGGCCCCAGAGCAGTACGACACCAATGTGGCCACCATCCCCGGCAGCACCCAGCGGGTGGAGTACGCTATCAAAATGCCGGGTGCCGACGGCGGCAGTGTCTGGCTGCCGATCGACTCCAAGTTCCCCGGTGATACCTACGCCCACCTGCAGGATGCGCAGGCATCCGGCGATGCGCAGGCTGTGGAAAACGCCCGCCATGCACTGGAACTGGTGCTGCGCAGCGAGGCCAAGGACATCCGCGAAAAGTATGTGGAGCCGCCTTATACCACAGCTTTCGGCATCCTGTTTCTGCCCTTCGAGGGCCTGTACGCCGAGGTGGTGAATGCGGGCCTGCTGGAGGTGCTGCAGCGGGACTATCAGGTGAACGTGGCCGGCCCCAGCACCATGGCGGCCCTGCTCAACAGCCTGCAGATGGGCTTCAAGACCCTTGCCATCCAGAAACGTTCGGGCGAGGTGTGGCAGCTGCTGGGTGCCGTCAAGACTGAGTTCGACAAGTTCGGGCAGGGGCTTTCCAAGCTGCAGCAGCGTCTGCGCCAGACCGACGAAGAGCTGGACAACCTTATCGGCGTGCGCAGCCGTGCCATCAGCCGCAAATTGCGGGCCGTACAGACGATGGATGACGCCAGCGCTGCGGCCCTGCTGGAGCTGGACACCGAGCCGGGCCGCCCCGTGTCTGCCCGCCTGCCGGAAAGCAGGGGCGATGAATAACGGTTGTGGTCAGGGGGCAGGAAAAGCCGCAGATTCCTCTTGCTAAATTTCTGACAATGTGCTATACTAGGAATTGTTCTTAAGAAAAATCGGCCGCTTTCTGCGGCACAGCATAAAAATAAAGGAGCATGGGATTTATGAGCGTACAGAAGATCAGCAATGCCATTCTGGGCGTGGGGGTGGACGATACCACCATCGACCTGTTTGAAAGTCAGTACCCGGTGCCTACCGGCGTCAGCTACAACTCCTATGTCATTCTGGATGAAAAGG
>ENA-OVGH01001206-OVGH01001206.1-human-gut-metagenome-genome-assembly--contig:-NODE-1206-length-18630-cov-2.838654_pt1 | contig 18630 bp, 14 predicted proteins | sample MGYA00237770_ERZ505419 | MGnify/ENA primary metagenome ERZ505419 (study PRJEB26158, sample SAMN06016353) | human gut metagenome | biome: human gut; feature: ankylosing spondylitis patient; material...
TTGGGGCAACGCCCCAACTGTTCCGCGTCAAACCTACTCAAAGGAAGCAGCCAACAAAGGTGCAGGCAGCGAAGCGTCCCTGCCAGTAACTAAAAAGCCTTGCAATACAGCTCAATCTGCATGGGAGGCGACCGCCGAAGGAGTCCAGAGGGCGATCGGAAAGCCCTCTGGAAGCATGGCAATGACCAGTATGGTAGTGCAGACAAGTCTGAGTGTCTGAAAAAACAGCATATTATTGCAAGCAGGGGATTTCGCGCCTGCGGGCGCGAGTCGGGGGCTTTGCGGTCGCCCCCGACACCCCTTCGCAGCGCACACCCATGCAGCTTGACCGTTATCGTTGGTTGGGAGAACCGGAATTGTCCCCCATCTGCGCCACAATCCTTTCCACATGCCGCCGCGCCTGATTCGCGAACTGCTCCGCCTGCTCCGGGGACTGCGGCGCGTCGCCCATCAGCCCCACAAACTGGCTGACCTTCAAGCCCAGCGCTTCCTGCATCACCGCGTCCGAACCCTGCGGCGCGACGAGGTAGTAGCACAGGAGCGAATCCTCCTGCCCCATGCGGTGTGCGCGATCCTCCGCCTGTGAATGCACTGCCGGTGACCAGTCCAGTTCGCCAAAGACCACGCATGTCGCGCGCTGGAGATTGAGACCGCTTGCCGCGCGCAGGCTGATGCACAGCACGTCCGTCCGCCCGGATTGGAAGCGGTCAACCGCGTTCATTTTCGCCAGCGTCGTCTCCCGCCCGGTGATGAACCCCGGCGAAAACGCCTTCAATTCCTGCTTGTAGATGTCCATCACCTGATGGTGGTGTGCAAACAGCAGCACTTTTTCGCCGCCGTCCAGCAGCGCGCGCACAAATTGGCACACATACGGCGCTTTCGCCACGCCCGTGGCCTGCCGCGCGTGCTGGCTGATGGATTCCTCCAGCATCGCCCGCTCCTGCGCCGAAAGCTGGTCGTCCTGTTTCCAGCGCAGCACGTCGCGCATCACGGGCGCCATCAGCTGGGCGTATACCTTGTCGTTCCAGTCCAGCTCCTGCACCAAGCGGCGCTTCGGCGGCAGCTCGCGCAGCACCTCCTGCTTCGTCCGGCGGAGCATCAGCCCCTCCCGCCGCAGGTACGCGCCGAGCAAATCGGGCTTCAGCACAAGCTGATTGCCGTAGCCGCTGCACCACTCGCGCGAGAACGACTCCCAGAGATCGGAAGAGCGTCGTGTAGGGAAAGAGTGACTCCCAGTCGCCTAAGAAGTGGTAGTCGAGAATGTTGATGACGTTCCAGATTTCGCCGCCGCGGTTGTAAATCGGCGTGCCGGATAGCCCGATAACGCGCTCGCAGCTTTCCGACAGCAGCGACGCGGCGGAGTACTTTTCCGTCCCCGCGTGGCGAAGCTCCTGTATTTCGTCGAAGATGACCGAGCGAAAAGGCAGCGTCGGCAGCACGCTCTTCCACCCGCGCAGAAGCAGATAGTGCATGATGTACACGTCCGCTTCCGGCAGGTCGTAGGGCTTCAAGCCCTTGATGACGTGCACGCGCGGCGCTTTGCCGTCCACCCGCAGGAAACGCAGCGTTTCCTCCTGCCAGTTGCGGGTCAGGTGCGCGGGCGGAATCACCAGCGCGGGCAATGAACCGGTGGAGGATAGAAACGCCAGCGCCTGCACCGTCTTGCCTAAGCCCATTTCGTCCGCCAGCAGGCATCGGTCATGGCTGCACAGGTACGACAGCCCCTCCTCCTGAAATGGGCGGAGCGTCCCCAGAAACGCGCCGTCGGGCGGGGTCATGCGCACGGGCATGGTCGATAACTTCGCCTGACGAACCGCGTATTCCCGCGCGCCCGTGACGGCTTTTTCCCACAACGCGCGGTCACTTGCCTTGATTTCCAGCGGGAAGCGCATCATCAGCCAGCAGAGGTCGCCCACCGCCCGCCGGTGCGCCGTGAACCGCGCTTCGCCGCGCCTGCTGCCCGCGCTGCCCGGAAACAGCCGCTTGCACACCTCCGTCACCGACGGGTCGCCCTTCACCACCCAGCACTTGCTGCGGCGGTTGTAGCTCAACGTTCCCAGCGGTGCGCCGGAGGGCGGGTACGGGCGCAGGTACGGCGGAAGCAGTTCCGCTTCTTCTTCATTCATAGTGCAATTCCCCACAGCCGGTTCAGGCATACGCACGAAACCGGTTTTCCGTGAATGACATTGGGTACGGCGACTGTCCGCTCAGTCACGAGAATTAAACTGCTGATTTGCCCGCACGCGGCGTAGCGGGTCAGCTGCATCACAATGCGCTTGCGGTCAGGCTGCCCGCGCTTGATTTCGATGCCGACGCCGCCGGGGCAAAGCAAGTCGATGCGGCAGCGCGGGGCGAGCGAGACTTCGTGCGCGCAGGGGATTTCCGCCTCCGCAAGGGATGCCCGCACGAGGTCGTGCAGGTCGTATTCGCCTTGCTGGATGGGGGCGCGGATGCCGCGCAATGCGTGGAGGATTTCTGCGAGAGAATCCGCCGCCGTGTTTGTTTGTGTATCCATTAGTAGAGACCCGCCATCGCCTGTGTCAGCTGCCCCATTGCGGACGCAACTTCCGCCGTCGTCGGGGCGGGGAGGGAGATGACGTATTCCAGATTCGTGATGGCGGACTGAATCGCGGAGTAGCGCTGCGCGTCGTTGACAATGTCCATGCTCTGCAATTGCGCGTAGGCTTGCGAAAGCAGAATCTTCGCATCGGGAATCAGCGTGTTCTCCACCATCGTGTTGCTGCCGGAGCTGGATGCGCTCGTGTGGTACGGGCAGGTGCCGCTTGCGCCCAAGACCGCGTAGCTGCCGAGGTACTCAATCAGCACATCCTCATATTCCGTGCCGATGAAGGACGCCAGCGGGTGTCCCGACGGAATCGTCAGCACGCCGCGTGTGACCGTGTCCGGGCAGTAGGGGGAGGCGAGCAAGCCGCTGACGGAGCAAATCGTCTGCGTCGTGTGCATCTGGCAGGAAACCGTCGGTTCTGTGCCGGCTTTCCAGTAGTCCGTCACGACCCCGTAGCCCATTGCGTCGCTGCGGCAAGCGTCGGTGGCAAGCTGCCCCGATACCGCGCATGTCGTCACCTTCACCAAGCCGTAGTCGCTGGCGCTGCCCTCCAGAATGTCGCGGTTGGACAGCCCCTGATGAATCTTGCTCATGTAGCTCTGCCACAGCGGGGCGGCGGAGCGTGAGCCGGTGGATTTCGACGACAGCGCCTTGTAGTTGTCGTGCCCGACCCACAGGGCGGAGGAGTAGTAGCCCGTCATGCCAGCGAAGAAAACGCCCTTCTGGTCGGAGTTCGTGCCGGTTTTGCCCGCGACGGTCTGCCCCTTGATTTTCGCGTTTGTGCCCGTGCCGGAGGAAACCGCCTGCTTGAGCATGTCCACGACCATGTACGCCGTGGATTCGCTGAACACGCGGTGACGCTCCTGCTGCTGGTGGCCGTCCCAGATGACCTTGCCCGTGCTGTCCGAGATGCCGAGGACGGAGATGGGCTGCTGATACATGCCGCCGTTCGCCAGCACGCCGAAGGCAACCGCCATCTGCATGGGCGTAATGCCGCTGGAGCCGAGGGACAAGCCGAACGGCGTTGCGTCAATGTGCGCATCGTCAATGCCCATCGCGTGCAGGAAGGCAACGGAATTGTCCACGCCCACAAGGGTCATCAGCGCCTGCGCGGCGGCGGTGTTGTGGCTGTTGACGAGCGCCTTGCGCAGCGTCTCCGGGCCGGCGTAGGAGCTGCCGCCATAGTTGCGCGGCCATGAATCCTGCCCGTTTGACCCGCGCCAGCCGGAAATCGGCAGCGGCATGTTCATCACGATGCTCGCGGGGGATGCGCCAAGCTCAATCGCGGGGGCGTACACGGCAATCGGCTTGATGGACGAGCCGACGGGCATGGTCATATCCACCGCGCGGTTGAAGGTCTTCATCGCCGTCGGGCGCGTGCGGCTGCCGACAATGGCTTTGATTTCGCCCGTGTGGTAGTCCACAACGACGGCGGCGGCCTGCGGCTCAACCGTTTCGTCGTATGTGCCGTCGGAATTGCGCGTGCGGTAGACCTTGTCCGCCGGGTCGCGCAGGGAAGGGTAGTTCGTCCAGTTTTCCAGCGTATCCTCGACGGTGGACTGAATGGAGGTGTCGATGGCGAGCTGGACGTGGTAGCCGCCGGTGCGCAGCTTGTTTTCCATGGCGTTGCGGTTGGCGGAGGTGTCCTCAAGGTTGTTCAGCTGCAGCAGAATGTCGATGACCTCATCCACCGCGTATTCGACGTAGTGCGCGTAGGCGTACATGCCGGTAGCCGTGTTCGGGTCTTTCTCCAGCACATGCGCGGTCGCCGGGTCAAGCGCCTCCTGATACTGCTCGTAGGTGATGTACTGGTTTTCGTACATGCAGCGCAGGACGTAGTTGGTGCGGTCGTTGGTGATGGCGGGGTAATCCACGCCCTCCTTCTGCCGCGTGTAGAAATTCCGGCGCGGATTGTAGTAGTAGGGCGAGTTGCATGTGCCCGCCAGCATGGCGCATTCGCGGAGCGTCAGTTCGCCCAGCGATTTGCCGAAATACCCCTGCGCGGCGGTGTACACGCCGTAGTAGTTTTCGCCGAGGTAGATGGTGTTCAGGTAGCTTTCGAGAATCTGATCCTTTGTGTAGCGCGTTTCCAGCTGCATGGCGAGGTACGCTTCCTGAATTTTGCGCTTGTAGCTCTGCTCGGAGGAGAGGAGCGTGTTTTTAATCAGCTGCTGGGTGATGGTCGAGCCGCCCTGCGTGGAGGAGGAGGAAAGGTTCGACACGAACGCGCCGATAATGCGCTTGATGTCTACGCCGTTGTGGGTGTAGAAGCGCGCATCCTCCACGGCGATAAAAGCGTGCTGGAGGTATGTCGGCATGGCCTGAATCGACACGATGACGCGGTTCTCCGAGCCTTTGTACTCGGTGATGAGGTTGCCGTTGGCGTCGTAGATGAAGGAGGTCTGCGCCTGATCGTCAATCGCGGCGAGGTCAAGCGTCGGGGCGGTTTCCATGTACCCCTTCGCAATGCCGACCACCGCGCCGACTGCCGCCAGCCCTGCCACCAGCACCAGCACCGCGAAAATGCGGATGACGTTGACGGCAATCGACAGCACGAAGTTCGGCTTCTTCATCTCCGGCTTGAAAATGGAGTGCTTGTAGACCTTTTCCTCCTCCGGCAGCGCTTCGCTATCATCCGCCGAAGCGTTCCAGAAGTCCTCGTGCGCGAACATGTCCGCCTGCCCCGCAACTTCCACGGGGTCGTCGTCGTCTGCCCAGTTCGGGTCGTACTCGTCAGGAGAATCGCCCTGCGGGTTGTCCTGATAGCCGTCCTGATAGGAAAAATCGTCGTTTTCCGGCACAAAGTCCGGGAAATTGCTGCGTTTCTTCACTGCTTCAGCCCCTTTGCGCCGTAAACGGCATAATGCGCGCCCCGGCGGAATATGAAGGAATGTGCTATTTCCGGATTCACCCGCGCTATCGTGGCGCATTTTCATCCGAAAATAGCATAATCCGCAGAGCAAACAAAATTGCATCCTATATTATAGCACATATTCGCTCATCCTGCAACGGCAGGTCAACGAAAGGAGGATGCACCATGCCCCAGACAAACAACGAATCAGAAGCGAAAATTCCTGCAAAGCGCCGAAAATCTCCCCGGCGGCGGTGGAAACGCGCGCTGCTGCTGCTTGTGCTGATGACGCTGCTGATTCTCCGCGTCGAGCGCAACGTGACCGACGTCGTGCTGACGCTCTCGCAGGCGACGGCGCGGTCGCTGGCGATTCAGGCGCTCAATGAGGCTGCGTCTGAGATGCTCGGACTCGGCGTGCATTACGCCGACCTGATGACCGTCGAGAAGGACGAGCAAGGGCAAGTGCGCCTGATTCAGGCGAATACCCCGGAGATGAACCGTCTGGCGGCGCAGGCGTCCCTGCTTGCGCAGGAGAGATTGACTGCCATGGGGCAGAAAACCGTCGTCGTGCCGCTGGGCAGTGCCATCGGGCTGACGCTGCTGGCGGGCGCTGGGCCGGGCATCGCCGTGCAGATTCTGCCTGTCGGCTCGGTGCAGGCGGCGTTCAGCACCGATTTCACCACCGCCGGCATCAACCAGACACGCCACCGCATTTCCCTCGTCCTGACTGCGAACGTGCAGATTGTCATCCCGACCGGTGCGAAAAACGTGCAGGCCAGCACGCAGATGGCGATGGCGGAAAGCATCATCGTCGGGCAAGTGCCGGATTCCTTCGCCGAGGGCGGCAGCGACAACAGCATCATCGACCTTGCGCCGTGAGGGGGAATGGGGTATAATAGAACCGAAATCCCGCTGATTTCAGCAGAAAGAAGCATTACCATGCGCGTTCTCGACATTGACCTCGACTTTTTCCTCGCTGATTGCTGCCCTCTTGCCGAACTGGGCGAGCGCCCGTCCCTCCCCGGACATGAGCCGTGGGAAGCATCCGCCGTCCGCGCGTTCCTCGAAAACCAGTGCGGCCTGTCCCGCACCGCCCCCAAGCCCGGCCGCATCTTCGAGACGCATGACCAAGCCCTCACGTTCTGGGAGGAGCAAATCGCCGCCGGACGCCTGACCGCCCCCTTCGATGTCACCCACGTCGATGCCCACAGCGACCTCGGCATCGGCTATCCCGGCCCGAACTTCGTGCTGTTCAACGTCCTGTCCATGCCCGTCCAAAAGCGGCTGGACTACACCGCCTTCTATGCCCAGAAGAAGCTGGATGAGGCGAATTACCTGCTGTTCGCGCTGGCGATGCGGCGGATTTCGTCGCTGGATAACGTGCGCAATCCGCGTTCGCGGGCGGACATTCCGCAAGTGCTGCTTGACGCGGACGGCAACATCCATCTCAATTCGCTGACCGCGCAGATGTTCGCCGCGAAAAACGGCGCAGAGCCGACCGTACCCTTCCGCGTGTACGACGACTACCGCGATTTCCGCGCGGCGGGGGCGTATGACTTCGTGACGCTCGCGATTTCGCCGAGGTACGCGCCGAAGGAGGCGGATGCGCTGGTGGAAATTGTGAAAGCGTATATTAGCTATTGACAAAGTGCAAAACATATGTTATTCTAAAGATGTTTCTGATGGGGATAAAACGACCATTTACTTGACTTTACGAAAGGATGAGCAAAATGAAAAAATATGTTGCCCTGATGCTGATTTTCCTGCTGGGATGCAATCTTTCGGTTAGCCGTGCGGAAGAAAAAACACTGACAATTGCCACCAACAACTACTACGCGATGATGGAAACAATGGAACAATTTGAACAGGAAAGCGGGATTGCCATCACTTGCAATCTATCGGTTGACATGATGGATACGATTTCAACCGCCTATGTGATAAAAAATCCGGATGTTGATTTGTTCCTGTTCAATACGTATGATGGACTCTATACACTGAAGAACATGAATTATTATGCGCCGCTGACGGACAGTGAAATTTTGCAGGAAGCCTTTGCACAGGTGTATCCGTCTTTGCGTTCTGTCTGCATGGACGGGGAAACGTTGATGGCATGGATTGTGTCGGCTTCCCCGATGGGAATGATGGTCACGAATGAATATCTCGACGAATGGGGAATGAAATGCCCAGAAACGTTTGATGAACTGCTGGATGTGTGCAACGAAATTCTGGAAGAAGGGCTTCTGCCGGAAGGAATAGCCCTGATGATGCAGGACTATACGCAGTCGGGAATGCTGGACTTCTACATGAAATACTATATCATGACTTCCCTTCAGGAAGGACGCAGAATCGATTTTACGGACGAGACGTTCATTCATGCGGTGCAGCGCATCAAAAACGAGCTGCCCGCGGAGCAGCAGACACAGGAGACGTTTGAATACATCTTTATGATTCCGGGGGCGGCGTTTGCGCCGTCGCAGAAGATTCGCTTTGTGCCGCAAATTTTCCCGGATCAGAACAGTGCGGTGGAGACTTATGTAACCATCGGCGTGGTGAACCCGTATGCAAAAAACAAGGAAGCGGCGATTCAGTTTTTGGAGTATTGCGCGACGCATCCTGATGACGGCAGTTATTTTGTCTATGAAAACCTGACAGAACCGATTGAAAATCCAACGGTTGTTACGCAGATGGAAGAAACGGCGGCACAAATCGCCCAACTGGAACAGAAAACGGATCGAGAATGCGCGGATGAGGACAAACTGCTTGAGCTAAAGGAAAAGTATGCAAATCTGGAAACACGGCGTTATCTATCGTCACCGGAGGATATTGCGTATTATCAGGAGATGGCAAAATCGCTGTATGTGTCAGAGGGTTCGCCGCTGACGTATGATGACGCGCTTCAGGTGTTGGTGCAGCGCTATCTGAACGGCGCGTTTGATGCGGCGACGTTCGCGAAGGAATGCCAGAATCATGTGGAAATGATTTACGCGGAAATCGGCGAATAAAATCAGCAGAATCAAACCAATAGAAAAACCTCGCGGCATCACCTGTCGCGAGGTTTTTATGTGGAAGCAATGTGGATAACTCAAATCCCCGTTGCGGATTTCGCGGACGTGGCGATATTCTCCGCGTGGTCGCCAATACGTTCGAGGTTTGTCAGCATGTCCAGATAAATCATGCCGTTCTTCGCGGAACACTTGTGGTTCTTCAAGCGATCCATGTGGTGGCTGCGGAGGGCTTCGGTCGTCGTGTCGATTTCGTCCTCCACGCTCTCCACTTCGCCCAGCAGCACATTGTCCGTCACCTGCGCCTTGAACATGTCCAGCGAGCGCTGCACCTGTGCGCGCACAAGGTTCGACAGGCTTTCCAGCTCCTGCACCGCCTTGGGCGAGAATTTTACCTCGTCCTGATTCTTCAGCTGCGCGGATTCGAGGATGTTCTGGCTGTGGTCGCCAATGCGCTCCATGTCGTTGACGACGTGGAAGAGCGAGCCGACCAGCTTCGTGTCCTTCTCGGACAGGTCAAGCCCCTTCACTTCCACCAGCGAATCGGTGATTTCGCGGTTCAGGTAGTCCAGCACGTCTTCGTTCCGCGCCAGCTCTTCGGACTTCTTTGCGTCCCACTCGTTGAAGCACTCCATCGCCCGCTGGAAGTTGCCCATCGCAATGCCGCCCATGCGCTGCACTTCGTTGAACAGCTGCGCCACGGCAATCGGCGGCGTTTTGAGCATACGCGCGTCAAAGTAGCGCAGCTTCATTTCCTCGGCGGTCGAGCCGTCGCCCTTGATCAGCAGGCACGCCAGCTTCTCCAGCCAGCTTGCGGCGGGCAGCAGCAGCGCCGTCGTCGTGACGTTGAAGAGAATGTGGACGATGGCGATTTGCAGCTTGAGGTTGCCGGGGGAGAGCATCTCGACCCAGCTTGCCAGCGGCAGACAGCAGGCGATGATGACGAAAATCACCGTGCCGATGACGTTGAAGAGCAGGTGCACCGTCGCCGCGCGCTTGGCGGTGGAGTTTGTGCCCGCGCACGCCAGCAGCGCCGTGACGCAGGTGCCGATATTCTGCCCGAAGAGGATGAAGATGGCGCTGTCCAGCCCAATCAGCCCCTGCGCGACGAGCGTTTGCAGGATGCCGATGCTGGCGGCGGAGGATTGCAGGACGGCGGTGATGCCCGCGCCGATCAGCACGCCCAGAATCGGGTTGTTGATGGACGCCATCGCCTTCTGGAAGCCCTCCCACGTCCGCAGCGGCTCCATCGCGCCGGACATGGTGTTCATGCCGATGAACAGGATGCCCAGACCCATCGTGATGGTGCCGAACTGCTTGGCGGTTCTGTACTTGTCGGGAAGATTCGAGAGAATCAGCCCCAGAAACGTGAAGATGGCGGCGAAATCAATCTGCACCGACAGCAGCAGCGACGTGACCGTTGTGCCGATGTTTGCGCCCATAATCACGCCGACCGCCTGCGTCAGGGACATCAGCCCCGCGTTGACGAAACCGACGACCATGACCGTCGTCGCGGAGGAGGACTGCACCACCGCCGTGATGGTGATGCCCGCGAGCATGGCGAGGAAGCGGTTACCCGTGACCATGCCCAGCAGCTTTTTCAGCCGTGTACCCGCCGCTTTTTCCAGCGCTTCGCCCATCAGCTGCATTCCGAACAGGAACAGCCCCAGTCCGCCGAACAGGGATAAGACATTCATAATCGTCATGATGGTTCGTTTCCTCCGAGCGTGCCGCAATGCAGCAGAATTCCGCCTGTGCGGGGAAAAATCGCATACATACCTACTTTACCACACTTTGCGCTTGTTTTCAACTGAATTTTACATATTCATAGAGATTTTAGGCGGCGCTGAGCGGGGGAAAACAAAAAGCCGCCCCGAAAGGCGGCGAATGTCAAATTCGCAGCGGATGCCGCTTGGCAAATCAACATCTTGCGCGGAATCATCCCTGCGCCTGACGCACCATATGGTAAAACGTCCCTTCTCCGCTGAGCGTCACCCGCTTCACCGGCTCGCCCACCACCCGGAATCCCGCTTTCTCGTAGCAGCGAACGGCGCGCGTGTGCCATGTCCGCACTTCCAGATACATCGGCTTGCCCGGATACAGCCGCTGGGATAAATCCCACGCCAGCGCCGTCATCTGCGTGCCGTACCCCTGTCCGCAGTGGTCGGGATGCGCCCCGATGCCGAAAAACACCTCGCTGCCCTCGTCCGACAGGTTCACGAAGCCCACCAGCGTTTCGCCATCGTAAAAGGAATAGAAATTGTTTGCCGGATTCGCGAAACCGTATCCGTGCTTCTTCTGCTCGGCATACGGCGGATTGTTGTACATCGCGTATTCGCCGGGGTACTGCCATGCGCAGATGGCTTCCTTCTCGGCTTCAGTGGTCGGATGATACGTCAGCATGGGCGTTTTCCTCCTTGGGGATATTTCTGATTATGCAAAAAACCGGAGGCAGCCTGCGCCGCCCCCGGTCAAATCCTCGATTATTGCAGCACAATGCCTTCCGCTTCCAGCTCCGAGCGGGTGCAGAGCCGCAGCGTCACATAGTTCTGCTGGCAGATGATGTAGCCGCCGCCTTCGCGCGTGTCCTTGTTCTCCAGCGTCACGATGCCCTGCGTGATGCAGTCGTGGTCGGCGCAGCTGGCGTCGGTCATCTCGATGCTCGTCTCCGTGACGTGGATGATGTTCACGCACACGCCGTGGATCAGCCGGTAGTACCCGTCCTCCAGCAGCGGAATCGGCTCGTACGTCTTTGTGCCGACCGTCACAAGCAGGAACGCGACGGCTTCCGACGGGTCGCGAACCGCGCTTGCCATCGGGGAGGGCGCAATGCCGGGGTCAGTGCCGCGCGTCGCCGGGTTCAGCTTCGCGAAGCTCAGCGATTCGTTCGATGCCGCCAGAATCGCCTGCGCGTCGGCGAGGGTTTCCTGCGTCGTCGTCAATTCCGCCTCTGCCGCGGCAAGGGTTGCCTTGGTGGCTTCCAGCTCCGTCGTGGCGGCGGTCAGGGTGTCCTTCGTCGCGGCGAGTTCGTTTTCCGCGGTGGTCAGACTGTCCTTCGTCGCGGCGAGTTCGTTTTCCGCGGTGGTCAGGCTGTCCTTCGTCGCGGCGAGTTCGGATTCCTTCGCGGTCAGGGTGTCCTTCATTGCGGTGAGTTCGGCTTCCTTTGCGGTCAGGGTGTCCTTCGTCGCGGTGAGTTCGGCTTCCTTCGCGGTCAGGGTGTCCTTCGTCGTCGTGAGTTCGGCTTCCTTTGCGGTCAGGCTGTCATTCGTCGTCGTGAGCTCGGCTTCGGTGGCGGTCAGCGCCGTCTTGGTGTCGGACAATTCCGTCGTGGCGGCGGCAAGGCTGTCCTTCGTCGCGGTCAGCTCGGTTTCAGTGGCGGACAGGCTGGTTTTTGTGTCGGACAGCTCCGTCTGCGCGGCAGTCAGCGTGTTCTGCGTCACCGCCAGTTCGGCTTCCGTCGCGGCGAGCGCTTCCTTCGTGTTCTCCAGTTCATATTCCTTCGCCGGCAGGGATGCCTTCAAGGTGTCCAGTTCGTTCTGCGTGGTGGACAGCGTGTCCTTCACTGCCGCCAGTTTGGTCTGGGTGATCATCAGCGTGTCCTTCGTGGATGCCAGCGTGGTGTCGCGGCTGCTCAGGGCAGTCTGCGTTTCGGCGAGGGTAGCTTCGGTGGACGCGAGGGTGTCCTTCGTCGCGGACAGCTCGGTTTCGCGGTCAGCAAGCGTGCCCTGCGTTTCGGCGAGGGTGGCTTCGGTGGACGCGAGGGTGTCCTTCGTTGAGGACAGCTCGTTTTCGCGGTCGGCAAGCGTGCCCTGCGTTTCGGCGAGGGTGGCTTCGGTGGATGCGAGGGTGTCCTTTGTCGCGGACAGTTCAGTTTCGCGGTCGGCAAGCGTGCCCTGCGTTTCGGCGAGGGTAGCTTTGGTGGACGCGAGGGTGGTCTGGGTATCCGTCAAGGCGGCGGCGGTCGTGTCCAGCGTGGTCTGCGTGTCCGCGAGGGTCGCTTCGGTGGACGCGAGGGTGTCCTTCGCGGCGGACAGGCTGTTTTCGGTGTCCGTTAAGGAGGATTGGGTGGAGGACAGCGCGCTCTGCGTGTCCGTCAGCTGATTCCGGGTGTCCGTCAGCGAATTGTGGCTGACGATGAGACCGGCGCCAAGTGCGATGGAGGAAACTGCCAGCACGATGGCGGCAATCATCCAGATGATGGTCTTTTTCCGGGCGGCAATGGGACTCATAGCAATCCTCCTAACAAACGACGAAAATGGGCGGAAAACTTCCGTTTTTTCCAGTTTACCACCGTCGGGGGAAGTTGTCAATCTCGAATTTCGCGGAAGCACAAAAAACGCCCCTCCGCCGACAAAAGCAGAGGGGCAGGGGAAGGCGGATTAGGGCACCACCGCACAATTCGGCGGCGCGTCTGACGATGTCTTTTCCGCCATCTGCGGCATGCAAATTCCTCGATTTACCGTCAGTAAACCTTCGGAATTTGCACTTGCATCTGACGAAAAATCCATTCGCCAGCCGACCACCTCATTTGTGCGGTGTTACCTTAAATCTGCATCGAGGGGAACACACTCGTGTGTTCCACCAATTCCGCACGGAACCGCTGCACCAAGCGCACCTGCGGCTCACTGTCGCTCATCACCCGCATCGTCAAATCCGTCACACCCGTGCTCGCCAGCGCCTGTTTCGTCTGCTGGAGCAAACGCGTGCCCAAGCCCTTGCGCTGGAACTCCGGCACGATATACAGCCCCATAACCTCCGCCGACGTGTACTGCCCCGCGGCGACGCACGCACCAACCAGATTCGACCCATACAGGATGCCCAGCGCGGCGAAATTCTGCCGATTCATCTGCTGAAGCAGGAAGCCGTGGTCAAAGTAGCTGAACCCGGCGCCGCGCATCCGCGACACCAAATCCATCTGCTCCTGCACGGTGTTGAGCGGAAGCGTGATGCACGAGCAGTTGAACAGCTGCGGCACTTCGTCAGGATCGTTCAGGCGCACCAAATCCTCGGTGTAATCCATCTTGAAGCCGTTGTGCTCATAAAACGCCAATTGGCGCTCGTCCTGCACATCCACGGCTGTGTACAGCCGTGCCGCCGCACCGGGCGCTTGATTGCGCAGCTGCCGCGCGCGCGCCGCAAGCGACCCCAGCAGCCAGTATTCGCCTTCCGGCTTGCTGGTCATGCTGAAATAGATGTTGACCGGGCGCGAAGGGAAAATCGTCGGCTGATACTGATAAATCAGGAATCCCTCGCCGACGGGGTTGTTCTGGTCGTCCTTGACGAAGAATACGTCCTCTTTCGGCAGACCCTTGTAAAATTCGTTCGGTTGCGTCACCTGCATGGCTTATTTCCTTTCTTCGGCGGTCTGAATGCGGCCGTCATCCAGCAGCACGGCGATGAACATCGGCACAAGCGCGAGCATCATCACCCCATAAAGTATTCCGTTGTTGATGGCAGACTTGTCCAGCGCAAATTCCACGGCGATGCACACGCCCGCGCCGGCCAGCAGCATCACGATGCGCACAATGCTGATTCTTTTCAGCCCATCCCGGCGGATGCAGCGGGTCAGGCGTGATGCCAGCAGCACCGCCAGCGTCAGTGCCGCCATGAGCATATTCAGGCGGACAAAGCCGAAGCGGATAAGCTCATCTGCGCGCCACGAATCGAGCAGCACCTGCATCACGCTGATGATGGTCAACCCGGTTTCCAGCGTCCGCCCGGCGATTTTCTGCCTGCGCCCTTGCACCAGCACAATCACGAGCGCGACTGCCGCAACGATGGCTTCATATGCCCAAACCAGCATCTGCCCGTCCTCATTCTGGAAAGGCAGGAAGTACCAGCAGATATCGTCCATCTGTTTGCTGAAGCCCTGCCCCGTGAAACCCTCGGCAAGGCGCAGACCGCACAGCGCCAGCAGCGCGCCGGGCGTCACCGCGTCCAGCAGAGGCAGCGCCTTCTGCTTCGTCAGTTTCGCATACAGCGCAATCGCGCCCATGCCGCCGAGGATGCCGCCATAGAGCGTATAACCGCCCTGCCAGAACTGCCAGAAGAACGAGCTGCCGCCCAAATCAACCATGATGTACGAATACCGGGCGAGCATATACAGCACGCGCGCGCCCGCCAGCGCGCCAAAACCGCCAACCGTGCAAATCGCCGCGCGGGTGTCCAGCGGGAGGCGCTTGCGCGAGCACAGCAGCGTCAGCACCAAACCGCACAGAACGCTGATAGCAGCGGTCAAGCCGTATTTCGTCAGAAAGAAGATGTCGGGATTCCAATAATCAATCTCTTCTGACTCCATCAGCGGCTGCACCACGTCCACAATCCGCGCGGAAGGCGACGGCACAAGCAGCAGCACTGCAATGGGCAAGGCAATCAGCAGCAGGGCGCACCAAATCGCTGCATTTTGTTTTTTCATTTTTTCTGGGTACTCCTTCAATTCCGCCGAAGCCGACGGGTTTCTTTTTTTGCTGATGCGGAGAATTTCGCAGAACTCCGCAGAATATATTATACTTGCTTTTTCCCCGGTTGACAAGCTGTAATCCGGATTCTTTCAGCTATCCATCACAAATTTTCTGTTACAAATTTCCGCCCGCGCTCAGCACCAGCAGCGCAATTCCCAGCGCCAATGCCCCCGAAATCACGCCGTGCAGCGCCTGCCACGCCAGCTGTTCACCCAGCCGCATCAATCCTTGCGGGTACAGCGCGCGGTTCTGCATGATGACCGCGCAGCCGCCGAAACCCGTCGCTGCGGACAGGAGCGCAATCCGCAACGGCAGAGGTGTCGGCAGATTCGCAATGGCGACCGCGCCCGTCGTGACTTCCAGCAGCGTCGTCAGCGGGAGACGCATCGCATCAGGCAGGAAGTCCGTCAGCGTCGCAAGCACGCGAAGCATCGTCATCGTGCCGCAGACAAGGAGCATGGTTCGGGCGCTGTCCTCCACCGCGCGTGCGAAGGAGACAGGGGACAGTACAGCTTCTGGCACTTTCCCGGCGGATGTAACCCTCGTCCACCGTTTTGCCAATCGCCCCGCGCAGCAGCCGCCCGCCAGCACGCTCAGCAGCACAATTGCCCCCGCGATTCGGCTGTTCAGCCAGCTTCCGATTGTCCCCAGCAGGAACATCGGGCTCATCGTCGCACAGGAGACCGCCAGTGCCTTCTGTTCCCGGTGCGGACGGCTGCCCTGCATCGCCAGCAGCCGCGCACCCGTCGGCGAACCGCCGCACCAGCCCAGCAGCATCAGCATACCGGGCTGCATGTCGCGTCCGCATCGGCTCACCAGCATCTGCGACAGCGTCAAGTACGGGAACAGCCCCGGCATCACGCTGCGCACAAACAGCGCACACGCCGCTTCCGCCGCCGCCATCGTCTCCGGCGCGCGCAGGAGCAGCAGCGCCATCATCCCTGCCAGCAAAATCCGCATTTTCGTCCCTGCCTTTCTGGGGAAAGGATATGCGGCGGTTGACAAGTTTCATTCGGGAAGGTACAATTGAAGGAGATAGGAGGAGAATCCCCATGAAAGACACCTTCCTCATGATTGACGGCAACAGCCTGCTGCACCGGGCTTTCCACGCCCTCCCGCTGATGGACGCGGGCGGCGTTTACACCAATGCGATTTACGGCTTCCTGACCATGATGCTCAAAGCGATTTCAGACGAAAACGCCCGCTATCTCGCGGTCTGCTTCGATGAGCACGCGCCGACGTTCCGTCACACGGCATATCCCGACTACAAAGCGGGACGCGCCGCGACGCCGGATGAACTGCGCCAGCAGTTCGCCACCATTCGGACGCTGCTGCCGGAAATGGGCATCCAGGTTTTCTCCCTGCAAGGCTGGGAGGCGGACGATCTGCTCGGCACGCTGTCCAAACTGGGCGAGGACGCCGGGGTCAGCCCCGTCATTTTGACCGGCGACCGCGACGCGCTCCAACTGGTGTCCGATACGACGCAGGTGCTGTTCACCCGCAAGGGCATCAGCGAAACGACGCACTTTACACCCGCCATGGTGTACGAAGTGTATGGCTTCTCGCCGGAGCAGGTGGTGGACTGGAAGGGGCTGGCGGGGGACAGCAGCGACAACATCCCCGGCATCCCCGGCGTCGGCGACAAAACCGCCGTGCGCCTGCTGCACCAGTACGGGACGCTGGACAACATCCTCGCTCATGCGGGCGAAGTGAAGGGCAAACTTGGCGAAAAGCTCGTCACATGGGCGGATCAGGCGAAAATGTGCCGCGAACTGGCGACGATTCGCCGCGACGCACCCATTTCGTTCTCCCTCAAGGCGTGCGCCATGCCAGACTTCCGGCATGGAATTCCCGCGCTGGAAAAGCTGAAGCTGAACAGCATCATCCGCCGCCTACAAGCGCCTGACGATGCGCCCGCGCCCGACACGGCGGCAGAGGAAACGCCCCTGACGCTCCTGCCCTTTGCGGACGCTGCCCCGATTTCCTCCGGCGCTGATCTGACCGCGTGGCTCACCGCCCTGCCAGACAGCGCCCGCCCGATTGCCGTCGCGCTGGATGACACGGTGCTGACGTGCGCGGCGCAGGATTTGTCCTGCTGTCAGGCGGCACTCGGCGGCGATCTGCTCACTCCCGGCGCTGACCCGGAGGATTTGCTCCGCGCTCTCGCACCCGACCTCGCCGCGCACCCCGCCGTCATCCACGACGGCAAAACGCTTTGGCACCGCCTGAACCGTGCGAAGCTCCCCATGCCGGAGCGCTATGCGTGGGACGTGCAGCTTGGCGCGTACCTGCTTGACCCGCAGCGCAAGAGTTACAGTCTGGACGCGCTGTGCGGCGATTTGCCCACGGATGCGCGCGGAATGCTCTCGCTGTGCCGGTGGCAGCAGGCGAATATTGAACGCATGGGCATGAGCCACCTCATGCGCAACGTGGAAATGCCGCTTTCCGGCGTGCTGTACCGCATGGAGGACATCGGCTTCACCGTCGATACGGCGTTCCTGCGGCAGCTGGGCGAGCGCTACACGCAGGAAATTGAGCAGAGCAAGCAGCAGGTATTCGCCGCCTGCGGAACAACCTTCAACCTCAACAGCACCCAGCAGCTCGGCGACGTGCTATTCGATAAATTGCAGCTGCCGCACGGCAAGAAAACCGCGCGCGGCTACTCCACCTCCGCCGAAGTGCTGGAGGGCTTGCAGGACATCGCGCCGGAGGTCATCACGCCGCTATTACGCTATCGGCAGCTGACGAAGCTCAATTCGACCTACGTCGAGGGTCTTCTGCGCCTGACGGACGCGACCGGGCGCGTACACTCCACCTTCGACCAAGTCGCCACCGCCACCGGGCGCATTTCGTCCAGCGAGCCGAATTTGCAGAACATCCCCGTCCGCACGGAGGAGGGCAAGGAAATCCGTCAGGCGTTCCTGCCGCGCGCAGGCTGGGTACTGCTGGACGCGGATTACAGCCAGATTGAGCTTCGCCTGATGGCGCACTTTTCCGGCGACCACGCACTGGTAGAAGCCTTCCGCACGGGGCAGGACGTTCACGCGCGCACTGCCAGCGAAATCTTCGACGTGCCGCTGGATGAGGTGGATTCTACGCTCCGTTCCCGCGCAAAAGCGGTCAATTTCGGCTTGATTTACGGCATCAGCGGATTTGGTCTTGCGAAAAACACGGGCGTGAGCCGTCAGGAGGCGCAGGAGTTCATCAACCGTTATTTCGCGAAATATCCGGGCGTGAAGCGCTTCATGGACAGCGCCGCCGAGGACGGGCAGCACAACGGCTATGCGCTGACGCTGATGGGGCGCAGGCGGTATCTGCCGGAGCTGAAGAGCGACAAGGCGGTTGTGCGCGAGTTCGGCAAGCGCGCCGCCATGAATACGCCTGTGCAGGGGACGGCGGCGGATATTATCAAGCTGGCGATGGTACGGGTGGACGAAGCCTTGCGCCGGGAGGGACTGAAGAGTCGGCTGATTTTGCAGGTGCATGACGAACTGCTGCTGGAATGCCCGCCGGAGGAAGTGGAAAAAGCGGGGAAGCTGCTGAAGGATGCGATGGAGCATGTGATTGAGCTGCGCGTGCCGCTGCTGGCGGAGGTGCATCAGGGGACAAACTGGGCGGAAGCAAAATAAGGATAGGGGAAAAAGAGGATAAACACGCGGGTAGAGCATGGTAGTGAGACCAACTCAATCGCGCGGAGGGGTCAAGGGGGAGACTTCGTCTCTTTTCCTTTTCCCCTTGCGGAGTCCAGAG
>ENA-OVGH01001240-OVGH01001240.1-human-gut-metagenome-genome-assembly--contig:-NODE-1240-length-18003-cov-12.510698_pt1 | contig 18003 bp, 11 predicted proteins | sample MGYA00237770_ERZ505419 | MGnify/ENA primary metagenome ERZ505419 (study PRJEB26158, sample SAMN06016353) | human gut metagenome | biome: human gut; feature: ankylosing spondylitis patient; material...
GCACAGAATAAACCAGCATCATGATAACCGATTTCCAATACTGCCTCATATTGTGGAATTCGAAAATGCAGATTATTAAACTGTCAATAAAGAGAAGATGGAATCTATAGGATATACTCGGAAATATTACGAACATAACAAAGATTTGGGAAAGTATACCCTAAGATAAGGACAGAAAAGCAAGAAGCCATCATTACGGGTATCTATATTACTATAATTCCCTATCTGTAGCCTGCGTAGTGGGTTTAGGTGACGGAAAGAGGTTGTGGCAATCACAATCTCTTTCTTTTTATGATACATGGGAAGCTGTTGCATTTCAGATAAAATCCTTTACCTTTGCCGGCAAACACATTTATCAAGATATCAGGATGAAGAAAGTACTTAAATTGGCCGGAGGATTCATGGTCGGGGCATGCATCGGTTTCGTAGGAGTAATAGGTGTAAGAGTCCTGGTTTTGGGAGACTCGTTCGACGGTTTACACAGCAAGTTTGCCGAAACCGGCATGCTGGAGACGGTAGGAATTTCCCTGTTAGCCATACTGATTCTGCTGTTCTCCATCTTCCTGCAAGTACTTCTGCACGAAGGCGGGCATCTTGTCTGCGGACTGGCAACCGACTACCGCTTCGTCTCCTTCCGCATCTTCAACCTTACCTTCATACGGAAAGACGGGAAATTATGCATCAAGCGTTTCAGCCTTGCCGGAACGGGAGGCCAATGCCTGCTTACCCCACCCGAAAGGCCTCTTGAAGATATCCCAACCACCTTGTACAACCTGGGTGGAGTGCTTGCCAACCTGCTGACCGCCATCCTTGCCTTCCTCCCCCTGCTGACCGTAGACGGGCTGCCTTACCTGCTGAAATTCTTCCTTCTGATGCTCTCTTTGATTGGCATTCTCCTTGCAGGGATGAACGGCATCCCCATGAAGATGGGCGGCATCGGCAATGATGCCGACAACATGTGCCTGCTTCTCAAGGACAGCAAGAGCAAGCAGGCACTGGTCACCCAGCTGCGCATCAACGCATTGGTGCAAGAGGGCATGCGTCCTAAGGACATGCCTGCCGAATGGTTCAGCCAAACGGAAGACATCAACTACAAAGATGCCCTGCAGGTCACCATAGCCTTGATGAGCGCCTCGCGCCTGCTCGACTGCGAAGAATGGGAAGCCGCCTACAATGCATTTGAGAAAATAATGAGCCACCGGCACGAAGTCATCGGGCTTTTGATAAAGGAAACCGCTTGCGAGCTGCTCTTCACCGCATTGGTGACAAAGAGGACCGCACGGGCAGAAGAATTATATACCGATGAGCTGGATACCTACATCCGGCAATATAAGGATGTGACGTCTTCCAAACAGCGGCTGCTCTGCGCCCTGGCACTCTACCGGGACAAGGACACAGCAAAAGCAAAGGAGATTTACGAAGCCACCTGCCAACGGAAAAACAAATACTTGATGCAGGGAGAAGTCAGTTCGGACATAGCCTTGATGAAATCAATCCTTACCGCCAAGAATGCCTTGTAAGATGGAACGATATTTCTTTTACTTGTTATATCTACTGCTTGGCTGCTCACTATGCGGTTGTAGCAGAAAACAAGCGCCAAAGCAGACACAAGACCCGGATACGGAGACCACCATCCCGTACGCCGACACCATAGCGGCACCCGTCCCTCCGGCTCCGGCTAAAAGCCGGACAGCCCGCTACCTGGACTCCCTCGGTTTCGTCAACATCGCCGAAGCGGACAGCAGCATCGCCATCGACTTGATGTACACCCGTGCCGACAACTTCACCGGAACCCTATTGTACGAAGACCTGAAAGAAGCCTACCTGCACCCCGATGCCATGAAAAGCCTGAAGCGGGCACAACGCCTACTGAAAGAACAGTACCCCGGCTACAGCCTCATCGTCTACGACGCAGCGCGCCCCTTGTCCGTACAGCAGAAGATGTGGAACGTAGTGAAAGGAACCTCCAAATACATCTATGTCTCCAACCCCTCACGCGGCGGCGGCCTGCACAACTACGGATTGGCGGTGGACATCAGCATACTCGACGATAAAGGAACTCCTCTGCCCATGGGCACCCCGGTAGACCATCTGGGCAGGGAAGCCCACATCACAGAAGAAGCCGTGCTCGTGGCACAAGGCAAGCTGACAGAACAAGAACGTGAAAACCGGCTGCTGCTCCGGCAGGTAATGAAAGAAGCCGGATTCCACCCGCTACCCAGTGAATGGTGGCACTTCAACCGCGTCAGCAGGCAGACGGCAAAGGAGTGATACCGGGTCATCCCTTAACTCTCACCCCCAGCTTGTCCGGAAACTTAAATTTGCTATCGCTTTGACGCGGATGACGCAGATGACACGGATTTTTAATATTCTTAATCTGCGTAATCAGCGCCATCTGTGTCTGAAAAATAATCAAACAGAAAGCTACGAATTCATGCCTTACTTTGCCCTTTTTGAGATAACTTTGCATCAGAATAAATAAGCCAAGCCATGCCTTTATCCCAAGACACCCTCCGTTTCATTCGCGAGCATCGCCGCGACGACGTACGTAGCCTTGCTTTGCAGGCACGCCGCTACCCTTCGGTAGACATGCCCGCTGCCATCACACAAATTTCCGGCTGGCAGGTTGCCAAAGAGAAAATACCCGCATGGGCGAAGAACGATGACATCCTCTACCCCGCCCACCTCTCATTGGAGCAATGCTCCTCCCAAGCAACGGCACAGTATAAAGCGGAGATCATAGCTAACCTGCTACGCACAGAACAAGAGCATCCCGCGAAGGACAGCGCCCCTGTACCAGCCGCCACCTTTACCGACCTCACCGGAGGTTTCGGCATCGACTGCTCCTTCCTCTCCTGCTGCTTCGGGCATGCCACTTACGTCGAGCGCCAGGAAACCCTCTGCCAGATAGCCGCACACAACTTCCCTGTCCTCGGCCTGAACCACATCTCCGTCTGCCACGCAGACAGCGTCTGCCATCTGCAAGAGATGGAGCCCGTGGACTGTATATTCATAGACCCTGCCCGCCGCGACGGACACGGTGGAAAGACCGTAGCCATCGGCGACTGCGAACCCGATATAGCCGCCCTCGAAGAACTGCTGCTGCGCAAGGCAAGACACGTACTGGTAAAACTCTCCCCCATGCTCGACCTCACCCTTGCCCTGAACGATTTGAAGCATGTCCACCAGGCACACATCGTCTCCGTGGGCAACGAATGCAAGGAACTGCTGCTCTTGCTGGGACAAGGCGAAGGAGTGCCGGCAGACGACATCCCCATCCATTGCGTCAACTTCACCGGTGTACCGGCTCCCCAAGCCCTCGTCTTCACCCGCCGGCAGGAGAAGGAGCGTGCATGCCCCTACACCCCTCAACTGAAATCATACCTCTACGAACCGAATGCCTCCGTGCTGAAAGCCGGTGCATTCCGCAGCCTCTCCTCATTGTATAAGGTGGAAAAACTGCATCCCAACAGCCACCTCTACACCTCGGACCACTTCCTGCCGGACTTCCCCGGCCGCAAGTTCCGGATTACCTCCTCCTGCGGCTTCGGCAAGAAAGAAGTGAAAGAGATGCTGGCTGCCGAGAAAAAGGCGAACCTCACCGTGCGCAACTTCCCCGCCACCGTGGCCGAACTGCGCAAACGACTGAAATTGGCCGAAGGGGGAGGCACTTATCTCTTTGCCACTACTCTGGCAGACGAGAAGAAGGTACTTATCCGCTGCCAGGCTACGGGATAAGACACCAACCCCTATACCTTCCCCTGCACGAGATGTACATCTCATGTTGCTCGATATGTACATCTCATACAGTCCGAGATGCACATCTCGTGCATCTTTAGCATCAGTTTGCCAGATGACGGCAAAGGGAGATACCGCCGAAAAGGTACTACCTCCAAGAATTTATGTAACCTCATTGTAACTGAATCGTTATCTGTTCTTCAACGCTCCGCAATCTCCACGTAACGGCAACCCTCTACTTTTGCGGCAGATTATTAACAGATAATAACAAGTATGAAACAGATTTTGAGAGCATTCTTATTCTTACTCCTATTCACCGCCACCGTCAATACGGCCATTGCCGACGAAAAAGCAAATGTCACGAAACAAGGAACTGTACGTGGACGCATCATCGACGCCACTAAACAAACTCTCCCGGGCGCATCCATCTACATCGAGAAACTACACACTGGCGTGACGAGCGACGTCAACGGCTTCTACACTTTCTCTAACCTTGACCCGGGAACCTATACAGTAAAGGTGAGCTACGTGGGCTACTCTCCCGTAGAACTGAAAATCACCATCCCCGCAGGCCGTACACTGGAAAAAGACGTCGTACTGAACGAAGGCGTGGAGTTGCAGGAAGTGGTGGTAGGCGGCGCCTTCCAGGGACAGCGCCGTGCCATCAACTCACAGAAAAACAACATGGGGATTACGAATGTAGTCTCTGCCGACCAGGTAGGCAAGTTCCCCGACTCCAACATCGGTGACGCCCTTAAACGCATCTCCGGCATCAACGTGCAGTACGACCAAGGCGAGGCACGCTTCGGGCAAGTGCGGGGCACGAGTGCTGACCTCAGCTCCGTCACCATCAACGGCAACCGCGTTCCCTCTGCCGAAGGCGATACGCGCAACGTACAGCTCGACCTCATTCCGGCAGACATGATTCAGACCATCGAAGTGAACAAGGTAGTAACCGCCGATATGGACGGCGACGCCATCGGCGGCAGCATCAACCTCGTCACCAAGAACTCCCCCTACAAGCGTACCATTGCCGCCACCGCCGGAACCGGCTACAACTGGGTGAGCGAAAAGGCGCAACTGAACCTTGGCTTCACCTACGGCGACCGCTTCTTCAACGACAAACTCGGCTTGATTGTATCGGCCTCCTATCAGAACTCACCTTCTGGTTCCTACGACACCGAATTTGTATGGGAGCAGGATGACAACGGCAAGACGTACGTCAACGACTACCAAATCCGCCAATACTACGTCACCCGCGAACGCCAAAGCTACTCCGCCGCACTGGACTGGGACATCAATGCCAACCACAAACTGACCTTCAAAGGCATCTTCAACAACCGCAACGACTGGGAGAACCGCTACCGTACCACGCTGAAAGACCTTGACCCCGACGGCAACGCCACCGTACGCATACAGACCAAAGCCGGTACGCCGGACAACCGTAACGCCCGCCTGGAACGCCAGCGCACCATGGACTTTGCCCTCAGCGGCGAACACCTCTTCGGCGCCCTCTCCATGGACTGGCACGCCAGCTATGCCAAAGCCAGCGAAGAACGTCCCAACGAACGCTACATCGACTTCCAACTGAAGAAACAGAAGTTCGACATGGACCTGAGCGACGAACGCCAACCCTTTGCCAGCCCCAAAACAGGCTCTACCATGACATTGAACGATGAATTCAGCCTGAAAGAGCTGACGGAACAGCAGGAAGACATCAAGGAGCAGGACCTGAAGTTCTCCGCCAACTTCAAACTTCCCTTCAAGAACGGCAACAAGCTGAAGTTCGGCGCAAAGGTAGTGCGCAAGACCAAGGATAAAGAAGTGGACTTCTACGAATACTCTCCTCTGGACGAGGACGCCTTCATGACGAACAGCCTGGCAAATACAGTGGACCAGACCAACAAGAACTTCATGCCCAACAACAAATACCAGGCAGGCATCTACGCCAGCAAGGAATACACCGGCTCTTTAGACTTGAACAACGCTTCCCTCTTTGAGAAAGAGCAGGTGCAGGAAGAACTTGCCGGAAACTTCAACGCCCGCGAAACCGTGACTTCCGGCTACCTCCGCTTCGACCAAAAACTGACAAAAGACGTGGAACTGATGACCGGACTTCGCATAGAGAACACCAACCTTGCCTATACGGGACGCACCTACGATGCCGACGAAGACCTCACCAGCAAGACCGACCGTCAGCGCAACAGCTACATCAACTTCCTGCCGTCGCTGCTCGTAAAGTGGAATGTAAACGATGACTTCAAAGTGCGCGGTTCGTTTACCCAAACCTTGTCACGCCCCAAATACTCGGCCCTCGTGCCCAGTGTGAACATCAAGCGTTCCGACAACGAAATCACCATCGGAAACCCGGAGCTGAAACCTACCGTCTCCTACAACTTCGACTTGAGTGCCGACTACTACTTCCGCAGCATCGGTCTGATAAGCGCCGGCATCTTCTACAAGAAGATAGACGACTTCATCGTAGACCAGGTGAGCACCAACTACGAATACCAGGGTAACACCTACACCCGCTTCACACAACCCAAGAATGCGGGCAACGCCAACCTGGTGGGTGTAGAGCTGTCCTACCAGCGCGACTTCAGCTTCATTGCTCCCGCTCTGAAATGTGTAGGTTTCTACGGAACGTACACCTACACCCACTCCCGTGTGGAAGACTTCAACTTCGAAGGCCGCGAGAATGAGAAAGACTTGAGCATGCCAGGCTCTCCGGAGCATACCGCAAATGCTTCCCTATACTTTGAGAAAGGCGGTCTGAATCTGCGCCTGAGCTATAACTTCGCTTCCGACTTCATCGACGAAATGGGAGAAAGCACCTTCTACGACCGCTACTACGACAAGGTGAACTATATGGACGTAAACGCCAGCTATACCTTCGGAAAGAAGTTCAAGACTACCTTCTACGCCGAAGCCAACAACCTGCTGAACCAGCCGCTACGCTACTACCAGGGCACAAAAGACCGTACCATGCAGGCAGAATACTACGGCGTGAAAGTGAATGCGGGAGTGAAGATTAATTTTTAAACAGCGAATTCTATCTCAACAAGTTATCAACATTAACTACTCAACAATTTAATAATGACAATGAAGAAAATATTCCTTTTACTGTTTATTGCCCTACTCGGCAACGCAGCCATTGCCCAAATCACCGATTACTCCATCTTCGACAAGAAGTTCAACTTCTACGTAGCCAACGACCTCGGCCGTAACGGCTACTACGACCAAAAGCCCATCGCCGAACTGATGGGACAAATGGCAGAAGAAGTAGGCCCCGAATTCGTTCTTGCCACCGGCGATGTACACCACTTTGAAGGCGTACGTAGCGTGAACGACCCGCTTTGGATGACCAACTACGAACTTATTTACAGCCACCCGGAGCTGATGATAGACTGGTTCCCCCTGCTGGGCAACCACGAATACCGCGGCAATACGCAGGCTGTGCTCGACTACAGTAATATCAGCCGCCGCTGGACCATGCCCGCCCGTTATTATACCAAGACGTTCGAGGACAACGGCGCTACCATCCGCATCCTTTGGGTAGACACCGCCCCGATGATTGACAAATACCGCAACGAAAGCGAGACCTATCCCGATGCCTGCAAGCAGGATTACCAGCAACAACTTTCCTGGATAGATTCCGTACTGACTACCGCCAAAGAGGACTGGGTTATCGTTGCCGGACACCATCCCATCTATGCCGAAACCCCGAAGGACGAGAGCGAACGTGCGGATATGCAGGCACGTCTCGATCCCATCCTGCGCAAGCACAAGGTGGATATGTACATCTGCGGGCACATCCACAACTTCCAGCACGTACGCGTGGCAGGCAGCGACATCGACTATATCACCAATTCTGCCGGTTCGCTCGCCCGCAAGGTGAAGCCCATCGAAGGGACCGTATTCTGCAGCCCCGAACCGGGTTTCTCCATTGTATCGGCCAGCAAAAAGACACTGGAACTGCGCATGATTGACAAGAAAGGGAATGTATTGCACACGGTGACGCGCAGCAAATAATCCAAGCCGGCACGCAAGCAGGCGCATTCCCCCGAAGCCCTGCCGAACAACCACTTTCCTCCCACGAAGCAAAAGACCATGTTTCGTAGGAGGATTTTTCCATCTCATACGACAAAAACAAAGCCTATCCGCAGGAATACAAGAAAAAGCCCTATATTTGCATTTGTCAATACATAACTATGATGAAGAAGATACACTTCCTGCTACTAATCAGCCTGCTACTTGCCGCTTGCAGTGATGACGACAAAGAGAAACAACCCGCTTTTGTGACCAATATCACCATATCCGATGCCGGAAAGACCTTCAATCCCGGTGATGCCGTGACCGTCAAAGCCGACGGCTTGCAGAGCGGCGACCAAATCATATTGGACATCTACTGGCCGATAGCCGACAATCCTCTCTTTCCCGAAGGGTATTCACGCTACACACGCGCCGTTACCACGGAGCAAACCACCAACAGCATTACTTTCCTTGCCCCCGGACACTGGCCCGCCTCACGGGTAGAAATGTTCCTGGAACGGGCAGGACAGCTTCAGCCTCTCGGCCAGATTTCGGTAGCCGACGGACAATCCCCCGAAGAACCATATCTCTACGGTATCACCAACTCCCACGCCATTTACACACCGACCGTTCCCCGCGGCATCACCCGTATCGACCTGGTAACACAAGAAATATCGGAAGTAATCCAGTTCCATGACGACGAAGATTTCCACCTTGCCGCCAACATCCCCGGCACCAACATCCTCTGCGGGATACGGGAGAAAGACGGCAGTAGTTTCATCGATGGATACGACCTCTGCATGCACTATTGGTGTAACCCGGTAGAACGTAACGCAATTACCATCTGCTCGGACTTCAACAACACTGTTTCCCTGGAAATGGCCGGAGATAAGCTCCTCACCTACTGTAGCATCTCTTATCCGGTATATACCCGGTTGAATATGCCACCGATACATACTCCCGAAATACCATTACCGGATGGACTGAAGCCCGAATCCCTCTCACGCTATCCGGGCGTGATAGCCGACGTCCACATGCTGCTCTCGGCCAACAACGGCGACGACACCTTCTCGCCCGTCGTGATAGACATCGCCAAAGAAAAGATGCACTGCTACGACCCCATCAAAGCCGAAGCCTTGATACCTTTCCGGATTATGGAACCATCCCCCGAAAACCCAAACAGCCTGCAATGCAAAGGAGGCTATATCGTTTCCCGTGCCAATGGTGGAGATACGCAATTCTGCTTATGGGATACTACTGCCGGAAACTTGAAAGAGCCTTTCGCCACCTACCCCAACGCCGTACGCTCCGCTGCCATGTACTACTCCAAGGACGGGCAGACAAGGAAACTCTACGTGCAGTTTGCAGGCTATCGTGAAGGCGACTTCATCGAAACTTATGATTTCCAGACAAAGGAATGGAGGATGTTTATGTTCTACGTACCGTTTGCAGAGATTTTACTGGCACGATAACCGGCTCCCTTACTGCTTTTTCTCCCGTAAGTCATCCTTGGGTATGGTCGTCTCACTGCCGTCACGCGTAGCTATGTAGTGAGGAGACATGATTTCGATGCCTGCTTCGTTGAAGGCATCCTGGATATTCTGATGCAAATCAGAGTAAATCTGGCTAAGGCTGTTGGCATCCCTGATATAGGCATTCACTTGATAAACCGGATAATAATCCTGAAGGGAAGTCTCCAATACAAACGGACGGGGATCATCTATCACTCCAGGAGTATTCAATGCAGCCTCTATCAACAGCTGATGTGTCTTCCGCCACGGAACATCGTAGCCAATACTGACCTCCGAATGGATAATCAATCCATACTCACGGGCAGACTGGCTGTAATTGACCGTATGGGAAGACATGATGAAAGAGTTCGGAATGGTCACCACCTCATTCTTCGGAGTACGGATGCGGGTGACGAGCGGTGTTTTCTCAATGATGTTGCCCGTAGTATCGTTCAGCTTGATGCGGTCACCCAGCTTGAAAGGCCGCATGTAGGTTATGACCAGTCCTGCAATGATATTGCCGATAACCGTACTGGAACCGAGCGAAACAATCAAGCCGACAAACACGGAGATTCCCTGGAAGACTCCCGACTTGGAACCCGGCAGATAAGGGTAAATCATGGCAATCATAAACGCATAAAGCAAGAAGCGCACAATATGATAGGTAGGAATGGCCCAATCCGGATAGAAGCCGTTTATCTTCAGCCGTTCAGCCTGCACCTCATTGGCAAGATAACGCACCAGTCTGACCAGATACTTCACCGCATAGCATATCACAAAGATAGTGAACAGATTGGGTATATAGTCGGCTATTCCATTCAAGATGACCTTTATAGGATTCCAGATGTAGGAGAATAATGTATAAGCCAAGCTCTTGGTCTGAGGGAAAATGGAGAATAATAACGGAACCGTCAGCAGCAACTGCAACAGCATGACTACATAACGCACCAGGTTGGCAACAAACACCAGCAGGTTGACCTGCTTCTGCGTATCCAGCAATTCATAATCCTGAATAGAGATCGGTTTCAGCTTGGTATCCTTCAGCTTCTGAATGCGTAGTTTGAGTTTTCTGAACAGCCAGTTGGTAAACTTGAACAAGAAGAACTGTCCCACAAGCACCAGGATAAAGTACAAGATACGCTTACCCAACTGCCACAAGCTATGCTCCTTCTGCATGGCTTTCAGTTTGTCCACCACGACATGCCTCTTGCTGGCGGCCAGCTGGTCGCGGGTACAGTTTTCCCACAAAGCATCCTGATCGGTAAAGGAAATGATGACCTTTTCGCCATACATCAAGTCTGTAACAATATCCGTACTCTCTAAATAAACAGAGTCCGGACGCAGATTGAAACGCGTGCCCAATGCTTCGATGACGTTGCTTACATCTTTGGCTCGCTGTTGGGGCGTATGCCCTCCACGCTTGGCATACAGATAGAACAAAGTGTCCTTCTCCACCACCACCGGAATACCCGGTGTCACCGTCCGCAACGAATCAATGCGTTGTTTCTGCAATGCCAGCTTCACCGAATCGGCCGCATAGCCCGCCAACTTCATCTGCTCCATTTCCATCCGCAGGTTCGCCTCATTCAGCCGGGCTGTTTCCAACTCCTGCCGGACAAGCGACAACTGAATCGAATCGGAGTCAGTCCTTGCCACTGTGACACTCCCCACACTATCCTCACCTAAAACACTGAGCACTTTATCTACCAACTGAGCTGACACTCCGTCTGCCAGCATCAACAGCCAACAAAGACAGAAAGCACGGATAACCTTCATATATAAACTTCTTGATTTGATTCTTTAATTATGCAAATATACCCAATAAATGCTTCAAACATACGGAATGTTTTTAACTTCCTATCCTAATCAACATAACTTTTTCATGCAAACATGAAAGTTCTGTATCCGGTTTGCATTATCTTTGTACTCAAAATTGACATACCTATGGATATATTGTTTCTTGTCGGAGGACTGCTCCTCATTCTTCTGGGTGCCAATGGCTTGACAGACGGTGCCGCATCCGTTGCCAAACGTTTCCATATACCGTCCATCGTCATCGGGCTTACCATTGTCGCCTTCGGTACTTCCGCACCGGAACTCACCGTCAGCATATCCTCTGCCCTAAAAGGCAGTGCAGACATTGCCATCGGCAATGTGGTGGGAAGCAATACGTTCAATACCCTGATGATTGTGGGTTGTACGGCCCTTTTTGCCCCGATAGCCATTACCCGTAACACACTGAAACGCGAAATACCCCTTTGCATCCTTTCATCCTTCGCCCTGCTGATTTGTGCCAACGACGTCTTACTGGACAGCAGTGGGGAGAACATACTCAGCATCACCGACGGCCTATTGCTGCTATGCTTCTTTACCATTTTTCTGAGTTATACTTTTGCCATTGCAAAAAGGGATGGAAGTATGAAGGAACCGGAAAAGGAGCACTTACAGGAAGAAGACGAAATCAGGCTGTTACCCGCGTGGAAATCCGCCCTATACATTCTCGGCGGACTTGCCGGCCTCATCATCGGAGGTAATTTCTTTGTAGACGGTGCCAGCGGCATAGCCCGCGGATTGGGTGTCAGCGAATCCATCATCGGTCTCACGCTCGTAGCAGGCGGCACTTCATTACCCGAACTCGCCACCTCCATCGTAGCCGCCTTGAAGAAAAACCCCGAAATAGCCATCGGAAACGTCATCGGAAGTAATCTCTTCAATATATTCTTCGTACTGGGTTGTTCGGCCTCCATCACTCCACTGCGTCTGACGGGCATCACCAATTTCGATTTGTGGGTACTCGTAGGGTCCAGCATCCTGCTTTGGCTGTTCGGTATCTTTTTCGGGAAACGCATCATCACCCGGGTGGAAGGAAGCATTCTGATTCTCTGCTACATTGCCTACACAGCGGTACTGATATACAACCTCTAACAGCAAATTTACAAACACCCTACGCGGTATTTTAAAGATTATCACGTATTTTTAAATAAGGCAAGCTGTACCTCGGCATAAAAAATAAGCAAGCTTATTTTGTTCTGCTCTCAGTTTGCATTACCTTTGTGGTCTCAATATTGAACAACTATGGCAATTACAATCAAGAAAGTAACCACAAGACGGGAACTGGAGCGCTTTATCCGTTTCAACTACCTGCTATACAAAAACAACCCTTATTCCGTCCCCGACCTTTTCGATGACATGCTCAACACCTTCAACAAGAAGAAAAACGCTGCATTCGAATTTTGTGAAGCCGACTATTTCCTGGCTTATCGGGAAGGTAAAATCGTAGGACGTGTAGCTGCCATCATCAACCACAAGGCAAACCAAACCTGGAACAAAAAGGAAGTCCGCTTCGGCTGGATAGACTTCATCGATGATGCGGAAGTCTCCGATGCCCTGATTCGCACCGTGGAAGAATGGGGAAAAGAACGGGGAATGACACATATACAAGGCCCGCTGGGATTCACAGATTTCGATGCCGAAGGTATGCTCATCGAAGGATTCGACCAGCTCAGCACCATGGCCACCATTTATAACTATCCCTACTATCCGCAACATCTGGAACGCATGGGCTTTGAGAAGGATGCCGATTGGGTGGAGTACAAAATCTACATTCCCGACGCCATACCCGACAAGCACAAGCGCATCTCCGACCTCATCCAGCGCAAGTATAACCTCAAGGTAAAGAAATACACATCTGCCAAGAAGATTGCCCAAGACTACGGTCAGGCCATCTTCGAACTGATGAACGAAGCCTATCAGCCACTCTATGGCTATTCTGCACTGAGCCAACGGCAGATTGACCAATACGTCAAGATGTACCTGCCCATCCTCGACCTACGCATGGTGACATTGATTACCGATGCCGATGACCAGCTGCTTGCCGTAGGCATTTCCATGCCGTCACTCGCCGAAGCGTTGCAAAAAGCCCACGGGCGCCTGCTTCCTATGGGTTGGTATCACCTGGCCAAGACCATCTTCTTGAAGAAATATCCCAAGATGCTCGATTTGCTGCTGGTTGCCGTGAAACCGGAGTATCAGAACAAGGGGGTAAATGCATTGTTGTTCTCCGACCTTATCCCCGTCTATCAGCAACTTGGTTTCGAGTATGCCGAGAGTAATCCGGAGCTGGAATTGAACGGCAAGGTGCAGGCGCAATGGGAGTACTTCAAGACGGAACAGCATAAACGGAGAAGATGCTTTGTGAAAGGAATAAAATAAGTTCTAAATCCAGAATATAAGCTTGTCAGAAGTCCATAAAAGACATTATTTTTTTGCGAACCCCCGAATTTCTCATTACCTTTGTCGCAATGCGCAATATGAAGGAATAACGTACTTATGGAAGATAACAACAATATGACCCTGCCGCTGGAAGAAGCAGACAACAATATCACAGAGAGCCCCGTTTCCAGCGTGGAATATACCGACGACAACATCCGCCACCTGGACGACATGGAGCATATCCGTGTCCGTTCCGGTATGTACATAGGCCGTCTGGGCGACGGCTCACAGAACGATGACGGCATCTATGTGTTGCTGAAAGAAGTGATGGACAACAGCATCGACGAGTTCAAGATGGGTGCCGGAAAGCGTATAGAAGTGACTATAGAAGACAGTCTGCGTGTCAGCGTACGCGACTATGGACGAGGCATTCCGCAAGGCAAACTGGTAGAGGCGGTCAGCAAACTGAATACCGGGGGTAAATATGATTCAAAGGCTTTCAAGAAAAGTGTCGGACTGAACGGCGTGGGCATCAAGGCGGTCAATGCGCTGAGTAGCCGTTTCGAGGTACGCAGTTACCGCGACGGCAAAGTACGTACCGCCATCTTCGAGAAAGGAACGCTGTTGAGTGATGTGACCGAAGACTCGACAGAAGAAAGCGGAACCTATATCTTCTTCGAACCGGACGCCACACTCTTCCTGAACTATTCCTTCCAGAACCAGTTCGTAGAAACCCTGTTGCGCAACTACACCTACCTGAATACGGGCCTCACCTTCATTTACAACGGCCAGCGCATCGTTTCCCGCCACGGGCTGGAGGACTTGCTGAAAGACAACATGACCAGCGAAGGCCTTTACGACATCATCCACCTGAAAGGAGAGGACATCGAGATTGCCTTCACACACACCAACCAATACGGCGAAGAGTACTACTCCTTTGTCAACGGGCAACACACCACCCAAGGCGGCACACACCAGACTGCCTTGAAGGAACACATTGCCCGTACCATCAAGGAGTTCTACAACAAGAACCAGGAATATGCCGACATCCGCAACGGACTGGTAGCCGCCATTGCCATCGACGTGGAGGAACCCATGTTCGAGAGCCAGACCAAAACGAAACTGGGCAGCAACAACATGTGGCCTGCCGCGCCGCAGGAACACAAGCCCGCCGGCCCCACGGTGAACAAATACGTAGGAGACTTCATCAAGACGGAAGTGGACAACTACCTCCACAAGAACCCGCTTGTGGCCGAAGTGATGCTGCAAAAGATACAAGACTCCGAGAAAGAGCGCAAAGCCATTGCCGGCGTCACCAAGCTGGCACGCGAACGCGCCAAGAAAGCCAACCTGCACAACCGCAAGCTGCGCGACTGCCGCTACCACTTGAGTGACGGTAAAGGCAAAGACCAGGAAACCGAATCCTGCATCTTCATTACCGAGGGAGACTCTGCCAGCGGTTCCATCACCAAGAGCCGCGACGTGAATACCCAAGCAGTATTCAGCCTGCGTGGTAAACCGCTAAATTCCTACGGACTCACCAAGAAAGTAGTTTATGAAAACGAAGAATTCAACTTGCTTCAAGCAGCCTTGAATATAGAAGACGGCATAGAGACACTGCGCTACAACAAAGTCATCGTAGCTACCGATGCCGATGTGGACGGCATGCACATCCGTCTGCTCATCATCACCTTCTTCCTGCAGTTCTTCCCCGACCTGATAAAGAAAGGGCATGTATATATCCTGCAAACCCCTCTCTTCCGCGTGCGCAACAAAAAGAAGACAAGTTATTGCTATACAGAGGAGGAACGTGTGAAAGCCATTGAAGAACTGGGTCCCAACCCCGAAATCACCCGATTCAAAGGTCTGGGAGAAATCTCGCCCGACGAGTTCAAGCATTTTATCGGCAAGGATATACGCCTTGATCCGGTGACAATGAAGAAAGAGGACCTCGTGAAAGATATGCTCGAGTTCTATATGGGGAAGAATACCATGGAGCGACAGAACTTTATTATCGATAACTTAGTGGTTGAAGAAGATGTCATCAATTGAAAATAAACGTATTGCGCTTTTTCCCGGTACCTTCGATCCTTTTACGATCGGGCATCAATCCTTGGTAAGGCGTGGGTTGGAACTGGTGGACGAGATCGTGATCTCGATCGGTATCAACGATAAGAAGCTTACCTATTTCTCCTTGGAGAAGCGGATGGAAGCGATCTGGAATCTATACAAGGATAATCCAAGGGTGAAAGTCATGTCATATAATCAATTGACGGTGGATTTCGCTAAAGAGGTCGGAGCCGGCTTTATCTTAAGAGGAATCCGTACGGTCAATGATTTCGAATATCATGTGTTTATTGCAGAGGAAAGAGGAGACAAATACCGGAGGATCTCTACCGGGATTACCATCCATGATGCCTTTCGGAAACAGGAGAAATAGGATTTTATAACTGATTTGAAACTAAGCCCCTGAGTTCACGTAAAGGGATAAAACGGATAGGTTATGAATGAAAAAAAGTCATTTTATGTGATCGGTATGAGTTGTGCCGGTTGTGCTGCCAATATTCAACAGGCATTATCCGAACGTAAGGGTGTCATAGAAGCCAGAGTAAATTTCGCCGCTTCGGACGTCATAGTGGAATATAACCCTACGCTTGTTTCCGATAAAGATTTGCAAAAAACGGTACAGGAAGCAGGCTACGATCTGTTGTTGGAAAATGAGACAGAGCCTGAACAGGCCGAAATTTTACAACGAGAAGCCTATGATAAACTACGCCGGAAAACGATAGGAGCGTTATTGCTATCCCTCCCTGTTTTTGTGATCGGGATGTTTTTTATGCATATGCCCTATGGCAACTGGATCATGCTGGGATTTACCTTGCCGGTCCTACTGGTATTCGGAAGGGATTTTTTCATTAATGCCTGGCGACAATTGAAACATGGACATGCCAATATGGATACTTTGGTGGCGGTCAGTACAGGAGTCTGTTCAATACCCTATGGCCCACCTATTGGACGGACCGGGGACTGGAAGCTCATATTTATTATGAAGCGGCAGCAGTGATCATCGCTTTAATTTTATTAGGCCGTTTATTGGAAAGCCGTGCAAAATCGAATACTTCGACAGCTATCCGTAAACTGATCGGATTACAGCCCAAAGAGGTGATCCGGATTCTCGAAGACGGTACGGAACAGGTGATCCCGATCAAAGCAGTACAACCCGGAGACATACTATTGGTGAAACCCGGAGATAAAATTCCGGTCGACGGCAGTGTCACAGAAGGAGTTTCTTTTGTCGACGAGAGCATGATTACCGGCGAACCGGTACCTGTCGAGAAAGTGACCGGTACACATGTCTATACAGGTACGATCAATCAGAAAGGGAGTTTTAAATTCATGGCCGAAAAAGTCGGGAGCGAGACTATTTTAGCCCAGATTATCAAGATGGTACAGGAGGCCCAGGGTAGTAAAGCTCCGGTACAACAGTTGGTCGACAGAATTGCTGCTATTTTTGTACCTGCCGTAATCGGTATCGCAGCGCTTACTTTTATCGGCTGGATGATTGCCGGTGGAGAACTCGCTTTTACACATGCCTTGCTGACCTCGGTAACTGTATTGGTTATCGCCTGTCCCTGTGCATTGGGATTGGCGACCCCGACGGCAATTATGGTAGGTATCGGCAAAGGGGCTGAGAACAATATTCTGATCCGGGATGCACAGAGCCTGGAACAATTGTGTAAAGTACAAGCCGTAGTTTTAGATAAAACCGGAACGATTACCGAAGGGAAACCTGTGGTTACCGATATTTTCTGGAATCCGGGGATAGATTTACGGCACAGTATGGAAGTTTTATTGTTTATGGAAAGCCGTTCCGAACATCCTCTGGCCGATGCTGTGGTACTCCATCTGACGGAAGAAGGGATAAAGACGAATCTGAAGGGAGAATTCAATAGTCTGACGGGACAGGGCATACAAGGTATGATCAATGGGGAATCCTATTTTGTAGGGAATCGCCGTTTGCTGGAAATGAACGGAATCTCCCGGGAAAGTAAACAGGCAGAACAAGCCGATGCTTGTAGTCTGGAAGGGAAAACCGTCGTTTATTTTGCCGATAGCAAACAAGTGTTGGCTTTAATTGTCATCGCCGACCGGATGAAGCCAGGGGCTGTAAAAGCTATCGAACGTTTGCAGGCAGAAGGTATCGAAGTATATATGCTCACCGGAGATAATCGGATCACAGCCCGGGCCGTAGCCGATAGTATCGGCCTGAAACATTTCAAGGCAGAAGTCATGCCATCGGATAAAGCCGATTTCGTGAAGGAACTACAACAACAGGGCAAGATTGTAGCGATGGCAGGTGACGGTATCAACGATTCGCAGGCTTTGGCCCAAGCCGATGTCAGCATCGCAATGGGAAAAGGTTCGGATATTGCAATCGATGTGGCGAAGATCACTTTGATTACCTCTGATCTGAATGCTATCCCGAAAGCCTGGGCCCTCTCGAAGCAAA
>ENA-OVGH01001248-OVGH01001248.1-human-gut-metagenome-genome-assembly--contig:-NODE-1248-length-17934-cov-3.443705_pt1 | contig 17934 bp, 14 predicted proteins | sample MGYA00237770_ERZ505419 | MGnify/ENA primary metagenome ERZ505419 (study PRJEB26158, sample SAMN06016353) | human gut metagenome | biome: human gut; feature: ankylosing spondylitis patient; material...
CCACGGGGATGTTGACGTTTTCGTTGCGGAACATCTCCACGCCGCGCACGACGTCGGCTACGGCGACCTGCTGGGGCGTTGAGACGATCACCGCGGAATCGATCTTCAGCTCCCCGATGATCGAGAGGTGTACGTCGCCCGTTCCGGGGGGCAGGTCGGCCAGCAGGAAGTCGAGCGTCCCCCATTTGGTCTGGTGGATCATCTGTTTCAGGGCGCTGACGGCCATGGCGCCGCGCCACAGCAGGGCGTCGGTAGGTTTGATGAAGAACCCGATCGACATCAGCCGGATATCCATCGACTCGGCAGGGACGATGTGGTCTACGCCCTCTTCCTGCACGGCGTCGGGCAGGTAGCCTTCCACTCCGAACATCTTGGGCTGCGAAGGCCCGTATATGTCGGCGTCGAGGATGCCTACGCGGAATCCCATGTTTCGCAGGGCGACCGCGAGGTTGGCCGTGACGGTCGATTTGCCTACCCCGCCCTTTCCCGATGCGACGGCAATGACCTTGGCGATGCCGCCCGTGGTCGTCTTCAGCTTGGGTTCGGGGCGCGGGGCAGCGCCGCCCTCCTTGATGACTACCAGTACCGTTTCCCCGGGGAATTCGCGTTTGAGCAGTTCCTCGGCCTGGTTTTTGATTTTCACTGCGAACGGGTCGCGGGCCTTGGCGAAGCGGAGTACGACGGTGATTTTTCCGGCCGCCGAGGCGATATGCTCGATAAAACCGCTGCTGACGATGTCCTGCCCCGTTTCGGGATGGACGAGCGACGCGAGCAGATGTCTGATTTTTTCTTCCATATTTGTGTCGTGACTTTCCCTGCAAAGATAACGTATATTTTACAGAATAAATATAGGTTAACCTTCTTTTTTATTGTTTTTCGATAAATTTTATTTGTTTTTCATATAAATTCCGTATATTTGCGAAAGAAAACCGGAATCGGGACAAAATTAGGACAAACAAAAAATAACTTCGTTATGAATTTTATCAAAACTTTTCTGGCTGCCATCCTTGCGTTTGTCGTGGGATCGGTACTGGTAGTTTTCCTTTGGATTTTCATCCTGCTCGGCATTGCCGGTTCGATGGAGAAAAGCGTGGCCGTACACCCCGAGTCGATCCTCAAACTCGATTTTTCGGAGGTGTTGACCGATGCCCCGTCGAGCGATCCTTTCGCCGGCTTCGATTTCGCGACGCTCCAGTCTACGCGCATGCTTCCGCTGATGAAGGCGCTGCGTGCGCTCGAGGCGGCGAAGGACGATCCGCGGATCAAGGGTATTTACCTGCGTATGAACGGCAACGGCGGAGTGGCGGGTTCGGCCCTGCTCGAAGAGCTGCGCGAGGCGATCGTCGATTTCAAGCAGAGCGGCAAGTTCGTCGTCGCCTATAACGAAACCTACTCGCAGGGGCAGTATTACCTCGCCTCGGCGGCCGACAGGATTTACATGCAGCCCGAAGGAGCTATGGACTGGTCGGGCCTTTCGTTCAACCTGGCGTTTTACAAGGGGCTGCTCGACAAGCTCGACGTCAAGGCCGAAGTTTTCCGCCCCACGGCCTGCAAGTACAAGAGCGCCGTCGAGCCCTATATTCTTTCCAAGATGTCGGATGCCAACCGCGAGCAGATGCAGGAGCTGGTCAATTCGATGTGGAATACCATTGCCGCCTCGGTGGCCGAAGCACGCGGCATCGACCTGGAAACCCTGAACCGGATCACCGACAAACTGGAGGTTTCGCTGCCCGAGGATGCCCTCGAACACGGGTTCGTGGATAGCCTGGTCTACGAAGACCAGATGGACGACGTATTTGCCCAGCTGGGCGTGCAGTCCGATTCCGACGGTCAATACAATTTCATCACCCTGGGCGAATATGCGTCGCAGGTAGGTGCCGACCTCAAGAATATTTCGGCCGACCAGGTGGCTGTCGTCTATGCCGACGGCGCGATCGTCGACGGCGAGGGCTTCGGCCGCGAGGTTTACGGCAATACGCTGGCTGCGACGCTGGCCGGGGTGCGTGCCGACGACAAGGTCAAGGCCGTGGTGCTGCGCGTGAATTCCCCGGGCGGCAGCGCATTGGCTTCGGATGTCATCTGGCGCGAAATGGAGCTGCTCAAGGCCGAGAAACCCGTCATCGTCTCGATGGGTTCCTATGCTGCCAGCGGCGGTTACTATATCTCGTGCCCGGCCGATGTCATTGTGGCCGACAAACTGACCCTGACGGGTTCCATCGGTGTCTTCGGCATGTACCTCAATACCATCGACGCCCTGAAGAACAAGTTGGGCATCACGTTCGACGCCGTGAAGAGCAATACCTCGGCAGGCATGGGCATGACTTCGGCCCTTACGCCAGCCGAAAGGGCTTCGATCATGCGCGGCGTGGATAAGGTTTACACGACGTTCACCAACAACGTGGCGCAGGGGCGCAACCTGCCTCTCGAGAAGGTGCTCGACATTGCCGGCGGCCGTGTATGGTCGGGCGACAACGCCCTCGGCATCGGCCTGATAGACACGTACGGTGGCCTGAAGACGGCCATTGCCGTCGCTGCGGACAAGGCCGGGTTGGGCGACAATTTCCGGGTGACGGAGGTGATCGAGCAGCCGACGGGTTTCGCGGCGTTCATCTCGTCGCTCAACGTCAGCATCCGCGAGGCCATGACCCGCTCGGAACTGGGAGTCATGATGAAGGAATACAAACAGGTGCAGGAAGCTGCTTCGCAGCAGGGGATCGTCATGTATTATCCCTTCAAACTCGAACTGCGCTAATTCCGGCCGGATGCCGGAACGATAAAAAGCGGCCTCTCGAAAAGGGGCCGCTTTTTATCGTTGCAGGGTTTCAAGGCCAGTGTGTCCGCGAAGCTGTCATCCGTGCCTGAAAAGGGGTTTGTCAGCCCTTGGCCGGGACTTTGGCCGCCGGATTTCCCCCCCCCGCCGAATCCTGCCCGCAGCGCATTTCATCCAGCTTGCGGCCAAACTCCCGCCGTTGCGTAAATCGTCGAGTTTGCGGCCTATCTCCTCGACCTGCTTCCGGTCGGGTGAAATCACCGTCGAGCCGAATTTGCGCCGGTATTCGCCCGGCGCTGAGCCGATGCGCTCGCGGAAGGCGTGGTTGAAATTCGAGATGTTGTAGAACCCGCAGCGCATACCGATCTCGGCGATCGGGTCGTCGGTCTCGACGATCATCTGTGCGGCGCGCACGATGCGGAAGCCGTTGAGGTAGTTCCACAGGTTCTGGTGGGTGTACTTTTTGAAAAAACGGCAGACCGAAGTCGCGGACATGCCTACTTCTTTGCCGATGTCTTCGAGCGAGATCTTACGTTGGTAATTGCCCTCCACGAACTGTACGATCTTGTTGATCCGGGCATTGCCGTCGGGTTGCATTTCGTAGTACGGGGCACCTATCGGCCCCGTTTCGTCCGGCCCAGCCGTGGCCAGGTCGTTGAGTATGTTCAGGAAAAGCGACGCCGATGCGAATCCCCGCAGCCCGGGCAGTTGCAGTAACCTGTCGCGGACGCGGTCTACGACGCTTTCGGCGAACCAGAGCCCGGCGACCGGCTGGCTCAGCATTTTCCGGATGGGGAGCATGGATTCCGTTTCGAATATCTGCCAGTTGGGCATGTCGCGGCTGAACTGCACGGCGACGGCCTCGCAATTGGTCTCCGCAAAGGCTTCGTCGCGTTTGTAACAGTGCGGTACGCGCGGGAAAATGATGATCAGGTCTTTTTCCGTGAAATTGTCGACCGATTGTCCGGTGACACGTGTACCCTTCACGTTCAGGGTCAGGCTGAGCATGTAATCCTCGTGGAAATGAAGGGGCGGATCGGTTTGTTTGTCAAACCAATACTGTGTGATGAACAAATCGTTGCCCGGCAACGGAGTGAGATCATTCAGGACACGTTTCATCAGATAATGAGACTTATGGTAACAAATATAGGAACTAATAAGGACAAATCAAAACCGGGGCGGTTTTTTGTGGGGAAGGATACGCGGCCGGGGTTTCCCGCACCTTTGTTTACCGATCCGGAACGGGGCGTAAAGGAACCCCCGTGGTGAAAAGTGCGGAAAACGCTTTCTCCTTTCGCATTTAATGAATATCTTTGCGGATATGGCAGTGATCAGATTGACAAAGGAGTTTTCGTTCGAGGCCGCGCATGCCCTCGACGGATACGACGGGCCGTGCCGTGAGATCCACGGGCATTCCTACCGGTTGTTCGTGACCGTGAAAGGGTGCCCTGCGGACGACGACACGAACCCCAAGTGTGGGATGGTGATGGACTTCGGTGTCCTGAAAAGCATTGTCAACGAGGAGGTCGTTTCCCGTTTCGACCATGCGCTCGTGTTGCGGGCGACACGCCGCGACGCTCCCCTGCGGGCGGTGCTGGCCGAACGCTTCGGCAACATCGTCACGGTGGACTACCAGCCGACGTGCGAAAACATGCTCGGCGATTTCGCGGCACGCATCGCACGCCGCCTGCCCCTGGGGGTGGAACTGCATTCGCTCCGCCTGCATGAGACCGCAACCTCGTTCGCCGAGTGGTTCGCCGAGGACAACCGCTGATTTCCGCCCGGCGGTTCCGCCGGAACGACATACCCCGACATTTCTACCGGACAGGCCCCGGGCGCAAGGGATAGGCGCACGGCAAACATCGAAAGGGAACTATTATTGACGCAAATCGAATATATGAAAAAACTGTTTCTCGTCGACGCCTATGCGTTGATCTTCAAGTATTACTATGCCTTTCTGGGGCGTCCCATGCGCAACCGGGCCGGCATGAATACCTCCGTGGTATTCGGCTTCGTAAAGTTCCTGCGCGACATCCAGAAGCGAGAGCGGCCCGACCTGCTGGGCGTGGCGTTCGACCCCAAGGGCGGCAGCTTCCGCCGGGAGATATTTCCCGAGTACAAGGCCAACCGTGCCGAGACGCCCGAGGACATCCTCCTCTCCGTCCCCTATGTCAAGCGTGTGCTGGAAGCCATGTGCATCCCGATCCTCGAAGTCGAGGGTTACGAGGCCGACGACGTGATCGGCACGCTGTCGCAAAAAGGCGTCGAGGCGGGTTACGAGGTCTTCATGGTGACGCCCGACAAGGACTACGGCCAGCTGGTACGTGACAATTGCAAGATATACAAGCAGAAGGGCGCCGAAGGGAGCATCGAGATCGTCGACCGGGAGGCGATCCGCGGGAAATACGGCATCGACGACCCCAGCCTCGTGCGCGACATCCTCGCACTGTGGGGCGATGCTTCGGACAATATCCCGGGTGTGCCGGGAATCGGCGAGAAGAGCGCCTGCAAACTCGTGCAGGAGTGGGGAACGGTGGAAAATATCCTCGACAACGTCTCGAAGATCAAGGGCAAGCAGGGCGAGAAGATCGCCGAATGGGGCGACAAACTGCGCCTTGCCAAGACACTGACCACCATTTGCCTCGACGTGCCCATCCCGTTCCGCGAAGAAGACCTCACGGTCTGCGAACCCCATATCGACGAACTCAAGGCCCTTTTTGCCGAATTGGATTTCAAGGCCTTTATGAACGACCTTACGAACCTTGCGCCCCCCGAGGAGCAACCCGAAGGCCCCCGCCAGGAGGCGCAGACCCAGCTTGCGGAGATGGCTCGGGCCAAGTCCGCCGCCGCCAAACGCGCGGCGCTGGTCGGACAGGGCAACCTCTTCGGCGACCCGGTGGTCGACATGCCTGCCGCCGAGGTTCCCGTCGCAGAACTGCAGGCCGAAGCCGATGCCATGCAGTTCAAGACGGCGCAGACCACGCCCCACGATTACCGCCTCGTGGAGAATGCCTCCCAGTTGCGCGAAGTGGTCGCCGAGGTCGGGAAATACGACGAATTCTGTTTCGACACCGAGACCACGGGGTTCGACATCTTCAACGACCGCATCGTCGGCATGTCGCTGGCCGTAAAGCCGTTCGAAGCGTGGTACATTCCCTTCAAGGAGGAAAATACGGCGGAATATACGCAGATCGTGCGGCCGCTGTTCGAAGACGAAGGGATTGCCAAGATCGGCCAGAACATCAAGTTCGACCTGATGGTGCTCCGGCGCCTGGGGCTCGATATCCGGGGCCGCAAGTACGACACGATGATCCTGCATTACCTGCTCGATCCCGAGTCGCGCCACAACATGAACGCCCTGTCGGAAAAATACCTCAACTACAAGCCTATCGAGATCGAAACGCTGATCGGCAAGGGTTCCAAGCAGCTGACGATGGATCTGGTGAACGTCGAGCGCGTCAAGGAGTACGCCGCCGAAGATGCCGACGTCACTCTGCAACTCAAACACGTGCTCTACCCTCAGGTCGAGAAGATCGGGTTGCAACACCTCTATTTCGAGGTCGAGGAGCCGATGATCGCCGTGCTGGCCGACATCGAGATGGCGGGCGTGCGGATCGACTCCGGGGCGCTGGCCGAATACTCCGTCGAACTGAGCCGCCGGCTGGCCGAACTGGAAGCCGCGATCCGTGCCGAAGCCGGCGAGTCGACGCTCAACATCAACTCGGCACGCCAGCTGGGCGAGGTGCTTTTCGCCAAGATGCGCATCGCCGAAAAGCCCAAGATGACCAAGACCAAGCAGTTCTGCACCGACGAGGATTATTTGCAGACCTTCGCCCGCAAACACCGCATCGTCGACCTGATCCTCGAATACCGGGGTGTCAAGAAATTGCTTTCGACCTATGTCGAGGCGCTTCCCCAGCTGGTCAACCGGACGACGGGGCGTATCCATACCTCCTTCAACCAGGCGGTCACGGCTACCGGGCGCCTTTCGTCCACCAATCCAAACCTGCAGAACATCCCCGTGCGCGAAGAGATGGGGCGCCGCATCCGCCGGGCGTTCATCCCCTCCGATTCCGACCACCTGCTGCTCTCGGCCGATTACAGCCAGGTCGAGCTGCGCCTGATGGCGCACCTTTCGGGCGACGAATCGCTGATCGCGGCCTTCGCCCACGGCGAGGATATCCATGCCGCGACGGCCGCCAAACTTTTCAACAAAACCCTCGACGAAGTGACCTCCGAGGAGCGCCGCCGTGCCAAGACGGCCAATTTCGGCATCATCTACGGCATTTCGGCCTTCGGCCTGAGCCAGCGGCTCGAAATCCCGCGTAAGGAGGCCAAGGACATTATCGACGGTTATTTCGAATCTTACCCCAAGGTCAAGGAGTACATGGACAATGTGGTCGCCAGGGCCAAGGAGGAGGGATTCGTCTCGACGATCTTCGGCCGCCGCCGCTATCTCAACGACATCTCCTCGCACAACGCCGTGGCGCGCGGCCTGGCGGAGAGGAATGCCGTGAACGCCCCGATCCAGGGGTCTGCGGCCGACATCATGAAGATCGCCATGATCAATGTCCACCGCCGTTTCGCGGCCGAAGGCATCCGGTCGAAGGTGATCCTTCAGGTACACGACGAATTGGTCGTCGACATGCTCCGTTCCGAACAGGAGCGCGTCGCGGCCATCGTCACCGAATGCATGGAATCCGCCGCCGCCCTCAAGGTGCGCCTGGTGGTCGACTACGGCGTGGGCGACAACTGGCTCGAAGCGCATTGATCGCGTCCTGAGTCCTTTTGCAGGATATAGTAACGGACGGCATCGGATATGCAGGCTCCCTGTTAATGCCTTGTATCCGTTATATCCGATGCCACTGCCGCCTTTTTCGGTGCTGCGCCGGCGACTATGCGGACGGTTGTCCCGCTTGGGCATCCCCCGGGGAGGCAGGCGGAAAAATATAATGTTCCCGGATATTTTTGTTTTGATACTGAAATAAACTGACAGCTATGATCGAACCTATTTACCAGCCGGCCGCGTCGCGTTACGAAGATGGCATGACCTACCGGCGTGCGGGACGCAGCGGTGTGCTGCTGCCCGCCTTTTCGCTCGGCATGTGGCACAATTTCGGCAGCGAGCAGACCTTCTCCAAAGTGCGTCAGATGGCCCATTACGCGTTCGACCGGGGAATCGTCCATTTCGATTTGGCGAACAACTACGGCCCTGCCTACGGTACGGCCGAGGAGAACTTCGGCCGTCTGATGGAGCAGTCGTTCCGACCCTACCGCGACGAACTCTTCATTTCGACCAAGGCGGGTTACGACATGTGGCCGGGGCCCTACGGCAACTGGGGCTCTCGCAAATACCTCATGGCAAGCCTCGACCAGAGCCTGCGGCGCATGAAGCTCGACTATTTGGACATCTTCTACTCGCACCGCTACGATCCCGAGACCCCGCTCGAAGAGACCCTCCAGGCTTTGGTCGACATCGTCCGCGCAGGCAAGGCGCTCTATGTCGGGCTGTCGCGCTGGCCGCGGCACGTTTCGCTTTCCGCTACCTGGCCCAACGCGACGTACCCTGCCTGCTTTTCCAGGATCGCTACAACCTGTTCGACCGCGAACCCGACACGTCGGGCATCCTGACGCTCAATGCCGAGGCCGGGGCCGGGTTCGTGGCCTTTTCGCCGCTGGCACAGGGGCTGCTGACCGACCGTTACCTGAACGGTATTCCGGAAGGCTCGCGCATGGCGACGGAGGGCTCGCTGCGGCGCGACGTGCTGACGGACAGGATGTCGGAACGGATCCGGGGCCTGCATGAAATCGCCCGGCAGCGCGGCCAGACCCTTGCCGAGATGGCTTTGGCATGGCTGCTGCGCGACAAACGTGTCACGTCGGTCATTATCGGGGCAAGCTCCGTCGCCCAGATCGAAGATAACCTCCGGGCGCTGGAGCATGCATCCTTCTCCGACGACGAATTGTCGCGCCTCGACGCCCTGTCACGGCCATAGCGCCCTGCACGGATGAAAAGAGCCGCAGTCCTTCGGGACTGCGGCTCTTCGTGTTTTATGCCTACGCCCGGGGGCGGCTCAGGCTCGAGGGCGAACGGTTGCTTCCCGTCAAGCGCGGGGTGGCGCATGCGTCCGGAAGCCGGATCGGCCTGATCCCCGAGACGATGCTCGTCTGCACCTCGATGGAATGACCGGGCATTTCCATGCCCTTTCCCGAACCGAAAAACGAATCCCGCTTCCCCGAAGGAAGCGGGATTCTGCCTCTCAGGACGAGGGATTACTCTTCCGGTTTTTGGCCTATGTAGAAGACGTAACCGTAGTACGCTTTGTATTTCTCGTAATGGGCGATCTCGTTTTTCTGCATTTCGGCCAGCAGGAGTGCCTTTTCACTGTACCCGTATTGCTCCAGGAATCCCGGGATGCGTGCGCTTGCATGGGCGAAGTAGTTTTCCGTCCAGCAATGCTCAGGCAGTGCGAAATGTGCCAGCGGTGCATATCCGGCCTCTTCGAGGATCCGCACTTTCCCCGACGGGCTGTCGATGTCGGGGAAATAGTCCGAGATGAATTTCGACGCCAGGCGTGCGCCTGAGAGCCACGAGCATTCGGTCACGGCGATTATGCCGCCCGGTTTGAGGTACTGCCGCCACTCCCTCAGCCCGCGTTCGAACCCGATATTGTAGATCGAGCCTTCGGCCCAGATCACGTCGAACTCTCCGGGGCTGAAGGGCAGTGCGTCCATCGAGCCCTGTATGGCTGTGACGCGGTTTTCCAGCCCGGCCTTTTTTATCCGGGCGCGGAATTCTTCCAACAGCTCCGGCAGCAGGTCGACGGCCGTTATCGTACAATCCCTGTTCCGGGCGATCGTGACGGTCTGTCCGCCGGTGCCGCATCCGATGTCGGCGATCCGCATCCCCGGCCTGTCGGGTACGAATTCCAGGGCGCGGAGCGTCTGCTCCACGCCGCCGGGCCCCTGCCTGTCGAGTTCCCTGAAGAAATCGGCGATCATTTTTAAATCGAAATCGAAGATCTGTTTATTTTCCTGTTCCATGGTTGTTTGTAGTTGAGGCCGCGCGCAGGATGGATTGGGAAATCCCGTGCATGGCGAATTTTTTAAAATAAGGCAAAATGAATGTCCGCCCGGGCAGAAATGCCCCCGGGAGGGAAGAAAGAGTCGGAATCCAATGCAAGTTATGGATTCCTACGATGCCGTATCCGTTTTAAACATCCAATGGTTTTAGTCGTTGTAAAGGTAGGTACAATTTTCCGAACCTGCAAATCCGCCGGGGAAAAGGTTCCCCGAAAAAGGGAACCCCGATCCCTTTTCAGGAACCGGGGCACTCCACAAGAGGCGCTTTCCCACTCTGCGTCAGAATGATATACCGACGCGTATGCCGAAATTATTGAGGTTGTTGACCGAGTAAGTCAGGACGTCGCCGCTGTTGGTGGCATAGCTGTAATAGAGTGCCACATGGAACCCGAAACGGTAGTCGGGGCGCGGGAAGATGCTCACGCCGATTTCGGGCGAGAGGTAGAATCCCCACGTGTCGTTGTACTGCTTGACGACGTAGTAATAGGACGAAAGTTCGGCGTAGTTGGCTCCCAGCTTCAGGCCTGCATAGGGCTGGAATACGCTGTCCGTAAGCCAGGTGTAACGGCTGGTGACGCCGAACGGCAGCTGGAATACGGAGTGCTTCTGGTTGACCGTGAGGGCCGAACCGTTGCCCAGGTCGAGTGTCTGGCGCGGAATCGTTTCGAGGTTGGTCTGGTAAGAGATGAACGGGCCCACGGCGATGGCCGGCGTGATGAAATAGCCGCCTTCGAAGTTCATGCCCCAGCCCGAGGCTTTGTCGGCGAGGCTGCTGCCCAGGGGCACGCCCATCTGCCAGTCGACGTTGATGTAACTGTTCGGGAAGATCTGCGCTTTGCCCGTGCGCGCAGCGGCGAGCAGGACGACACAGAGTGCGATGGTTTTTAGAACCGGGTATTTCGATGTTTTCATAATCGGACGTGTTTTTACGGTTAAATTATTTTTTCAGGTAAGGCGACTGGTCGAATGCCTGTTCGACGGCGTCCAGCGTGCGCTGCTGGTTGAGGCTTTCCGACGAGGTGAGCAGGCCGCCGATGTAGCTGTCCCAGATGACGGGCAGTTTCTTGCCGCTCTGCTGGTCGGCTTCCAGATCCAGCATCTCGATCAGCAGCGAACCGGCCGTATAACCGTAATATACGCGGTAGGGATAGTGCCATCCCAGCCAGTCGCCCCAGTATCCGGGCGTCCAGTAGTAGGGGTAGTACCACCACCAGTAGGGATAGTCGTAACCCACGAAATAGGTCACTTTCTGCACGTAGCTCAATTGCAGGCCGACGCTGGCCGCATCCTTGTCCTCGGTGCGGGTGTAGCCGGCGGCGTTCATGCGGCTGGCGACCGTGTTGACGATCTCCAGCGCATTGCCGTCTTTCCAATATTCCGTCTTGTCTGCGCCGCCGATCAGCAGGATGCTGTCGGGGAGGTAGTAGGTGTCCACTGCACCGAAGTCGGCTTCGGTGTCGTAAGCGGTGTAGACCAGATAGTCTTTGTGGAGGCCCGATGTCGAGGGCTCTTTCTGGCACGCGCAAAACGCAACTGCAACGAGTGCGTATGCGAGGTAACGTAATTTTTTGACGGTCATGATTTTGATTTTTTAGTTTGCTGTCTCGGAGCATGTTCAAAATTCGTTCCTTCCACACCTTTTTTGCGCGTGGAAGCCCGATCGGGATATAAAAAAGCAGTTTTGCGATATGCAACGCGGCTGCGGTGTGTTCTATGGTCGGGCACAGGGGTTTAACTCGGCATGAAATAGCCCATTTTGGGGCGTCTTGACCCGGTGCCGGGCGGAAAGAGATCCTTTGTGGGCTTTTTCTGCGCTGTTTTTGAACGGTAATAGCACCGAGTTGCGGTCGGGAATGCTGCTGCCGAACGGTATCGTTGCTACATGGGGCGTAATCGTTGGCGATTTCGGCCCGAAAATGGTTCGTCTTTCGGAAAATATATTACTTTTGTAACTATCTATGCACAATACCACAATGTATGAGCCGATACGATAACTGCTCCCGCGAAGAGCTTATCCGCAGGATCGAAGAGCTCGAGGCACAACTCGATACGCCGAAGGCTTCCGGGAGTCGGTTTCGGGAGCGTTATGCCTGTAAGATTCTCGATTCGATACCCGACATGCTGACCGTGCTCGACCGCGAAGGGACGCTGGTCGAACTGGTTTCCGCGGATGAGACCAACCATGTCGGGGTTCCGGGCGGAGAGCTCGCCGGGCAGAATATCCGGACGATGCTTTCGCCCTCGGCCTGCCGCAATGTGAAGAACAACCTCGACAATGTCTTTGCGACGGGGTGCGGCTCCTCTTCCCACCACGACATTACGCTCGGGGGCCGAACCCGCAACTACGAAAACCGGATTTTCCCGCTCGACGAGGAGCATGCCCTCTGCATCTGCCGCGACATCACCGAGGCTGAGGCCGCCAAGCATGAGCTGGAGATGGTCAAATATGCGCTGGACAATGTCGACGAGAAGATTTACGCCTGCAGCCTGGACGGTACGATGGAATATGCCAACGAGCAGTTCCGGGTGCGGCACGATGTCGAAGGCGACCTTTCGCAACACAAGGTTTACGATTTCTGGTCGTACGAAGGTTCCCGTCAGCAGTGGGATGCCCGGCTGGAGAAAATACGCCGCGATAACGGCTCGCACAAATACACCGTCCGCTTCAAGAACGAGCAGGGGCATATCGTGGCGTGGGACATCGTGGCCTACATCATCTACGACTACTTCCAGGAACGCGAGATTGTCTGGTTCTTCGGCCGGGACGTGACGCAGCGCATCGAACACGAGAGCAAGGTCAAGGAGATGAACTCCATCCTGGAGTGCATCCTCAACAATGTCCCGGTCTATCTGTTCGTGAAAGACCCGAGCAACGAGTTCCGTTACCTCTACTGGAACCGGGCGTTCGAGGAATATTCGCGGATTCCGGCCTCCAGGGCGCTCGGGCATACCGATTACGAGATTTTCCCCAGCCCGAAGGATGCGGAGCATTTCCGCCAGGACGACCTGACGCTGCTGCGTACGGGCGAACGCCAGACCTTCATCGAGGAGTACGTCTCGGTCACGGGCGAGACCCGTATCGTCAATACTTCCAAGTCGCTGGTGCCGGTCGAAAACCGTCTTCCGCTCATCATCGGTGTCTCGTGGGACATAACCGACATGAAGAATGCCGAGCTGGAGATCGTCGAGGCGCGTATCCGCGCCGAGGAGTCCGACCGTCTCAAATCTGCCTTCCTGGCGAACATGAGCCACGAGATACGCACGCCGCTCAATGCCATCGTGGGCTTTGCCAAGCTCATCGGCGAAGTGGAAACCGAGGAGGAGAAACAACAGTTCATCGATATCATCGACGTCAATTCCGAGCTGCTGCTGCAACTGATAAACGACATCCTCGACATTTCGAAGATCGAAGCCGGGACGCTCGAATTCCGCTTCAGGCCGATGAACCTCAACGACCTCTGCCGCTCGGAGCTGGAAGTCCACAAACCCCGCGTCAAGCCGGGCGTGGAGCTGGTCTTCGAGGAACGGGTCGCGAACGTGGAGATCGTCTGCGACCAGAACCGCCTGGCACAGGTCATTTCCAACCTGCTGAACAACGCCGGCAAGTTTACCGAAGAGGGGGAGATCCGCTTCGGGTTCGACCTGAAGGACGGGTGCGTGGAGTTCTTCGTCCAGGATACCGGCATGGGCATACCGCCCGAGAAGGCGCGCAATATTTTCGACCGGTTCGTCAAACTCAACGATTTCGCAGCCGGAACCGGGCTCGGGCTGGCCATTTCGAAGATGATCGTCGAGAAACTCGACGGTACAATCGGAGTGGATTCCGAACCCGGCAAGGGCACGCGGTTCCATTTCTCGATCCCCGTCGTCCACCGGGACGGCGGCAAAGACGACGAGCAGCATTGCGCCGCCCCGGGCCGGGACGACGGCAAGTCGTGGGTACTGCTGGTCGCCGAGGATTCGGACACCAATTTCAGACTCATCGAAGCCGTCCTCAGCCGCCGCTTCAGCCTCGTGCGTGCCCATACGGGAGCCGAGGCCGTGGACATGTTCGGGACGGTGCAGCCCGATGCCGTGCTGATGGACATCCGCATGCCTGTGATGGACGGCCTGGAGGCTACGCGGCGTATCCGCAGCGTTTCGGCGGACGTCCCCATCATTGCCATGTCGGCCTATTCGTCCGGCAGCGAGATCGAGAGCGCGCGCAATGCGGGGTGCAACGAATTCCTCGTCAAACCCCTTTCGCAGTATTCGCTTCACCGGGCGCTGAATGCCGCCCTGGTGGAGTTCAAGGGTAAGGGCAAATCATAACCGGGTCGCCCCCGGAAACGGAACGTCCCGCAAGCCGTGCGCTGCGGGACGTTCCGTTTTATCGTGCGGCGGGTCTACCGGTACCGGTGCGAGATCAGGGTCATGAACTCTTCGCGCGTGCGGTGGTCGGAGAGGAAAATCCCGGTGAAGGCCGAGGTCGTCGTCGCCGACTGTTGCTTTTCGATGCCGCGCATCTGCATGCACATGTGGCTCGCTTCGATCACGACGGCTACGCCCATGGGGTTCAGCGCCTCCTGGATGCAGTCGCGGATCTGCACCGTCAGCCTTTCCTGTACCTGCAGGCGGCGGGCGAAGCACTCCACCACACGGGCTATTTTGGAAAGCCCCGTGATATGGCCGTTGGGGATGTAGGCGACATGCGCCTTGCCGTAAAACGGCAGCATATGATGCTCGCAGAGCGAATAAAGTTCGATGTCCTTCACCAGCACCATCTGCTTGTACTCTTCGCGGAACGTCGCCGAGCGGATGATCTCCAACGGGTTTTCGTCATATCCTTTCGTCAGGAACGACATTGCCTTGGCCACCCGTTCGGGGGTCTTCTGCAACCCTTCGCGTGCGGGATCCTCGCCCAGTAACCGCAGTATTTCGGTGTAGTGGTGCTTCAGCTCTTCGATGGTTTTGGCGTCGAAACGCTCCTCCTTGTTGTAATTTCTCTCTTCCATAGGAACGGCAAAGATAGTGCAAGCCGAGGGCAAAAGCAAGTTTACTTGCAATTTGCCGAGGCGCCGCCTGTTTTTCGTAGAGACGCTTATTTCTCGACGGAATGCAAATACGCGGCGAGTTTGCGTACGGCACGGGCACGGTGCGATACTTCGTTCTTCTCCCCGGTGGTCATCTGCGCGAAGGTTCGGTCGTATCCGTCGGGGATGAACAGCGGGTCGAACCCGAATCCCTCGTGCCCCGTTTCCCGGTCGATGATGCGCCCCTCGACGATCCCTTCGAAAAGGTGCTCTTCGCCGTCCAAGAGCAGCGATATCACCGTGCGGAACCGTGCCCGGCGGTTGGCCTGCCCTTCGAGGTTTTTCAGCAGCAGCCGGTTGTTGGCCGCGAAGTCGTGCCCGTCGGTGGCGTAGCGTGCCGAGTGTACGCCCGGGGCTCCGCCCAGCGCTTCGACTTCGAGCCCCGTGTCGTCGGCGAAGCAATCCATTCCGGTGCGTTCGTGCAGGTAATGCGCCTTCTGCGAGGCGTTGCCTTCGAGGGTATCCTGTTCCTCGGGGATCTCCTCCGTCACGCCGCAGTCGCGGGGCGTGAGCAACTTGTATCCGGGCCCCAGTACGGCCTGCACCTCGGTGAGCTTGTGTGCGTTGTTCGTTGCGAAAATAATGTCCATATTCTCTTTTTCCGATGCTTGAATCTTTCGTCGGGATGCCCGGCTTTCCTCGCTGCCCGTTTCCGGGGGCGTCCCGGGCATATCCGCTTCCCGTTCCGCGGGCCGGGTCATTTCACGACTTCGAGTTTTTCGAGCCTGTCGTCCAGGTCGATCTTGTCGATGATGGTCTTCACCAGGATGTCCATGTCCGAACCCTCGGAATAGTCGGCCGGGCAGACATGGCTCACGCGGTTGTCGTGGATCAGCGAGGCCATCTCCTTGCGGGCACCCTTCTGGTCGGGGTTGTAGACCGCGATCGAATGTCCGCCGGAATTTTTCACCAGCCGCATGCAGGGGATGTCGGTCGTCCCGTCGCCCACATAGATCATGTGCTTGAACGGCACGGGACGTTCGTTTTCGGGGATGTAACGGTTCACCATCTTGCTGTCGAACACCGATTCGACGCCTTTGTTGATTTTGAAGATGAACTGCGTCTTGTTGGTGTAATTGACCGCCACGGCGGGCCAGTAGGCGATGCCGTCGACGTCGTAAAGAAACGAGCAGGCATAGATTTTCCGGAACTCGTGTGCGATCTGGGTTCCTTCGATGATCTCCTTCATCCCCGACGAGTTGATGTAGTGCAGGATCCTTATCCCGTGTGCGGCGCCGTAGGCGTTGATCCGCGCGAACCACTCCTTCACGCCTTTGTAAAGCGTCACGCGGCGTCCCGAATCCTGAAATGCCTCGCGCCGCAGCGACAGCCCTTTCGACTTGGCTTCCTGTAACATGCGTGCCATGTAGGTCAGTACCATGTCGGCATCCTGCTCTTCGGCCAGCGTGTTGGCCTCCGTCCAGAATTCCTTGTTGCTCTTGCCCACGGCGGGTATGAAGTCGTACTCCTGCATGTTGCCGGGGGCGAGCGTGCCGTCGAAATCGTAGATAAGGGCTATGGTGAATCGGTAATCCATGCTTTTACGGTTGTTTTAGAATTTCAAATATACCTATTTTTCACTATTCTTGTCCGGATTTGTTGAAATAATATTCGGTGGAGATTTATTTCTTATGAAGCGAACGGTTCTCCGCCATTGAGGCCAGCATCGAGCGGAGGTATCATATCCCGTTGATGGGAAGTCTGTATGATATACAGCTAATCCGATCTATGGTCGCAAGCACTATTCGCATACGGGCAGTGTATTCATATCTAATTTCAATGTATCAGTTACTTTTATTCAGGTCTCGTATTACGTCGGTCATGCTTTCGTTCATGCCAATGAATCTGCCTTTTCCCATCGTCTGTCTTCCGGGGAAATCGCGGTTCAGGCGGATAAGCGTTATGTCGGAATTTTCGGCTGTCATCCGCTCGAAAGGAAACCTGACGATACCCGGTGTGTTGTAGCCCACGCCCAGTTCCAGCAGAACCAACCTTCCGTTCTGTCTTTCCTCCAAGAATCGTTCATAGCGTTCCGCCCGTGCATGCCATCCGGCATCTTCGACAAAGCGTTCATCCTTGCGCAAATTAACCTCCATTGCGCCGCCGCACACGGGACAACGGGGTGCGAGCGAAGAAGGAATTTTGCAATTCTCGGTATTCCGGGACATTTCACGCACGAGTGCTTCGTTGTAATAAAGTCGGTCATGGCACGCTTCGGCGCATTGCAGGTAGGCATAATCGCCTTGTACCTCGAAAAGTCGGTCAGCAGCAAATCCGGCTTTCCGGAACTGCCCGTCCACATTGGTCGTAATGACGAAATAATCCTTCCCGGATACGAGTCGGAACAAATCCCCATACAATTTCATGGCAGGAGGTGCGAACCGGGCGAAGCCGATGTGCTTCGCCCAATATGCCCATCGTTCTTCTTCGGTCTGGAAGTTATAAAACGATGAGGTATAGAGGTCGGTAAAACCATACCGTGCAATAAATTCGGCGAATTCCCGCTTGAAACACGCACCTCCGTAATCCAATCCGGCGGCGGTAGACAAACCCGCTCCGGCTCCTATCAATACGCAATCCGTTTCCGCCAATGCTTTCCGGGCATCGGCTATGCGTTGCTCATAACTGTCCGTGATAGGAACATTACCGAAGAATCTCTCGATATATGGAGTAATCCTCTTGGCTGAAAACATCGAAAATAATGGTATTAATGGTTGTATTTCCCGTAATATTCAAATAACCGCGTACCGTATCGACGGCAATCTCGGCCGCTCGTCTTTGGGGAAATCCGAACTCGCCCGTGGAGATGCAACAGAAAGCGATGCTCTGCAAACAGTGTGCGTCCGCCAATGCAAGGCAGGAGTTGTAACAATCGGCCAGTTCCCGTTCCTGTCGGCGTGTCGGTTCGGCATTGCGGACAATGGGGCCGACCGTATGCAGCACATAACGGGCAGGCAGGTTGTAACCGTCCGTAATTTTCGCACGCCCCGTCGGCTCCGGATGCCCTTG
>ENA-OVGH01001292-OVGH01001292.1-human-gut-metagenome-genome-assembly--contig:-NODE-1292-length-17340-cov-18.513277_pt1 | contig 17340 bp, 9 predicted proteins | sample MGYA00237770_ERZ505419 | MGnify/ENA primary metagenome ERZ505419 (study PRJEB26158, sample SAMN06016353) | human gut metagenome | biome: human gut; feature: ankylosing spondylitis patient; material...
TGCTTCGGAGTCCACGGCTCCCGCAGAGTCCACCTCTGCTGCAGAGTCTGCTGCTGAGTCCGCAGCCGAGAGCGTTACCGAGGCCACTCAGGGCGGTAAGGTCGGCGTCTGCATCTACAAGTTCGACGATGCCTTCATGACCACCTACCGTAATGCTCTGCAGGAGATCCTCGAGGGCAAGGGCTACGAAGTTACCATCGTCGACGGCAACAACGACCAGGCCAAGCAGAACGAGCAGATCAACACCTTCATCACCCAGGGCGTTGACGCACTGATCATCAACCCCGTTATGACCTCCGCTGCTGACCAGATCATCTCCACCGTCAAGGGTGCCGATGTTCCCACCGTCCTGATCAACCGTGAGCCCACCGCCGATCAGATGTCCGCTTATGACAAGCTGGTCTACGTCGGCTGCGACGCTGCTCAGTCCGGCACCTTCCAGGGCGAGCTGATCCTCGACACCGAGAACAAGGGCGACATCAACGGCGACGGCAAGGTTTCCTACATCATGATTCAGGGCGACCCCGAGAATATCGATGCTCAGCTGCGTACCGAGTACTCCGTCAAGGCTCTGACCGATGCCGGCGTTGAGGTTGAGCAGCTTGACCTGCAGCGCGGTGACTGGGACCGTAACAAGGGTCAGGAGATCTGCCAGAACGACCTTGCCAAGTACGGCGACCAGATCGAGGTTGTCTTCTGCAACAACGATGACATGGCTATCGGCGCTCTGCAGGCTATTCAGGCTGCCGGCCGTACCGTCAACAAGGACATCTACCTCGTTGGTGTCGACGCTCTGGACGCTGCCAAGAACGAAGTTGCCAACGGCAACATGACCGGTACCGTTCTGAACGACGCTAAGGGTCAGGCTACGCAGGCTGTTGCTTCCATGGAGGAGCTGCTGGGCGGCAAGACCTTCGAGGCCGACCACCAGAGTGTCTACGTTGACTACGTCAAGGTTACCCCTGACAACGTCAAGGACTTCCAGTAATTTGACAAAAGCCACAGCTTAAACCAGAACAATCGGGGTGCGTGTGCGCAGGCGCACGCACCCTTTTTTCGTGAAAAGGTTACAAAAGATTAAAGGGGGCCAGCGAATTGTCAGAGTACCGCTTGGAGATGTGTGATGTCGTCAAGACGTTCCCCGGCGTCAAGGCACTGAATCACGCACAGCTGAAATTGAAACCCGGCACCGTCCATGCGCTGATGGGAGAGAACGGCGCGGGCAAGTCTACCTTGATGAAGTGCATGTTTGGTATCTACCACATGGACGAAGGCAAGGTTATTTATGAGGGGCAGGAGGTTCAGATCAAGGGACCTCTGGATGCACTGAATCGCGGCATTGCGATGGTGCACCAGGAATTGCAGCCCATCCCGGAGCGTTCCATCGGCGAGAATATCTATGTCGGGCGCTACCCAACCAAGAAATACGGACCCGTCACCGTCATCGACCACGACAAGATGTACGAGGATGCGGCCAAGGTCCTGAAGGAAGTCCATCTGAATTATGATCCGCACGCAAAGCTCGGAACCTTGAGCGTCTCCCAGATGCAGTTGGTCGAAATTGCGAAAGCCGTCTCGGCAGACTGCAAGGTACTGATCCTCGACGAGCCGACCTCCTCGCTGACGGCGGCCGAGGTCGAGGCGTTGTTCACCATCGTGGACGAGCTGCGCGCCAAGGGCGTTTCCATCGTCTACATCAGCCACAAGATGGACGAAATTCTTCGCATCAGCGATGAAGTCACCATCATGCGTGACGGCCAGTACATCGGTACTTGGGAGGCCAAGGAACTGACTACCGATATGATCATCACCAAGATGGTCGGACGTGAGCTGTCGAACCTCTACCCGCCGCGCTCGAATACGCCCGGTGAGGTCGTGTTTGAGGTCAAGGACTTCACGTCCATCAACCCCAAGAGCTTCCGTCACGTTAACTTCAACGTCCGCAAGGGCGAGATCCTCGGCGTTGCGGGTCTGGTCGGTGCCCAGCGCACCGAGCTGATGGAGGGTCTGTTCGGTCTGCGCTGCCACACGTCGGGCACCATCACCTATAAGGGCAAGGAGCTGACCATCACCCAGCCGCAGGACGCCATCAAAAACGGCATCGCCATGCTGACCGAGGACCGCCGCGCCACCGGTATTCTGGGTGTGCTTTCCATTGCGGATAACGTCTCCATTGCATCGCTGAACAAGTATCTGATCGGCGGCATCATGCTGGACGACAACAAAATCGAAAAGCTCGTGCAGGATAATGTCGCCAAGCTGTCCATCAAGACGCCGTCCTCCAAAACGCAGATTCAATCGCTGTCCGGCGGTAACCAGCAGAAGGTGCTGATTGCCCGCTGGCTGGCCAACGACCCCGATGTTTTCATCATGGACGAGCCGACCCGCGGCATCGACGTCGGTGCAAAGTATGAAATTTACTGCATCATCGCCGATCTGGCCAAGCAGGGCAAGAGCATTATCATGATCTCCTCTGAAATGAGCGAGATCATTGGTATGTCCAACCGTGTCATGGTCATGTGCGATGGCCGTATCACCGGCTTTATCAACGGTAAGGATGCCACGCAGGAGAACATCATGGCGCTGGCTACCCAGTTCGAGACCGCACCTGACACAGCTGCGGCAAATCAGTAATTAAGGAGGCTGTCTATCGTGGAAGCTACCAAAAAATTGAATGGCAAGGCTGTGGGCAAGTGGCTCAGCAACAACGCCATTATCATAATGATGCTGGCCGTCACTCTGATCGTTGGCATCATTCACCCCAACTTCTTCTCCGGCACCAACATGATCAACCTGTTCAAGAATGTGTCCATCCGCTACATCATCGCACTGGGCATTTCCGGCTGCCTGATCACCACCGGTAACGACCTGTCCGCTGGCCGTCTGGCCGGTTTTGCCGCCTGCCTTGCCTGCATCTTTGCGCAGACCGAAGGCGCTTCCGGCAAGTTCTACCCCAATATGCCCACCCTGTCCACCCCCGTGGTGTTCATTCTGGTCATTGCCATCTGCGCCGTCATCGGCCTGTGCAATGGTCTGGTGGTCAGCTACCTGAAGGTGCAGCCCTTCATTGCTACCTTGGGTATGCAGCAGGTGGTCTACGGTATCTGCCTTGTGTACACCGGCGGTACCCCCATCGGCTCTTTGAACAAAAACTTCACCTCCCTGGCCTCCAACACCATCATCGGCATCCCCGTGCTGATCTGGTTCGCCCTGATCGTGGCTGTCTGCTTCTGGTTCCTGTATAACAAGACCCGCCACGGCAAGTATATGTACGCCATCGGCGGCAACGAAGCTGCTGCCGAGGTGGCTGGTGTCAACGTCAACGCCACCAAGATCCGCATCTACATTCTGGCCTCTTGTATGTTCGGTCTGGCCGGCTGCCTGCTGGCTGCAAAGTCCGGCGGCGCATCCGTCAACACTGCAATGGGCTATGAGCTGGACGCCATCGCAGCCTGCACCATCGGCGGTGTTTCCACCACCGGCGGCGTTGGTACTGTTCCCGGCGTTCTGGTCGGCGTTCTGGTCTTTGAGCTGATGAAGGTCGCTCTGCAGTTCATGAACGTCAACTCCTCCTACACCTACATCGTTCAGGGCCTTGTCATTATCGTGGCTGTCGCCATTGATATCCGCAAGTATCTGGCTAAGAAGTAATCTCCTCATCATCCCCCTTTGCACCCGCAGTCTTTGCACTGCGGGTGCTTTTTTTGTCCACATTTTTGTGGTATCATAAGGAAAAAACATCTTATGCTTATAGGAGGGACTTTCCATGGCACAGCCCACCCCGGATACCCAGACCGAACTTGAACGCCGCGAGGCCGCACTGGCCGCCCGCGAGGCAGAACTTGCCCGCCAGCAGGCTGAATTGCAGGCGCAGAAGGCCGATTTTGAGCAGGGCAAAAAGCGCCTGCTGGACAACGGCAACAAGGACTTTGTAAACCCCAAGGAAAAGCTTTACGATAAATTTCCGCTCACGGTGCACCAGATGGACATCATCATCGGCGTGCTGTTCGCCCTGATTGCTCTTTTTCTTGTGCTGGGCGTGACCCACACCAGCTTTTTCGGCCTGTTCGGCGGCTGAGCCGCAGGTGTATCCTCTGTGAAAAATATCCCGTAAAGGAGAATAAAAATGGCACACTATCCCGGTTATACCGTCCTGCGCACCGAGGACTGCCCCGAGCAGCACGGTACTTTGACCCTGCTCACCCATGACGTCAGCGGCGCAGCCGTGCTGCTGGTAGAGAACGAGGACGTCAACAAGGCCTTCGGTATCGGCTTCGGCACCTTCCCCTCCGATGACACCGGCGTGTTCCACATTCTGGAGCACTCCGTGCTGGCGGGCAGCGAAAAATACCCGGTCAGCTCCCCCTTTGTGCAGCTGCTCAAAAGCAGCATGGCTTCCTTCCTCAATGCGATGACCTTCCCGGATAAAACGGTCTACCCCTTTGCCACCCCCAACGAGACCGACTTCTGCAACCTGATGGATGTCTACCTGAACGCGGTGTTCTGCCCGCTGGCTATGGTGGACTCTGCCGTGTTCGAGCAGGAGGGCTGGCACCGGGACGCAGACGGCACGGTCAGCGGTGTGGTCTACAATGAAATGCAGGGTGCACTGGCCTCCCCGGATGCTCAGCTGCAAAACGCCCTGCAAAGAGCTATGTTCCCGGATACCGCCTACGGCTTTGTGTCTGGCGGCGACCCGGCGTCCATCCCCGCCCTGACCTATGAGAAATACCAACGGGTGTACCGCCGCCATTACAGCGCCGACAACTGCTGCATCACCCTGTACGGCAAGATGGACATGGCCGATAAGCTGGCACGGCTGGATAAGAACTACCTGTCCAAGATGCCCAAGGCCGCTGCCCGTCCCCGCCTGACCATGCAGGACGAGCAGCCCGGCGCATTCGTGGAGCTGCCCTACTACACCGACCAACCCAAGCCGGACGAGGTGCAGTGCGCACTGGCATGGTACACCGGCGCATTTGCCGACCGGGAGCGGCAGCTGGGTGTGGAGATTTTGCTGGGTGCGCTGCTGAGCACCAACAGCTCTCCCCTCAAGGCCGCGCTGCTGGCCGAGCAGCTGGGCGCAGATATCGACATCGGCTTTGACGACAGCACCCTGCAGCCCACCTTGGAGCTGCTGCTGCGCGGCGCTACGGTGGATTCTGCCCGCAAATTTGCCCCCGCTGTACGCAAGGCTGTGGACGAGCTGCTAAAGACCGGCATTCCTCACGACCTGCTGCTGGCCGCTTTGAACGAAGCCGAGTTTGCCTCGCTGGAGCGCCCGGGCAGCCTGCCGGACGGCGTGCTGGACGCCATCAACGCCGCTACCGGCTGGCTGCATACCGGCGATGCCGCCCTGCTGCTGCACACCGATAAGCTCTTTGCCGCCCTGCGCAGCAAGCTGGAAGAGGGCTGGTTCGACACCCTGCTGCGGGAGCTGTTTGCCCCCGCCCCGGTGCAGGTGGTGCAGATCCCCACCGCACCCAAGACTGAGGATGCCGCTGCCCCGGTGCGCACCGACGGCAAGCTGGTACTGGAGCATCCCCTCACCGCCGCCGACCTTGGCGCGGGCGATGCCACCCCGCAGGGCAGCGCCGAGCAGCTGGCCGGTGCCACCCTGCTGCGCCACCCCTCTGCCGGCAGCCTGTACCTGAATTTCTACTATGATCTTGGCACTGTCACCCCGGAGGAGCTGCAATACCTGAACCTGCTCACCGATGTGCTGGACGAACTGGACACCCCCGCCCATACCGCCCAGCAGCTGAATACCCTGCGCAGCACATGGCTGGGCGACAGCCGCGCCCAGCTGGATCTCTGGACCGGGCGGCAGGAGGGCAGCCCCTGCCACGCAAAACTCACCCTCTGCCTGAGCCTGCTGGAACGCAGCTTGGAAAAGGCGGTGGAGATCGGCGGCGAGTGGCTGTACGATACCGTCCTTACCGGCGCTGCCGCCGAAGCCGCCTATGCCCGGGTGGTCAGCCAGCTGAAATTGCGCATGGAGCAGCTGTTTATCCAGCAGGGCAATGAGTTTGCCTCCACCCGCGCCCGCGCCCATTATTATGTAGAAGGCGCTGCGGACGAAGCCTGCACCGGCGTGAGTTACTACCACTTCCTGTGCAGTCTGCTGGAAAAGGCCGACTGGGCGGCACTGGGCGCAAAGCTGGATGCTGTGCGCAGCCGGGTGCTGCAAACTGCCGCCCTGACCGTCAGCCTGCACGGCACCGAAGCTGCACTGGAAAAGCTGCGCACCCTGCTGCCGGAAAGCCGCTTTGCCGCCGCCCGGCGCACCCCGGCGCAGCCCTACACCCAGCCCCTGACGCCCCCGGTGAACGAAGCCTTTATCATTGACGGCGGCGTGAACTACGATGTGCTGGCATGGCCCATGCCCCGGGACAGCCGCCGCCGGGTGCTGGCACGGGTGATGAGCTACGAATACCTGTGGCACACCATCCGGGAGGTGGGCGGTGCCTACGGCACCGGAATGCTCTGTGCCGACGGCATCGAGTTTTTGTACACCTACCGGGATCCCCACCTGCGGGAAAGCTACGACACCTTTGCAGACGCTCCCGCCGCCCTTGCCGCCCGGGACTACACCGCCCGGGATCTGGACGAATTCATCGTGGGCACTGCTGCCAAGCTGGACACGCCCCGCAAGGCGCGTGCCGCCGCCCGGGAGCTGGATCACCGGTACTTCTGCGGCATCACGGACGAGATGCGCGCCGCCGACCGCAAGGCGCTGTGCAGCGTGGACGCTGCCCTGCTCAAAGCACAGGCCGCCGCCCTGTCTGATGTGCTGTCCGGCGGCGTGCGGGTGGCCTTTGGTAGCAAGGACGCCGTGGAAGCCGCAAAGGATCTGTTCGACCGGGTAGAGACGCTGTAAGCGCCGGTAATTTGTAAAAAATATTTTATTTGTAGTTCCGAAACACCCGCAGGGTGTTTCGGAACTACTTTTTTCCCTCACACATTTTTTCTGCACATATCGCCTGCATTCCGTCCAAATTACTAAAATATGCCAGATTTTTTGTGAGATAAGTCATACTTATTTAAGAAAATTTGAACAAATTGCGAAATTTGTGTGTTTCTGGTGTGGACAAAAACGTTTTCAGCTGATAGAATGGGAGCTGTTCTTTCTCCGCCGTCCGCAACCGGCGGAGTGTTTTATTGGAAGCAGGAGGTTTCTCATGTTAGAAAAGTTCTTTCACCTGAAAGAAAACCACACCGATGTAAAGACCGAGATCATGGCTGGTATCACTACCTTCATGACCATGGCTTACATCCTTGCCGTCAACCCCAACATCCTGTCCGCAGCAGGCATGGATTCCAAGGCTGTGCTGATTGCCACCGCGCTGGCATCCTTCATTGCCACCGCACTGATGGCTGTGCTGGCCAACTACCCCTTTGCACTGGCTCCCGGCATGGGCCTGAACGCCTACTTTGCCTACACGGTCGTGCTGACCATGGGTTACAGCTGGCAGCTGGCTCTGATGGCCGTCTTTGTTGAGGGCGTCATCTTCATTGCACTGTCCCTGACCAATGTGCGCGAGGGCATCTTCAACGCCATTCCCATGACCCTGAAGAGCGCCGTCAGCGTGGGCATTGGCCTGTTCGTGGCCTTTGTCGGCCTGCAGAACGCCAAGCTGATCGTCAACAGTGATTCCACGCTGGTCACCTACCAGCACTTCAAGGGCGCAACCTTCCACAGCGTGGGCGTGGGCGCTATCCTTGCTCTGCTGGGCGTGGTCATCACCGCCATTCTGCTGGTCAAAAAGGTCAAGGGCGGCATCCTGTACGGCATCCTGATCACTTGGCTGCTGGGCATCGTGTGCGAGCTGACCGGTATCTACGTCCCCGATGTGGATGCCGGTATGTACTCCGTCATCCCCACCGCCTTTGTCAGCTTTGACTTCTCCGCATTGGGCGAGACCTTTGGTCAGGTGTTCAAGACCGACTTCTCCGGTGTCGGCCTGCTGAACTTCTTCGCCGTGATGTTCTCCTTCCTCTTTGTGGACCTGTTCGACACGCTGGGCACCCTGATTGGCGTGGCCTCCAAGGCTGATATGCTGGACGAGGACGGCCGTCTGCCCAACATCAAGGGCGCACTGATGGCAGACTCCATCGGTACCTGCGTGGGCGCTGTGCTGGGTACTTCCACCACCACCACCTTCGTGGAGAGCGCCTCCGGCGTTACCGAGGGCGGCCGCACCGGTCTGACCGCTATGACCACCGGCGTGCTGTTCCTGCTGGCTACCATCTTCAGCCCGCTGTTCCTCACCATCCCCAGCTTTGCTACCGCTCCGGCTCTGATCATCGTGGGCTTCTACATGATGGGTTCTGCCATCAAGATCGACTTCAATGATCCCAGCGAGGGCATCCCCGCCTTCCTGACCATTCTGGCTATGCCCACCGCTTACAGCATCTCCGAGGGTATCGCCATCGGCATCATCTCCTGGACCATCATCAATGTGATCACCGGCAAGGCCAAGGAGAAGAAGATCAGCCCGCTGATGTATGTGCTCACCGTGCTGTTCATCCTCAAGTATGTGTTCCTCTGATTCCCTGAGCGTATAAAAGACTAAGCACCCCCTGCGGTCTGCCCGTACAGACCGCAGGGGGTGCTTTTTATGGTTTTGCTTTTGTAATTACTCCGGAGCCTTCATGCTTTCCACCATGCTGATGCGCCGGACGTGCCGCCGCATGACAAAGCAGACCACCACGGTAAACACCATGGTCAGCGCCACCGCCAGCAGGTAGCTGCGGGGGGCGATGGTGCGGATGAACATGAGCTGATCCATCTCCACGGTCAACACAATGAACTTGTGCAGCGGCACCCCCAGTGCCAGACCCACGCCGGAGCCGATAAGCGCCAGCAGCTCGATCTCGCGGAAGATGTAGCGGTACACCTCCTGATCGTAGAAGCCCAGCACCTTGATGGTCGCCAGCTCCTTTTTGCGCTCTCCAAGGTTGACGCTGATGAGGTTATACAACACCACAGCCGCCAGTGCCGCCGCACAGATGATGATCAGCACCACCACATAGCCCAGACTGACGATGAGGTTATCGAACAGTTCGGTGGTGTCCTCGGTAAAGCTGATGCTGCTGACATAGTTGCAGTCCAGCAGGTCGGTGCGCAGGGCGTTGTACCCGGCAGCATCGGTGCAGGTGGTCTGCCCGTAGACCGTGTTCCACGGGATATCCTCCGTGCCCAGCAGGCTTTCCAGCTGTGCGCGGGGGAGGTACAGCCGGGTGAACATATAGTTTTCCGTGATGCCGGTCAGGGTCAGCTCCACCCGGGTGCCCTCGGCGTTTTCCACCCAGAAGGTATCGCCGGTGTGCAGACCCAGATTCTCGGCGGTCTTTTCGGTCAGGATGACACTGCCGCTGTCAAAGCTGATGGCCTTGTGTCCCTTGCGGGTGCGGAAGGTAACATACCGGGTCAGGTCGCTGTCCTTTGCCGCCGCCACGATGCTCACGCTGGCGCTCTCGCCTTCGGCATTGTAGATGGTGGTGGATTTGGTATACACCGCGCCCCAGTTCTGCACGGCGCTGTTGCTGTCCAGCTCCTCTGTCAGCCCCTGCTCCATGGTCAGGGCTTTGGGGTCGCTGAGGGTGATGGACATATCGTTGTGGGTCAGCTCCGTAGACTGCTTTGTGACGATGGGCAGCAGGGAATCCTGTATGCCGAAGCCGATAAGCAGCAGCGCGGTGCAGCCCGCCACGCCCAGCACGGTCATGAAGAACCGCTTTTTATACCGGAACAGGTTGCGGGCGGTGGTCTTTTGGGAGAAGGACATCCGGGACCACAGCGGGGTGATGCGCTCCATCAGGATGCGCTTGCCCGCCACGGGAGCCCGGGGCAGCAGCAAAGCTGCGGTCTTTTCGGCCAGACTGGAACGGCAGGCGTACCATGTGGCAAAGCCGATGACGGCGGCGCTGATGCCCACGCTGGCGGCTGCCATGCCCGGGTAGAAGTACAGGGTGAAGGTAGGCAGGCTGAACACCAGCTGATAGGCGTTCCAGATAATGATGGGGAATACCACAAAGCCCACCACCATGCCGACGATACTGCCCAGAATGGTGGCCAGCATCGCGTAGAACAGGTACTTGCCCGCGATGCTGAAATTGGAGTAGCCCAGCGCCTTTAAGGTGCCCATCTGCAGGCGGTTCTCGTCCACCATGCGGGTCATGGTGGTGGTAGCCACCAGCGCCGCCACAAGGAAGAAGAACACCGGGAACACCCGGGCAATGGCGTCCATGCGGTCGGCGTACTGGGCAAAGGTGACGCAGCTCATGGTGGAGGTGCGGTCCAGCACATACCACTCGCCCTTTTTGATCTGGCTCACCTGCTCCTCGGCATCGTTCAGCTGGGCAAGGCCGTCCGCCAGCTTCTGCTCTGCCTCGGCCTTCTGGCTCTCGTACTCGGTGCGGGATTCTTCCAGCTGGGTCTGCCCGGCGTTGTATTCTGCCCAACCCTCTTCCAGCTGCTTTTGTGCGGCATCGAACTGGGTGTAGGCGCTGGCGGTGCCGGTGGTCAGCTGCAACTGCCCCTGCAAAAGCTGCAATTTCATCTTGCGCAGCGCAGCCTTGGCCTCGGTCACCAGCTGGTCGTTGGAGAGGTTCGGCGAGGAGATAAGCCCCTGCTTGTACATCTGCCGCTTGCCCGCGTCCAGCTGCTGCTGATAGCCCTGCAGCTGGTTATAGATGTTGTCGTAAGCGGCCTGCGCCTTGGCCAGTGCATCCCGCAGTTCAATGTAATCCTCGTCCTCCGGCTCGGCTTCGTCCAGCGCCTTTTCGGCGTTGCGCAGAGCGGCTTCCGCGTAGGTCAGCAGGGGGTCTGCCACCTTTTTCAGGTTGACCAGCATCTCAATTTGCTGCAGCTGCTCCTCAAATTCCAGCACCTGCTCCTCGCTGCTCACCAGCTTGTCGGCACCGCTCTGCATAGTGTCCGGCAGGGCAGTCTTCTGGGCGGCAAGCTCCTTTTCCCCGGCTTCCAGCTGCGCCTTGGCGGCATCCAGCTGCTGCTGTGCGTCCGCAAGCTTTGCCTCCGCCTCGGCAAACTGACGCTCCGCTTCGGCCTTCTGGCTGTCGTACTCGGCGCGCGCTTCGGTCAGCTTGTCGTTGGCGGTGTCCATCAGCTCTTCCCGCCGGGCGGTGCACTGCACGCTCTGGATGGCCTTGAGCTTTTCCGCTACGGCATCCACTGCGGCCTGATATTCATCGGAATAATTATCATACAATCCGGCGTTTTCTGCCTTGATATAGCACACCGTATAATAATCTGCGGTCAAAGTGCCCTCCGGCACAAACAGGATGCAGTCCAGTTGGCCATCGCCCACGGTGCTGCTCTCGGAATCAGAGGAAAAATGCAGCGGGTCCTGCACCGTGCCCACCACCGTGAACACCTGCCCGCTGACCCCCTCGGTCTCTTCCGGCAGGGTCAGCTGGGTGCCCAGCTCCACGGGGCTGCCGTGGCCCATCACATGCACCACGCACTCCCCGGCAGCTTCCGGCATCCGGCCAGACAGCAGCACCGGACGGTTCATGTTCTCCGGCGTATCGGCCTGCGGATCGGCAGGCAGCTGATACAGCCGCGCCACCGTAGTCTGCTCGTCTCCTGTCCAGTGGCCTTCCACGTCCTGATACTTCACCGCCTGCACGGCATCCACGCCGTCCACAGCGGCAATGGCATCGATATCGCTCTGACTGAGGCCAAGGGTGGACAGCACCCGCAGGTCGAACACATTCTGCTGCACATAGTACTTCTGGGCAGCGGTGCGCATATCGGGGGCAATGCACATCAGGCCGGTGAGCATCATTACCCCCAGCGCCACGATGCCAAACAGGGACACCACCCGGCTGATGCTGCTTTTCATCTCGCGCAGGATATTTTTGCGGTAACTTTTCTGCACAGTACTCACCACTCGATCTGTTCCACCGGCACCGGGTGCTCGTTGACCTGATTGGACACGATGCGGCCGCTGCGCACCTGAATGATGCGGTCAGCCATACCGGTCAGTGCCGTGTTGTGGGTAATAACAATGACGGTGCGTCCGGTCTTGCGGCAGGTATCCTGCAAAAGGCCCAGCACCTGTTTGCCGGTGCGGTAGTCCAGCGCACCGGTGGGCTCATCGCAGAGTAGCAGCTTGGGGTTTTTGGCCAGTGCGCGGGCAATGGACACCCGCTGCTGCTCGCCGCCGGAAAGCTGCGCCGGAAAGTTGTTCAGCCGCTCGCCCAGCCCCACGCTGCGCAAGGTCTCGGTGGGGTCCAGCGGGTCGCGGCAGATCTCACTGGCAAGCTCCACGTTTTCCAGTGCGGTCAGGTTCTGCACCAAGTTGTAAAACTGGAACACAAAGCCCACATCGTACCGGCGGTAGGTGGTCAGCTCCCGGGCGGAAAAGCGGCTCACGTTGCGGCCGTCCAGCCAGACGTTGCCCTCGTCGCAGTTGTCCATGCCGCCCAGAATGTTCAGCAGGGTGGTCTTGCCCGCACCGGAGGGCCCCACGATGATACAGAACTCGCCCTTGTCCACATAGAAATTCAGGTGGTCTGCGGCAGCGATCTTCACACTGCCGGTCTGGTAATATTTACAGACATCTTCAAACTCCACAAAATGCTCCATGGCGTTTTTCCTTTCTGTCAGAATGCAAAGTATTTCAACTTAAATATAGCATAAACCCACCGGGATTTGCAAAGCCCCCGGCACGAATTTTCAAAAACTTAACACAAGCCGCCGCAAAACATAAAAAGGGACACCGGAGCGTCCGCAGACGTTCCGATGTCCCGAGATATAAAGCTTCTGTACCGCCGCGCGGCGGGCATTGTCAGCTTATTTTGCAGCGTACCAATCTGCGCTGGGCTGATGCTTACCGGCGGTCACGGCATTGCCCTGATAGTACAGGGTGCCGTCCGCACCGCGGCTGTAACGGGAGAAGAACTCATTCCAGATGGCAGCGCTCTCCTCCTGCAGGTAAACGTGAGGGGTATCCTTGACCACGGTGTACTGCACCAGCGGAGCGTTGCCACCCATAAAGCTCTTGGTCACAAAAGCGCCATCGTAGGAGGTGCTTTCTGCAACAGCTGCCTCGTTGGTGGCGTTGTGGGCGTTCCAGCCCTGCAGCGCCTTCACCGTACCGTTATCCTCCACCAGCTCTGCCACACCTGCCGAGTCGTACTCGCCCAGGAAAGCCCATGTCGGCAGCAGAACAGCGGGGTCAAGCTCCGGCAGTGGGGCAAACATATAGCCGACGGGTGCAATGGCGGCAAAGCGGCTTGCGTAGCGGCAGGCGGTAGCCCAAGTCATCAGGCTGCCGTTAGAGTGACCGGTAGCATACACGCGGGTGGTGTCGATGCTGTAATCCCGCTCCATGCGGTCCAGCAGACTGTTGATGAACTCCAGATCCACGCTGGGGTCGGTATCCTTACCAGCCAGTGCGGCAAAGGGACCTGCCAGCCACATGGCGGTGGGAATGTTGCCCATCAGGTCTGCGGGACGTACCAGGCCCTGCGCAAACACCACGATAAAGCCGTTCTGCTCTGCCACATCGTACCAGCGGGACTCTTCGGCAATGGCGTACATGGAGGCGGTGTAGCCGTGCATCACCAGCACCAGCGGCACCTTTTTGCTGCCGGTATAGGTGGACGGCACATAGACCATCCAGCGGCGCAGCTCGCCGTTGACCCACTCCTCATGGATATCAAAGCCCCGACGGGTAAAGTCCTCTGCCTTTGCTACGCGACCCGGCAGCTGCAGTGCCATAAAGCGCTTGAACTGACCGGAGAACTTTTCCCAGATGGCTGCCGGGCACTGTGCCTTTTCGGTGACCCACACCTCGGCGGCAGAGCCTGTACGGCTGCTGACATACACGCCGTTCCCCTTTGCTACAGCCTGATTGGCCTTCAGATAGAAATCCAGCGCTGCCTTATTAGCAGAATCGACCTTGGAGCGGATAAACCAGACGGGGGTATCCACCGTCTTTGCCGCAATGGCTTCCTCCTGCACGCCACGGGTGGAGTCGCCGGGGAAGGGCAGCACATACTGACCACCCACTGCCTCTAACGAAGCTGCCGGAACCTCAGTGGCGTCCACAGCGCAGATGGAACTGAAATCGCTTGCCCAACGGGCACCAAACAGCAAGGCGGCTGCGCCACCCTCCTTATAGCCCACCAGTGCAGTGTGGGACTTATCCATGGAGAAGGCACCAGACAGCTTAACGCTCTTTTTGCGCATCAGCTGATACAGTGCATCCAGCGCTGCTGCGTCATCGCGCCCGGTAGTGCTCAGGGACAAGTTCCAGCTACCGCCGTTCTCAGGGCCAAAGAATGCAACGCCGATTTTATTTTTGCTGGCCACTGTGCGCCACATACGGCCGGTGACCGTACCGGAAAAATCTTTTGCAGTGGTTTTATCTGGGGTCAGCACAATGATTGCCGGTGCCCAAGGATCCATGCCGTCCGGCAGATAGTAGGTAGCAGCACCAACATTCTGTCCGCCTGCTGTTACCTGCACGTCATGGAACAGACCCACATTCACGTTCAGGTACGGGTTTTCCGGGTCATAAACAAAGGTCTTGCCATCGCCCAGACCCATAGCTGCGGTCTTGCGATCTACGGTAGCGTGCAGATCTCCGTTGGTCTGGTCCAGCTCTGTCGCAGCCAGAGCCGAGGGTGCCATAGCGGCTACGGTAGCGCCCAGCGCGGTAGCGGCGGAAAGCTTCATAAAATCGCGGCGTTTCATAGTGTTTTCTCCTTCTTGTACGTGTCTGCGTACTTTGTTATGCCCAGCTTTGAAGGCCGGACTCGCTTGCTTTTTCTCCGACTTTTTTCTTCACAGCAGGTACCTTCCTGCTTCAATCTTGTACAAAGAATACCATTTATATCATGATTTGTAAATAGTATTTATGCTTTTTGTTATAATTAATATATTAGTATATTATTTTTTGTGAAAAGAGCTGATTCGCGAAAGCACCCTATAACGCTGCTGTTTCTCATGATACACTTCCTTTTCTCTATGAAAGCGCAAAAAGCCCCTGCACGCAGGGTGCAGGGGCTTTGGAACAGCTTTTTACTTGCGGTTTGCCAGCAGGTTCTCGATCTTCTTCAGGGGGTCGATGATGCTGGAAACGGACATATCGTGGTTCAGTGCCACCACAAAGTAGGCAGCGTACTTGGAAACATCCACGTCCACATACCAGTCGCGGGTCAGCAGCTCGGGCATACGGTAGGTCAGGTTGGTGCCCACAACGTAGGTCAGGGTGCCGTCTGCCACAGCCTTGTCGAACTTCTCCAGACCGCTGGTGAACAGGGGGAAGGTGGCGTTGGCGATGATGTTGGCAGCACCGCGCTCCTTCAGGTTGCTGGCAACCTCCAGCATGCTCTCGCCGGAAGCAATGATATCGTCCGCGATAAAGACGGTCTTGCCCTCCACGCTCTCGCCCAGATACTCATGGGCAACGATGGGGTTGCGGCCGTTCACCACGCGGGTGTAATCGCGGCGCTTGTAGAACATACCCAAGTTGCAGCCCAGCACGCTGGAGAAGTACATATTGCGGTTCATAGCGCCCTCGTCCGGGCTGACCACGGTAAACTTTTCCTTATCGAAGGACAGGGTGGGGTCCTTCTTCAGCAGGCTCTTGAGCACCTGATAGGTGGGCATGGCGTTATCAAAGCTCATCAGGGGCACTGCGTTCTGCACGCGGGGATCGTGTGCGTCAAAGGTGATAATGTTGCGCACGCCCATGGTCTGCAGCTCCTGCAGGGCCACAGCGCAGTCCAGACTCTCGCGCACCACGCGGCGGTGCTGACGGCCGCCGTACAGGCTGGGCATGATGACGGAAACGCGGTGTGCCTTACCGGCCACAGCCTGGATCAGACGCTTCAGGTTTGCAAAGTGGTCGTCCGGGGACATGTGGTTCTCGTAGTTGAACAGCTTGTAGGTGACGCTGTAATTGCCCGGGTCCACCACGATAAAGATATCGTCGCCGCGGACAGACTCCTTGACCAGACCCTTGGCGTCGCCGCTCTGGAAGCGGGGGCAGTCGCAGGAAATAATGAAGGTGTCTTTTTCAATTCCGGCAGCCTTTGCCCAACGGACAAGGTGCTTGTCGATCAGGCCGGTCAGCTCCTCTGCACCGGGGCAGGCGATCAGCCGCATATCCGCCACACTGGGCTGCTCAAAGAAAGACTTAGGGGAAATTTCAATAGACATAGTCACATAACTCCTTATTGCTGTTTACCATCCGTACCATGCACACAAGTGCGCATATCTAGTTTTATTTTATCACATTTTGTCGATTGTTCCATATCAATTTGTTTCATGTGTGGATTTTCTGCGCCTTGCACAGCTGTTTTTCCTTTTCCTGCAAGAGAATGTGAGTTTCTTACAAAAACGCGACCAAATCTTTACCGTTTCGCAAAGTTTATCTGATTTTTGAGGAAAAGTAGTACTTTTCAAAGTCCCCTTCTCTTTCCCCAGTGACGCAAAAAGACCGCCGCACGGTCGAGTGTAGCGGTCTCTCTTCACTTACCTTCTATCAGGGTAAAACGCTTTTTACAGGGCAGCCACGGCAGCCTTCAGGGCATCCACGCGGTCGGTGTTCTCCCACTTCACGCCCAGATCCTCGCGGCCCATGTGGCCATAGGCGGCCAGCTGACGGTAGATGGGCTTGCGCAGATCGAGGTCACGGATGATGGCGGCAGGGGTCAGGTCAAACACCTTCTCCACAGCCTGCTCGATCTTCTCGTCTGCCACCGTGCCGGTGCCAAAGGTATCCACCATGATGGACACAGGCTTTGCCACGCCGATGGCGTAGGCCACCTGCACCTCGCACTGCTTTGCCAGACCCGCAGCCACGATGTTCTTGGCCACCCAGCGGGTAGCGTAGGCTGCGCTGCGGTCCACCTTGCTGGGGTCCTTGCCGGAGAAGGCGCCGCCGCCGTGGCGTGCATAGCCGCCGTAGGTGTCCACGATGATCTTACGGCCGGTCAGGCCGGTATCGCCCTGCGGGCCGCCCACAACAAAGCGGCCGGTGGGGTTGATGTAGTACTTGGTGTTCTCGTCCAGCAGCTCAGCGGGGATGGTGGCCTTGATGACCTTTTCCATCACGTCTGCCCGCAGCTGCTCCATGCTCACGCTCTCGCTGTGCTGGCTGGAGATGACCACGGCGTCCACGCGCACGGGCTTGTTGTTCTCGTCGTACTCCACGGTCACCTGACTCTTGCCGTCCGGGCGCAGGTAATCCATCTCGCCGCTCTTGCGCACTTCAGTCAGGCGCTTTGCCAGCTTGTGGGCAAGGCTGATGGGCATGGGCATCAGCTCGGGGGTCTCGTCGCAGGCATAACCGAACA
>ENA-OVGH01001323-OVGH01001323.1-human-gut-metagenome-genome-assembly--contig:-NODE-1323-length-17040-cov-2.904798_pt1 | contig 17040 bp, 16 predicted proteins | sample MGYA00237770_ERZ505419 | MGnify/ENA primary metagenome ERZ505419 (study PRJEB26158, sample SAMN06016353) | human gut metagenome | biome: human gut; feature: ankylosing spondylitis patient; material...
GATCTACACTCTTTCCCTACACGACGCTCTTCCGATCTGTCCTGCAAGACCATATCCTTGACCTTCATCAGCCGGGTGGTGTTGCCGCGTTCGTTTTCATCCAGCTTCATCGTAATATAGCGGATGTTCTTCTCCGTTTCCGGGATCATCACATACTCCAGCGCGTTGACGCGGCGGCGGGTCTTTTCGATGTCCTGTGCCAGCAGCTGCATGGATTTCTCCACCTGCGCCAGCTCCAGCATATCGGCGAACACCGCCTGCATCTTCTCCAGCGCCGCGTCCAGCTCGCCGCTGGTCTGGGCGAAGCCGTAGGGCAGGAGGGAACCCTCGCCGCCCTCGGTGTGGAACGTGAACACCGGCACGTTGACGCTCATGATGTTCCGGGCGTCCACGTCCAGCGACACGGAGCGCTGGGGCCGCAGCAGCGACTGCTCCAGCATCTCCGGCCCCATGACGGCGGATGCCACGGTGAAGGCGTCGTTGGCCTCCTTCAGACCCTGCTCCACCTTGGCGCGGAGCTGCCGGTTGCGGCGGACGATCTCCAGAAACTGCTTCATCAGCTCGTCCCGCTTGTCCTTCAGCAGCTTATGACCGCGGCGGGCAGTCTTGAGCCGTCCCTTCAGCCGGGTCAGCTCCATGCGGGTGGGATTGATGGTCGTGGAAGGCATTTCGATCCCTCCTTAGTCTTTCTTGGGCAGATACTTGTCGATCATCTCCGGCTTGATGCGCTTGAGTTCCGTTTCGGGCAGAATGGACAGCAGTTCCCAGCCGATGTTCAGCGTTTCCTCAATGGAGCGGTTTTCCTCGTAGCCCTGACTGACGTAGCGCTGTTCAAATTCTTCGGCAAATTTCGCGTACAGACGGTCGGTAGGAGAGAGGGCACTTTCACCAAGGATGGTCGCAAGTTCCTTCGCGTCCTTGCCGGCGGAATAGGCGGCGAACAGCTGGTTCATCGTGCCTGCATGGTCCTCGCGCGTCTTGCCGGGGCCAATGCCCTTGTCCTTCAGTCGAGACAGGCTAGGCAGTACGTCCACGGGGGGGATGACGCCCTTGCGGTACAGATCGCGGCTGAGGATGATCTGGCCCTCTGTGATATAGCCGGTCAGGTCGGGGATGGGGTGCGTCTTGTCGTCCTCCGGCATGGTCAGGATTGGGATGAGGGTGATGGAGCCCTTCTTGCCGATCCGGCGGCCCGCACGCTCATAGAGCGTTGCAAGGTCGGTATAGAGATAGCCGGGATAGCCGCGGCGGCCGGGGACTTCCTTGCGCGCAGCGGAAACCTCGCGCAGCGCCTCGGCGTAGTTCGTGATATCGGTCATAATGACCAGAACGTGCATGCCGCATTCAAAGGCCAGATATTCGGCGGCAGTCAGCGCCATACGCGGTGTTGCGATACGCTCAACCGCCGGGTCGTTGGCAAGGTTCGAGAAAACGACGGTGCGGTCGATGGCGCCTGTGCGGCGGAATTCCTGAATGAAGAACTCCGATTCCTCAAACGTAATACCGATGGCGGCGAAGACGACGGCAAAGTTGGAAGCGTCGTCGCCCAGAACCTTTGCCTGACGCGCGATCTGCGCGGCAAGCTGTGCATGGGGAAGACCGGAGCCGGAGAAGATCGGCAGCTTCTGGCCGCGGACAAGGGTGTTCAGACCGTCGATCGTGGAAATGCCGGTCTGGATAAATTCGTTCGGGTAATCGCGCGCGGCGGGGTTCATCGGCAGACCGTTAATGTCCTTCATCTCGGCGGCCAGAACCTCGGGGCCGCCGTCCTTCGGGTGGCCCATGCCGTCGAAGACGCGGCCAAGCATATCCTCAGACACGGCCAACTCCAGCGGATGGCCTAGGAAGCGGATCTTGCTGTCCTTCAGGTTGATGCCGGCGGAATTTTCAAACAGCTGGACGACGGCAGTATCGCCGTTGCATTCCAGAACCTTGCAGTGGCGAACTTCGCCGTTCGGCAACTCCAGCTCGGCCAGTTCGTCGTAGGTGACGCCCTCGACGTTTTTGACGATCATCAGAGGCCCGGAGACCTCACGGATGGTACGGTATTCGCGGATCATTCAGCCTCAGCCTCCTTTGCAACTTCTTCGATCTGCTGCTCCATGTCGGCCACGATTTTCGCGTAGGCGTCCCGATACAGGTCAGCCGGAACGGTTTTCGCGCGGCCAATGGCGGCGCGGGCTGCGATGGAATAAAGCTTCCAGATATCCGCACCGCGTTCGATGGCTGCGTCGCAGAGGTCTTTGTAGCGAAGAATCAGTTCCAGCAGCCGTGCCTGCCGGTCGAACGACGAATACTGGTCGTTTTCGAGGAAAGCGTTCTGCTGTAAAAAGTCTTCGCGGATCATCTTCGCGGACTCCAGCGTCAGGTTGTCCGCCGGGGACAGCGCATCCTGACCGACCAGCTTGACGATTTCCTGCAATTCCGCTTCCTTCTGCAAAAGCGCCATGGCGCGGCCACGGTTCTGCATGAACCCGCGGCCCAGATTCTCGTCGCACCAGCCTTTGAGTGTGTCGAGGTACAGAGAATAACTCGTCAGCCAGTTGATGGCCGGGAAATGGCGCGCGTAGGCAAGCGAGGCGTCCAGACCCCAGAAGACCTTGACGATGCGCATCGTTGCCTGCGAAACGGGCTCCGAAATATCGCCGCCCGGAGGGGAAACCGCGCCGATGGCGGTCAGCGAACCGCGCCGCTCGTCCGCGCCGAGGCACTCGACGCAGCCTGCGCGTTCGTAGAACTGCGCCAGACGCGAAGCCAGATACGCGGGATAGCCTTCTTCGCCGGGCATCTCTTCCAGACGGCCCGACATTTCACGCAGCGCCTCAGCCCAGCGGGAGGTAGAGTCGGCGATAACGGCGACGTCATAACCCATGTCACGGAAATATTCTGCGATGGTAATGCCGGTGTAAATGGACGCTTCACGCGCCGCAACCGGCATGTCGGAGGTGTTTGCAATCAGAACCGTGCGCTTCATCAGCGGTTCGCCGGTGTTGGGGTCGTGCAGCTCCGGGAACTCCATCAGAACGTCGGTCATCTCGTTGCCGCGTTCGCCGCAGCCGATGTAGACGACGATGTCAACGTCCGACCATTTTGCCAGCTGGTGCTGCACAACGGTCTTGCCCGAGCCGAACGGGCCGGGGACGGCGGCTGTACCGCCCTTTGCCAGCGGGAACATGGTATCAATGATGCGCTGGCCGGTCATAAGCGGCTGCGAGGGGGTGAATTTCCGGTCATACGGACGGGCCACACGCACGGGCCACTTCTGCATGAGGCTTAAATTCTCCTCGCCCTTTTCCGTTTCCAGCACGCAGACCGTCTGCTCGACGGTAAACTCGCCGGACTTGATCTCCTTGACGGTGCCTGCCATTTTGGGCGGCACCATGATCTTGTGCAGAACGGCGCTCGTCTCCTGCACGGTGCCAATCACGTCGCCGCCGGAAACCTTGTCGCCCTTCTTGACCGTGGGCGTGAAGGCCCACTTCTTTTCGCGGTTCAGCGCCGGGACCTGTACGCCGCGGGCGATGGTTTCCCCGCAGCGGTCGCGGATCTCGGTCAAGGGGCGCTGAATGCCGTCGTAAATATTTTCGAGCATGCCCGGACCGAGTTCGACGGAGAGGGGCATGCCGGTCGTCGTGACCTCGGCGCCGGGGCCGAGGCCGCTCGTTTCCTCATAGACCTGAATGGAGGCCGAGCCGCCTGTCATATTCAGGATCTCACCGATCAGCTGCTGTTTGCCGACGCGGACGACATCCGCCATGTTGGCGTCTTCCATCCCCTCGGCGACAACAAGCGGGCCGGATACCTTTACAATTCTACCTGACATTTCATCGAATCCTTTCTAAAATTCAAGGATGCTGTTTAAAGGATATTGGAGCCTACTGCGCGTTCGACGGCGGCGTTCAGCGCATTCATGCCGAGTCCTTTGCAGCCGCCCGCACCGGGGATCAAAATGACCGCCGGGGTGACGCTGGAGGCGTATTTCTCGATCTGCGCGTGCAGCGCCTCGGCATACGTCTCGGTCACATAGATGATCGCGTATGCGTCGGATTGCCTCGTGAGGCGGTGAAAGACCTCCGCCGCTTCCTCGGCGGAATTCACGGGAAACACGGTGAGGCCCAGAGCCGCAAAGCCCATGACGCTCTCGCGTTCACCCAGAACTGCGATTTTATACATACCGCTCACCTCGCTCATTGATACAGATCCCGCAGCCGTGCGCGGATCGTGTCGGCGGGCAGTCCCGCCTGCAGGCCGTTTACGATCATGCGGGCCGCTGAAATTTCATTTTCCAGCGCACAGAGATAGGCAATCACGACCTGCTCACCGAATACGACCGACTTCGCTTTTGCAAAATATGCCGTGAGCGTGTTGTCGCACAGCCGCTCAAACGTGGTCAGCGACCCCGTCTGCGACTCGTCGCCCGCCTGCGCGGCAGCGAAGAGCGCGGTATTCGCAAACAGCGGCGCAAACGGCTCGTCCTGCGCAAGCGACTGGCAGATCTCCTCTGCCGGAATGCTCCCACCGGGAACGAGGACGCTCTTTAAAAACGCGGCGTCCTTGTGCATACGACGCGCGCGCACGGCGGCGCGCAGGTTTGCGCTGTCAGCCTGCAGCTGTGCATAGCCCATCAGGAACGCACTTCCAACCTGCGTAGCTGTTTCATGATACTCGGCGAAATACGCGCGGTCGAGGATTAGATCGGCCAGCTGCGGGTCGGCGCTTCTCGAGAGTGCATCGCGCGCAGTCTGCATCGCGGTCAGAACGGCCTGCGGAACACTTCCGGCCTCGCCTGTCTCATAGGCGGTTTTGAGCGCCTGCGCCTCCGAACGTCCTGCGCCGGAGAGCAGAGGCGTTGGGTCTGTTCCGATAGCCTCAGCTTTGACGATGGTCTTGGCGTTGTGATAGTCATAGCGCATGCGGAACAGCGCCACGACGCCGTCCTTCGGTGCAAGCGCCTCGATCTCGGAAAATACGGCGGCGCGCCGGTCGTTCAGCACTTTGTCGAGCCCGATGGTCAGTACGTCGGCATAGCCGCAGCCCTCTAAGGTTCGCGCAGCCTCCTGTACAGAGGACGAGAGCATGCGCACGGCCTTCTCTTCGGTGAGCAGCTGCGGCTCCTTTGCGCGCAGATACGCCGAAATAAACAGATAGTCGGTGTCCTTACACGCTTTTACTTTCTTTTTTTGTTCCGTCACGTCAGCCTCCCGGCCTCAGCCAAACAGGCAGGCCGCGACCTTACCGGAAAGCGCGGGCCGCAGGCCGCTTACCATCGTGCCGATCGAGCAGTTTGTCTCAATCAGCCCGTCCTTCAGCACAACGCCGCCGCACATCGGCCGCGTTTCGGCGGAAAGCGTCAGTTCCGCGGGCTTCCCGGCCTTTTGAAGCAGCGCATTCGCCTGCTCCGTTACGGCCTGCCCCACCCGCTTGCGGTCTGCTTCGCAGAAGATCAGCGCTTCGTACCCGGTTGCGCTTGCCTGCGCGGCAAGCTGCGCACAGAGTTTGATATACTCTGCTTCGGGGAGCGAGAGAAGCTGCTGCTCTGCCTGCCGGAAGGCTGCGTCAACGAGTGACTGCTTCGTTTCGAGCAGCTGCCGCCGCGCAGCCATTCTGGCCGCGCCCTGATCGCGCGCAAGCTGCTTTTCGGCCTCGGCCTGTGCCTCCGTCGTCAGACGCTGCTGTTCGCTCTCAATCCTGCGGTCATAGTCTGTGCGGATCTGCGCCGCCTTTTCCTCAGCCTGCGCGCGGATTGCGGCAGCTTCGGTCTCGGCATCGGCAAGAATACGGGCGGAAATTTTCTCAATTCCGTTCATTGTTTTACCCTCTCCTGTGGGGTTACTTGCTGATATTGATGATCATCAGCATGGAGGCGAGCAGGGAAAGAATCGCATAGAACTCGACCGTGACGCACAGCACCATGCCCTTGGACCAATGATCAGGCTTCTTGGCCAGCAGATTGATGGACGCGCAGGCCACGCGGCCCTGTGCAAACGCGGAGATCATGCCGCCGAGCGCCATGGGCAGGCACGCGACGAAATACTGCAGACCCTGTGTAACGGTCAACTCGGGCAGAGAACCGGACAGCAGGCCCATGCGGAAAATGGCGAAGAACCACACGACGAGGCCGTATAGACCCTGCGTGCCGGGGATGACCTGCAGAATCAGAACCTTGCCGAACTTTGCCGGATCCTCGCACAGAAGACCAGCACCAGCCTCACCGGTCATGCCGGTGCCCTTTGCCGAACCGATGGCGCAAAGCGCCGCCGCAAGACCCGCGCCCAGAAGCGCCAGAGCCAGACCGCCGAAAGCGTCAAAAAATGCTTGCATGATAGAGTTCCTCCTTAAGATTGAATGTCTACATAGTTTGTATTGATCGCCAGGGGCGCGAACGGCTTGCCGCCGTCCTTATAGAATTTGCCGAAGTATTCCAGACACTGCAGACGCAGATCGTGGACGTAGCAGCTCAGCAGGTTCAGCGCGAAGTTGAGTCCATTGCCGGCTACCGACACGAGCAGGAAGAACACCACGTTCCCCGGGATCGCGCCGAGCGTATTGAAGACCGACGCAATGACAGAGCCCGCCAGCATCAGGGTCATCAGTCTGGAATAGGAAAGAATATCGCCGAAGTACCCCGTCACATGGTTGTAGACCGAGCCGAAGATCGCTGTGACCTTGCCGAAGCCCTTCGCGCTCCAGCCGGAACCGACCACAACCATGCCGAGGCCGACGTACAGCACGATGTTCGTCACGCCGAGCGCCATGCACGCGATGCCCGCGAACACGACCCACCAGGTGAGTTCTTCCCAAATGGCGTCCATAATTTCACCCTTTTTGATCTTCTCGACGAAACTGATGGCCATGCCGGTCACGATCTGGACAAAGCCGAGCGCCATGGCGCCGATCAGAATCGTGATCGTGTCGTCGAGCGGGGTGAAGAGCGCGGGGAGCGACTTGAATGTCGTGTTGGGGTTGATAATACCGACCAGCTGCGGCAGGAAATCGCCGAAGAAGCCGCCCGTCAGTGCGCCCATGATAAATGTGCTGATGCCGCAGGAGAACATAAGGCCGAACATCTGTCCGCTTGTGCCCTTGGGCCGGGACTTTTTCGTGATGAGGATCGAAGCGAGGATCATCAAAAGTCCATACCCCATGTCCGCCATCATAATGCCGTAGAACAGAATGAAAAACGGCGCCATGAGCGGGTTCGGATCGACCGTGCCGTAAGCCGGCAGGCTGTACATATTCGTGACCATGTTCAGCGGTTCGGTAAATTTGTTGTTTTTGAGTTTGACCGGTACGTCCGGATATTCCTCCGGCGACGGGTCTTCCAACTCCCATGCGCAGCAGTAGTGCTCCAGCAGTGTTTCAAGCTTCCCAACGTCCTCACACGGAACCCAGCCGTCCAAACAGAACGTCCGCTCCGAGTGCGCCAGCCGGTCGGCGGCCTGCGCTTTTGCAATCTCCTGCGTGCAGCGGTCGGCCGCAAGCCGGATGGCAGGCGTTTCGCCTGCAAGCGCTGTAAGTTTGTCTGTCAGGCGCTTGTCCTCCTGCTCACAGGCGGCAAGCTTTTCATCCGTCAGGCGGATGTTTTCTGCCGCCGTGCCTGTTACGCCGTCGAAGCAGGTCTGTGTGAAGCCGGATTCGCGCAGCGCAGACGCTGCGGCATCATACGCGCCTTTGTAGACGATCACCAGCAGATACAGACTCTGCTGGTCGGCGCTGACCATTTCAATCTGCGCCTCGCCTGCGGCTTCGTAAACAGCCTCGCGCAGCGCGTCAAACCCTGTCTGCGCCGGGACGGTGCCGATCAGCACGCGCGTGTGCTGCGTTCCGTTTGACTCCAGCGGCAAATCGAGCGTCTGCCATGGCACAAAGCTTTCACGAAGTGCCGAGAGTCTGCTTTTTTCTGCCTGATTGCGGCTGCGCGCGTCCTGCGTGTCCAGTGCCTCCTGTGCTGTCTGAACGGCTGCGCTGTACGCATCGTCGTCAAACAACTCGTCGAGCGTCTTTTCCGGGCGGGCGGAGAACAGACCGCCTTTTTTTGTTTCATACTGCTTGAGTGTTTCCAGCGCGGAGGCGAGTGCGGCGGATGTCCGGCTCAGCGCGTCCGCGCTGCTGCTGTCTCCGGCGCGAAAGATCTGCGTCTGCTGTGCCCCGGTCAGCGCCTCGGGTGAGCCGATCTCGACGCTTCCGAGCAGCTGCAACTCACGAATGAGTTGTGTCTGTTCCTCCGCGATGCCGCACAACCGCAGTTTTTTCATTTTTAAGATTGCCATTCGCTGTCCCAGATCCTCTCTACAATCATTGCCGCCGCTGCGCCGGACCGGCTGGCACTGCGCGGCCGTTTTGCTGTTCAAATCCGTTTCAAATGCCGCTGCCTGATTTTCGGCTTGCCGCTTTGCCTCGCGCATGCGCTCCTGCGCGCCGGATATCACGGCGTTCAGACGGGCTGTGCCATCCTTTTCGGCCTGTACGGCCAGTTCGGCGGCCTCTGCGCGCGCCTGCTCGCAGATCGCGCGAGCCTGTTCCTCCGCTGCGGCAATCTGTGTGAGTTCCTGCATCGCCATTTCCATCACCCCCTTCATGTACACCCTGCGGCGCTGCTCCAAAAAAACAGCGCCGCATCATATTTTCCAAAAATACAGAAAAGACTCTATATATTATGTACAGAATGTACTTGATTCTGTTAATTTTAGCATAGGCGTTAAGAAACTGCAATAGATATCGATAAAAAAATGCCTAAATAGGATTTTTTGACAAAATACGCAATTTACTCTGGATTTTTAAAAAGAGTATATATATAATAAAAACTTGAGTGCATATGGAGGAATTGAGATGGAACAGATTCTGAGCGGTTACTGCCGCACGAGCGACGCTTCACGGATGGTGCTTGTAGAAGACGGCGAGGCGGACTGCGATTTTGAGGTTTGCGCCTATCGGGATGTCTGCCAGATCGGGCAGCAGATTGCGCAGCTTCAGCAAATGGAGAAACAGGCATGAATATTTGTCTCTACGGCGCGTCGAGCCCTGCGCTTGACTGCGTATATTTTGATGCGGCAGAGGAATTTGGCCGCCTGTTGGCCCAGCATGGCCATACGCTCGTCTATGGAGGCGGCGCGCAGGGCGTCATGGGCGCTGCGTCACGCGGCGCTGCGGACGCGGGCGGAAAGATCATAGGCATCGCGCCGTCCTTTTTAAATGTAGACGGTATTCTCTTTGACCGCTGCACCGAGTTTATCCTGACGGACACCATGGCCGAGCGCAAGGCCGCCATGATCGCCCATGCGGACGCGTTCGTCATGGCCCCCGGCGGCTTCGGAACGTTCGAGGAGTTTTTCGAGGTGCTGACGCTCAAGCAGCTTGGCCGCCACAACCCGGCCATCGCCATTCTCAACACAAACGGATTCTATGATAAAATGCAGGCCTTTGTCCTGTCCGCCGTGGAGCAGAACTTCATCCGCCCCGCCTGCCTGAATATCTACGCCCTTTGCCCCACGCCAGCAGATACGCTGACATATCTCGAGCAGTATGACCCCGCTGCACTCGACGTGCGGCATTTGAAGAATATTTGATTGCCCACGCTGGTCTGGAAGAATACACCACTTTTGCGGAAATCTGTGGCGAATTTGGAACTTCCCAGCGGGCCGATGTAGGCATCGGCCCCTACAAGACTCTGGAAAATTCGTGCTGCGCTGCAAATTTTGTCTGCAAGGCTAATTTACCGCAGATATTCTAACGCAACTACCCACAAATTTGGAGAACCATAACAGGCGGCGCGTACCATAGTGCCCGTAAGATGAGTATGTGTGTTCGTAACAACTAAAAACTCGGTGCTAACCCGAACTATATCCGCGGGATGCGCCAAACGCGTCCAAGCACTCTTTTTCCCATATCTTTTCTCTTGCGAGAGAAAAGATATGGCCGCCGAAAGTGCGTCGGAAACGGCCTCGACGGAACGAGCCCCCGCGTTGCGCGCGAAGCCTCTTATCCTCTGAGCCCGTTTCCACCTTTCCAAAACGCAAACGCTTCGCTGGTTTGCGTTTTGGTGATAGGCCTCGACGGAACGAGCCAACGTTCTTTGTGAATCTGCTTTTTCCAGCCCGTTTCTCCGGCACGTCCGTGTCGGAGTTTTTTTCACAAGATTCGGCAATTCCGAATCAAAATCCGGCGCTTGCGCTTGACAGAAATATGCGCGGGGTGATACGGTATGAAAAACAACGCTTTTGTTTGGAGTATGCAGATGAGACCTGAAAAAACGGGCAGGCGGTGTGTCCTGATTCTTCTGATATTGCTGGCGGCGGTCTTTTTCCTGTCGTTCCTGCTGGGCCGGTACCGGGTCTCAGCGCTTCAGACTGCACGGCTGCTGGCTGACCGGGCGCTGTCCGGCATTTCGCGCGGGCGTCTGCGCCTCGCACCCACATGGACGCCGGAGGAGGCCTCTGTTGTCATCCAGATCCGCCTGCCGCGCATTTTGTCTGCTGCGCTCATCGGCGCGGCGCTCTCGGCTGCGGGTGCGTCGTATCAGGCCATGTTCCGCAATCCCATGGTTTCGCCGGATCTTCTTGGCGCATCGACAGGCGCGTGCTTTGGTGCTGCGTTGGCAATTCTGCTTGGCGCAAGCTACGCTGTGATTACGGCGGGGTCGTTCCTCTTCGGTCTTGCGGCTGTGGGACTGACGTATCTTGTCGGGCGGCTGAGCCGTATGCGCTCGAATCTGGCGATGGTGCTGGCGGGCGTGATGGTCGGCTCGCTGTTTTCCGCCGGAACCTCCTTTATTAAATTGGTTGCCGACACGAACGAACAGCTGCCTGCCATCACCTATTGGTTGATGGGCGCGCTGACCGCTGTTCGTTTGGACGATCTGCACTTTGCGATGGTTCCCATTTTGTTGGGCCTGCTTCCGCTTTTTTTTCTGCGCTGGCGGCTGAATCTGCTGACGATCAGCGAAGCTGAGGCGCGCAGCATGGGCGTCAACACAAAGCTTCTGCGGCTGGCTGTCATCGTCTGCGCGACGCTTGCGACTGCGGCCAGCGTCTCCATCAGCGGCATGATCGGATGGGTGGGGCTTGTGATTCCGCATATCTGCCGGCTGCTCGTCGGGCAGAACACGAGGCATTTGCTGCCGTGCTCCATGCTGCTGGGTGCAAGCTTTCTTATGCTGGTCGATGACCTGGCGCGGTGCCTCACAACGAGCGAAATTCCGCTCGGCATCCTCACAGCCCTTGTCGGCGCGCCGCTGTTCCTTTATTTAATTGTGAAGGGAGGCGCGCGGGATGCAGCTTGAGGTATCCGATCTCTTTTTTTCCTATGACGAAACGGACGTGTTAAAAAGTGTCAGCTTCTGTGCGGACAGGGGCGAGCGCATTGCCGTGCTCGGCCCGAACGGCGTGGGAAAGAGCACACTGTTCCGCTGCTTGCTTGGCTTTCTGGAGCCGAAGCGCGGCAGCGTTAAAATCGCGGGCCGCGACGTGCGGGACTATTCCCGACGCGCACTGGCGGCGGAACTTGCGTATATTCCGCAGTCCTACAGCCCGGCGTTCGACCATACGGTGCTCGATAGCGTTCTGATGGGCCTCGGCGCGCAGCTTGGGCCGTTCGACCGCCCCTCGCGGGAGCAGACGGACGCGGCGCTGCGGATTCTGGACGAACTTGGTATCGGCGCGCTGGCTTCGCGCGGCTGCATGCGCATTTCCGGCGGAGAACGACAGCTGATGCTCCTTGGCCGGGCGCTCATCCAGAACGCGCACACGCTCATCATGGACGAGCCGACGGCCAGCCTCGACTACGGCAACAGCTTCCGCGTCATGCAGCGCATCGAATCCCTGTCGGCGAGCGGCTACAGCGTCATTTTTTCCACACACGAGCCGAATCAGGCATTCCGGTACGCAACGAAGGTGCTTGCCCTGAAGGACGGGCGGGTGCTGGCTTTCGGCCCGCCGGGGCAGGTGCTGACCCCGACGCTTCTGCGGACGCTCTATGGTGTTCCGGTTGCCGTCACGCAGGTGCAGGCCGGAAGCCGAGTCTTTTCTGTCTGTACGCCCTATGTAACCGATGATTAAATCGTCTGCGGTTGTCAGCGGAGCTTTTGCCCCAACTGTGCAGTTTGAAAAACTTGAAATACACAAAGTATTCCTGCGTTTTCAAACTTTCATTTGGGACAAAATCTCTCGCTGACAACTCTTGCCGATTCAATCAGCGGTTACCTACGCCCAGGAGGAATAGAAGTATGTTTGTCTGGACGCCGGACATGATCCGGTTTATGCAGGCGGCGAACGAAAGAAACGATTATCATGCCCGCCTTGCCGCGATTCTCGCGCCCAAGCTTTCAAACTGCCGGACGCTCTGCGACGCGGGCTGCGGGTTGGGCACCCTATCCGCCGCGCTGAGCCCGTATTTTGCGTCTATCACTGCTGCTGATGTGTCCGGCGAGGCGCTGGACGTGCTGCGGCGGACCATCCATGCACAGCAGCTTGGGAACATCACGCCGCTGCAATGCGATTTGCTGACATCGGAGGATAGAACGCAGTATGATGCAATGCTCTTCTGTTTTTTTGGAAGTCTCGCGGAGATCCTTCCCGTCGCGCGCCGGCAGTGCGCAAAAACACTGATTATCATCAAAAAGAATTACGATCTGCACCGGTTTTCTCTGACAGATCAGCCCATTCGCGGCGAGACGGCTTCCGCCGTCTGCGAAACGCTCCGCGAAATGGACGTTCCGTTCGAGTTTGACGCGCAGGAACTGGAGCACGGGCAGCCGTTTGCATCGCTGGACGATGCTGTCCGGTTTTTCCGCATCTACAGCCGGGACGAGGACCCCGGCGCAGTTGCACCCGAAACCGTCCTGCCGCGTCTGCGGCGGACGGAAGATGTGCAATATCCATATTATCTGCCGCAGACCAAGCGGCTTGGCATCCTGACGATCAGAATGGAGGATCTTGTATGAAAGCGCTTTTCACATCCATGCTGCAGGCGCTCGCGCGGGGCGAGGGCGTCGTGCTGTGCAGCATTCTTGCCTCATCCGGTTCCACGCCGCGCGGTGCGGGCGCAAAAATGGCTGTCTTCGCCGATGGCCATACGGAGGGCACCGTCGGCGGCGGCGCGGTCGAGTTGGAATCCGGGAAGCTGGCGATGGAGGTTCTGAAAACGAAGCAGTCCCTCGTCCACGGTTACTGCCTGGCTCCCAACGAGGTCGCGGACATCGGCATGATCTGCGGCGGCAATGTGACGGTCTTCTTCCAGTATTTTGACCCGCAAGCCGAAGCGGATACCGCGCTTCTGTGCGGCATTCTGGACCTGCTGAACGGCAATCAGAACAGCTGGCTTGTCTACCGTATGGATGAAGGCTGTGTCAGTGCGATGGGAACCTATGATGAGGCGCACGGCCTGCGTTTCACGGATTGTATCACGCTGGGCGAACTGCGTCCGATGCTTTGTGCGGATGCGGTCACGAAAAAGGGGGAGCCGCGCTATTATGTCGAACCGCTCACGCGGGCAGGCTATGCGTATATCTTCGGCGGCGGCCATGTCGGCGCGGCGCTCGTGCCGGTGCTGGCCTCGGTCGATTTCCGTGTTGTGGTCTATGATAACCGGCCCAATTTTGCTACGCCGGAGCACTATCCGCAGGCCGAACGCGTCATTCTCGGCGATTATCTGGACATCGGCGCACATCTGACGCTTACGGAAAATGATTATGTCTGCATCATGACACCCGGCCATCAGGCCGACCGCGAGGTGCTGCTGCAGGCGATGCGCTCACCCGCGACGTATATCGGCTGCATCGGCAGCCGCCATAAGATCAAGTCAACCTGCGCGTATCTCATGGAAAACGGCATTCCAGAGGAAGACCTCACCCGCATTCACGCGCCAATCGGTCTTGATATTCTCGGACAGACCCCGGCGGAGATCGCTGTGTCGATCGCGGCGGAGATGATTTTGCACCGGGCGAAGCGATCCGGGACCGCGAAAAAGCCGCGAGGGGAGGGATAGCGATGCACGTCTTTCTGACCGGCCCCGTGCAGATCGGAAAAAGTACGCTGATTGCTGCTGCACTGGATGCCATCGAACCGGAGCGGCTTGGGGGATTCCGCACTGTCTCGGCAAAGCCGGAGGCGGATGGCAGCAGGCCTGTTTATCTGCATCCTGCCGCAGCACAGGATCTGTTCTGCAATGCGCATAACCGCGTCGGCATCCGCCGCCCGACGCTCGGCATCACGTCGTTTCCAGATGCGTTTGAGACGGCGGGACTGGCCGCGCTGGCGGATGCGGAGGACTGTGATCTGATTCTGATGGACGAAATTGGCCGCATGGAGCGCCATGCGGATGCGTATTCCGCGCGCATCCGGACGCTTCTGGATGGGGTGGTCCCGATTCTCGGGGTCGTGCAGAAAAAGGCTGATACACCGCTTGCTGCCGTCGTTCGGAGCCACCCGAACGTGTGCCTGCTCGAGGTATCGGCTGAAAACCGCAACAATCTTCTCCCGGAGATTTTGACTGCGCTGCATACGTCGGCTGCGTCGTAAGCGCGAACGCATAAAAAATAAGAGCAGACCCGCAATTTGGATGAGATTGCGGGTCTGCCCATTTTCTTTTGGGGTTGTCTGTGGTATCCTGTTCCGCCGGAAAGAAAGGAGAGACGATATGGAAGAACTCATCGCACGGCGACAGTTTGCGCCGCTTTACATCTGGCTGGATATTGCGTTTCTATGCGTGTTTCTGGCACTTTTGCTCTGGAAAAGAAAGTATATGACCGTCCTTGTCGGGCTGCGGAACTTTATGATGTATGGGCGATATGTATATGCAGACGAAATCAAGATACCAGACTGCCCGCCGTATCCTGTTGTTCTGGACGCTGTTCATCGGTGTCGGCGCGGCGGCAGGCGCGGCCGGGATGCTGCTCGACCCCAGCGGGAAGGCGATGGGCATGGATGCGATGCTCCCGTATTTTCAGGTGCTCCCGTTCGCAGACGTGCTGTTCCGTGATCTAACGTTCTCCGGCTGGGCACTGCTGATTGTCAACGGTCTGACCAATCTGACCGCAGCCAGCCTGCTGCTGGCAAAAAAGAACGCAGGTATTACGCTCGGCGGGCTGTTTGGTGTGACACTGATGCTGTGGATCCGCATTCAATTTTATATGTTCCCGCCCAACTTCATGTCTATGATTTACTTCATGTTCGGCTTTGCGCAGGCCGCGACCGTCCGGGCGCGGCGTTCTGCGATTATAACAGGAAAAATTCCAGTACCAGCACGACGGCGCAGCAGCCGACGGCAACCTGGAACAGATTTGCGCCGAACCATGCGGCGGCGATACCCAATACCAGCGCGGCAAGACCCGCGATGGGAGAGTTTGTGGCGTGGACAATGGACGGGAAGGTCATAACGGCCAGCGTCACATATGGAACATAGAACAAAAACGAGCGCAGAAAGCGGCTCTTGATAGGCTTGCGGATGAGCGTCAGCGGCAGTTCCCGGATGAGGAACGACACGGCGGCGCAAACCAGTATATAAAGATAAATTTTACCGCTCATGCTGTTCCTCCTTCTGCTCCGGTTCGTCCTTCACAGGGAAGAACAGCGCGGCTGCGGATGCAATTACGACGGTCAGAAGAATCGTCCGCGTTCCCTCGGAGAGCGCCTTTGTAAGCGGCAGGACGGAGCACAGCCAGCTTGCTGCAAAACTGACCGCTACGCAGCCGAGCACGACCGGGTTCTTCCTCGACGGTGGGATAATAATTGCCAAAAACATGCCGAACAGCGCGACGGAAAGCGCGCTGACCAGCCGCGCGGGCAGCACGCTCCCGGCCGTGACGCCCAACGCTGTGCCGATGGCCCAGCCGGGGATGGCGGGCAGGAACGCGCCGTAGGAATAAAACGGGTCAAGATAGCCGGGCCGCGCGATGGCGATGCCGAACAACTCATCTGTCACGTCGTAGCCGACGAGCAGCCGGTGATACAGCGGCGTATCAGGTGAAAATTTCTGACTGAGCGAGCAACTCATGAGTAGATACCGCGCATTGGTAATGAGCGTGATGAGCGCCATTTCCAGAAAGCCGCTGTCCGCGGCAATGACCGTAAAGGCCGCGTATTCGCCCGCGGAGGCATTATTGAGCAGGCTGATGAGAAAACCCTGAAAGGCGTTCAGACCGGCATTTCGGGCCGCAATGCCGAGCGAAAACGCCACAGCCAGATATCCGAGCCCGATGGGAACGCCGTCGCGCACGCCGGAAAGAAACACCCTGCGCCGCTCGGCGCGCTGTGCGGAATCCATAAGAAAAACCTCTTTTCTGCCCGAAGAATCAATCGGAAGATTTACTTTTAGCACAGCTTTTCCCGCTTGTCAAGCGCCGACGGCATTTTGACGAAAGCACGGGAAAATGCACCGCGCCGTTTGCAATCTGTCCGTTTCTGAACGGCAAATGTACGCAAAACGTGTGCATGCCCTTGACTTTCCAGCCCAAGTCTGCTATAACTTCAAAGTAGCAATTTAAAGCATTTGCCTATTAAAACGAAAAACGGAAAGAGAGACTCAAATGGAAAGAGAACGCTTGGGTTCCCGGCTGGGCTTCATCCTGCTGTCGGCAGGCTGCGCCATCGGCTGCGGAAACGTATGGAAATTCCCGTGGATGTGCGGCCAGTACGGCGGAGGCGGCTTCGTCCTCATCTATATCCTCTGCCTGCTGCTTCTGGGCCTGCCGGTCATGACGATGGAGTTCGCCGTGGGCCGCGCGGCGCAGGCCAGCCCCATCCACATGTATCAGAAGCTTGAACGCAAGGGCCAGAAGTGGCCCCTCCACGGCTATGTCGCCTTCTTCGGCAACATCGCGCTCATGGCGTTCTACACCGTCGTCACCGGCTGGATCATCTATTATTTCGTCAAGTTCCTGACCGGCCAGACAGAAAACCTCGGCTTCGTCACCATGATCACAAACCCCGGCGTCAACGTGACGTATCTGGCCGTGACGGTCATTGTGGCGTTCGGCATCCTGTGCTTTAACCTGCAGGGCGGTCTGGAGCGCATCACGAAGTATATGATGACGCTTCTGATGGTTCT
>ENA-OVGH01001347-OVGH01001347.1-human-gut-metagenome-genome-assembly--contig:-NODE-1347-length-16744-cov-3.402481_pt1 | contig 16744 bp, 13 predicted proteins | sample MGYA00237770_ERZ505419 | MGnify/ENA primary metagenome ERZ505419 (study PRJEB26158, sample SAMN06016353) | human gut metagenome | biome: human gut; feature: ankylosing spondylitis patient; material...
GATAGAACTCGCCGGGGCTGCGGTCGCCGCGCGCGTCTTCGTCGCGGAAGCAGGGGGCAATCTGGAAGTAGCGGTCGAAGCCGGAGGTCATCAGCAGCTGCTTGAACTGCTGGGGCGCTTGCGGCAGGGCGTAGAACATGCCCGGATGCTTACGCGCCGGAACGAGGTAATCGCGCGCGCCCTCAGGGGACGAAGCCGTCAGGATAGGCGTGGTGATTTCGAGGAAGCCGTGCTCGTTCATCGCCTGGCGCAGGGCGGTGACGACGTTGCAGCGCATGACGATGTTCTTCTTCACATCGGGGTTGCGCAGGTCAAGATAGCGGTACTTCAGGCGGATGCTCTCGTCCGCTTCGCGGGAGCGGTTGATCTGGAACGGCAGCTCATTGTAGCGGCAGCGCCCCAGCACGTCGATTTTCTCCGGCTCCACCTCAATATCGCCCGTGGGAATTTTCGGATTCTTGTTGTCGCGTTCGCGCACGATGCCGGTCACGGAGATGACGCTCTCCTTGTTGAGGCTGCGGATGATTTTCATCTGCTCCTCGTCGTCAATAACGACCTGTGTCGTGCCATAGAAATCGCGCAGGATGACGAACGCGAGGTTCGCGCTGACGATGCGCACGCTATCCATCCAGCCGGACAGCTGCACGCGCTTACCCGCGTCCGACAGCCGCAGTTCGTCGCATGTATGAGTACGGTTCTGCATATTTGCAGCTCCTTTCTTAGTAGCGAAAGGGAGACGCGAGGGGCGCTGCCCCTCGACCCCGCCAAAGGGTCTTCGACCCTCTGGACTCCCATTCGCGCGATTGAGTTGGCTTCTCCTCCATGCTTTGCCCGCGTGTTTATCCTTTTGGCGCTGCGACTTAGTACTTTTCCCCCTTCCCTTTAATCCCCATGAATCGTTAAGCAGCCTGCGGGCACAAAGCCGCGTGTCGTCTGTCCATCCACCGTCGTCTCAATATAATCCCACGCAGATTTATTGAAAAAGCTCGTCAAATATGTCACCTGTGTCCCCGCGCGCAGCTGTGCAATCGTCGTTTTCCGCATCGCCGGATCATCCGTCAGCGCCGTGCCGGCATTCAGCGTAGCGGCGGCATACGAGAACGTCAGCGACGTATCCATCGGCACGCCACCGCGGATATCGTCCCCGCTGACGTAACCGACACGCACCGAGCCGCTGTTTGTTTCGTACATCACCAGCAGCCAGCCGTTTTCCCATCCAGCGCTGTAAATTGCGCCATTTGTGCCGACGGAAGCCTTGCCGTTCGCGCCGCGCCACGAATTGCGGCTGGGCGCGGAATACACCGGGAGGTTCTGCCCCGTGCGCAGCTGCACATAGTCAAATCCGCCGAGGGTATCGAATCCGCCGGAGAAATACGTCCACATGGATTCGCCGCTGTCACCGTTTTCAGCCTTGTAGCTGCGCACTTCCTTTATCAGCTCGTAGTTTGCCCATTCTGTCGCGTTGAGGTAGGGATAAACGGCGCGCTGATTGTTGGTATCACGGTTGGGCGTATACCAAGGCTGACAGGAGAAGTAATTGTCGTACTTTTCGCCGGGATGAAAGACGTAGCCATGGCGGGCGAAAATCTCGTTGAACGCGTAGCCCAGCGTTTCGTAGTCCCAGCGGGCGACCTCATCCCATGTCAATTCGCGCGAATTGCTGTCCGGCAGAATGTAGTTCAACTCTGCCGAAGCAATGCCGATGCTCAGCAGCAGCGCCGCCAGCACCATCAGCATCCACCGTGCCTGTTTCAAGTTTCCCACTCCTTCCAATTTCTATCATATAGTATAATATTCGACCCGGCAATTGTCAAGCAGAATCCACCTCTTGCGAAAAGTTCACACAAATGGTACAATAGAAGCGAATCCACAGGAGGCGATTGAACGATGATGAACATCGTGCTGTTCAACCCGGAAATCCCGCAGAACACGGGCAATATCGCGCGTACCTGCGCCGCGACAGGCGCAACGCTGCATTTGATTGAACCGCTGGGCTTTTCGCTGAGCGACAAATACCTGAAGCGCGCCGGGCTGGACTATTGGAATCTGATGACCTACCACACTTACCCGGATTTCGGCGAATTTCTCCGCCAGCATCCGGATGCAAGGATGCACTTTGCGAGCACAAAGGCGCCGCGCGGCTATCACGAGGCGACGTATCAAGATGGTGATTTTCTCATCTTTGGCTGCGAGACGCGCGGCCTGCCGGAAAACCTGCTGGAGCAGGTCTACGACCGCTGCATCCGCATCCCGATGCGCCCGGAAGCGCGAAGCCTGAATCTGTCAAACTCCGTCGCTATCGTTCTCTACGAAGCGCTGCGGCAGACGGATTTCCCCGGTCTGAGCAGTCAGGGCCACCTGACCGGGCGCGACGAAGAACCCGCGCCGTGGCTGGATTACGTTTGATGATACGGTTTTCGGATTTACCTGTGCCGTGAATTTTCATCAGAAAATCGCAACCCATCCAATCATAGAACGCGGCATATGGATGTTTTTATCCCGCTGAATCGTTCTATGGTCGAAATTCTTCTCAACAGGAGGCCATCATGCCTGAACTCAAACGCCGTCGCCGCGCCGCGTCCGAGCCGGACGCTGATTCCGCGGATGCCACGCAGGAATATTCGCCCTATGTCCCGACATTCCAGTCCGCGTGCCCCGAAGACCCGAATGCCCAGCCGACTTTCACCAACGAAAACGCGTGGCAGCCGGACTACGCGGATGATGATGCGGATATTCCCGCCCCGACTGCCGAAGAGGTTTTCGCGGACGAAGCCCTCGAAGATCCGGATTTATACCTGACTGAAGAGGAACAGGCGGAACTGCGGCAGAATCACTGGCGCTTGTTATCCGGCTTCGGCGATTTCATCAGCATTATCGCGGGCTGCGCGGTGATTCTGGTGCTGATTACGATGCTGGTCAGCCTGCTGAATTGGCTTCATTCCGACATTCTGCAATCCATTTCGCTCTTCCAGACGATGATTTAAGAAGGTGAACACGCCATGCCTGACCTCTCTTGGGAACTCTTCGAGCGTCAAGTCTCGCAGTGCCAAATGTGCGGCCTGTGCCAGAACATCCACCACAAAGTCCCCGGACAGGGCGACCGCCACAGTCCGCTTATGCTCATCGGTGAAGGGCCGGGACAGGTTGAGGACGAGGAAGGGCTTGCGTTTGTCGGCCCAGCGGGGCAGCTGTTAACCAAAATGCTTGCTGCTATTTCGCTCCCGCGCGACCGCGTTTATATCTGCAACGTCGTCAAGTGCCGCCCCCCGCAGAACCGCGTCCCCACGGATGAGGAAGCCGCCGCCTGCAAGCTCCACCTCCGCATCCAAACCGCCCTCATCCGCCCGAAAGTCATCGTCCTGCTCGGCTCAACCGCCGCGAAAAACATTATTGGGGCGGACATCCGCATCACTCGCGACCGCGGCAAGTGGTTCGAGCGCAAAGGCATTTGGATGATGGCAACCTATCACCCGTCGGCGCTCCTGCGCGACCCGTCGAAGAAGCGCGACGCATGGGAGGACATGCAGTCCCTGCGTGATCGGCTGATGGATTTGGGACTGTACAACGACATTTATCAGGAGCAGACACCATGAGCGAAACCATCAAGCCCGGACGCTACCGTCACTTCAAGGGCAAAGAGTATGAAGTCCTCTATATCGCCACGCACAGCGAGACGCGCGAGGAAATGGTGGTCTACCGCGCGCTGTATGGTGAACGCGGCGTGTGGGTGCGCCCCGCAAGCATGTGGAATGAGGTCATCGAGCGCGACGGAAAGACGTATCGACGCTTCACCTACATCGGCGAGGGCGACGCGTGACGCTTGACAAGCGCATCGAAATATGCTATGCTGTTTTTGTTTCCATGAAGGAAGCCATCGGACGAGAATGCCCGGCTTTCTTCATGGTATTTTTCTTTTTGGAGGTTTTTTCTCATGGCAATGAACCGAAAGAGCTGTTTGTACTCCCTGCTGGTAACAGCGATTCTGCTGGCTGTTGGCATTGTATTGCCCTTCTTGACGGGCAATGTGCAGGTGCTGGGGCAGGCCATCAGTCCGCTGCATATTCCGGTGCTGATTTGCGGCCTGACGTGCGGCTGGTGCTGGGGCATGGGGCTTGGCATTGTGCTGCCGCTGCTGCGGAGCGTGCTGTTCGGTATGCCGCCGCTGGTACCAGTCGCAATTCCGATGGCATTCGAAATGGCAGCGTATGGCGCGCTGTGCGGGCTGCTCTATCCGATGCTGAGCAAGAAGATGAGCAAGACCTGCTGGGCCATGCTGATTGCCATGGTAATTGCCATGCTTGCGGGTCGGCTTGTCGGCGGCGCGGCGAAGGCGGTCGTGATGGGCATTCAGGGGAATGCGTACACATTCCCAGCGTTCGTGACGGCGTATTTCGTGAATACGGCCGTCGGCGCGGTGATTCACCTGATTGTTGTGCCGCTGGTGGTGACGGCGCTGGAGAAAGCGCGGCTATCGCCGTTGGGCTTGAAGGCAAAAGCGGCTGTGTGAGCCAAAATAAACGGGTCAAGGGGCATCAAAAAACGTCCCTTGACCCGTTTTTGCGTAACTGCTGTGTGCAGATTATCTGCGTCATACTATTTCCAAATGAGAATGCGCCAAGATGCGAAGCGAATTTTTCGCGCTGGCTAACGCGAATGAAACGCAGCGTAGCAGCGCTACGCTAAGTGGAATGAGCGGACGCAAGCGCGGAAAAGGCGCGAGCAGATGGCGCAGGTGAATTTGGAAATAGTATCAAAGCCCATTACAGCAGCTCATGATACTTGCGGATATACAGCTTCTTCATCAGCGTTGCCAAGACCATGTAGCCCAGCACAATCAGCGCCAGATAGGCGAAGTAGACAGGCGGGAGGGCACACAGCCCCAGCGGCGCGGCGAGAGGCGTGAAGGGCAGCAGCGTCACGACGGCGATGCCGAGCATCGTCAGCAGCATCACCGGCAGGGACGCGTGGCTCTGGATGAACGGCAGCTTCTTGGTGCGAATCATGTGCATGACGAGCGTCTGCGTCCACATGGATTCGATGAACCAGCCGGTCTGGAACAGCGCGGCGAACTTGTCCTGCATCGCGGGATTGGTCAGCTGCGCGAAGGTCAGACCGCCGCACGCCATCGGCGCAATCACGAAATACAGCAGCAGGTACGTCGCAATGTCGAACAGCGAACTGACCGGGCCCATCCAGAGCATGAAGCGGCTGATGCCCGACGCATCCCACGTCCGCGGCACTTTGAGGTACTCCGCGTCCACGTTGTCCCACGGAATTGCGGTGCAGGAAATATCGTAGATGAGGTTTAGCAGAATCAGGTGCAGAGACGCCATCGGCAGGAAGGGCAGGAACGCGCTGGCAGCAAGGACGGAGAACATGTTGCCGAAGTTCGACGCAGCCGTCATCTTGATGTACTTCATCATGTTCGCGTAGATTTTCCGACCCTCGATAACGCCCTTTTCCAGCACCATCAGGTCTTTTTCCAGCAGGACGACGGACGCGCTTTCCTTGGCGATATCCACCGCGGTATCTACGCTGATGCCCACGTCCGCCGCCTTCATCGCGGCTGCATCATTGATGCCGTCACCCATATAGCCCACGGAATGCCCCTTCTGGCGCAGGACGGTGACGACGCGCGCTTTCTGGGCAGGCGAGAGCTTCGCAAAGACGGTAATCTCCTCCGCTGCCTGCGCAAGCGTTTCGTCATCCATGGCGTCAATGTCCGCGCCGAGCAGCACGCGTTCAGCATTCAGCCCAACCTGACGGCAAATGGCACAGGTGACTTTCTCGTTGTCGCCGGTGAGAATCTTCACACCGACGCCGTATTCCCGCAGGGCATGAATCGCGTCACGGGTCGTTTCCTTCGGCGGATCAAGGAAAGCAAGGAAGCCGATGAGCACCATGTCCTTCTCGTCCGCCGTGGAGAACTGCCCTTCCGGCGCGGGATTTGTCTTTTGCGCAACGGCAATCACGCGCATACCGCCGCCGTTGAGCTCATCTGCCTTGCGCAGGACGTAGGCGCGCACCTTGTCCGTCAGCGGAACGATTTTTCCCTTGCTTTCCGCATGGGTGCAGCACGCCAGCATCTCCTCCACCGCGCCCTTGGTAACCAGCTGGGTCTTTCCCTTGCGGTCGCGCACAACGACGCTCATGCGGCGGCGCTCGAAGTCAAACGGGATTTCGTCCACCTTCTTGAAGCGGGCAATCAGCTCATCCGCGCCAAGCTGACGCTGTTTGTCGATGACGGCAATGTCAATCAGGTTCTTGAGGCCCGTCTGGAAGTAGCTGTTCAGGAACGCGTGGCGAAGTACGCGGTCGTCCGGCTCACCGTCCACGTTCAGGTGATATTCCAGTACCACCTTGTCCTGCGTGAGCGTACCGGTCTTGTCCGTGCAGAGGATGTCCATTGCGCCCAGGTTCTGAATCGCGTTCAAGTCCTTGATGATGACCTTCTCGCGGCTCATGGTCATGGCGCCCTTCGCCAGCGAGGTGGTCACAATCATCGGCAGCATTTCCGGCGTCAGACCGACGGCAATCGAAATGGCGAACAGCCCCGCCTGAATCCAGTCGCCGTCGCTCAGACCGTTGATGAGCAGCACAATCGGCACCATCAGCAGCATAAAGCGAATCAGCACCCACGAAACGCTGTTGACACCCTTCTCAAAGGTGGTCTTCGGCGGCTTGACGTTCAGCGCCTTTGCCATTGCGCCGAGCATCGTGTCATGCCCGACGGCGAGGACGACTGCCGTTGCGCTGCCGCTGACGACCGTGCTGCCCATGAACGCCAGATTGCCGCATTCGGTCAGGCTGCCAACCGTCTGGCAGACCGCGCCGGACTTCTCCACCGGCTCACTTTCCCCAGTCAGGCTGGATTGGCTGAGGAACAGGTCCTTCGCGCGGAGGATGCGCACGTCCGCCGGGAGCATGTCGCCCGCGGACAGCGACACGATGTCGCCCACGACGATTTCTTCCAGCGGGATTTCCTTCTTCTCGCCCTCGCGCGTCACGCAGACTGTCGTGTGAATCATCTCGGAGAGCTTCGCTGCGACATTGCCGCTGCGGGTCTCCTGCACGAAGCGGAGAATGCCGGAAATCAGCACCATGATGGTGATGATAATGACCGTCGCCCAGCTTTCGTCGCCCGGATCGACCATCGCAACATTCGTCAGCGCGCTGAAAATCGCCAGCAGCACCAGCACGACGGTGAACGGATTGATGAACGCGGCGGCGAGACGCTTGTACAGCGGCGTGCGCTGGCTCGTCGGCAGCACATTGCGGCCGTAGCGGTCGCGGGCTTCTTCCGCCATTTCTTCCGTGAGGCCATTTTCCGGCACGTTCAGCGCCGTGCGGAGATTCATTTCGTCGGTTTGCGCCGCCCACGTCAGGCGGTCGGCGGTCGCGCGGTTGTTTTCCGCCAGCATCTGCGAGGCGGTCAGGGCAACTTTCTTCTTCAGGTTCAGCGTCATGGCGTTTTTCCTCCTGTTCATCGGTCAAAGGAGCGCCATGAAAGCCAATGCTTTACAGAATCTGGCTGATGCAGAGACGCATGGGTCGCCGCATTTCATGGCTGCTCCGGGAAAAGGCAAAGCATAATGGATAACCGCCCGCGTCCATGCGTCTCACATCCTTCCATCATCATCAAATCAAATTTTGCGCACGAAAAAACCACCGCCCTGCAAAAAACACGCAAAACGGTGGAAAAAAGCGTACACAAACACACCTGTTGTGCTGTCAGCCGAAATTCACCCCTTTATTCATACAAAAGGGCAACCAAAACGGCGACCTGAAAACAGGCAATGTCAGTCCGCGAACGGCGAGTGTCCGCGGAGCATGGCGCAATCCAACGTTTTGCTGCGTCTACTGTGACTTATGTCCACGCACAATCGCCTTCCTTTCGCTGCAAATTCTTTCGGGTCAGCCGCATGGGCTTTTCCCGATTCGCCGTCATTATAACAGACGTTTTTTGCGGTGTCAACCCCTGAATGTAAAAAAAGCAGAAAGCGCCCGGAAGCGCCAGCCTTCAGCGCATTCCGGGTGCAATCCATATTTGAACAAATCAGCTGATGCTGCACGTCGCCGTGTGCGTGCCGCTCGCCAGTATTTGGCTCGTGCCATCCGGCAGCGTCAATTCGCAGCGCGTGCCGACCGGGACGCTTACTGTCACGTTGAAGATGTCCGCCGCCGTTTCCCACTGTACACTTGCGTCGCCGTAGGGGGTGCGTACCTTCGCGGAGGCGCTCGTCAGCCCGCCGCCCAGAATCGGCTTGACACGGAAAGCCTTGTAGCCCGCCTCCGTCGGCTCAATGCCCGCAATGCGGCGGTACAGGAAGTCGCCGACCGCGCCGGATGCGTAGTGGTTGTAGGAAATCATCTTGTCCGTGCCGTCATCGCCAATCGGGCAGACGCCGTTCTCGTCCAAGCCGTCCCAGCGTTCCCAAATCGTCGTCGCGCCCGCCTTGACTTCGTAGAGCCACGAGGGGCATTTCGTGTTCAGCAGCATATGATATGCGGCATCCACCTGCCCATTGTCGCACAGCGCGAAGAGGATGTACGGCGTGCCGGGGAAGCCCGTGCCGATGCACCAGTCGTTGCGCTTTGCCAGCGCGGCGAGATTCGCGGCGGCCTTTTCCCGAATCTGCTGCGTGGGGAACATATTCAGGTAGATGGGCAGGACGTAAGCGGTCTGGAACTCCTCCAGCAGCTTGCCGTTGCCGTCCGTGAGCAGCGAACAGTACGCATCCGCCGTCTTTTCGGACAATGCCCGGTAGTGCTTCGCGTCCTGCGTTTCGCCCAGAATATCCGCGATTTTCGCCAGCAGCGCGCTTGTGTTGCACAGCGACGCCGTGCCTGTCCACTTGATGCGTCCCTGCCACTGGCTCATTTGCGGCACGTCCGGCGCAACCCAGTCGCCGAAGCCCAGCGTACCGGGCATTTCCCAGAGATAACGGTGCTTGCCGAAGCCGAAGCCGCACCAGAAGCGGCAGGCGTTGACGTACTTCTTCATCGTCGGATACATCCGGCGCAGCACGCCCACATCACCCCGCGCCATATACTGCGCCCACGGCACGAGGACGCACGCATCCCCCCACCAAGCGACCGCCATTTTCGGCATCGTCGCGGGGAAGCCGTAACCCTGCACGGGCACCGTGTTCGGCAGACCGCCCGTCGGCAGCTGCTCCGCCCGCACGTCCAGAAGCCACTTGTCCAAGAAGCGGTTCATGTCGAAATTGAACACCGCCGTCGGCGCAAACACGGCAATATCGCCCGTCCAGCCCATGCGCTCGTCGCGCTGCGGACAGTCGGTGGGGATATCCATGAAGTTTGACTTCGCACTGCGAACGATGTTCTCCTGCAGGCGGTTGAGCATCTCGTTCGAGCAGCGGAACGAACCCGTCTGCTGGATGTCGGAGTACAGCATGACGCCCGTCACCTGCACGTCTTCTTCCCGCACGCCCTCGACGCTGATGTAGCGGAAGCCCATGTACGTCAGCCGCGGCGACCACGTCTGCTTGCCGTCCTTGCAGATGTACGTCGCCGTCGCTTTCGCCGTGCGCAGGAACGCCGTGTTCAGCGTACCGTCAGGGTTCAGCACTTCGCTGTGGCGGATGGTAATCTTCTGCCCGCGTTTTCCCGTGACCGTCAGGCGCACCACACCCGCGAAATTCTGCCCGAAATCGCAAATCAGCGCATTGCCCAGTTTCTTGCAGCTTACGGGCGCGAAAGTCTCATGTTCCTTCACGTCCGCGCCGTAATCCGCCATCAGCTTCGGCTTCACGCGCAGACGCTCCTGCACGGCGCTCCGCCAATTCGCCTTGTCCAGTGATATGGTTGCGTCATACGTTTCGCCGTCGTAGAAATCCGCCATGCGGACAGGACCGTCCTCTGTCACCTGCCAGCTTTCGTCTGTGCCGATGACCTCCGTCCTGCCGTCGCGGTAGGTAATCCGCAGCTCCGCCAGCAGCGCCTGACGGTCTGCCGTCACGCGATTGACGCGCGTGAACACGAACGACCCGACCGCCCAGCCGCCCGCGACCGTCGCAGTGATGCAGCTGCCTGAATGCAGCATGTCCGTCACATCATACGTTTGGTACATCAGCTGATGCGCATAGGACGTGAAACCGGGCGCGAAATACCGTTCACCGACTTTCTGCCCGTCGATGTTCAGCTCGTAGATGCCCATTGCCGTGGCGTACAGCTTCGCCTGCGCGATTTCGCCCCGGAGCGGCAGCGCCTTGCGGAACACCATCGGCACGGGCGAAACCTTCTTTTCCTTGAACACATACGCGCCGTCGGTAATCCACTTGCCCTGCCACGGCGTATCCATGCGTCCCGTCTCGAAGGTCAAGCGGGCAGTATCTGTTTCGCCGCTGTCCGACGTGACGGTAAGCGTCGCGGTGTACGTCGTGAAAGGCTTGAGCGGCTGCCCGGCATAGCGCGTTCCGCATTGGTCGGGATTGCGGATTGTCCAGCCGTTCACCGTCAGTTCAGCGGACTGAACGGATGCGCCCGCGCGGTCGGATGAGACGAAATAGGCAAACGTCGGGGCGGCGCAGTCGGTCACCAGATGGTCGCGCAAGCCCTCGCAAGTAAACGATTGAATCTGAAACATGTTTACCACCTGCCGAATGAGATTGAAAACGGCGGTCAAGAGAATCGTCGAGATTCCCCTGACCGCCGCAAGTTCGATTACTTCTTCAGGGTGAAGAACGCGCTGACGATACCGGCGATGCTGGAAACGGCCAGCAGCACCAGATTCACAATCGCGCAGGTGGCGGAGGACATATTCGCCGCCGTCTGCAGAAGTAAATGAAGGCGAACCCTTCGACGCGGGCAGACACCAGATTGATGAAGGCAAGCGCCAGCAGCGCCGGAGCCGCAATCTGGCACAGACCCGTCAGCAGGTCTACAACCTTCTTCGCGCCCTTGACCATGCTCAAGACGACCGCAGCCGCCTCCAGCACAGCCGCGCCCACCACCATCAGCACAAGGTTCGACACCGTGGCATTCTGGAAGTAGCCGGCAGCGGACGTGTTAATCAGATACGCAACCAGCGCGGCAAGGCTCAGGACACAAGTAACGATGGAGAGCCAAGCGCCGGCAGAGAGTTTTTTCGTGGCGTTCATGTTTATTCCTCCTTGTCCTCAACGCTTGTTCTCAACGCGCACAACGACAGGCTTCTTTTCCGGCAGGAGCGTCAGCACAACCCACGCGAGGAAGAACAGGACAGCCAGAATGCTGCTGGCGTAGGTGGTGACGGTCAGAGCGGTATCCCACCAGGTGTTCACGCGCTGGGTGGAGATGTTCAGAATCGCGCTGTTGGCGAAGATGTAGAGCTGGTACTTCAGGTTTTCACGCGCCTGCTCAACGAGGTTCGAGTCCTTCGACACCGTTTCGAGGGAGATGTGCGGCCAAACTGCGTCCACGCCGCCTTCGCCAAGGTTGATGTGGCTGTTGTCCGCCGCGAAGTCAGCAACCTGCGTGATGCCCGCCATGACCATGGATTCGGCGTTGAAGTACAGGTAGTTGTTCATCATGTCGGTGGAAATCAGACCCTTGAAGCCCCATTCACCGCGGACAATCTTCTGAATCATGCCCACATGGTGGGAAGCGTTCGTTGCGCCGATGCGGTTGAAGGCAATCATGACGCCCATGCCGAACGCATCGCTCAACGCGCCCTCGAAGCCGCGCAGGTCGGTTTCACGGAACTTCTGCTCGGTCATGTACGCGGAGATGCCGGCACGGTTGTGTTCCTGATCGTTGAAGCCCATGTGCTTCGGGCCGTTGATGATGCCCTTGTCGGAGCAGCCCTGAATCACTTCGCGGCCGATGACGTTGGTCAGCATCGGGTCTTCGGAGATATACTCGTAGTTGCGGCCGTTGTACGGCGTGCGGTTCAGCGTCAGACCGCTGCCCCACAGGTCGTAGCGTTCAACCCACAGGCAGGAGTTGCCCTCAACCAAGCCCCACTGATACGCCAGTTCCGGGTTGAAGGAGCAGCCCAGCAGCGTCTGGGAGTTGACATTGAACTTGTAGGTCTTGCCAGTCGCCTCGTCGGTGTAGCCAGCGCTGATGCCGGTCGGGCCTTCGTTCTGGATGACGACGGGGTTGTCGATGTTGGTCAGGGTATCGGAGCGGCTGCCGCCGTGGATAACTGCGCCGACCGCTTCGTCGATGGTGATGGCATGAACCAGCTTGTCCCAGTAGGGGTCATTGATGTTGTTCAGCTGTTCCGCGCCGATTTCGGATGCCGTGAATTTCGGACCGGGGACAGCTTCCGCCGCCGCGCCCGTGTCGGAGATGGTGTAGGTTTCGCCGCGCATTTCGGCAATCCACTGATCCTTCTTCGGGCTGTCAGCAATCTTGAGGTTCAGCTTGTTGTAGTTAATCGGGAAGGTGTTCCAGTCCTGGCGGGTCAGGTAAGTGACCGTGCCGGGCAGCCAGTAGTTCAGGTCGGCGTCGTCCGCCACGTTGGTAACGGTCGTGTTGTTGGCAATGGCAAAGGTGGTGTTGTCCAGCTGATCGAGCTTCCAGCTCACGACAGCCTTGCTGCCCGCCGCGTCCATGCCGTCAGCAACGGTTTTGCCCTGCGCCGCCAGAATGTTGTTGACCGCCTCATGCGCGCCGGCAGCCGCCGTGAAGTAGTAGTCGCCCGCATCGAGGATGTAGGTCTTGGCGTTGTTCGCGTCGTAGCTTGCCAGATACTTGGTGGGAATAGTAATGGTAACTTCCTTGCTCTTGCCGGCGGCGACGTCCACCTTGGCAGAGTTCAGGAACATGACCGCGGACTTTTCAACCAGATTCGTGCGGTCATAGTCGGTGTAGGGCTGCTGCACATACAGCTGGGTCAGGAACTTGCCGTCCTGATTGGAGTTGTTCTTCACTTCGACGACGGCGGTGATGTTGCCGTTCACGCTGCGGTCAACCGTCACGCTCTTGATGGTCTGGGTGTAATCAAGGTAGCTCAGGCCATGACCAAAGGTGTAGAGCATTTCGTCGCCGTAATTCCACGCGCTGCCCTGCGTTGCGCCGGCCGCGCTGTTTGCGTTGCCCTGACCCATGACGGCGTCAAAGTAACGGGTTTCGTAGTACTTGTAGCCGACGTAGATACCTTCCGCCTCGACGATGTACATGCCGCCGTTGTAGGTATCCGCACCGCCGAAGGAGCCCGTGCCGATATTGCCGATTTCCTTGCCGGGATAACGCGGGTCGTCATTACGGCAGACGATTTCGTAATCCGCGAAGTAGTCGCCGCCGACGTTCTGCACCGCCGGGATGGACTGGTGGTCGCGCACGAAAGCGCTTGCCAGCGCGCCCGTCGCGTTGACCTTGCCGGTCAGCACGTTCGCGATGCCGATGGTCTGGTAGTCGTTCGGGCAGCCGATGTAGCAGATGCCGTCCACCTCGTGCGAGCCGCCCTCGGCGATGTCGGCAATCATCATGTTGTTGCCGGTGTTCAGCAGCACGATGACCTTGGAGCAGGTTTCCTTCGCCGCCTCGACAACCGCCAGCTCATCGGCAGAAAGCTTCAGCGGATCTTCGCCGGTTGCTTCACCCGCGTAGTTGAGCGCAGAGCCCGGCTTGTAGGTATTGCCCTCGCCGGCGCCGCGCGCAAACACGCAGATGCCGATGGAGTCCTTGGCAATTGCGCTCTTCCAGTCGGCGGGCACGCCCAGCGCTTCAAATTCCGTCGGAGGAACTTCCGCAATCTGGTACGTCGTCCAGTCGCCCGGTGCGCTGACGTACATGTGGTCATACACCGTGGTGGGAACTTCCTTGCCCGTCCAGCGGTTGGGGCGCATTTCGGTGTGCATGTTGATGATGGTGTTCAGGTAGTAGTCCTTCAGCGTCTCGTTGACGTTGAGGCCTGCACCTGCCAGCGCATCCGCCAGCGATGCCGCGTCCGCGTTGCCGCCCTTCGGCCCATAGACATTATACGCCGCCAGACCGAACAAGGCAACGTTCGCGTTCGCTTTCAGCGGAAGAACGCCGTTGTCGTTCTTCATGACGACCGTACCTTCTTCGCCTTCACGGATGGCGATGTCGCGCGCCGCCGCCGCCATGTCTTCGATGGTCGCGTAGTCGGTCTTGAAGCGCGCCGCGCTGTCGTCATTGATGGTCACATAGCTCTCCGTACCCAAGGTATCGTCCAGTGCGCCGCGGTAGGTGTTTGCTACACCCGTGCCGACGATGGAGAGAACCATCAGGCAGGTCATGAGTGCCGCAAGGCCTCTCATTGCAGGGGTAAATTTCTTCGCCTTCATGTGTTTCCTTCCTTTCACCAAGGCTTGAGATTGATTTTAGTATAGCAGAAAATAATCACGCAGCACATTTTCGGCGCGAACTGTCTTTATTTTGGCGTGTGTGGATTTTATACAGTAATTCGCCCAGATTTCGCAAGATGATTTTGTGCATATCAACAATGTGCAAAACATTACAGGCATTTCGCCTGCTTTTTCCGTGCGAAAAGGCTTCCTTTTGCGCAAGAGATTTGCTATACTATTGGAAAACAAGCTGTTTGCAAAGGAGGTCGCCCCGATGATTCGTGTAGCACTGGTTGAAGACGAGGAAAGCAGTCAGCGCACACTGACAGAATATCTGGAACGGTTTTCGCAGGAGATTAACGAGAAGATTCACGTCTCCATCTTTCCGGACGGCGCGGAAATCGTCGAGGATTACCGCGGCAATTACGATATCATCCTCATGGACATCCTAATGCGCTACATGGACGGCATGGAAGCTGCCAGCGAGATTCGCAAGGTGGACAAGGAGGTCGTCATCCTCTTTATTACCAGCACGCCGCAGTACGTCATGAAGGGCTACACGGTGGATGCGCTGGATTATGTGCTCAAGCCCGTGAGTTACTTCGCTTTTTCGCAGCGGATGCAGCGCGCCTTGGAGCGCATGAAGCACCGCACGCGCAAGTTCATCTCCGTTCCCTTCCAAGGCGGAATGCGCAAGCTGGATATCTCCCAGATTCGCTATATCGAGGTCGTCAATCACAGTTTGATTTACCATCTGGACGGCGAAACGCTGGAGGCAAAGGGCGTTCTGTCCGAATTGGAAGACGCACTGACAGAATACCACTTCTTCCGCTGCAACAAGTGCTATCTGGTCAATCTGGAACACGTCAACGGCGTGAACGAAAACTGCGCGGACGTGGACGGCGATCAGATTCAGGTCAGCCGCCCGAAGAAAAAGGCGTTTCTGGACGCGCTGAACAACTACATCAACGAGGTAGGCAAATGATGCATGTCGATTTGTCGCATACGCCGGGTCTGCTCTATGCGCTGGCGTACTGGCTGAGCAGTACCTTCTATATTCAATTGTATGGCAGTCCATTCAGCAAGGGCAAGAAATTCGGCATCAGCGCTGGATTTCTTGCCCTGATTGCCGGTTTCATGACGCTGACGGACGGTGTTTCCGCGATTGGCTTTTTCCCCTGCATGGGCGTGACAGTCGCGCTGATTTTTTTCTATATTCGCATTGCAACGCACATGCCATGGGCGAACGCGGGCTACTATTGCGCCCGCGCATTCATCTTGGGCGAATTTTCCGCCTCGCTGGCGTGGTATCTGTTCTATTTCTTCGTGACGGTGCCGGGGCTGCCGCTCACAGTTTGGACAACGATACTCGTTTTTGCTGCTGTCCACGCCATCATCCTCTACACCATGTTTCTGCTGGAACGGAAATACCGCGACGGCTCAAAGCTCATCAAAATTACCGCGCGGGAACTGTTCACCGCTGCCGTCCTTGCGATTGCCGTCTTTTCCGTCAGCAACATCAGCTTTGCCTTCACCGGAACGCCCTTTTCCAGCCAGTTCACGGCGGAAATCTTCATCATCCGCACCACCGTTGACCTCGGCGGCGTCGCGATGCTGTTCGCCTATCACGTCGTCATTCTGGAAATCAGCACAGAGCGTGAAATGGAGCATTTGCAGGCGCTGCTGCACATGCAGTACGAGAGCTACCGCATTTCGGAAGAATCCATTGCCTTGGTCAACCAGAAGTATCATGACCTGAAGCACCATATTCAGCTGCTGCGCGCCGCCTCCGCCGCCGAGCGCACGGAGTACCTCGACCAGATGGAGCAGCAGATTCGCACCTACGAGGCGCAGAACAAGACCGGCAATCGCGTGCTGGACACGATTCTGACCGCAAAGACCATCCAATGCCAGAGCGAAGGCATCAGCCTAACCTGCGTCGCCGACGGACAGGCGCTGGATTTCATGAACCCGATGGACATCAGCGCCCTGTTTGGCAATGCGCTGGACAACGCAATCGAAAGCGTGAAGAAACTCCCGAACCCGGAGCAGCGCCTGATTCACGTTTCCGCCATGCGCCAGAAAGACTTTCTGCGCATCCGCGTGGAGAACTGTTACAGCGGCGAGCTGCGCTTTGTGGACGGTATGCCGACGACAACCAAGCGAGACGCACGCTACCACGGCTATGGGCTGAAGAGCATCCAGAGCATTGCTAACAGCTACGGCGGGTCGGCGACAATTGATACGAAGGATGGATGGTTTGAATTGCGGCTGCTGCTCCCCGTGCCAAAGGAGAAAAAGGGGGAAGCGGCGGAAAAGCAGGGGTGACAAGCAAAATCATAAAAAGGAAGGAACCCCGCAGAACAAGCACGGGAATGCATTGCTCTTCCCTTCCGCAGGGCGAAATTTCGCCGGGAAAGCCATTGACAAAGGGGCTGAAGTTTGTTACAATAACCGATAACCTACGGCAAACTGAGGCTGGA
>ENA-OVGH01001398-OVGH01001398.1-human-gut-metagenome-genome-assembly--contig:-NODE-1398-length-16307-cov-3.242678_pt1 | contig 16307 bp, 9 predicted proteins | sample MGYA00237770_ERZ505419 | MGnify/ENA primary metagenome ERZ505419 (study PRJEB26158, sample SAMN06016353) | human gut metagenome | biome: human gut; feature: ankylosing spondylitis patient; material...
GGGCATACCTGAAACGGTAGGCGGTCAAGTCTTTTTCTGATTTTTGCTCCCACTGCTCACTTGAACAGATGGGAGGTGATCGGTATGATGGATCAATACGTCACCTTTGGTGATCTGCTGAAAATCGGCAGCTTTCTGCTGGATTGTATCAGCGTGATCTTGTACATTTACTATAATCATAAAAATAGTAATCAGAATCACCACGGCAAGAAAAAGAAATAACCGCCCGTAGCGTCCAAACTGTGGCGGTTATTCTTTAACCAATATGCAGTGGGAGCAGACCGTCTACTGGTATGCCCTCTCTCTATCCCTATTATACGCTATTTTTTCGGGATTGTCAAGCCCCTTTTGAAAAAGCCGCACACGCCGGTTCTCACAGTCCTACTGCTGCATCGACTGCCCGGAGTTCCTCATCGGTCAGCGGTTTCTGCCCCACGATCTGCAGGGTGTCCGTGATCTGTTCCGGACGGGATGCGCCCACCAGCACGCTGGTCACCGCCTTCTGCCGCAGGATCCAGCAGAGCGCCAGCTGTGCCAGCGTCTGTCCCCTGTCCTGTGCGATCGCCTGCAGCTGCCGGAGCTGCGCCAGGCGTTCTTCCGTCAGCTGGGATGCCTGCAAAAATCTGCCGTCGGTGCGGATGCGGCTGTCCTCCGGAATGCCGTGGAGATAGCGGTCGGGCAGCATTCCCTGCGCCAGGGGACTGTAAATGATAACGCCCTTTTTCCGGTCGGCGCTGGCATCCAGGATGCCGTTGCGCTCCGTCTCCCGGTCTAGGATGGAGTACCGGTTCTGGTTGATGATGTACGGACAGTGCAGCTGTTCCAGGATGTCCGCCGCCCGGCGCATGGTCTCGCCGTCATAGTTGGACAGCCCCACATACAGCGCCTTGCCGCTCTGCACCGCCTGCGCCAGTGCGCCCATAGTCTCCTCCAGAGGCGTTTCCGGGTCGGGGCGATGGTGGTAGAAGATGTCCACATAGTCCACACCCAGCCGTTTCAGACTCTGATCCAGGCTCGCCAGCAGATACTTCCGGCTGCCCCCGTCGCCGTAGGGACCGTCCCACATATCATAGCCGGCTTTGGTGCTGATGACCAGTTCATCCCGGTGACCGGCGAAAATGGTTTTCAGCAGTCTGCCGAAGTTTCGCTCCGCCGCACCAGCAGGCGGCCCGTAGTTGTTCGCCAGGTCGAAATGGGTGATGCCTCCGTCAAACGCCGTCTCACAGAGCTGTGCCATCCGCTCCAGGCTATTGGTGTCGCCAAAGTTGTGCCACAGCCCCAGGGACAGCAGGGGCAGTTTCAGCCCGCTGTTTCCGCAGCGGCGGTATTCCATCTGAGAATAACGGTTTTCGTTAAGAATATATGCCATAGCCAGACCCTCCAAAAGAATCCCCGGGACAAGTCTCCGGTGATTTATTTTTATGCAGTGTTACTTTTAATTACTTCTGTGTCTTATCCTTATCCGCATCTGCGTCCTCATCGGAGAGATACGTTTCAATGATAAACTTCGGGCGTTCCTTTGTCTCTAAGTAGACCTTTCCGATGTACTGCCCGATGATGCCGATGGCGAGGAGCTGCAAGCCGCCGATTGCCCAGATGGACACGATCAGCGAAGTCCAGCCCGTAATGGTTGCGCCCATGCAGTGCCGCACAAAGGAATAGATCAGCATGATGATGCTCACCAGGAAGATCAGCGTACCTAGCCGGGTAATGAGGGCGATGGGCTTTGTGGAAAGGGATGTGATGCCTTCCCAGGCAAAGGACAGCATCTTTTTCAGCGGATACTTGGAAGTTCCGGCGAAACGCTCCTTTCGGGCATAGTACACCTTGTCGCTCTTATAGCCGATCATGGGAACAACGCCACGGAGGAACATATTGACCTCCTTGAAGGATTCCAGTCCGTCCAGCGCACGGCGGCTCATCAGACGATAGTCGGCGTGGTTGAACACCACGTCTGCGCCCATCATCTTCATGACCTTATAAAAGCCCTCGGCGGTGAACTTCTTGAAAAAGGTATCCGTTTTCCGGGCATTCCGCACGCCGTAGACCACGTCATTTCCGGCATAGTACTTGTCCACCATCTCGTCAATGGCATCGATATCGTCCTGGAGGTCGGCATCCAGGGAAATTGCCATGTCGCAGTGATTCTTCACTGTCATCAAGCCGCCCAGCAGCGCATTCTGGTGTCCCCGGTTCCGGGACAGGCACACGCCCTGGTAAATGGGATTCTCCTGGTGCAGCGCCTGGATGATCTCCCAGGTGCGGTCCTTCGAGCCGTCGTTGACAAAGACGATGCGGCTCTTCTCCGAGATTTTCTCCGCCGCCATCAGCGACTGCATTTTCGCCAGAAGCTGTTTTGAAGTTTCCGGCAGCACTTCTTCTTCGTTATAACACGGAATGACCAAATATAATGTATCCATCAGATATTCATGCTCCTTACTTCCAGAATGCGATCAGCTGTGTCAGATGGTCACAGATCGCCGGGTACTGATCCTGGGGAAATGCGAACTTGAAGATCTGCACACCGTTTACCACAACAGCGCAGAGCATCGCAGCCGCCATAAACTTCCGGGTCAGATCCTTTTTTGTTTCGTTTTTGGATTTCTGATACAGGAAGAACAGGATCGTCAGTGCGCCCAGCAGGATCTCCCAGGAGAAGTCCGCCGTATAGCGCACCGCATAGCCGCTTTCCCAGATCGAGCAGATGATGACCAGCGGCATGACCACGCAGGGCAGTCCCACCATCACGCCGTATTTCCAGCGTGTCTTGGTGTCCGGCAGACGGCGCAGTGACGCACGGGCAAGCAGATATGCCGCAACCGGAATCGCCAGGAACAGGATGCCGGAGGTGTTGCCGTCATCGTTGAAGTAAAAGCCGTTGGTGTCCAGCTTGGAGAAAGGCGTACTGATGTACGGATACTCCGGCAGGAACTGAGGCGGGGCGAAGAGATAATTCCACAGACCGATCAGCACGAACGAGGTGTGGTACTGGGAATGGGTGAAGTCGTTGATGGTCAGCGAGTACTGGATGCCGAAGTCCAGCGGCGAGCCGAACCGGGCGTAGTTGTACACCATCTGGGTGATGCCCAGCGCCAGCAGCGGCAGGGCTGCGCACAGCACGTAGGCGATGCGCCGGGGCTTGCGGACTGCCAGAGACGAAGTGCCGTCCTCTGCCTGCACCAGCACATTCCCGGACTTGGGGATGGCGTACAGGAAATACAGCACTGCCACCACGGCATAGACCGCCAGAGTCGGACGGCACAGCACGGCGATGCCCAGGAACAGGGATGCCAGCGCCGTCCGCACCAGAGACACCTTGCCCTCGCTCAGCACGTTGGAACTGAACAGGAAATAAGCGCCCAGTGCCACAAAGGCGAATCCGGAGGAAATGGAAATCTCATAGAACAGCGTGCGTCCCACGCTGTACCAGATGCCGCAGGAGCTGAACAGGATCGCCATGCCGGCGATGATGTTTCCGGCAGAGACGTTTTTGCACCAGCGCTTGACGAATGCCAGATATGCCATTGCCAGGAACAGCAGTCCCACCAGGCTGAACAGCAGGATAGACAGGTTCGTGGAGCAGTAGTGTCCGGTCAGCTTGTGATACGGCAGATACAGCAGCACCACCGGTGCGATGCCGTAGTAGGAATAATACTTGCCGTCATAGAATACGTGGTCCCACTCCGCCTTTGCGCCGGAGTCGTTTCGCATTCCCCAGTCATAAGGGTTCTCCACCTGGAGCAGCGCATCGTCCACTTCTTTCAGCAGGGAAATTTGTCCGTTTTCGAAAGCGTCCACCTGTTCCTGTGTGATCTGGTTGCCGCTGTCCAGCTTGAACTGTCCGGCGAAACCGCCGTCGGGCAGCTTTGCCATAACGATCAGCACTGCCACGGCCATGACCGCTGCGGTCATCACTGTAATGGTACGGCGGCAGAGCTTTTTCGTCTCCAGATACGGGCGTTTCAGCGTAGTGCTGCACGCCACCGCATAAGCCAGCGTTCCCAGCACCAGCACCAGCGCCATCCGGAGCGGCGAAACGGCAAAGGGAATGGGCGCATTCAGCTGTACGCTCTGCAGGACTACCCCGTCCCCGTCATTTTTTCCGGTGAACTTCAGACGCAGCTTGGAGACATCCCCGGAAAATTCACAGGCGATGTACTGGGTATTCTCTCTGCCCTTGACCAGCGCCTGCTTGGCGATGTCATACCGATAGTCCACATGGGTGGCATCCGCCATATCCAGCACCATCTGGGACTGCTTGGTGTCCTTCCCCAGCTTTGCCACGGCACGGACTGTCCCGATGGGTACGTTCAGATCGTTGAACGTGATAACGCACTCATTTTTGCCGGTGATGGTCAGCGTGTGCAGGTTCTCGTCCAGGGTATAGTCCCCGGATTCCACCGTGGCATCCGAGGGCAGCAGAATCTTCTCCGGATAGTCGCCCAGCATCAGATGATAGGACGGATACTGGAACACCGTCAGTTCCAGCACGGTCATGACCAGCAAAAGCTTGCTGAAAAAGCGCACCGTCCGGCTCTTCCGGCACTGGTACAGCAGACAGGCAGCATACTGCAGCACAGCGGCAATGCCCATGAGCAGAAAAGCGCCCTCAAATTGACCGTAATCGGCGATGCCGAACAGGTCGCCCAGTCCCAGCACCACCAGCACGGCAGAGACTGCCAGCACGATGAGATTCGGCACAGACAGCCGCTTTTTCCCGGCGGCAGGCGCTTTCGGCGCAGCCTGCTCCGGTGCGGCATCTTCCGCATTTTCGGTATCTTTTTCCGTTTCTGCCATTTCGTCAGCAGCCGGTTTCTGTGCCAGCGGCCAGAGACGCTGTTCCTGCAGTGCTTTCTTCCCCGTCAGACGCAGCAGCCCCACGGATGCCACGATTGTCAGCAGCAGTCCCAGGAAAAACAGGACCGTGACAAAATTCATACAACTTCATCCTTTCTGATACGCCGCTCTGCCGTCTTTCGGAAAAGCAGCCGTTTTTCCCATATTCGTTCCCCGAATATGCTCATATCATAAATTGTAACATATTTCATGGAAAATGTCAACCTGCTGTGCAGCACTTTCACGAAAAAAGCAGACGTAAAAAAGCACACCGGGTATCGTCTGCCCAGTGTGCCGCATTTTCTGTAGAGACACGTATATCTTACACCAGTTTCAAAACGTTCAGCAGTAAAATCCAGCTCATGCCGTAGTAGGTGACAACTGCCACCAGGTCGTTCACCGTGGTGATGAGCGGACCGGACGCAACTGCCGGGTCTACCTTGATCTTCTTGAAGAACAGCGGAATGAGCGTGCCGACGGCGCTGGAGATCAGCATGGCGAGGATCAGCGAAACGCCGATGCAGCCGGAAACCGCAAAGGAGAACAGCATGGTCTTGTGCTTGAACAGCATGATGTACAGCCCCACCATGGCGAACGACAGCACGCCCAGGATCAGACCGTTGAAAAAGCCCACACGCATTTCCTTGCCCACCAGCCGCAGCTTGTTCCGGAACGTAAGGTTCTCGTCCATCAGCACCCGGATGGTGACCGCCAGGGACTGGGTCCCCACGTTTCCCGACATATCCAATATCAGCGACTGGAACGCCATGATAAGCGTCAGCTGTGCCACCACCTTTTCGAATGCACCCACGACCACCGACACCAGCAGTCCCAGCAGCAGCAGGGCAAAGAGCCAGGGCAGGCGTTTCTTCACGCTCTGTTTCAGCGGCTCGTTCAGATCTTCCTCCGCCGTCAGACCGGCAAGCTTTGCATAGTCCTCGCCCATCTCTTCATCCACCACATCGATCAGACTCTGCGCCGTGATAACGCCCAGCAGCTTGTTCTGGTTGTCCAGCACCGGTATCAAGTCCTCGGAGTAGTCCTTCAGCTGTTCGATGCAGTCGTCGATGGTCTCGTTGGCGTACACATAGGGGAACGATGTGGCAATGAGACTTTCCAGCGGCACACCGCTCCTCGCCACGATCAGATCTTTCAGAGCGATCGCACCGTAAAAGCAGTCCGTCTCGTCCACCACAAAAAGGGTGGTCATGTTGTCGTTTTCCTCCGCCTGTCTGACCAGCTCGTTCATGGCATCCTTTACCGTCAGACCCTCGTGCAGGACGATGCAGTTCGTGGTCATCCTGCTGCCGATCTCGTCCTCGTCAAAGGATGCGATGAGCCGTATCTCCTTCTTGATATCCTCGTCCAGGGCATCCAGGATCAGTTCCCGTTTCTCCCTGCCGATGGTGTGCAGGATCTCCACCGCATCATCCGTCTCCATCTCGGAGACGATCTCGCCCGCCTTTCTGGGGCTGATCTCTTTCAGGCATTCCCCTGCCTTTTCCTCCTCCAGATGGGCGAACGCCTCTGCCAGCATCTCCGCCGGACAGATGCGGAACACCTTTTTCCGTTCCTGCTCGCTGAGCTGTTCAATCACATCCGCAATGTCGCTGCCGTGATAATCCTCCAGCTGATTCAACATGGCTTTCGGCGAAGTGTTCCCCCGGATAATGCGGAGGATCTCGCTCTCATAGTTGGGCTTTTCTGCTGTTTTTGCCAGTACCATTGTCTTTTCCATTGGAACCATCCTTTCCTTCGATCGGTCTCCCGAATTCACGATAGCAGGGACAGACACCGCACAAATGGCGGTCGTGCTGCCCGAAGTCAAAGGAAACAAAAATGCCCCGTCCGACAGCAGGTCAGACAGGGCAGAAAAGACAGCGTTCCAAAAAGGCTATGCCAAAAAAGGCAGCAGACGCAGCCGTCCGTGCCGTTTCTGATATGCCGGACGCCGCCTTCGTCCGTTTGACCTGCAACTATCTCCGTTTGCCACCTTTTTCACCTCACAATATTTCAGTCGTTCACGCATTTCTGCGCCTTGTTATTGTACCACAGCGAGTCCGCCGCCGTCCACCATGATTTTGTAAAATGGAAGTTAGAAAAGCGTAAACACGCCAGAACAGCCGCCACGGCAGAACACCGGACAGCTGCGCTATACTATTATAATAGGGAAACTTCCTATTTTTTTCGCCGGAACAGCCCGGCAACGGAACTGCACAGCGGCACAGCCAGGGAGAATCCCAGGGCGATGTACAGCTGGGGACGAGTGAGCATAACAGTGGAGAAGATGACCCGGAGCATGGGAAAGACCACCGCCGCCGCCAGCACTGCCAGGGAAACTGCCACAGCGCCGATGAGCCACAGGTTGTTCCCATAGGGCATGGAGAACAGGGTGCGCCGTTCGGACTTGCACTCAAAGACGTGTACCAGCTGGGACAGGATCAGCGTGCAGAGCGCCGCCGTCCGGGCAGCCTCCAGCGTGCCGCCGGTGCGGATCACGGTAGAAAACGCACCCAGGGTACAGATGCCGATGAGGATGCCACGGAAGAAGATGCGTCCCATCAGCCCGTCGGAGAAAAAGCTTTCGTCCGGCTTTCTCGGCGGTTTCTGCATCGCCTCCGGTTCGGGCGGTTCCAGTCCCAGGGCAATGGCAGGGAGACCGTCCGTCACCAGGTTCACCAGCAGCAGCTGGGTAGGCAGCAGCACCACCGGCATCCCCATCAGAATGCCCAGAAACATGGTCAGCACCTCGCCGATGTTGCAGGACAGCAGGTATCGGACAAACTTCCGGATGTTGGCGTAGACGCAGCGTCCCTGTTCCACCGCATCCACCAGCGTCGCCAGGTTGTCGTCCGTCAGCACCACGTCTGCCGCCTGGCGAGCCACATCCGTACCGCTTTTTCCCATGGCAACGCCAACGTCCGCCTCCTTGATGGCAGGCGCATCGTTCACCCCGTCTCCCGTCATGGCGACGATCTCGCCACGCCGCCGGTACGCACGCACCAGCCGCAGCTTATGCGCCGGGTTGACCCGTGCAAAGACGGTGTACTGATCCAGGCAGGCATCCAGCTGGGCATCGCTGAGAGCGTCCAGTTCGTCGCCGGTCATCGCCTTTTTGCCCCGGAGCAGTCCTGCCTGTTTCGCAATGGCGGCGGCGGTGTTCTTGTGATCGCCGGTAATCATGACCGTGCGGATGTTGGCTCTGGCGCAGGTGCGGATGGCAGTCCGGGCGGATTCTCTGGGCGGATCCAGCATTCCGGCAAGCCCCAGAAAGACGCAGGCGCCGTCCTCCTGCCGGGCAAACGCCAGCACCCGGAGTGCCTGGTCGGACAGCTCCGTCACGCTCCGGCGAACAGCCGCACGGTCGCTCTCGGAAAACGGCACGGTCTTTCCGTCACGCATCTGAAAGCCGCACAGAGGCAGGATGGCATCCGCTGCCCCTTTCCAGTAAGTACACGTCCCTGCGCCCTGGGTGACGGTGACGGACATCCGCCGGGTCTCGCTGTCGAACGGCTCTGAGCGCAGCACCGGATGGGAGCGCAGCAGCTCCTGCCGGGAAACGCCGCCTTTTTCCGCCGCCACCAGCAGTGCCACCTCGGTGGGGTCGCCTGTGGCAGACCAGCTGCCCTTGTCAGTTCTGGCGCTCCGGTCACGCCGGGCGGACTCCTGTGGACTGTGTATCTCGGCAGTGCAGCAGAGTGCGCCGCAGATGAGCAGTTCCTTCAGCGCCGGTTTCGACAGGGGATTGACGTTCCTGCCGTCCTGGATGGCGCCGGCTTTTTGCAGCCCCGTCCCGGTGACGGAAAACGACTCGCCGCCTACCCGGACTGCGGTGACGGTCATGCGGTTTTCGGTGATGGTCCCCGTCTTGTCGGAGCAGATGACGCTGGCACAGCCCAGGGTCTCCACGCTGTGCAGCCGGTTCACCAGGGCGTTGCGCTTCATCATCCGGCTCACCGCCAGCGCCAGTGCAATGGTGACCGTCGCCGGGAGTCCCTCCGGAATGGCGGCGATGGCAATGGTGATGCCGGTCATGAGCATATCAAAGACCGGTTCGCCCCGGAGTACCCCAGCCAGAAAGACAGCGCCGCACACCCCCAGACAGAGTAGCGCCACCACCTTTCCCAGCCCGGCGAGCCGCTTTTGCAGAGGTGTCAGATCCTGTTTCACCTCCTGGAGCATGGCGGAGATCTGCCCCATCTGGGTGCGTGTACCCGTGGCAATGACCACTGCCTCGGCGCTGCCGTGGAGGACAGCTGTTCCGGCATAGACCACGTTTTTCTTGTGGAGATCGTTCCGGGTGTCTGCCGGGTCGCCGGACTGCTTGGAGACCGCCTCGGATTCGCCGGTGAGGATGGACTCGTTCACCGAAAGCCCGTCTGCACGCACCAGCGCACTGTCTGCCGGCACATTGTCCCCTGCCTCCAGCCGGATGCAGTCGCCGCAGACCAGTTCCCGTGCCGGAATGGTCTGCCACTTTCCGTCCCGGCAGACCGTGGCGGTGGGTGCGGTGAGACTGCGCAGGGACTCCAGCGTCTGTTCCGTGCGGTACTCCTGCAAAAAGCCCAGAATGGCGTTGAGCAGAACGATGAGGATGATGGTGACAGCGTCGGAGATCTCCCCCAGAAAGGCGGATACACCTGTGGCAGCCAGCAGGATCAGCACCATCACATCCCGGAACTGCCCCAGGAACATCCGCAGAGGATGGAGCTTTGCTGCCGCCGCCAGTTCGTTTTCGCCGTCCTGTTTCAGACGTTCCCGTGCTGCTTTGGTTGTCAGACCGTTCATAGGATTCCTTCTTTCCCGGATTTGTTTTTGTGTTTTTGCTTATGTATATGCGGAAAAGCCAAAAAGCATGACCACGGTAGAAATCTTTTTGGCAGAATCACAAGAAAATGCTTGACAAATGTGCCGAAATCATGTATAATGTAAAGGATGTGTTGGAAACGTGAGAATGGAACAGGCAGTTCCCGGTGAACCGACCTGTTTTCGCAAGACAAGGCAATGCTGCATAAAGCTCACGGAAATCAATTTTCAAAAATAGGCTGATTAAAATTGTACAAAATTATGAAGTTTGACAAGTGAGGCTCCCCTGAAAGGGGAGCTGGCAGTGCGTAGCACTGACTGAGGGGTCTCCACTCATGCCGAAAACGTCATAAAAAGATTTTAATAAAGAACCCCTCCACCGCCTAACGGCGGTCCCCTCCCCTTTCAGGGGAGGCTATCATGAAAACTGATTTCCATGTATAAAGCTCATGCAGCATTGCCCATATAGAAACGAGGTTGAAAAATGCACTATCCCAAGTGGTTTTCCCTGCTGACCCTGGGTGCGGCGGCAGGCGGAATGCTCTTCTTTGGCGGTCTGAATGCGTCTGCGGCGGATGCCGTACCCCTGGAATCGGCTGCCCCGGCTGTGGCGACGTCCACGCTGCCGGAACTCTCCCCTGCGCCGGAGGAAAATCCGGGCGGCTGGGTCATGAAAGACGGCGCAAGAAAGTATCAGTACAGCGACGGCTCTTACGCCATCCAGGCGGCAACGGTAGACGGTGTCCTGTATCTGTTCGACTCCAGCGGCACGCAGATGACGGGCTGGCAGAAGATCGACGACACCTGGCACTATTATGACAGCGCCACCTATGCGGCGGCGGTGGGTGCGCAGAAGATCGACGGCGTGACCTATCTGTTCGACTACACCGGCGCACAAAAGACCGGCTGGCGCACCGTAGACGGGGTGCGGCGATACTACGACCCGGAGACGGGAAAGCCGGTGGAAGGCTGGGTCAGCTACGGCGGCAGCCGCTATTATGTGGACGATGCCGCAGGCAAGGTGACCGGAGAATACACGGTGGACGGTGTCCGCTATCTGCTGGACGAGGAGACCGGCACCCAGAAACTGGGGCTGTGCATCTTCGACGACCAGACCGTCCGCTATTACGATGCGAACGGCGAGCTGACCTCCGGCTGGGCAGAGGACGGCGAAAACCGCTATTATTTCAGCGAGAACTATGAGATGCAGACCGGCTGGCAGACGCTGGACGGCAAGCGCTATTACTTCGGCACGGACGGCATTGCCAGAACCGGCATCCAGACCGTGGACGGCAAACAGTACTGCTTTGCCTCGGACGGCTCCATGCAGACCGGGTTCCAGGCGGTGGGCAGCCAGAAGTACTACTTCGGCACAGACGGCGCTATGCTTACCGGCTGGCAGACCATCGGCAGCCAGAAGTACTACTTCCTGGAAAACGGCAATATGGCGACGGGAACGGTCACCATCGACGGAAAGAAGTACACCTTCAACGCAGACGGCACGCAAAAGAAAATCAAGATCTGTCTGGATGCCGGACACTACGGCAAATACAACCGCAGTCCGGTGAACGGTACATACTATGAATCCGACATGAGCTGGAAGCTCCACCTCAAGCTGAAATCGGCGCTGGAGGCACGGGGCATGGAAGTCATCACCACCCGGACGACCCAGGCAGGCGACCTGGGGCTGGAGGCACGGGGCAAGAAATCCGCCGGATGCGACCTGTTCCTCAGCCTGCACAGCAACGCCTGCAACAGTGCATCCGTAGACGCACCCCTTGCCTGCTGCACTGTGACCGGCACCATGGATGTACTGGGACAGCAGCTGGCGAACGTGGTACACCAGGTGATGGGGACAGCACAAGCCGGAACGATCTGGAAACGCCAGGGCGACAACGGCGACTATTACGGTGTTCTCCGTGGCGCAACCAAGGTGGGGACACCGGCGATCCTGCTGGAACACAGCTATCACACCAATCTGCGAGCCACCAACTGGCTGCTGTCAGATGCCAACCTGCAAAAAATGGCAGAGGCTGAGGCGGATGTGATCGCCGCATTCTTCGGACTGCTGTAACAGAATCAAACATCGGCACACTGGGTAGACGATACCTGGTGTGCTTTTTTTATGGTTGGTATCCGGCAAGCATCTTTCCCGTCTTATCAGAAGAGCCATTGCAACAGAATATCCAGCCTTTCATGCGAAAGCAGTCGTTGTCCTTGTTTCCGGAAAAAGCAGCCGCATGGCTGCACCTCTGGATATAACAATAACTCTGTATCTGCATCTGTCTCTTTTTCTATCTCTGAATCTAACTCTAACTCTTACTCTGACTCTTACTCTGACTCTTTCTCTATCTCTGTATCTACAATGTTACCCGGTACTGGTAACATTGTTCCCACAATGTCACTCGATGCTGGTAACATTGTTCCCACATTGTTACTCGATGCCGGTAACATTGTTCCCACATTGTTACTCGACGCTGGTAACAATGAGATCACAATGTGAATCACATTGTGATCTCATTGTGATTCGTCCTCACTGACACAAAAAAAGCAGCGTACCGGAAATCAAACCGATACGCTGCTTTCAGAACTCGTCTTTGCAAGAAATGTATGTGGATTTTCGAGCATCACTTTTTGCGAAAACTTGTTCTTATATAATGGGAAAATTCAAGATGTCGTGATTATGCCTGAACCGGAGTGCCGGAAAGATCGGAAGAAACTGCCTTTTCGGAAACTTCCACCTCAGACTCCTGTTCCTTCTTCGCACGCTTGCGGAAACCAACCAGCAGGAGACCTGCGAATACGACAGCGATCACTGCCAGTACCACGCAGTCTGTGGTGATGTCCAGACCGGATGCGATGCCGCTGCGGAAACCGTGAACGGTATAGGTGAACGGCATGAACGGGTTCAGAACCTGGTAGAACTTGTCGGACAGTTCCAGCGGATATGTGCCGGCGCAGCCGCTGAGCTGCAGTACCATGAATACCAGCAGGATAAAGTCACCGATGATATCCAGGAAGAAGTTGACACAATATTCCAGCGTCAGGAATGCCACAGATGCCAGGCAGGCGATGATGAGTGTCTTGCCCATATATTCCGGCTGGAAGTCGTTGATCCAGGACAGGCACAGGATCATGAGAACTGCCTGGAGCAGACCCAATGCCCAGAGCTTGCCCAGTGTGAGCAGCCATGCCTTGCCCGGCTTGCGAGCGCCGATCTTCTGATGATACGGCGAGAGCATAACGCAGAATGCCAGACCGGATACCCACAGACCAACGGACATCATGTACGCCGCCATAGCGTTGCCGTTTGTGGGAACGGTCGTCTCATATGTCTCGTTTGTCATTACCGGCGCAGAGAACATATCATAGGTCTTGTCGGTGCTGTCGATGCTGTTGACCTCGTCTGCGCCGTCGGCGATGGAAGTCTGGAGCGTTACCGCACCGTTGGACAGCTGTACCAGACCGTCACCCAGTTCTACCGAGCCGTCTGCCAGCTGGGATGCGCCGTCCTGGATCTGACCTGCGCCGTCTGCCAGCTGTGCTGCGCCGCTGTTCAGCGTGTCGTTGTTTGCCGCCAGCTGTGCAGTACCGTCAGCCAGCTGGGATGCACCGCTTTGCAGCTGAGAAACTGCATTGGTCAGTGTAGGAACGCTGTCTGCCAGGGTCTGTGCGCCGCTGTTCAGCGAGGACGCACCGCCCACCAGCGTGCCGGTGTTGGAATCCAGGGTCTGGAGTCCGTCGGTCAGACTGGACACGCCGCCGGTGTACTTGGATACACCATATTCCAGAGTGCTGCTGCCGTCAGCCAGCTGACTGAGACCAGCCTCCAGTGCCTGAGAACCAGGGATGAGCTGTGCATCCACTGCGGACTGTACCGACTGTAAGCCGCCGGACAGGCTGGTGATCGCCTGCTGTGCGCCCGGAAGTGCCTGGTCTGCGCCGGCAGCCAGTGTGCTGACGCTGGACTTCAGCTGTTCCATTGCGCTGGCAGAGCTGCTCAGATCTGTGCCTTCCAGTGCCTTGGACAAGCCGGTCACCTGTGTGCCGATGTCCGAGATATCCGTTGCCAGAGAACTCATGGGGACGGAGAAGCATGACAGCAGTTCCTGCTGGGATGCCGCATCCAGAGACTGGAATACTTCCGTCTGGGTCATGGTGGTCAGTGCGGACTGTAAGCTTTGCAGCTGTGCGCCGGCATCCTGTGCGCTGGTGCCGATCGCCGTCAGACTGGCGGTCAGCGTCTGTACCAGAGCGCTGGTATCCGGCATGGAAGTGTTTTGCAGGGTGGTGTTCAGTGTGTCGATGCCCTGCTGGAGCTGTGTCAGACCGGCGGTCAGCTGCTGCATCTGCTGGAGACTCTCTGCGGAGAGACTGCCACTCAGACTGTCAGACAGGGTCTGCAGGCCGGCAGTCATCTGTGCGCTGCCCTGCTGGAGCTGTGCCGCACCGCTGGTCAGGCTTGCTGCGCCGTTTTCCAGCTGGCTGCTGCTGCCGTCCAGGGTCTGTGCGCCGCTGTAGGCTGCCGAAACGCCGTCGGTATAGCTGCTGACACCGTTGGAAAGTGTACCGGAACCGTCAGACAGTGCCACTGCGCCGTCTGCCAGCGTGCCTGCGCCGCTCGCCAGCTGATCCATGCCGTCAGACAATGTCTGCGCACCGCTGTTGACCGTTGCCACGCCGTCGGTATAGGTTTTCAGACCGCTTTCCAGGGTCTTTGCACCGTCTACGAAAGTAAGGGAGCTGTCCGACAAAAGCTTCAGATTATCGGTGATCTTGGTGTTGCCGTCCTTCAGATCGGACACGCCGTCCTGGATCTGGAGCGCACCGTCAGCCGCATCGCTCATGCCGCTGCCGATCGTACCCAACTGGTCGAAGATGGTCTCGGTATACTCCTTGGTCACGCTCTCCGAAACTTCTTTCTGGATCTTTGCCAGCGCCGTTTCGCTCATCTTGCTTGCGATGTAGTTCGTGCCGGGATTGGTGACATACTGGAGTTCCATCTTCTGCGGCTCGTCGTCCATCAGCGTGGAGGCGTTTTCCGAGAAGTTTTCCGGAATGGTGATGACCATATAATATGTGCCGTCCTCAATTCCCTTTTCTGCCTTGTCTGCGCTGACAAAGTGGAAATCCAGCTGGTCATTTTCCCGCAGTTTGTCTACCAGTTCGTCTCCGACAGCCAGTTCCTTGCCCTCATAGTCCACCGACTTGTCATTGTTGACCACTGCCACCGGCAGCTGATCCACATTCCCGTAAGGATCCCACATGGAACCCAGGAACAAGGTGGTATAGATGGTCGGGATCAGAACAATTGCCGCCATTGCGATGCCATTGAAGTGCCGCCAGAAGAAATTCAGATCGGAAGAGCGTCGTGTCTTTCCGGAACCGCTTGATCGCATAAATACCTACTTCCTTTCTGCATGAAACAATCACCGCTTTCCCCGAATGCACGGTCTTGTTTCGATTCTTGTGACGAAGAACAGCTGTCTATAAAAAAAATCTTGTCTATAAATAGAAAGCTGTTGACTTTTCGTCCTGTATCTATTATAATATAAGGGAAGTGAATTTGCAACCGTTGATTTTACAAATTGCGTCTACTAATAGACACTATGTTTATTAGTGGATCCGGCAATCCCCGAATGCTGGACAGACGCCGCTTCGTATACTATTATAATGGACAGCACCCCACGAGACCTGTGCCGTGCTGCCGAAGATAAGGATGAAACAACATGACCAACAATATAAAACAAGAGCGGCGCTATCGCCGCACCGAGGCGCTGATCCTGAACGGACTGACCACCCTGCTCCAGCAGAAGAGCATCAAGGAGATCACCGTCCGGGAGCTGGCAGACCTGGTGGACATCAACCGTTCCACCTTCTATCTCCACTACACAGACATTTACGACCTGCTGGAAAAGACAGAACAGCGCCTGTTACAGCAGCTGATGGATGCCGTCAACGAAAACTGGACGCTGCCGGAAACGCCGAAGAACTTCTTCGCCTTTCTGGAACAGACGTTCAACATCCTCTCGGAGAATGCCCAGCTCTGTTCGGCGCTCATCGGACCGAACGGCGACATCGCCTTTCTGCGGAACATCGAGAAGATGATCCGGGACAAGGGTCTCCAGACCCTGCGCTCGTTTGCGCCGAAGGAACTCCGGGAACAGGATCTCCAGTACGCCATTTCCTTTGCCCTTGCCGGGTGCGTGGGGCTGGTGGAACACTGGCTGAAAAACGGATGTCCGGAAACACCCACCCATATGGCGGAACTGACCCTGGTAATGCTCCGTGAGGGTACAACGTCCATCGGCGTGCCGGATATCACCCAGTTCGCCGCACACTAAAGACAGGTTCTGAGCCGTCCTGTTCCAGGATAACCGAAGAAGATAAACCAGCGTGAAACTGGATCACAACACCAGATAACAAAAAGAGCCTGCCGGGATAAAGCCGTTCCCGACAAGCTCTTTTTGCGTTTTTCAGGCATCTTTGCCCTTTGAAGTACCCCTGTAGAGGTCGATGCCCACATCGACCCGAGTGTACCGGAAATGGAAAACCTTATGGCATCCCACCGGGGACGATAAATATGCCTCCCTTGAAAAGGGAGGTGGATGCTCCGTAAGGAGCAGACGGAGGGATTATCCCCCTGTCCCTTCGGGACATCCCAG
>ENA-OVGH01001453-OVGH01001453.1-human-gut-metagenome-genome-assembly--contig:-NODE-1453-length-15657-cov-5.278682_pt1 | contig 15657 bp, 8 predicted proteins | sample MGYA00237770_ERZ505419 | MGnify/ENA primary metagenome ERZ505419 (study PRJEB26158, sample SAMN06016353) | human gut metagenome | biome: human gut; feature: ankylosing spondylitis patient; material...
GACTACGAGGACGGCCACACATGGGCAGGCTACTGGCCGGAGGTGCTGGCCATCTTTGCAGTACATACCAACCTCAATTCTGACAGCGATGTTGTCGTTATCAATGCCGCCCAAAAACAGCGCATCCAAGACACCTTTTGGGCGATGCACAACATCACCTACGAGGTCGAAGAAGTAGACACCACCCCCGAACCAACCGAGGATGACCCCGACCCGGAGCAGCAAACCGAGTACATCCTGCATATCACCGTCAACAGCAAAACCGTGGATGAACTGACCGAGTTGTACAATTTCACCCAAGACCAAAAAAACATATTGCGCGAACTTCTCTCCGATGAAATGCGCCCTACGCTGCTTGCCCTCTGCGGCGGCATCGGCATCATCGAGGATGGCGAGTTATGCTGGCCGTTGCCGGGTCACACCTATATATCCTGCCACTTCGGGGAAGTGGATGCCTTCGGCAACGCCGGGCATCGCGGCACGGATATTCCAGCACCGGAGGGCACACCTATCCTCGCTGCCCACAGCGGTACGGTACTGGTCAGTGGCTGGAACGACAGCTACGGCAATCAGGTTCTGCTGGATAACGGCGCGGGCTTGTCCACGCGGTACGCCCACATGACGCAAACTGCCGTTACCGCAGGGGAAGCGGTAACGGCAGGGCAGGTTATAGGTTATGTAGGCAATACCGGCGACAGCACAGGTTTCCACCTGCATTTTGAGGTTATGCAGAATGGTGTGCGTGTTAATCCTATGGATATGGTTTGTCTGCAAGAGAAGAAACAATAAGTAATCGGTTATCCTGACAAAAGCAGTCTTGAAAGTGTTTTGGCACTTTCAAGACTGCTTCATTATTGTTTATACTGTATCATCTGTGGAAAGTTGTGTGCTTTCTTTTCATGGTGATGGAGAGTGCAAGCATTGCAATGTTCCATAGCAAAGATGCACCGGAAAGACCAACAGCCGCTGTCGCAAGCGATTTTGCCGTAGCAGAGTCATTTGCTTCTTTGTTTGCCACAGCGGAAGTGTCGCGTACAAGACCGGCATTGATGGTCGTGCCATCGGTCATTGTAAGAATTAGGTAGCCGTCGTTATCAATCATGGCGTTGTCTATTCCGCGCCCGGCAGTACCATCCTGTCCATCCTTGCCATCCTGACCGTTTTGTCCGTCTTGACCATTTACACCGTTTTTTCCGTTAATTCCATTGGTGCCATTTTGCCCGGAAGCGCCATCGGCACCGGCATCGCCTTTTTCGCCTTGGACACCCTGAATGCCCTGCTCGCCTTGGTCACCCTTGTCGCCCTTTTCACCTTGGACACCCTGAATGCCTTGCTCGCCTTGGTCACCCTTGTCGCCCTTTTCACCTTGGACACCCTGAATGCCCTGCTCACCTTGGTCACCTTTTTCGCCTTGGACGCCCTGAATGCCTTGCTCGCCTTGGTCACCCTTGTCGCCTTTTTCGCCTTGGGCACCTGTCGCTCCCATTTCTCCGGTAGCTTTCACATTGAGAGATTCCCAATTCTGACCATTGTCATAGGAAACATACCAGAGGTTATCATCACCGATTTTGAGCTGCGGTGTTCGACCATCGACACCGTTTGTTCCGTCTGCGCCGTCCTTGCCGTCTGCACCATCCGTTGCGGCAGCCTTGACGCCGGTATCGGTAGCGCCAATCCACCAGTTGCCGTTTTCGCCAATGCTGGGGGTCAGACCGTCTGCACCGTTCGTGCCGTTTGTACCGTCCGTTCCGGCAGCTTTTACGCCTGTGTCGGTAGCGCCAATCCACCAGTTGCCGTTTTCGCCGATGCTGGGGGTCAGACCATCCGCACCGTTCGTGCCGTCTGCACCATCCGTTGCGACAGCCTTTACGCCTGTGTCGGTTTCACCGATCCACCAGTTGCCGTTTTCGCCAATGTAGGGCGTTTCACCGTCCTCGCCTTTTTCACCATCCTTACCGTCGGTGCCTGCCGCCTTAACTTTCGTATCCGTAAAGCCGATCCACCAGTTGCCGTTCTCACCGATATACGGAGTTTCGCCGTCCTTGCCCGGCTTTCCGTCGTCACCGGCCGCTTTTACGCCGGTGTCGGTTCCCCCGACCCACCAGTTGCCATTGCTACCGATGTAAGGCGCTTCGTCCGCGCGATAATGCGCCTCGTTGGACCAAACGCTCTCATAATCCTTGTTGTCTACCGTTGCTACGGTCGTCACTACATAGGTGTACTTGCCATTCAGGCCAAGGTTTTTGATCTCATATTCCGTTGCTTCGGCAGACAGCTTTTCGGACACTTTTGTATATGCACCGCTTTCGTCCTTGCTGTAAACATAGTAGCCAGTAATCTTCGGATGACCGTTTTCGCAGTCCGGCTTTGTCCAAGAAAGCTTCAGGTCAAAGATGCCTTCGCCGCGGGTTATTGTCTTGTCCAAATTGTCGATGGCTCGCGGCGGAGAGGAAAGATTGGTAACACTGTAGCCGATAAAGGGTGTCTTGTTGTTCTCTGCACCACTCAGGTGGCGCTGCCACTGCCCCAGCGTCCAATGGAATCGATAGGCGTCTACAACAGACGCGGGAATTCCTTCCGCCACAAGGCTCTGCTTGTCCAGACTGGTGACGGTGCAGCTCGCTCCCACCGCAGTGCCTTTGGAGGTGGAATTTCCCTTGCCATCGCTATATTCAAGGTTTGTGGTGACACCGTGCATTCCTACCTTATCATCGCCCCATTTTATGGAGCTGTTGAAGAAAAACCCGTGGGACATTTCTACGCTTTTTGTGGTGGTGTTTTCCTTCGTCCATGCCACCTTATCCAGCGTTCCGTTATAGCCCAAAGCAAACTCCGATTTGCTGATGGCGGAAGCCTGAATATCCGGATTCAAAGCGTTCCAGTCATCATGGTTATAGCGGTAGGGGTCGCCCTCGTTGCCGTCCATCCAGTTGGCAGCGGGATTGATCTGCTCCAACAGGTAGCAGGTCGGTTTGTTTGTGCGGTCGGCCATGTACTTGTTATACTCTGTGGCAAACTTGTTGTAGGCATCCACCGAAAGCTGCTCATACACAGGTCCCTGCGGAATGGCAGTCTGCATGACAGTTTTATCGTTCCATGTGCCGTTCGCGTTCTGTATGTCATATTCGTAGACGAACACCGGTGTACGGCTGACAACAACACTGTTGTAGGCTTGTGCGGAAAAGCTCTGACTCCACTCCTCGTGCAGAGAACGCTCGAAGGACTTCGTCCAGTCCAGTGCATAACCTGTTTCAATGGATGCCTCTCCGCCGAGAAATTTGAATTCGGTGCTGTAGCCTATACTGAAGGACACGCTGTCAGAGTCCCAGTCAGACAGCTCATAGCTTTCCGTCAGGACATACTCTGTTTCGTTATTGCCCGCATCCATTACCTCATCAAAATAGGGCGCCGCCTGCAAGACCGCCTTGACATCCGGGTCCGTGTAGGCGTAGGTTACACCCCGGTATTTGGCAAGGACACCGTCGTTGTTCTTGTCCACGGGGATAACCAGAAAGCTGACCGCATTCTTGGCATCGGTGTTCACATAGCTGTCCGTAGGAACAAGGCAGTCATATCCGCTGGCTGTTCCGTACTCCTTTATTTCGCCGTTTACCGTTGTATCCTTATAGTTTTTGCCCCGCATATAGCCCGTCAGCAGGTGGGACTGGCTGTTGTTGGCGTGCTTCAGGGCGATGGTAAAGACCACCTGTTCCCGCCCGGCCTTGTTGCCGTCGAAGTTGCCCACGGCAATGGACTGGATGTCACAGTTGGAGATGCTGGTGGTGCTGCCTGCACCGTCATCGGCACTCTTGAAGTAATCGCCGGTATATACCGCCACAGGCTTATTGTTGCTGGCATCATAGAGCGTGCCGCTGAGGAACACCAGCTCCTTTGCGCCGCGCCCCTTGCCGTTGATCGCAACAGACTCCACAGCCAACTGTTGCCATACATCATCGGCATCATGGTAGCCGCCGTCTGTCCAGCCGTTGGACTCTATGGTTTGATTGGTAGTCTTAACAAAACCGTTTCCCGAATTGCTCAGTTTCCCAATATAGAGATACCCAGCATTCATGTCGATGGTTTCGTTCACCTGCTGGTTGTTTTGTTTCCATGTTCCCAGTTTCCCCAGCATACCTGCGAGGAACAGATCTACATCACCATCGCCGTCAAAATCTCCGCAGGTCAAAGAGGCTCCCACAGGAAATTCATAGCGATCACGCCCGCCGCTTCGTCCCTTGCTGGTGTAGAACTCCTCGCTCTGTGCCGCGGATTTGGTCACGATGGAGCTGGTATCCCCCTTTGTACCGTAGACGATCTTGACCACCGGACGGTAGTAGTCGATCTGGGCCTCGTCACTGGGCAGCCGGTGACAGTAGGACAGCACCGCCAGATCGTCCACACAGTCGCCGTTGAAGTCCCCCACGGCCATGGAAACACCCAGCTTGCGCCGCTGATTGCCCTCCGAGTCCTCCACATCATACCAGGGATGGTCGTTATAATAGCCCATCAGCAGGCTGTTGCCCTCGCCGCGTTGGGAGAGTGCCTTATTGCTGCCATCGTAGTCCCATTCCTGAATCTGACAGCCGCTTGCCTGATTCCTAGGGGTTTGCTTCGGGGTATAGACCACGATGCTTTCCTTGCCGTCACCGTCAAAGTCACCGGCCACGATATTGAGGAAGCTGCGGTTGGAGTAGGTCGGAACCTTAAAAGCGCTTGCATCAAACATATAGCTGAAGTTGCCAATCTCTACCAGCCGGCTGCAGTCTGAATCCGTTCCTTTTGTGGTGTCAATGACCCACATATAGCCCTTTTTATCCTGCCCGGAAACACCTACAAAGGCAACATGATCCCGGCGACCACTGCCGGTAGGGTCAAAGGACACCGCCTGCATCAGCTTGTAGTTGGGGTTAGAAAAAGTACCGCTATTGCCTGATTTGTTCCTTGCGAAGGTCTTCAGCGCCGATTCTGATCCCATAGAAAAATAGGATGCCTGCCGAACCTTATTGTCCCAGGCATTCAGATACATCAGCTCGTTCTGTTCTACCATCAGAAACGGCTCGCCAATGTCATAGCCGTAAGGGTTGGTGGTCGTCGTATAGCCGCTGGGCTGTACGTTTTCCAGATTCATCAGATTTGTACCCGAAAAATCCGGGTCTTGCGTCGTGTCATCCGCAAAGATTGACAGCGGAAAGCAAGCCGCCATCAAAATAGCCGACAGCAGTATGGCAAACCCTCGCTCGAATATAGATCTTTTGTCCATCTTGTGATCCTCCCGTTGCATTTTCATAGACCGCAATGGCAACTTACTATAATCTATTTTACTATATTATTCGTCTTTTTTCTGTGTCGTTTAGGGGCAAAATCGTGTCGTTTAGCAGGAAGCCGCGCTTCTCTGCTTGTGCGCGTTCTGTGTTTTTGCTACAATTAAGGCAACAAGGAGGTGGGACGGTGAACACCCAAAAAAGAAATCTCTGCGCTGCCGGAGTGCTGCTGACCGCAGCGGCAACAATGGTCGTGCTATTTTTGTTTCGTCTGTCGCAACCGGACAAAGCGCAACAATCCATCTTTCTGAATTGCACGGCATCAGATCGGGGTGGCTGGACATTTTACACCGAAGCCGGGCAAACCGAACCTGTGTTCGGTTTTGGTGGCTACATCGATGGCGTACCGGCGGAAGGCGCCGGTCCTGTTGTAGCGGAGCGCATCATGGAGGAACCAGGCGAACGATGCTTTTTGCAGTTTAGCTGCGTCAATGCGGGTCTGCAGGTGTTTTTGGAGGATATACTTCTCTACACGGATTTTCCGCAGCAAGAAAACCGCGTCGATGTATTTTTGCAGAATGCAGATTTTGCCGACATTAACTACAACGGGCTTTGCATCCCGCTGCCGCTAGACTGCGCGGGGAAAGCACTTCGCATTGTCACCTACGGGCCGTCCCTAAACGGGCTGCGCGTACCTGTGTTTCCCTCACAGGCAAGCCGTTTTTCCGATGCCGTGGTGCAGACCACCGGCGTTGTTTGGTGTATGACCGCCGTGACGGTAAGGCTTATGTTGGCGCTAAGCCTGCTTTTGGTGCTGGTGCTTGGTGCTCAGGCCGGACAGCCGCTGTGGAAGCTATTGCCCTTGAGTGGATACTTTTTATTGGCGGCAGTGTCAGGCGTTTGCAACACCTTTCTGGAAAGTGCTTCGGGGCTGAATGCCGACAGTGGTCTGCTGAACTGGGTCTACCTGATCCACATGGACTTTCTGTACATTTACTTGGCAGCCGAACTTCGGGGCAAAAAACGTTGGGGCTTGGCTGCCACAGCCCTGCTGCATATTCTGCTTACTGCCTTGCGGAGTTTTGCGGCGGTGCCGCTTCTCACCGAAAAAGTCGGTGACTGGCTCGGTTTCTCTTTATTGGTCGTAGCGATTGTTCTGATGCTGTTCTCGCACGAAGAAATGCAGCGCAGAATCAGTTGGTGCCTGTGTGCGGTTGCGGCCTTTCTGTTTTTGATTTGGGGTGTCACCCGTTATGTCGGCGTAGAAGTACTCTATCCGTTCAGCAACCCGGTAACATCCATGCTGGGCGGATATCCGCACGCATTTTATGCGCTGCTGTGCAATGTTACCGGCCTGCTGTGCGCTGTACAGGTAGTCGTTGAATTTGTGCGCAGTATGCTGCTTCGTCAACGGCAAATGCAGATGATGGAAATCAACAGCCAGACAGCACAAGAGAAATACGAGCAGGCGCAGGCATCGGTTCGCCAGACGGCGTCGTTTCGCCATGAATGGAAAAACCACATTGCCGCCCTGCACCTGTTGGCACAGAGGCAGGATCAGACGGAGCTTCGGAACTATCTAGACCGATTGGACGGGGAGTTGGAACAGCTTTCGCCCCGGAATTTTACTGCCAACCCGACAGTCAACACGATTCTTCAGCGTTTCGCGGCACAGGCGAAGAAAAAGGATGTCACCTTCCGCGTAAGTGCGGTTCTGCCGGAAATGCTGCAAATCAGAGAGGATGACCTGTGCAGCCTTCTTTTCAATATGTTGGACAACGCTTTGGAGGCAGCCGCGCAGACAGAGCAGGGAGAAATTCTCTGCTCGATGCAGATTCGCCGGCAGTATCTTGCCATCCGCTGCGAAAACACCTACAGCGGAACCCTGCGCACCGATGAAAACGGAGAACTCTTGACGACCAAGGACGATGCTTCCGACCACGGCTTTGGCTTGATGAAAATGCGTGCTATTGCAAAAAAGTATGGCAGCGTACTGGACATCAGCTATGACGAAAACCGATTTACGGTTATGACAGCTCTGAAGCTCTTGCCGGAAAAGAAAAATCAGTAAACGATAAGGCGCGAAAATGCGGCATCTTCCAAACGGGAGATGCCGCATTTTTCACTGGTAAAATCAAATGTATTCAGTTTTGGTTGAGGTATCGGACAAATTGATTCTGAAAATGCTCCATATATCGCCGCCCAATGGCAAGGTCGCTGCCATCCGTCAGGTACAGAGTCCGACCGCCCTCTTCGCAAATGTGGGAAAGATTTACGAGAAAGCTGTTGTGGCAGCGGCAAAAAAGTGAACCGGGAAGAATTCCCTCCGTTTGGCTCAGCGACAGCGGCAAAAATTTCTCGCCATGTGTCATATGAAGAACCGTGCCGTGTTCCCGGCTCTCGGCATAGTAAATATCCTCTGTCGGTATAACAAGCGTCTTGCCGCCCGCATGAAAGGTCACTGTGGAAGGGCGGTGGTACAACCGCAGATCGGTTGTAATTGCCTGCTCCAGCTCAGCCGCCTGAACCGGCTTGAGCAGGTACTGGATAGGGCGGACGCTGTAGCCGTCCTTGAGAAATTCCGTAGAGCTTGTGATAAACAGGATGCTGGTTTTGTCGTCGCGCTGCCGCAGTTCCTGCGCCAGTTTCATGCCGCTTTTTCCGCCCATCAGAATATCCAGACAAAGCAGCGAAAATTCTTCTCCTGCCAAGAGCGCATTTTCCAGTTTTTCGGCAGATGAAAATGATGTGATTCTGTGTTCGACCTTCAGCTTGTCCAGAATAGATTCGCACTGTGCGCACAGGTTTGCACATAGAATTGCTTCGTCTTCACAGACTGCCACCCTATACAATGCGCTCACCATCCTTTTACTTGTTAAAAGTATTGTAGCAAATATCCTGCTTTTTTGCAACAGACGCTGTAAATGCAGAATGGTGTGCGTGTGAATCCGATGGATATGGTTTCCGTGCGCTGATATAGGCCGGTACCCATTTTGTTTACTTTCGATTGGCTTTGAAAGCTGCAGCAGGTGCTTTTTTCCCTGTGCTGCACGGACGCTGGTGCTGTTATACTTTAGGTGGGTGGTGTTTAATTAACGCTGACGGTAAAGGTTACCGTGTCGGTGTATTCGCCGGAATACTTAATATCGTCACCGGTAAGTTTAAAGGTAAGCTCTGTACTGCCTGAGCCTGAACCAGACTTGACTGCTAGAACGGTATCTCGACTTGCTTCCTGAGTATAGGAGTTCATGCAGAGCATTTCACACAGCAGAATAAGCGAAAAGCAGCCTTTAGCATGATATGCCCCCCTATATAGTTTTCAGTGCTTTATTTCACTGTTCGCTATATAGGGGACATATCATTGCGCGGGCTGCTATTTGTTTTGGAAATTTGGAATTGTACTTTCTTGCCGAACAGAAGCAGAAATATTTGCTGCTGACACAGCCAATACATACGAAGTGCGGCAGGCTCTTGTTGAGAACGATCTTGAATCACGCTATCCACGACGGAATTATTTGACAAAAATCGCCAAAGTGTGCTATTATATGCCGACTTTTAGTTTGCGAGATCGTTTCGCTTATAGGAAGTGGACATCAAAATTTCACTTGGTTTGCTTTACGATATTCTGTCGGGGATGTTCCCTCTATGTTGCTAAATGTCTTGCAAAAGTAGCTGGACGAAGAAAAGCCGAGAATGCTGGCAATCTGAGATGGTGCAAGGTCGGTTTCGGCCAATAACCGCTTTCCCTCCCGGATGCGGCAGTCAATGATATAGTTGATAGGAGAGACACCATATTCGCGCTTAAAAGCGTGTGCCATGTGATATTTGCTGATACTAACCTTTTCGGCAAGCTCATCCAGCGTAAGATTTTCTTTATAATGGTGGTCGATATAGCGCTTTACAGTTGCACACTGGCGGTTAGCAGGCAGCCGGGAATGAATTGGAACAGCGGATACACTGGCATTTCGCATAAGCTGTACCACGATAATATCCATATAAGCCTGACAAAGTATCTGAAAATTGGATTCCCGATTCTGCATTTCCGTAAGAATCTTTCTCATGCAGGACAGTACATCGTTGTTTCCGTCAAACGTATAAACGCAAAAGCTGCCCTCGGCGGCATCGGAAATCGTAAATTCTAACCCCTCAACACCCAGCACAATGTATTCCAGCGGGCGGGATTCCAAGCTGACCTCTGTATGGATAACATTGGGGTTTACAACAACAAGCTGGTGTGCCTGAACAGGGAATAATTTATCGTTGATTTGAAATTGCCCCGCACCATCTACAATATAAAATAATTCAGCATAACTATGAGAATGTGGAATGGAGGGCCAATCCCCGCTATACCTTGTGGAAGCAATATTGCGTAATTTCATCTTATCGCGGGGCAGGGAATCATCAGTCTGATTAAAAGAGTAGTTAATATGGCTCATTGGGGTCACACTTCCTATTTTGTAGTATATTGTCATTATATTGCACGAGGCTGAAAAGCGCAAGACGGTATTCGGCGTTTTTATCAACAACTAACATTTGATGAAAAAAGCAAATAGTAAAAATGCACAACGATTGCCTACGAAAACCCAGCAATATGCCGAAAAGCGGAGAAATAGCAAGATTGTAAAATAGGTGGGCAAGATAATAATTGCCAAAAAGCTGGAAAAGCACTACACTTAAGTCACCGCGAAAGGGATGAAATCCCGACATAGAAATTACACTTAGGAGGAAAACACAAATGAAGAAGATCGTTGCACTTTTGATGGCTTCTGCTATGGCAGCTTCGCTGGCTGCTTGTGGCGGCAACGCCCAGAGTTCGGAAGCTGCTTCTACTGCTCCCGCAGAGTCTACGGCTGCCGAGTCTACGTCCACCAACGGTAAAAAGTACGAGGGCGTTGAGTTGACTATGTGGTCTATGTGGTCTGCCGGTGAGGTTCAGGCAAATGCAATTCAGGCCGCCGCTGACGCTTTCGAGGCTGAAACTGGCGCACACGTCAACATCGAGTGGAAAGGCCGCGATGTCAACACCCTGATTTCTGCCGCGCTGGAATCTGGCGAAAAACTGGACATCTTCGAGGATGATTACAACCGTATCGGCCACGCTTACGCTCCCTACACCTACGACCTGACCGAGATGGCAGACGCTGTCGGTTATGATGACTTCAGCTACGCTTGCTTTAACGATCAGTCCAAAGAATGGGCTGGCTACCTGAACTCCATCGTAGAGCAGCCCCAGATTGGCGGTATCTTCTACAACAAGGACGCTTTCGATGCCTGTGGCATTACCGACACCCCCAAGACTTGGGATGAGTTCCTGACTGTCTGCCAGACCCTGAAAGACAACGGCTATGAGCCGCTGGCGCTGGACGGTGCTTACGCAAACTTCAACTTCTACAACCATCTGGTTCGTCATCTGGGTGAGGACGCCATTGCTGAACTGGGCAAGAACGGCGGCTGGGCTGATAATGAAGCTGCTGTGGCGGCTGCGCAGGAAATCATTGATTTCGTGAACGCTGGTTATCTGGCCGAAGGCGCACCTGATGCCTACCCCGCCAGCCAGACCAAGGTTGGCCTTGGCACGGCTGCTATGGTTGTTTGCGCAAACTATGTCACTTCTGAGGTTGACGCTGCGGTTGGTGAGCCTGTAAACTGGGGCTTCTTCAACTATCCCGAAGTCGAGGGCAATGTTGATGCTTCTGCTTACGCCGGTGCAAACTCTCTGGCCATCTCCTCTAACTGCGAGAACCCGCAGGCTGCATTTGACTTCATTATGACCATCGTTACCGGCACTTGCGGTCAGGAACTGGTTGACAACGGCGGCCAGATTCCCGCTGACACCCGCCTGAAGGAGTCTGTTCTGGCTGGCTCTGTTGAGACCCTGAAGAACACCACCACTCCGATGAGCTGGTGCGGTGCGTTGAACACGCTGGACGGCTGGTCCTCCATCAAGAGTTCCATGATTGAGCTGTTCGAAGGCAAGTACGCAACCGGCGCTGACTACTGCGCTTACTTGGATACCCTGTGCGGCTAATCCTATAATAAATCACGGTACGCCGTCAAGCGGTGCGGCTGTAATGGATTTATTCAGGATTCCCTCAATCTGAACAGAGGCGGCACCTGAATGGGGGCCGCCTTTGCTTATGACATTTCATTTTTGAGGTATTACCAGTATGAAAAAGAACAAGACAATGATTTTCCTATTCATTCTGCCCACCGTTCTTTGCCTGTTGTTCATGTATGTCTATCCGGTCGTTCGGACAGTTATCATGAGTTTCTTTAAGGTAGAGAGCCTTACGGCATCTACAAGCACATGGAGCTTCTATGGGCTGCAAAACTATTTCAAAATCCTGCGCAATGCCGGTTTTATCAGTTCCATAAAAAACATGGTGATGATTTGGCTGGTAGGCGGCATCATTACCATGTGCCTGTCCATGTTGATGGCCGTGATTTTGACCAGTGGCATCCGCGGCGCAAAATTCTTCAAGGCCGCCATTTATATGCCCAATATCATCAGCGCCGTGGCACTGGCCACCATGTGGATTCAGTATGTGTTCAACTATGATTATGGTCTGCTGAACCAGATCGTCAAAGCATTCGGCGGCGAGAATGTCCGCTGGCTGGGTACGGACCTGATTTTCTGGGCTATGATGATTGCTTTCATTTTTGGCAGTGTTGGTTACTATATGCTGATTTTCATCAGCGGCATCGAAGGTATCCCGCAGGATTTGTACGAAGCTGCCACTATCGACGGCGCGAATATCTTTGACCGCTTCTTCCAGATTACGCTGCCCCTGCTGAAAGGCGTCATCCGTACCTGCGTTACTTTCTGGAGCATCAATGCTACCACATTCTTCCTGTGGACGAAGATGTTCTCCCCCATTAACACGGAAACGGCCACCATTGTGCCCGTTGTGTACCTGTACGATACGGTGTTTGGCGGCAAGGGCGTTGTCGAGCGCGATGCTGGTGCAGGCGCAGCGATTGGCGTTGTGCTGACTTTGATTATCATTGTTGTGTACGTTATCACCAACCTGATCTTGAAAGACTCGGATCTGGAGTATTAAGGTAGGAGAGCAGTTATGGGAAAATATCACGATAGAATCAACTGGAAGAAAGAGCTTCAGCTTCTGCCCGGTTATATCATTGTTTGCGCGTGGGTCGCGCTTACGGCTGCCATCCTGTTCTGGATTGTCTGCGCCAGCCTTTCCTCAACAAAGGAAATTCTGACGGGCCGTGTTATGGACTTTTCCAATGGCCTGAAGTGGGATAACTACGTCACAGCTTGGAACACCCAAAATGTATCGCTGTATTTCTTCAACAGCTTGGTTTATGCTATTGTTTCCTGTGTGGGCGTATTGCTTATTTCCGCGCCCGGTGCTTATGTGCTTTCTCGCTGGAAGTTTGTCGGCGGTAAGGCCATCCGTATCGGCTTGGTCATTGCCATGAGTGTTCCCACCATTATGATCATCATGCCTCTCTACTCTTTGGCTGTGCAGTGGGGCATCAAGGGGCGCGTGCTGTTGGTTGTGCTGTACATTATGCTGCGCGTACCGTATACCACGATTTACCTACTGGATTTCTTCTCCTCACTGTCCCGGTCTTATGAGGAGGCGGCCTACATTGACGGATGCAGCCATTCTCGGACGTTCTGGCAGATTATGCTGCCGCTGGTTCAGCCCGCCATTATTACGGTTACGATTTTCAACTTCATGTCTGTGTGGAACGAGTTCTTCATGGCGTTGATTTTCACTACCAGTGATTCTATGACCCCTGTTGGTGTCGGTTTGTTGCAGATTGTCAACGCAATGAAATATTCCGGCCAGTACGGTGCTATGTTTGCCGCAGTTATCATTGTGTTCATGCCTACTTTCCTGCTGTATCTTTTCCTGTCTGAAAAGATTATTGTCGGTGCTACCAGTGGCGGCGTTAAGGGCTGATTTGACTTTCCTCCATTCAAAATATTACGTTTCAAGGAGAATCCTTATATGAATGATGTAAGAAAAATGGGCCGCGTGACGATTCCCACTGATACGGACGCAGTGTCTGAAACCCTCGACCTGTTGAAGCGCTGGGGCGCGGATGCCATCCGCGACTGCGATGGCACTGAGTTCCCGCAGGAGCTAAAGGACACCGGCGCAAAGATTTACGCCACCTATTACACTACCCGTAAGGACAACGCATGGGCAAAGGCCAACCCCGACGAAACCCAGCAGTGCTACATTATGACGCCGTTCTACACCGCTGAAGGCGGTGCGCTGACCATCCCCCTGATGACGGGCATCAGCCGTGAACTGATGAAAGTCAACGACCATGACGATATTGCCCGCTGGTGGGAGGTCATGGACCGCACGACGGGCGAGCCTGTCCCCACCGCCGACTGGCACTATGATGCCGCCCGCGAAAGCGTTGTCATCGACCCCTCCGCCGCCTACCACGAGTACACGGTCAGCTTTTTGGCGTACCTGATCTGGGACCCCGTCCACATGTACAACTCGGTCATCAATGACTGGAAGGATGTCGAACACCAGATCCCGTTCGATGTGCGCCAGCCCAAGACCCACGCCTACACCCTGCGCCGTCTGCGCGAGTATCTGGAAAGCCACCCCTATGTCAACGTTGTGCGCTTTACGACCTTCTTCCACCTGTTCACGCTGGTGTTTGACGAGCTGCGCCGCGAGAAGTATGTTGACTGGTACGGCTACTCTGCTTCCGTCTGCCCCTACATTTTGGAGCAGTTCGAGAAAGAAGTCGGCTACAAGTTCCGCCCGGAGTTCATCATCGACCAAGGCTACTACAACAACCAGTACCGCGTGCCGAGCAAGGAATACAAGGACTTTCAGGCGTTCCAGCGCCGTGAGGTGGCCGGTCTGATGAAAGAAATGACCGACATCGTCCACGAATACGGCAAGGAAGCCATGATGTTCTTGGGCGACCATTGGATCGGCTGTGAGCCGTTCATGCCGGAATTTCAGAAATCCGGCGTCGATGCCATCGTCGGCAGCGTCGGCAACGGCAGCACCCTGCGCCTGATTTCCGACATTCCCGGCGTCAAGTACACCGAGGGTCGCTTCCTGCCCTACTTCTTCCCCGATACCTTCCACGAGGGCGGCGACCCTGTGCGCGAAGCCAAGGAGAACTGGGTCACCGCCCGCCGCGCCATCCTGCGCAAGCCCATTGACCGCATTGGCTATGGTGGCTATCTGAAACTGGCCTTGCAGTTCCCGGAGTTCGTGGACTACGTGGAGAGCGTCTGCAACGAGTTCCGCGAACTGTACGAGAACATCAAGGGCACCACACCCTACTGTGTCAAGCGAGTGGCCGTGCTGAACTGTTGGGGTAAAATGCGGGCTTGGGGCTGTCACATGGTGCATCACGCCCTCTATTACAAGCAGAACTATAGCTATGCCGGTGTCATTGAGATGCTGTCCGGCGCACCCTTTGAGGTGAAGTTCATCAGCTTTGAGGATATCAAGAACGACCCGCATCTGCTGGATTCGTTGGATGTCATTATCAATGTCGGCGATGCCGACACCGCACACACCGGCGGCATTTGGTGGGAAGACCCGGAGATCTCCTCCGCTATCCGCAAGTTCGTCTGGAACGGCGGCGGCTTTATCGGCGTGGGTGAGCCTTCCGGTCACCCGTATCAGGGCCACATTCTCCAGCTTGCCAGCGTGCTGGGCGTGGAGGAGGAAAACGGCTTCACCCTCAACTACGACAAGTACAACTGGGAAGAACACCCGGACCATTTCATTCTGCAGGACGCCGACCAACCCGTGGACTTTGGCGAGGGCAAAAAGAACATCTACGCCCTCGAGGGCACCGAAGTGCTGGTGCAGCGGAACAAGGAAGTGCAGATGGCGGCCCACGACTTCGGCAAGGGGCGCGCCGTGTACATCAGCGGCGTGCCGTACAGCTTTGCCAACAGCCGCACCCTGTACCGCGCTATCCTGTGGAGCGCCCACAGCGAGGAGGAGCTGCATACATGGTTTAGCTCCAACTACAACGTGGAGGTGCACGCCTACGTCAAAAATGGCAAGTACTGCGTGGTGAACAACACCTACGAGCCGCAGGATACCACCGTTTACACCACCGGCGGCAGCAGCTTTGCGCTGCATCTGGAGGCCAACGAGATCAAGTGGTATGAGATCTAAGTTCTCCTTTTCATAAACAAACACAACGGGCAGCTCTGTTACCAGAGCCGCCCGTTGTGTTTGTTGTATCTGCCGATAACGCAACCTGTGTCAATCGAACGCTGCAATGGAGATGGCATCGCCGCCCACCACCTTGGCACGGAGCTTGATGCCTGCAGTCAGCGGCGCAGAGAAGCCGTTCTGCTCGGCGAAGAGCAGGGCTTCCTGCTCCACGGTCATGCCCGTGTACACCTTGCAGAGGATCG
>ENA-OVGH01001472-OVGH01001472.1-human-gut-metagenome-genome-assembly--contig:-NODE-1472-length-15507-cov-2.776340_pt1 | contig 15507 bp, 11 predicted proteins | sample MGYA00237770_ERZ505419 | MGnify/ENA primary metagenome ERZ505419 (study PRJEB26158, sample SAMN06016353) | human gut metagenome | biome: human gut; feature: ankylosing spondylitis patient; material...
CCTGGATGGCCGCGACGCCGCCTTTGCTGCGCGTATTTTTTATACAACACTGGAACGCCTACCGCTGCTGGATTACATCTTAAATCAATTCACGAAAAAGCCTGTCACCAAGCTGGACGCGCCGGTACGCGCTGTGCTGCGGGCGGGGCTGGCCCAGGCGCGGTACATGAATGTGCCGCTGCCCGCCGCCGTGAATGAATCGGTCAAGCTGACGAAGGCACTGGGTAAAGCCAGCGCTGCGGGCATGGTCAACGCCGTGCTGCGCCGCGCCGCTGCCGCCGATGACCAGGATGTTTTTGTTCCGGGCGTACTTGGGATTTTTGGGGCGACTGGACATGGTGAGTTTTTCCGTCTGGGTCAGAGGAATGTTCCAGTCAGGGACCGGATCGACATAGGGGGCAATATCCGCCGCCGTGCCCCATCGGGCGCTACCGTACTCAATGCCCTTGCGATATTTCTTTGTGTTCTTGCTCTTGGCATACACCACCAGCCGGACGACGACCGCCCCGGCGATACCCACCAGCAGGTCCAGCGGATACAGGCTGGGCAGCCCAGAAGAAAACGCCTCCGTAAAGCCCTGACTCAAATGCAGGAACTTTTCAGAGGCGTCAAGGCCGGGCGCAAGGCGCACCGCCTGGCAGAGCTTGTCAAAGAGATATACGAACAACAGGTACGGGAGGTTGGGGAGCAGCTTTTTCTTCCAGTCAACCGTCATAATTCCACACCCCGGTCTTTGGCCTTGATCTTCTCCCGCTGGCGGTGCTGGGCTTTGGCCTGCTGCTTCGCCTGCTCCAGCTCCTTGCGGATGGAGGGCTTTTTCTCTTTCTCCAGGTTCTTTGCGGAGAACTCCCGGAAGGCCGCTGTGATTACGTCGGCATCTCGGCCCTTGAAGAACACCAGGTAGCGGGGTATCTCGCCGCTGGTATCCTTTTTCAGAGCAAAGTCAATGCCGTACTTCTTGGCGGTGGCGGAAAAGGCCCGGATGTTCTGGTCGGTGATCTCGATATTGGATACGCCCTGATTCTGCCCGATGAGCTGCTTCACGCTCTGCCTGCCCTGCGGTTTCGCTTGATAATGCTCCTTGGCTTTATTCCAGCCGAGTTTCAGCGCTTTCGCGAACGCCGTCGCCAATGTTCTTTCAGTGAATTTGCTGGTATTGATGATGAGGGAGAGCGTTTTGTTTTCGATTTCTTCCTGCATTGGAAGCCTCCGTCATGAAAAAGTGCAGCGCGCCGCCCAAGGCGGGACTTCCAAGCGGCGCAGAAACAGCTTTTGATGATACACCATTCGCTTACGCCTTTCGCCGTCTGCGCATCAGCAGCATGGTGCCGCTTATCAGCATCAGGGCAATGCCGATAAGCATCACCCCCGATGCCGCCAGCTGCACGCCGGTCTGAATCGTCGTGTAGTTGACCCACTGCGGCATTTCTTCGGGAATCTTGTAGTGCTCGTCAATGACCAGCTTCCGGACATCGCCGCTCAGGGTGTATCCTTTCAGCGTTTCTGTTTCCTGCAAATAATAAGTGCCGGGCTGCAAGTGCTCGGCGCGGACAATGCCGTTCTCATCGGATTCCAGCGTTTGCAGGAGATTGCCGTCCGCATCCCGCAGGGCAAATTTCACGCCTTGCAGCGGTTTGCCATCAGCATCGACTTTGATGAACGCATAAGAATCAGGAATGTTTACCAGCAGCACCGGCGCTGTTCCCGACCAGCTGTCATCCACTTGGAAGCGATAGTCCGCCATGCGGCTGTAACCGCTGGGGGCAGCCGCTTCATGGACAGTCCACACGCCATAATCAAATGCTGTAAAGGCAAACGCACCGTTTTCGTCGCTGACAGCCATTTCTGCCACAGCGCCCGTTTCCGCGTTGATGAGCTTAAAGAGAATGCCTGCCATCGGCGTTCCGGCTGTATCCACCTTGATAAACTGGATTTTCTTCTGCTGATTCACCACCGTCGCTATCGGTTCTTCCGCATTCGTCCAGTTCGGCGTTACTGTCACCGAAATCGCGCTGCGGTTCAGCAGATACCCATCCGGCGCGGACGTTTCGCAAATGGTGTACTGTCCCTGCGGAACAAAGCGGAAGCGCACCAGTCCGTCCGCATCCGAAACAGCCGATGCCGTTTCGCGCTCGTCCGCATCCAGCAGCACAAACTTAGCCCCTACCAGTGCCTTTCCATCCGCATCGGTCTTTTGAAGTAGAATCTCGGCAGGATGGTTGATTGAAGCAACCTCGGCGGAAACAATCGGCGTTTCCTGATCCGACGCCTGAATTTCTACGGTGTACGTCGTCAAATCCAGCACATACCCGGACGGAGCGCTGACTTCCTTGACCGTGTATTTGCCCAGCGGCAGCAGCGGACTTTTCTCCACGCCTTCGCCGCTGGTGGTCATCGTGGCGACCAGCTCGCCGCATGAATACCACTGTGTGCCGTCTTGCCCGACAATGTCCTCCGCCGCCCGAATTTCAAATACCGCGCCTTTCAAATACCCCTGTTCACCCGTCGTCTGCATCTGCCCGGTCTTTTCCAGCAGAATCTGCCCCTTGATAGGCGTATTGCGGATGCTGACGTTCTGAATGGGTACGTCCTCCGCCAGCGATGCCATCGGCAGACAGAAGAGCAGCAATGCCGCCAGCAGCATGGGCAGGATGTTTCGTTTTGTGTTCATGGATGCCTCCCGTTTTCTGAAATACAGCAGGGGCACCATCTGCCTGATGCCCCTGTTGAAGATTGTCTTTTCAGTCCGCATTGCCGGGAATCGAAACGGTAACGACACAGCCGCTGTCCAGATACCCGTCCGGCACGGTGGTTTCGCGGATTTCGTAGATGCCCCACGTCAGCACAGGCGTGACTGCCACCCCTTCCGCATCCGTGGTGATGACCGCCACAACCTCGCCGCACCCTTCCTTGCCATGCGAAGGCAAGCCGCTCACGCGGATGACCGTAAAGACTGCGCCAGCCAGACTTCCGCCCGTTTCCGCGTCCGTCTTAACAATGCGAACCTGCCCCTGCATGGGGATATTCGTCACGCTGCGCTCCACGGTTTCGTCCATGACGACGGTCACTTTTTCGCTCCACAGGCTGTTCACATAGCCGACGGGCGCTTCATGCTCCTTGACCATGTAGTCGCCGACCAGCAGGCTTTCGGACATTGCCACGCCGTCATCGTTCGTCAGCATGGTGGACACCAAGTCGCCCGTGCTGCCATCCTCATTCAAGGCGTAGATGTCGAAGCGCACACCCGCAATGGGATGACCGTCCAGCGCGTCCGTTTTGATGACCCGAATCCAGCCGGGCGCATCCTCATTGACCACCGTCGTCAGAATCTGAACGGGGTTCTGGTAAGTGCCGTCAATCGTCACCTGCCATTCGCCGGTGGACGGATGATAGCCGTAAGGCGCTTGAATTTCCCGGATGGTATAAGTGCCGTACCCCAGTTCCGAGAAGGTCAGATGGCCGCTGGCATCGGAAGTCTGCTGCTGCACGAGCGTGTTGTTGGCATCGTAAATGCCGAACACAGCGCCGGGCAGCGGCTCGCCGTTCTCCTTAATCTTTTTCAGCTGAATCTTGTTGATTTCATCCCGGATTTCGGTTTCCCCGATGATTTTGCCTTCGCTTGTCACCGTGAAGGTTTTTACCGCCATATTCAGCGCATACCCCTCCGGCGCATAGGTTTCCTTGAACGTATACGAGCCGGGAACAAGCGGAATGTCCGGCAGCTGACCATTTTCATCCGTATACGCGCGGTAAATGGTGCTGCCCTGCGCATCGTACACTTCAATCAGCGCACCGGGCAGCGGTTCCTTGCCGGTAATGTCCCGCTTGGTAATCGTCACCGGCGTGTAAATCAGGCGGTTCAAGATAGGCGCATCCAGCGTGATTGCGATTGCCTCCTCCGCTTCATCCATGTTTTCGGGTGTCAGCTGCACCGGGTACTGCTCGGTATTCAGCAGCCAGCCATCCGGCGCGGACAGTTCCTTGATATAATACGCACCATGCGGATACATGCCGGAGAAGGTCAAATTGCCCTTGGCATCCGTGATGCCAGTCGCCATCAGCGTATGGGCAGGCAGCTTCTGGCTGTCGCCGTAAGAAATCACCCCTGCATTGAACAAGCCGAACACGCAGCCTTCGCCGGGAACTGTCTCGATGGACGAGCGAATCATACCGTCCGCCGTTTCATCCACTCGAATTGCTTCCTGCTGTTTGTGCAGCGTCACCCGAATCGGCAGATAGGTGTTGACCGCGGACACTTTCACTTCCACGACAGGCGTCTGCCTGCCTGCCGCCGTCAGCGTGAAGGGATACGGGGTATCATCCAGCAAATAGCCGTCCGGAGCGGAAACTTCCTGCAAGCAGTAGCTGCCCAGCGGCAGCGGCTTCGAGTTCACTGCGCCGTCTGCACTGGTGGTCAGTGTTTGCACCAGTTCCCCCTGCTTGTAGAAAACCGTGCCTTCCTTGCCGACAACATCCGCCGCAGCGCGGAGTTCAAACACAGCGCCCTTCAAATACCCCTGCTGATAAACAGGCTTCATGACGGTGTTGCCCCATTCGTCCTGCTCGTCCGTAAAGCGCACCAGCTGCAAGCCGGTCTTTTCCAGCGCCACGCTGCCGCGCACGGGCGTGTTGGTCACATTCACCGTGATGGTTTCCGCCGCTGCTGCCGGAACAGACAGGCTCATCACCAGCAGCACCAGCGCAAGCACCCAGTGCATCCATTGCTTCATCCGCTTCATTTTTCTTCCTCCTGTTATTTGATTTGAACGATGGTCACAAAGTCCGTATCCACATAACCGTCAAGCGCATTGGTTTCCGCAATTCGATATTCTCCCCACGGAAGAGCTTCGGTCTGTGCGATGCCATCCGCATTCGTCGTAATTGTTGCGACAACCTTGCCAATATTGGAAGCATTGTCCGATGCAGGCGCGGTCAATCTCGTCACCGTGAACGTGACACCGGGCAGCGGTTTTCCCGTCATGCTGTCCGTCTTGATGACCCGGATGATACCCATCATGCGCTCGTTGATGAACATGCACGCCGTGTCTGCCCCCGCCGTCACCATGATTTCCTGCGCCGAGGCAACCGACAGCCGATACCCCTGCGGCGCGGTTTTCTCGCGAACCTGATAGCGTCCCGGTGCAATCCCGGAAAAAACGGCACGCCCCTGCGCATCCGTCACTGCTTCTGCCAGCACCGCGCCGGATTCATCCAGCAGCTCAAACACTGCACCTTGCAGCAAAATGCCGTCCATGGACTGCTTGGTCACAAACACCGTGCCATACAGCAGTTCAAACGTGACAACAGCGGATTGCAGCGGGTATGGCGTTCCCTCTATCGGGACAAGCACTTTCTGGATGGAGGCGCTGGGGATTCCGACCAGAAAGCCTGCTTCTTCCGCGCTGGACGCGATTGATTCCATATAAACGGAGAAGCTGCTTTTGTCCGACAAAATCCGGATGTTGTCTCCGCTCTTGACATAATAGTACGCTTCATCCGAACCGCCGCTGTTCCCCGTGATGCTGCCCGCTGCCTTGGAAATCCGAATCAAATCCGCATCCGTCGTCAGCGTAACCGTACCGACATAGCCGCTGTCTGACGCTTGGATGCGCTGACCGCTGACGGTGATTTTCCCGGTGATTTTTGCGTATGCAATCGCGTTTTTCGCCAGCCATCGGGCATAGGTCAGGTACACTTCCGGTGCGCCGCCGGAGAAAGCGTAGAAATTATCCATGTCCCAATAACTGCGGACGTACTGCGCGCCTTCCAGCTGCTTAATCACCTCGCGAATAGCAAACTGACCCGCGACACGGCTCCACACTTCGTTGTTTGCATCACTGCGATCCAGCAGCATAAACGGGTAGGTGTGCCGAAGCACCCAGCCGATGGCGTGCATGGTCTGCGCCTTGAATCGCACCCCGTTCACGCCGCCGCCTTCTGCGGTGTTTACGAACGCCTCCATATCCAGCAGCGCATACGGGCCGGTTTCTGTTTTGTTCGCGCCCGACCCTTCGCCGGGGCCGGAAAGCGTATGTTCAAGGCAGTACACGGGGAAGTTTTCCAGATAGTGCGGTGTCGCATAAATCGTGCCGTGCGATGCTGATTTCGCCAGCTGGGGATACGCCGCGTCCCTGCCGGAACTTCCTTGCAGCCCCGACTGTCCCGCCTGAAAGCTGCCGATTTTGCCATGAATATTCTTCAGGCTGAATCCATCCGTTTCTGCGGTATACGTTTGCATTTCCCGGAGCAGGCGCAGCATTTCTTTGGGATACGCGAAGTCCGTTACCGTGCAAGCATCCGCATCCGTTTCGCCGGTTTCCGCTGTCATCACCCACACCGTTTCGTCAGCCGTCCACTTCATCTTGCCGCTGGGGAAAGAATCGCCGTACAGGAAGCGCACCTGATACCACACTGCGCCCGAAGCATCTTCCGCAATGGACACCACCTGCACCGCTGCTGCTTTGACGAAATTGCCCTGATACTCGCTGGAAAAATACGCTTCAGACGCATCATCATCCACCGCAGAAAAGACGCGCGTGTCCGTACTGACGCGGACAAAATCGCCGGGATTTACAGGCGGCACCGTTTCGTCGATTTCTTCCGCGCTGCTGATTTCTGGATTTACCGAAGCATCCGGCGATTCTGCGGCATCCGGCTGCTCCGAAGCGCCGCTTTCATCCGCTTCGGGCAGATTCGATTCTTGGTGCGGCGCGTCCTGCGAAGGTGCATCCGCGGGCGTTTCTTCTTCATCGGATGCTTCTTCCGGGCGGCTTCCATTGACCACGAACAATCGCTTTTGGCCGAAGGCAGTCATTCCGTCGCAGGATGGCACGTCGGCGATGCCCGACACATCCGCATCCGTCAAATAGCGGGTATCCAGCGATGCTGCCGGTACAAAGCCGCGGATGATTTGCTGTTCCGCATCCAGAAACCACACCTGCACGGTTTGATGATTGCTGAAAAACGCGGTCGCCAGCAGAATGGACGCATCATCGACCGCGGCATAAACAATGCGCTCCTGCGATTCTGCGCTGGCATACACGCTGACTGCCCGCACCGTCCGGACGTAGACATACCCATGTTCTTCAATCGCCGCCTGCAAAGGATGACGGTTGTCCGACGAACTTTCCTCCTCCGAATTGGGGAGCATTTCGTCATGGGACGGCTCATCCGGCACATCGGATGCGGATTCGTCAGGCGCTTCCTCCACGGGTGGAAGCACCGGTTCTTCTGCCGGAAGCACAATGACTTCCGTTCCTGTGATGTCCGAGGGCGTGGCTGCTTCTTCTGCTGCCGCACAGAGCGGAATGCAGGTCAGCACCAGCGCCGCAGACAGCACCAATGATGCAAATCGTTTCAATTTGGATTTCAATTTCATTTGCTTCTCCTTCTTATACTATTTTCGGATGAAAATGAGCCAAGATGCGCCGCGAATTTTTCACGCTGTCTAACGCGAATGAAACGCAGCGTAGCAGCGCTACGCTAAGTGGAATAAGCGGACGCAAGCGCGGAAAAGGCGCAAGCAGATGGCGCAGGTGAATTTGGAAATAGTATTAGTTCGGATATTGCCGAATCTCGCCTTTGGCTTTGATGACGCAGGGCTTCTTTTTGCGCGGGATCTGCTTGATTTCCATCACGCGAATCGGGAACATCCAGTCGTCGCCAAAATCGTAATGCAGGGTGAACTTCTGCCCTTTCTGCAAGCCGATTTTGTCCAGTGCAATGTCTGTCGAAGGGCTTTCCATGCCCAATTCTTCCGCCAGCGGATTATACTGATAGCAGTGTTCGCTGAACATTTTATTGTCCATGCAGAACTCATACAGATGCTCATGGAAAAAGTCAAACGCCTCCATAATCGCATCGCACAGCTGGTCAAGCGTGCTGTCCCCGCAGATTTCCAGCGTTCTGTAAACCTCGTTCCCCAACCCCAGCGGATAGACCTTCAGCACATACTGATTCACCATCGTTTTATCCTCCTTGTCCTTTGAAAATCTCTACCCACGCAGCCCTAACAGCGCCAGCACCGCCGTTTCCAGCGCGCCGTCCTCGTTGTACTGCCCTGCCTTCACCTTGTATTCCGTGTCAAGGCAGATTCCCACGCCGCGCCGCACCTGCGCACCGGTGTAGCCCTGCGCCTGCCGCATCGTGCGCTCCGCCGCGAACGGCGCAATGCCAAGATTCTTCACCAGCTCCTGCCGGCTCAGTTTCTCGTACTGCATGATTTTCACATGCTGCATCAGCCGGTACTGCCGCAGCAGCATTGCCAGAATGCCCAGCCGCTCCTGCCCGGCGGTCAGCATATCGCGCAGGAGCATCAGCGCCCGCGCGCGCTGCCCCGCGACGACGGCGTCCACCATCTCGAACACCGTGCATTCGATGGAGCGCGTCGCCACGGCGTGAACGTCATTCTCCGTGATGGTGTCGCGGTCGCCCGCCAGCGCCGTCAGCTTCTCGATTTCCGCGCGCAGCAGCGCCGTGTCATTGCCGACCGTGAAGGACAAAAGGCTCGCCACGTCCGGCGCACACTTCTTCCCGTTCTGCTGGAACACGCGGACAATCCACCCGTTCAGCTCCGCATCCCCCAGCGGCTCGAACGATACGATGCCGCCCTTTTTCTTCACCGCCGAATAGAGCTTCTTGCGTCCGTCCGCCTTGCCGCGCACATAAATGACCAGCACGCACGAATCCGGCACTTTCGGGATGTAGCTGACGAGCCGCTCTTCCGCCTCGCTCCGCCCGGTCGTGCCATTCAGTTCCCGCACAACAACCAGCCGCTTGTCCGACGCGAACGGCAGCGTTTCACACGCCGCAATAATCTCCCCTGCCGACGGATTCTCCATAACGCTCTCGTTCAGCTCCGCCAGTCCGTCCGCCAGCACCGCCTTGCGCAGCGCTGCCAGCGTCACGCTCTTGATGTTCTCCTCCACGCCCTCAAACAGGTACGCACCGCTGACCTTCCCGGCCTTCAGCGCCTGCACAAATTCATTGTGATTCATTGCATTTCCTCAAATTCTTCGATGGTAAAGCAGCTGTCCGCCATACGGATGATGATGGCTCCGCTTTCCAGCGTACTGTACACATCCGCATCGGTGATGCCGCGCAGATAGTCCGCCGCATTCTCTCGTTTGGTGGACACCAGCACGGCAGTCGGCGCGCTTTCGTCCAGAAAAGCCTGCGTCGTGCCGTTCTTTGACCCGTGATGCGCCGCTTTCACCACGTCGGCGGATACGGCGGCCGCGCGCTCAAATCGCCTGTCAACAGCAGCTTCACGCCCTCCGCCTCCACCAGCAGCGCCATCGAGCCGTCATTGGCGTTCGACACTGAAAATCCTTCCGGCGGAAAGAGCACCGTCAGCTTGCCTTCCGCCCACTGGAGGATGTCGCCGCGGCAGACGGTTTCGATGACCGTGCCGTTTTCCTCCATCCGCGCCAGCAGCGGGAGTACCTCTTCGTCGAAATCCGCCGCCAGTGCGCCGGACGGCATCACGCACCGGCGAATCGGGATGCCCTCATCCAGCAGTTCCCGCACACCGCCCGCGTGGTCGCTGTGCAAATGCGTCAGCACGAGCAAATCCACCGGCAGATGCTCCGCGCGCAGGTATGATGCCAAATCGCCGCCGTATTCGCCCGCATCCACCACCAGCACATGTTTCTCCTGCCGCAGCACAGCGGCATCAGCGTCGCCCATGTCAAGCTGCATATATTCCGTCCCGGAAAACGGCGCGGGCAGCAAAATCGTCGCCATCAGCACTGCCCCTGCCGCAAGCATCGGCAGCCGCTTTTTGCGGTTCTGCCAGCGGTTCCGGCTCTTCCCGAACGGCAGCAGCGCCGCAAACACCAGCAGCCAGCCGAGTACCACCCACGCATCCGGCTGACGTGTCCACAGTGTCGGCGCGAACCGCCCCAGCACGTTCACCAGATGCAGAAATCCCTCGCTGACTGCGCGCGTCGCCGCCCCCGGAAGCGCCGCCAGCCACGGAATCGGCGTCAGCAGCAGCGTCACCCAATCCAGCAGGAGCAGCACATTCATCCCCGCCACCAGCAGCACATTTACCGCAATGCCCAGCAGCGGCACGCGCCCGAACCAGTACAGCTCCGGCAGCAGTACGCCGAACTGCGCCGCCGCGGAGACGGACAGCAGGGACAGCATTTTTCCCTTCCAGCCGCGCTTTTTCTGCGCGTTCGGAGCGGTCTGCGCCGTTATCCCGCAAATCGCCGCCATCACGCCGTACGTCATTTGGAACGACGCGCTGAACAGCTGTGCGGGCGCAAACATCAGCTGAATCATTGCCGATGCGCACAGCACATGCGGCATCAGCACCCGCTTGTGGCGAATTCTTCCCCAGCAGACGAGCGCCCAGAGCAGCACGGCGCGGACGGCGGGCGCATTTCCGCCTGTCAGGAACGCATACGCCAGCAGCATCGGCAATGTCAGCGCCATCCGAAGCCGCCGATGCTTCACCGGCATCATCAGCAGCGCCAGCAAGGCAACCAGCACGCCCACATGGAAGCCCGAAACGGACAGAATATGCGCAATGCCGAGCCGCCGGAACTGTTCCTGTTCCTCGTCCGGCACTTCGTCGCGCATTCCCAGCAGCACCGCACTCGCCAGCTGTCCAGATTCCTCGCCGCAAACGTCTCTCAACGTCTGCGCCATGCGGTGATTGAACCGTGCCGCCAGGCCATAAAGAGAAAGCCCGTCCGGCAGCGCTTGCAGTTTCGCCGCACCATACAGGCCTATCAGGATGTTCTTCTGCCGCAGAGCCTGCCGAAAGTCGTACCCATGCGGATTCCGCTGTCCCTGCGGATGATAGACTTCGGCGGTCATGCTGATTCTTGCCCCCGGCGTCAGGAAGTCCGGGATATTTTCATCCGTTTTGAGGTAGAACGTCCAGTACGCGCCAGATGCAATGCGCTCGCCGTTCAGCGTCACGTCCCGCAGGATAACGCGCACCTGCCCCTTCTCCGTGCGGAAGTCCACCTCGCCCGCAACGACGCCTGTCACCTGCGCGTCTCCTTCCGGCGGAAGCGTCGGATTCGCCGCGCGGATGCCCAGCGCCGCGCCAAGCAGGAACGTCAGCAGCAGGCAGCCCGCCGCGCGCGTTCTCCGCCGTCCCAGCAGAAGCAATCCCGCCAGCGCCGCCGACACGCAGAGCATCGGCATTGCACTCGTCGGCGCTTGGAAGCCGAGGGCGATGCCCGCCATCATCAGCAGTGCCGCGCAGGGCAGGAGGGCGGTTTGCAGCAATATACGCCATGTTCGCGCGTCAGACACGATACGTTGCGCCGATATGCGCCAGCTCCGCGTCCGTGCGAATCGCCCGCGCCTGTTTGAGCAGCGTTTCCGGGTCGATGTTCGGATTCAAGTGGGTGATAACGAGCTTCTTCACGCGAGCATCGCGCGCCAGTTCCGCCGTCTGCGCCGCGGAGAGGTGCGGCAGACCCTCCTGCCACATTTCCGTCGGGAACAGCCCATCCGCCAGCAGCAGATCCGCGTCCTGCGCAAATTCCGTCAGCCCCTCCACGGTATTGGTGTCGCCGGTGTAGCACAGCGTCTTTTCGCCGTCCGTCACGCGGTACATAACCCCCGGCACAGGGTGACGCGCGGCAAAAACGCGCACGGAAAATTCGCCAATCTGCACCTTGTCGTCCTTTTGCACGTCATGCAGGCAGAAAGCGCTGTTTTGCTGCACCACCTTGCGCACCATCGACGATTCATCCACCGGCGCGTAGACATCCAGCGGTTTTGCCGCGCACGCCTGCAAGCGGAACAAGAGCGGCAGCACGTCGCTGCAATGATCGAAGTGCCAGTGCGAGAGCAGCAGCGCATCCAGCTTCTCCGGCGGCATCAGCGCCGTCAGCCTTCCAAGCGTGCCGCTGCCCATATCCATCGCCACGCGCGTCTTTTCCCCGCGCATCAAATATCCCGACGTTGCGCCATTCGCCGCCGGAAACGGCCCATTCATCCCCAGCACAGTCAATTCCATTGGTATTCTCCTTACCTTCGGGGAGGCGCAAGGGAGTTCCTCCCTTGACCCTTCCGCGCGATTGAATTGAGCGCATTTTCATGCTATGCCCGCGTGCTGATGCAGGGGATTTCGCCTCTGCGCTTTGCAAGTGAAAAAGTCTTTTTCTCCACCTTGACAAAGACAATAAATTGGGCTATACTGAATTCGTCCGAGATGACGGAGAAGAGTATCCTGCCACAGGGTGCACAGAGAGGCGCGGTTTGGTGAAAAGCGCTGATTCGGCGGCAGGGGAAGACCACCTCCCGATCGTACCGTGCGCCGCACGATAGCGCGGCAAAGAGAACCAATCAGGGTGGAACCACGGGCTAGATTTTGATCGCTCGTCCCTCAGCAAAACGCGAGGGACGAGCGTTTTTTCGTCCCAATCAATCAATCTGGAGGGAAAAAGCATGAAAATCATCTACAATGACGGTCATGTGGACGAATGCCCTGCTGACGACGAGCTGCATGTCATCCGCCACACGGCGGCGCACATCCTCGCGCAGGCAGTCAAGCACCTGTATCCGCAGGCGCATTTCGCCTATGGCCCGGCAACTGAAAAGGGCTTCCACTACGACGTCGATCTGGGCGACGTGAAGCTCTCCGACGAAGACCTCAAGACCATCGAAAAGGAAATGCAGGCCATCGTCAAGCAGAACCTGCCGATTAAGCCTTTCGCGCTTGGCCGCGAGGACGCCATCAAGCTCATGCAGGAGCGCGGCGAAATCTACAAGGTCGAACACATCGGCGACCTGCCCGAAGACGCGACGCTGACCTTCTACCAGCAGGGCGACTACATCGACATGTGCGTCGGCCCGCACCTGTGCTACACCAAGGCGCTCAAGGCATTCAAGCTGACCGCCCTGTCCGGCGCGTACTGGAAGAACGACAAGAACAACAAGATGCTCACCCGCATCGGCGGTATCGCCTTCCGCAATCAGGAGGAACTCAATGAGTACCTGAAGATGATGGAAGAAGCCGAAAAGCGCGACCACCGCAAAATCGGCAAGGAAATGGGTCTGTTCATGCTCTGCGACGAAGGCCCCGGCTTCCCGTTCTTCCTGCCCAAGGGAATGCAGCTGAAGAACGCGCTGATTGACTACTGGCGCGATATTCACTACGCGGCGGATTATGTGGAAGTGTCCACGCCCATGATTATGAGCCGTCACCTGTGGGAGACGTCCGGTCACTGGGATCACTACAAGGACAACATGTACTCCACCAAGATTGATGACGAGGACTACTGCATCAAGCCCATGAACTGCCCCGGCGGCGTGATGGTCTACCGCAGCCAGCCCCATTCCTACCGCGACCTGCCCCTGCGCGTGGGTGAGCTGGGTCTGGTGCACCGCCACGAGCTGAAGGGCGCACTGCACGGCCTGTTCCGCGTCCGCTGCTTCACGCAGGATGACGCCCATATCTTCATGACCCGCGAGCAGATTCCGGACGAAATCGCCGGCGTCGTACACCTCATCAATCAGGTGTACTCCAAGTTCGGCTTCGATTATTTCGTCGAACTTTCCACCCGTCCGGCGGACTCGATGGGTTCGGACGAGGACTGGGAGGATGCGACCAACGGCCTCAAAACCGCGCTGGAAAAGCTCGGTATGCCCTACATCGTCAACGAGGGCGACGGCGCGTTCTACGGCCCGAAGATTGACTTCCACCTGCGCGACTGCCTCGGCCGTACCTGGCAGTGCGGCACCATTCAGCTGGACTTCCAGATGCCGCTGAACTTCAACCTGGAGTATGTGGATGTGGACGGCAGCCGCAAGCGCCCGATTATGATTCACCGCGTCTGCTATGGCTCCATCGAACGCTTCATCGGCATCCTGACCGAGCATTTCGCGGGCAAGTTCCCGACGTGGATGGCGCCGGTTCAGGTGAAGGTGCTGCCCGTGTCCGACAAGTCGATGGATTATGCCAAGACGGTGTACGCTGCCCTGCGCGCGAAGAAGATTCGCTGCGAGCTGGACGACCGCAACGAGAAGATTGGCTACAAGATTCGCGAAGCGCGTCAGGTAGACCGCGTGCCGTACATGCTGATTCTCGGCGGTCAGGAAGTGGAGAACAACACCGTCTCCGTCCGCGACCGTGCGACCGACCAGACGGTTACCTGCACGCTGGATGAATTCATCGCAAAGATTTCTAAGGAAATCGCCGACCGGGTGTAACAGGATTTCGCGCCTGCGGGCGCGACCAAAGGGCAATGGAAACAGACGAAGTCTGCGATTGCCCTTCGGAAACCTTCGGCACCGCCACTTTTGGGTGATTCCATAAGTGTATAGTCCGTTTTTCCCCGTCTGCATGGGAGAAATTCCATGCAGGCGGGGCTTTTTGTCTACTCGTTCTTTTATCCTTTACAGTTCGTTCATGCTTTTTCATACGAATTCTGCTATAATACTTATGCTATTCCAAGGGAGGTATGCTCCATGATTGAACTCAGGCATGTCACGAAGCGCTACGGTGCGGTTGAAGCCCTGCACGATGTTTCTTTCCGCGCCCCGGAAGGGCAGATTGTCGGTCTTCTCGGTCAAAACGGCGCGGGCAAGAGCACCACACTCAATATCCTCACGGGCTATCTGCCGCCGACGTCGGGGCAGGTGCTGGTGGACGGCATGGATCTCCTCCAAAACGCGCGCGAGTGCAAGCGGCTGATTGGCTATCTGCCGGAAAAACCGCCGCTGTATGACGAAATGACCGTTCGGGCTTACCTGCGGTTCGTGTGCGAACTCAAGGAAGTACAGAAATCGGCGATTGCGGCGCATGTGGAGGACATTATCCGCACCTGCGGGCTGTCCGAAGTGGCGCACCGCCTGATTGGGCATTTGTCGAAGGGCTACCGACAGCGTGTCGGCGTAGCGCAGTCGCTGTGCGGCAATCCGAAGGTGCTGGTGCTGGATGAACCGACCGTCGGGCTTGACCCGCGTCAGGTGGTGGAGATTCGTGCGCTGATTGCCGACCTCGGCAAAACGCACACTGTCATTTTTTCCTCGCACCTCCTGTCGGAGATTCAGCAGCTCTGCCAGCGGGTACTCATCTTGAACCGCGGGCATTTGGAATACGAAGCAGACATGCAGGAATTAGCCGAAACGGGCGAAACGCTGCGGCTTCGGGCAAGCATTGCCATGCGGGAAAAGCAGCTGATTCCGGCTTTGCGGTCACTGCCGTGCGTGCGGCGGGTGAAGGCGCTGCCGACGCGGACGATTGATGTCAGCGAGGTATTGCTGGAATGCGACGCCTCCGCCGTGCCGGATGCGCAGACGCAGCTATTCCGCCTGCTCTGCGGGCTGGATGCCCCGATTCGGATGCTGGTGGAGGAACACGATTCGCTGGAAACGGTGTTCCTCCGCGCGACGGATGAAGGCACGAAAGTTCCTTCATAATCTTCTTTGTTCTTATTGCAGAAGGGTGCTTCTATCACAGAAGTTTTTCCCGATGCGCAGGGATTTCGCCTCTGCGGAGGCGACAAGGGGGCTTTGCGGTCGCCCCCTTGACCC
>ENA-OVGH01001502-OVGH01001502.1-human-gut-metagenome-genome-assembly--contig:-NODE-1502-length-15215-cov-2.484960_pt1 | contig 15215 bp, 13 predicted proteins | sample MGYA00237770_ERZ505419 | MGnify/ENA primary metagenome ERZ505419 (study PRJEB26158, sample SAMN06016353) | human gut metagenome | biome: human gut; feature: ankylosing spondylitis patient; material...
CAAGTAATAGTATGACAATTTATGTCCCACATACGCGCCAACCTAATGGTGTTAGCTGTGGTCCCTCTACAGTGCGACAAACACTGGCTCATTATGGTCTTGTGAAAAATTTGTCCACAATTATGTCGGAAATGAGTGATGCTAGTAAACCGGCCACCTATTGTTACAGTCCAACCAATGGCATCTTTGAGATTTCGAAGATGTTTTACTATATTAATACTAGCTTGTATGGAGAAGGCGGTGACCCTACAGGGGTTGTTTATATGGCTTTGTGGAAAAATGGTGCATATACATCTTCCCAACAAATGCTGAATATGATGGCCAGCGTAATTAGCAACAATAACCCTCCAATCTTACATACAGGTGCCATTCAAGGAACAAAGCGGACCAGCTATAATGACACGAGCAAATGGCCAATTAATATTAGTTCCGGCCATTTTATGAGCGTTAGCGGATATAACCTTTCTAATGCAACAATCCAGGTAACTGATCCTGATGTAACAAATCAACAGTCTTCTAGTTCTTATTCCTCGGGCAAATATTACATCAATTCTTCGGTCGTATATTCCACCTGTGACTATTTTGCGGCTTGAAATGTAGCGCGTCAAAAAGGAACTCTACTATGAACCATGATAGGTTATTCCATAAAGGGACGGGTACAGTGCAATCAAAAAAATTATATTTTGTTCTATCTATAGTCATTGTTTTAGGTGTCACAATTTGTTTTTTCTGGCGAGTTTGGCATACTTCTGATCGATTGGTGACGATCCACGGCGAAATTATTACATCGCAAGCTGTAGATATGTACAGTCAGATTGATACAATAGGCAGAACAGACTTAAAGGTGATCGGCTTCTTGGACAATAACATTATTTCTTGTTATTGGATACAAAATGCGCGTACACTTTCAAATGCGGCCCAAGAGGAAGAGTTTGAAGAGCTTTTGGTCACAGCCGATTACAAAAGCGGCGACACAAGGCTCATCAGAAGAACGAATACCTCTCCCATTTCCTCTGTGGATCCGTTTTTGTTTGATTGCCAAACATTGTATTCGTTCCCTTTCCGTAATGGAACCGTGAGCATTATTATGACAGATCTTGTCACAGGTACAACGGAAACGCTTTTAAGAGATGCCGCTGCGGCAACGTCATTGGTTGGATTTGCTAAAGTTGATCAGGACACAGCAGCATTTCTGGTAACAGCCGATTCACAATTGCAAATGGTCCTGCTGTGGAACAGATCCACAGAGAGGCTACTTGAAATTTTTAACACCGCCAATCTATCGTTAGAAAGGCCTCCACAAATTACCGCCATTGCCTCAGATGGAACCTATTTATACTATTTAATGAAAGAAATGGACGGAAGCAATTGGTTGCAGTGCAATTCAATAAACGGGTCGGTTTTGTGGAGGAAGAATCTAGCATTGCCGGAATATGAAGACGCGCAATATACGGCGGACCAACTCTATATTCAAGATCAAACCTTTTTTATAAAGTGGTACAATTGCGGGAGTGCACCCTATTTTACCGTTTTACAAAAGGAAGACACAGAATTTTCGCGGCTACCCATTCCACAGTGCACCCCCTGTTATTTGTTGACCCCACATCCGATTGCCGAGGAATGGCTTCTGTTTAGCACATTTCCCGAGCAGCAGGCATATTTGAAAAAGGATTTTGCTCATCTTGTTTTGTATAACCTAAAAACAGCCACATGGCAATCCGTCCGATTGGATATGGGCACGGAAACAAACTACCGTCTTTTTGCAAACGAAACAGGAAACGTCATTGCTCAGATTTATGCTGAAAACGGGGACAACACAAAGCTTATCCAGTATCCGTGTGCAAATCTGATAAAATGAACCGAGTTGCACATAATGAATGAAGCGCCGGACATCAAGACGAATGAACCTCAAAATGCAGATGCGGCCCCGTCGCGCGGCCGGTGTGGCCGACGTAGGCAATGACCTGCCCGGCTTTGACCTGCTGGCCTGCGGTGACGCAGATGCTCGAGCAGTGCGCGTACAGTGTCGTCAATCCACCGCCGTGGTCGAGCTTGACGTGGTAGCCATAACTGCCGCCCCAACTGTCGAGGGCGTTGGCGATAGTGACGGTGCCGTCGGCAGCCGCCAGGATCGGGGTGCCTTCGGGCACAGCGATGTCGGTGCCGCTGTGGTAGCTGGTTTCGCCAGTGATCGGGTCGGTGCGGTAGCCCTGCGGCGAGGTGATCGTGCCCGCCACCGGCAGCGGCCATTGCAGCGCGCCGCCACCCAGCGTGGTGTCGGAGCCGGGCGTTAGGATCTCGCCACCCAGTTCCCCCATACCTTACTGAAAGTTTCCGATATATGCGGCCTTACCGGCGAAATCGGCTTCCATGACACGGACACCGGCTACCTTGTCAGCTTTCCCGATGATGACGGCAAAGCCGATCAGCGGATGGCCGAGTATAAGAAGCGGCTTATCGATCTTGAAAACAATATCTGGAATCGGTAATTTGTGACCCGCCGGGGAAATTCATATAAATAAAATGGCAGCCCCTTCTGCTGAAATTGCATCAGCGGAAGGGGCTGTATTTATATTGTATTCAGTATTTCCAACGCCCTTGACAGGGGCACCACTTTCTGGCACTTGGCCTTTTGGGAATCATATCTCGCTTTCTTACCGTCCGGCATTACTGCTATGGCGTTTTCTGTCAGGACAGCAGCTTTCAATTTGGGAACATAGCGATGAACCTTCCCCTGCCGGTCAATCTTGGCATGAGACATGATAAGTTCCGCTGTTCCCAGCTTGATTTTTGCTTCTTTCGGTAGCGGTGAAAGCCACTTGTAGGTTTCACGCTCCGAGGCCATCCCCCACATAGAATACTGGTAAACTCGCCCGCCGAAGAAGCTGTCCTGCTGTTCCATATATTCAAAGTGTTCCGTCTGCTGCGTGACCATCTGCGCCACGCGGTCGGCATTAAGCTCCATCTCCGCTAAGTGGATGCACTCATGCCGTTGGTGCTCGCAATAATAGCCACAGCTGATATTGACCGCAGCTGTTTCCAGATACGGTGCGATATAAGATATGTCACTACACGAACCACCTGCTGTTTCAAATCCGAACGAGGTAACGAAGTCCTCAAACTCCGGGTTATCGCAGCGGTAAAACACAGCATCATTACTGCCCCGGCGGTCAAGCTCTACAATGTAGTTTACCTGTGGCCGCAAAGGACCTCTTGTGAATTTCTTTGCACCTACACAGCCGACTTCCTCATCCTCACAGAACAGCACATGACAGTTCGCCGTGCGCAGGATCTGCAAAATCATCCAGACACCACAGCGGTCATCGCCGCCGATTCCCTGCGGTGACATAGCTACTGCCCTGTCTGCCGAATAGCATATCTGCTCGACAGGCTGACGGTGAACCGTGTCCATGTGGGCTACCAGCAAGACAGGAATCGTTCCCTCGGCATACAGGTAGCCGGGCTTATCGGTAACGGGGTAACCCCTGCTTTTCAGCTCGGCTTTTAACCTCTTTTTCAATTCCATCTGCGGCAGACGTAGAATGGTTTCAAACGTCAATTCTTGCATGGATTCCTCCTTTATGCGGCAAGGCCGCTCATCTGGTTCGGGCAGAAGCGATTGGCACCGATGGAAAGGCAGTCTCCATGAATCGTACAGTTTCTGCATACGCCAACAACCTGCTCATAGCAGGCAGGGCATATCCCACGCTGCTCACCGGAACGAGCAATTCCGATGCGCGGCATACCGATAAACTTTTCTTTGCAAACCGCACATTCATAGCTGCACTCATTGCAATAAAAGTGCTCATCAATATAGCGCCCATATCCATGCACCGTTTTGCCGCAGCCCTTGCAGACATACATATTGCCGCACTCTGCACAGCGTATGGAACGATGGTTCTTCTGTTCTCCACCGCAGCAGACGCAGCGGGCTACGGAGCCTATCGTCATTTGGCCATAGTCGTTTTCGCCTTTCAGCAAAGATGCAACCGCGTATCCATACTTATAGTCGGGATAGTGGTTGCTGTCCGCCGCAGACTCGCAGTAAGGTTCGGTATCTTTTCCACGCTTAAGTGACCACAGGTTCGGCTTGTCAAGGCATGTTGCGATTGCCTGCTGGACGATGCTGCGATACAATGTCTTTTGGTCCTCCAAATCTGTAGGATACAATCGGGATTGCAGCAGAACATTATCCTTATAGCAGAAAATTTCTCGCGTGATGCGCGGGGCTGTATGGAAGTCCTGCGTGTACTCGTCACTGACCGTGAAGAAAATCATGCTGACAGCATCACCCATATAGGACTGGCAGCCGCCGCGGTAACCGCCGCCTTCTAAGCAATGGCAGGAACTCCAAGTGTTGTCACGGTTGGACATTTCGAGGAAATCGCAGGGGTGGATTGACAGCACTGCGGTTTTCTCGATATGCGCCGGGTTCAGAGCATCGGCCAGCCGTGCAAACAGCGCGTTGTATGGCTTTACTGTACGCATATAACGGTTGTCCGGCTCGCCCGCTTCCGCTTCCTCTTCGATTTGGTCGAGATGAAATTTCAGGCAGAGCCGATTGATAATGCGGCTCGCCTTTTGCCCTGGTGCGCACTTGATGTCGCCGTATTGCCGAATCGTGTCCAAGCGGTATTCGTTTGGTATCCGGGCATAGTCTGCGGTTGATGCGCGCAGGGCTGTTTCAAAGTTTTCGTACACCGTATCATCTGTGCAGGCCCTGCGGCCCAGTTCCAGTATGGCGGCGCGCGTTTCATCTACCGTAGCACGGTCGATCTCTCGCCGCTCCTCCACGCGGAACACGATTGCCAGTTCTTTTTCATTCCATAGCGGATGCCTACGCAGAAGCTGTAAAAGCCCCTGCTTCTGTTCGTACCATTGCGTAAGGTTTGCTGTGACGCCTTCTTCCGAAAACGGCTTTTGATACTTGTGCATGACCTCGTAAAATTGCTGTTTGAGTTCGTCCATCATTGTGATCTCGCCTTTCTTGAATTTTTATTTTTAACGCCGGGCGGCGCTAAACCAAAATAAAAAAGCGAGAACAACTGTTCTTCGCTGCCAATAGCAGCACAAAAGTCATTCTCGCTTTATGCGGGGTGCCCCCCGTGGATAAAAAATGCCCGCAATGCGCAGACCAGACGGTCAGCGGCATTGCAGGCACAAAGTACAAAAATAACAACGTGCGTCAGCGCAAATTGCTTTGCAGGACACATAAATCACTTACAAGAGTATGATACCATAGTTTGCGGAAAACGTCAATTTGCTGCTGAGGATATTTCGAGCCCCCTAAAAAACAGCATATGTACTTTATTTTTCTGGTTTGCGGTTCAATGATTTGGTCAAAATTCTATTTTTCTATTGTTTCTACAGTAACACCCGACTTAAACAAAAGATTCCTACATAACATACCAGATAATAAACTTTTGCTTTGCGAGTAAAATCCCTTATTAAAAATACATAGACAAAAATCCCATAGCACAGTAACACTACACAGTGAACTGGCAGCAATTTTAGCGAACCATCTCCCAGGAACATTTCCGCAATGAAGGCAACAAACATCGGTGGAAGCATTGTCGCACTGATATCAATCAATTCGTGAATCTCAAACTTTTGATTTTTGAAGGATATATGTTGCAGAATAACATACACCATAATTCCCATCAAACTTCCCAATGTGTTTACAATAAAATCATCTATGTCTACGACACCGGTTTTTAGAATGAACTGCGCGCTTTCTATAAAGAATGTTGTCAAGCATGACATTCCGACTGCCTTATATACGCGAAAATGCTTTTGGTAATAACAGTAAATTATTCCAAACGGTACAAACATTACCATGTTATAAAGCATGTCCCATGAAATAGGATTGCGACCATATTGCAAGTTTTCTCTAACACTATGGAACGGCAGTAGATTAATTTCTTCCACCCGCGTTAGTTGACCACCCATAATTGTCATAATCACGTTAAAACGTGATACGCACATACAAAATACTATCACAAAATATAATATAGTCATAAACTGGAAGCTATGTTTTCTTCTGCTTTTCATAAACGGTTGCCTCTCCAATGTGTTTGTTATAGTTTTTGCTGTCAGGTTTCCTTCGATTGATTGTTCTGCGCTATATTTACTATATGGTACTTATTCGTTTGCAAAAATATCATTTCCGTCCAGATAAAGATAAGGTTCTTCCCTCTCCGCAAATCCATTGATAGCTATGAACCCAATCTGCTTGACTGTGAGTTCTTTGATGGCCTCTACCTGTTGGACCTCACGATGAATTTCATCAAGGGTCATCGGCTGGGCATAATATTTTGCTTCGTAAATCTCATATCCATCGGCAAATTCCAGGGCGACATCAAACTCACCATTCTTGCGATGGGCGGGGTCGTCATAGTAATAGCTGCCGATGTTGCGAACACCCTTCAGTTTCCCAGAACGAACCTGTAAACTGAAATAGTCACGGCAAATGCCCTCAAATCGGCGAGAGATGAAGTCTGTCAGAGTAGGGGCTACATACTCATCATAGAAAGCCTCTGCGCCTAGCACTTGCAATGCGCTGGCGTTTTTATAGATAAAGGTAAAGTAGAACCGTAACAAGTTGTCGTTGATTTCAAAGGTAGATTTCTTGCTGTCGTTGAGCTTGTTGATGGGGTAATTGCGGGAGATGATTTCGAGGTCACGCAGAGGTTTCATCTGTTTTGCAAGATTGCCGGTCTTCTTCACATCCAGCTTGTCTTCAATTTCAGAATAGCGCTTCTTGCCGTTACCAATGACTGCAAAGATACGCTCTGCGTTGATTTTGACGGAATAGTCCGACAACAGCAACTGACTGGCATACAGGTACACCGCACTCACAGGATTTAGAATTGTACTGACGATGTTTTCTCGCAGCGTGGCAGTAGGACGCAACGCCTGATTCACAAAAGGAGAACCGCCGAATACAGCATAGTGCGCCACCTTGTCGTAGGGAGTTTTGTCAGGATAGAACTTGGCGGTATCCAGATAGTTCAATTCGTTGAGTTTGATAGTGACAGCAAAGCGTCCATACAGAGCATTTTTCTCCTGCAAGAGGTCCTTCATCATTCCGATGTGAGAGCCGGAGAGGATAAGCGCAATGTTTCCAAGCCGGTTATCAATGATGCTCTGAAAAACGGAATCAACTGTTGTGGGCTCATTCATCACCTTCAGATAGGGGTATTCGTCAATGACGACAACCATTTTCTGAGGCAGCGTGTTAAGATAGGTAAAAACATCTTGTAGTGTACTGAAGCTCAGAGCTACTGGCAATATCTTGGCTCGAACCAGCTCATCAACGAGGCTATCAATATTTTCTTGTACTGTGCCTTTCAAACACTCGAAATAAACGGTCTGATAAGGGCAGTTATCAAGGGCTTTCTGAATGAGCGTGGTCTTTCCAACTCGCCGCTTGCCGTAGACCATCACAGCTTTGCCGATGTAGTCTTGCTGCAAGAGCACCAGTTCTTTCTCACGGCCTATAAACATATTGCGCCTCCAATAATACTGAATACATTTTCACTGAAATAACTTTCAGCATTATTTTACCACGAGACCGAACAAAAAGCAAGCAAAAAAGGGGACCACCGCGCCGCAAGCGATGGCAATGATGGCTGAGTTGGCAATACGCGGGCCGGAGAAAATTCAGCCGCGCGTTGACTGGCAAGGGCTGGAGATCATCGAAGAGATGCGGCGTAATAACGAGAAAGTTATCTTTCTGGTGCCGCACGGTTGGGCCGTCGATATTCCTGCCATGCTGATGGCCTCGCAAGGGCAGAAAATGGCAGCGATGTTCCATAATCAGGGCAACCCGGTTTTTGATTATGTCTGGAACACGGTGCGTCGTCGCTTTGGCGGTCGTCTGCATGCGAGAAATGACGGTATTAAACCATTCATCCAGTCGGTACGTCAGGGGTACTGGGGATATTATTTACCCGATCAGGATCATGGCCCAGAGCACAGCGAATTTGTGGATTTCTTTGCGACCTATAAAGCGACGTTGCCCGCGATTGGTCGTTTGATGAAAGTGTGCCGTGCGCGCGTTGTACCGCTGTTTCCGATTTATGATGGCAAGACGCATCGTCTGACGATTCAGGTGCGCCCACCGATGGATGATCTGTTAGAGGCGGATGATCATACGATTGCGCGGCGGATGAATGAAGAAGTCGAGATTTTTGTTGGTCCGCGACCATCCCATCAAATAAAAAAGCCTCTCGCGAGGAGAGGCCTTCGCCTGATGATAAGTTCAAGTTTGCTTCAGAATATTCGAAATCTGTTGAACTATCATTGAACTGTAGGCCGGATGTGGCGTTTTCGCCGCATCCGGCAACGTACTTACTCTACCGTTAAAATACGCGTGGTATTAGTAGAACCCACGGTACTCATCACGTCGCCCTGGGTGACAATCACCAGGTCACCAGACATCAAGTAACCTTTATCGCGCAGCAGATTAACCGCTTCGCTGGCAGCTGCTACGCCGTCATTAGCGCTATCAAAGTGCACCGGCGTAACGCCACGATAGAGAGCAGTCAGGTTCAGCGTACGTTCATGGCGCGACATGGCGAAAATTGGCAGACCAGAGCTGATACGGGAGGTCATCAGCGCGGTACGACCCGATTCGGTCATGGTGATGATCGCCGTAACGCCTTTCAGGTGGTTAGCTGCGTACATTGCTGACATGGCAATAGCTTCTTCCACATTGTCGAACTGAACGTCCAGACGGTGTTTAGAAACGTTGATGCTCGGGATTTTTTCCGCACCCAGGCAAACGCGCGCCATGGCTGCAACGGTTTCTGACGGATACTGCCCAGCGGCAGTTTCTGCAGACAGCATCACAGCGTCAGTACCATCCAGAACGGCGTTTGCTACGTCCATGACTTCTGCACGCGTCGGCATCGGGTTAGTAATCATTGACTCCATCATCTGGGTCGCCGTGATTACCGCTCGGTTTAGCTGACGCGCACGACGGATCAACGCTTTCTGAATGCCGACCAGTTCCGGGTCGCCAATTTCCACACCGAGGTCGCCACGTGCAACCATTACCACGTCAGAGGCGAGGATGATGTCATCCATTGCATCCTGGCTGCAAACGGCTTCCGCACGTTCAACCTTGGCAACAATTTTCGCATCACATCCTGCATCGCGTGCCAGGCGACGGGCATAGTTCAGATCTTCGCCACAGCGTGGGAAGGAGACAGCCAGGTAATCTACGCCAATCAACGCCGCAGTCTTAATGTCTGCTTTGTCTTTTTCGGTCAGCGCTTCAGCCGACAAACCGCCGCCAAGTTTGTTGATACCTTTATTGTTGGAGAGGGGACCACCGACGGTGACTTCGGTGAACACTTTCATGCCCTGAACTTCCAGTACTTTTAACTGGACGCGACCATCGTCCAGCAGCAGGATGTCACCAGGCACGACGTCAGCAGGCAGGCCTTTGTAGTCGATACCGACTTTTTCTTTGTCGCCTTCACCTTTACCCAGGTTGGCGTCGAGCAGGAATTTATCCCCAATATTGAGGAAAACTTTGCCTTCTTTAAAGGTGGATACACGGATTTTGGGCCCCTGGAGGTCACCCAGAATAGCCACATGACGCCCCAGTTTTGCGGCAATCTCACGAACTTTATCCGCGCGCATTTTGTGATCTTCAGGCGAGCCGTGAGAAAAGTTCATACGTACAACGTTGGCACCCGCCGCGATAACTTTTTCAAGATTATTATCGCGATCTGTTGCTGGGCCTAACGTGGTAACGATTTTTGTTCTGCGAAGCCTTCTGGACATGTAATACTCCGTTGACTGAAACAACCAGGTGTTGCTTGAACATGAAATCCGAATGAAATAACGCCGCGATGGCGATAAATTAATCTCATTCGGATGTCGTATAAGATTAGGACAGTGACAGTCGTTTTTAGCGATCGTCACTTAAATTAAGTAACTGCTTATCAAAACGCGATTCCTTCAGCGCTTCCTTGACCCGCTTCAAGTTATCTCTGAATTTTGCACCGCGTCGCAAAGTAAATCCTGTCGCCAGCACATCTATCACGGTCAGCTGTGCAAGTCGAGAAACCATGGGCATATAAATGTCAGTATCTTCCGGTACGTCGAGGGTAATTGCCAGCGTTGCTTCCCGGGCGAGCGGGGTACCCGCAGAGGTGAGGGCAATCACCATGGCGTCGTTTTCGCGTGCCAGCTGCGCCAGCTCGACCAGATTTTTTGTTCTTCCAGTGTGAGAAATCAGCACCACCACGTCTCCGTCGCTACAATTCATACAACTCATGCGTTGCAGCACGATATCATCGGAGTACACCACCGGAACATTAAAACGAAAGAACTTATTCATCGCATCGTGGGCAACGGCGGCTGAAGAGCCTAATCCGAAAAAGGCGATTTTCTTTGCCTGAGTGAGCAAGTCGACGGCGCGGTTGATGGCAGATTTATCCAGTGAATGACGGACATGATCAAGCGTTGCCATTGCGGACTCAAATATTTTCCCTGTGTATGATTCAACGCTGTCATCTTCATTGACATTGCGATTAACATAGGGAGTGCCATTCGCCAGACTCTGTGCCAGATGAAGTTTAAAATCAGGAAAACCGCGCGTGTCCATGCTGCGACAGAAACGATTCACCGTCGGTTCGCTAACATTGGCTTCCAGTGCCAGAGCAGCAATACTCGAATGGATCGCGTTATCGGGCGAAGCCAGAATGACCTCGGCAACTTTGCGCTCTGATTTGCTCAAATGTTCCAGCTGAGACTGGATTTTTTCCAGCATATTCATGATGTAAAGAGACTCACGGGTAATGACGATTTCCGCACTGAAAGAAATCGAAATGCAGTTTTGTCAGATATTACGCCTGTGTGCCGTGTTAATGACAAAAGCAGATAAAAAAGTTGTTATTTTTTTTCATAACATGATCAGTGTCAGATTTTTACCCAATGGAAAACGATGATTTTTTTATCAGTTTTGCCGCACTTTGCGCGCTTTTCCCGTAATCGCACGGGTGGATAAGCGTTTACAGTTTTCGCAAGCTCGTAAAAGCAGTACAGTGCACCGTAAGAAAATTACAAGTATACCCTGGCTTAAGTACCGGGTTAGTTAACTTAAGGAGAATGACATGGCGGTAACGCAAACAGCCCAGGCCTGTGACCTGGTCATTTTCGGCGCGAAAGGCGACCTTGCGCGTCGTAAATTGCTGCCTTCCCTGTATCAACTGGAAAAAGCCGGTCAGCTCAACCCGGACACCCGGATTATCGGCGTAGGGCGTGCTGACTGGGATAAAGCGGCATATACCAAAGTTGTCCGCGAGGCGCTCGAAACTTTCATGAAAGAAACCATTGATGAAGGTTTATGGGACACCCTGAGTGCACGTCTGGATTTTTGTAATCTCGATGTCAATGACACTGCTGCATTCAGCCGTCTCGGCGCGATGCTGGATCAAAAAAATCGTATCACCATTAACTACTTTGCCATGCCGCCCAGCACTTTTGGCGCAATTTGCAAAGGGCTTGGCGAGGCTAAACTGAATGCTAAACCGGCACGCGTAGTCATGGAGAAACCGCTGGGGACGTCGCTGGCGACCTCGCAGGAAATCAATGATCAGGTTGGCGAATACTTCGAGGAGTGCCAGGTTTACCGTATCGACCACTATCTTGGTAAAGAAACGGTGCTGAACCTGTTGGCGCTGCGTTTTGCTAACTCCCTGTTTGTGAATAACTGGGACAATCGCACCATTGATCATGTTGAGATTACCGTGGCAGAAGAAGTGGGGATCGAAGGGCGCTGGGGCTATTTTGATAAAGCCGGTCAGATGCGCGACATGATCCAGAACCACCTGCTGCAAATTCTTTGCATGATTGCGATGTCTCCGCCGTCTGACCTGAGCGCAGACAGCATCCGCGATGAAAAAGTGAAAGTACTGAAGTCTCTGCGCCGCATCGACCGCTCCAACGTACGCGAAAAAACCGTACGCGGGCAATATACTGCGGGCTTCGCCCAGGGCAAAAAAGTGCCGGGATATCTGGAAGAAGAGGGCGCGAACAAGAGCAGCAATACAGAAACCTTCGTGGCGATCCGCGTCGACATTGATAACTGGCGCTGGGCCGGTGTGCCATTCTACCTGCGTACTGGTAAACGTCTGCCGACCAAATGTTCTGAAGTCGTGGTCTATTTCAAAACACCTGAACTGAATCTGTTTAAAGAGTCGTGGCAGGATCTGCCGCAGAATAAACTGACTATCCGTCTGCAACCTGATGAAGGCGTGGATATCCAGGTACTGAATAAAGTTCCTGGCCTTGACCACAAACATAACCTGCAAATCACCAAGCTGGATCTGAGCTATTCAGAAACCTTTAATCAGACGCATCTGGCGGATGCCTATGAACGTTTGCTGCTGGAAACCATGCGTGGTATTCAGGCACTGTTTGTACGTCGCGACGAAGTGGAAGAAGCCTGGAAATGGGTAGACTCCATTACTGAGGCGTGGGCGATGGACAATGATGCGCCGAAACCGTATCAGGCCGGAACCTGGGGACCCGTTGCCTCGGTGGCGATGATTACCCGTGATGGTCGTTCCTGGAATGAGTTTGAGTAATATCTGCGCTTATCCTTTATGGTTATTTTACCGGTAACATGATCTTGCACAGATTGTAGAACAATTTTTACACTTTCAGGCCTCGTGCGGATTCACCCACGAGGCTTTTTTTATTACACTGACTGAAACGTTTTTGCCCTATGAGCTCCGGTTACAGGCGTTTCAGTCATAAATCCTCTGAATGAAACGCGTTGTGAATCATCCTGCTCTGACAACTCAATTTCAGGAGCCTTTATGAATCCACAATTGTTACGCGTAACAAATCGAATCATTGAACGTTCGCGCGAGACTCGCTCTGCTTATCTCGCCCGGATAGAACAAGCGAAAACGTCGACTGTTCATCGTTCGCAGTTGGCATGCGGTAACCTGGCACACGGTTTCGCTGCCTGCCAGCCAGAAGACAAAGCCTCTTTGAAAAGCATGTTGCGTAACAATATCGCCATCATCACCTCCTATAACGACATGCTCTCCGCGCACCAGCCTTATGAACACTATCCAGAAATCATTCGTAAAGCCCTGCATGAAGCGAATGCGGTTGGTCAGGTTGCGGGCGGTGTTCCGGCGATGTGTGATGGTGTCACCCAGGGGCAGGATGGAATGGAATTGTCGCTGCTAAGCCGCGAAGTGATAGCGATGTCTGCGGCGGTCGGGCTGTCCCATAACATGTTTGATGGTGCTCTGTTCCTCGGTGTGTGCGACAAGATTGTCCCGGGTCTGACGATGGCAGCCCTGTCGTTTGGTCATTTGCCTGCGGTGTTTGTGCCGTCTGGACCGATGGCAAGCGGTTTGCCAAATAAAGAAAAAGTGCGTATTCGCCAGCTTTATGCCGAAGGTAAAGTGGACCGCATGGCCTTACTGGAGTCAGAAGCCGCGTCTTACCATGCGCCGGGAACATGTACTTTCTACGGTACTGCCAACACCAACCAGATGGTGGTGGAGTTTATGGGGATGCAGTTGCCAGGCTCTTCTTTTGTTCATCCGGATTCTCCGCTGCGCGATGCTTTGACCGCTGCCGCTGCGCGTCAGGTTACACGCATGACCGGTAATGGTAATGAATGGATGCCGATCGGTAAGATGATCGATGAGAAAGTGGTGGTGAACGGTATCGTTGCACTGCTGGCGACCGGTGGTTCCACTAACCACACCATGCACCTGGTGGCGATGGCGCGCGCGGCCGGTATTCAGATTAACTGGGATGACTTCTCTGACCTTTCTGATGTTGTACCGCTGATGGCACGTCTCTACCCGAACGGTCCGGCCGATATTAACCACTTCCAGGCGGCAGGTGGCGTACCGGTTCTGGTGCGTGAACTGCTCAAAGCAGGCCTGCTGCATGAAGATGTCAATACGGTGGCAGGCTTTGGTCTGTCTCGTTATACCCTTGAACCATGGCTGAATAATGGTGAACTGGACTGGCGGGAAGGGGCGGAAAAATCACTCGACAGCAATGTGATCGCTTCCTTCGAACAACCTTTCTCTCATCATGGTGGGACAAAAGTGTTAAGCGGTAACCTGGGCCGTGCGGTTATGAAAACCTCTGCCGTGCCGGTTGAGAACCAGGTGATTGAAGCGCCAGCGGTTGTTTTTGAAAGCCAGCATGACGTTATGCCGGCCTTTGAAGCGGGTTTGCTGGACCGCGATTGTGTCGTTGTTGTCCGTCATCAGGGGCCAAAAGCGAACGGAATGCCAGAATTACATAAACTCATGCCGCCACTTGGTGTATTATTGGACCGGTGTTTCAAAATTGCGTTAGTTACCGATGGACGACTCTCCGGCGCTTCAGGTAAAGTGCCGTCAGCTATCCACGTAACACCAGAAGCCTACGATGGCGGGCTGCTGGCAAAAGTGCGCGACGGGGACATCATTCGTGTGAATGGACAGACAGGCGAACTGACGCTGCTGGTAGACGAAGCGGAACTGGCTGCTCGCGAACCGCACATTCCTGACCTGAGCGCGTCACGCGTGGGGACAGGACGTGAATTATTCAGCGCCTTGCGTGAAAAACTGTCCGGTGCCGAACAGGGCGCAACCTGTATCACTTTTTAAGACGACAAATTTGTAATCAGGCGAGAGAAAACTCTGATGAAAAACTGGAAAACAAGTGCAGAATCAATCCTGACCACCGGCCCGGTTGTACCGGTTATCGTGGTAAAAAAACTGGAACACGCAGTGCCGATGGCAAAAGCGTTGGTTGCTGGTGGGGTGCGCGTTCTGGAAGTGACTCTGCGTACCGAGTGTGCAGTTGATGCTATCCGTGCTATCGCCAAAGAAGTGCCTGAAGCGATTGTGGGTGCCGGTACGGTGCTGAATCCACAGCAGCTGGCAGAAGTCACTGAAGCGGGTGCACAGTTCGCAATTAGCCCGGGTCTGACCGAGCCGCTGCTGAAAGCTGCTACCGAAGGGACTATTCCTCTGATTCCGGGGATCAGCACTGTTTCCGAACTGATGCTGGGTATGGCCTACGGTTTGAAAGAGTTCAAATTCTTCCCGGCTGAAGCTAACGGCGGCGTGAAAGCCCTGCAGGCGATCGCGGGTCCGTTCTCCCAGGTCCGTTTCTGCCAGATCGGAAGAGCGTCGTGTAGGGAAAGAGTGTAGATCTCGGTGGTCGCC
>ENA-OVGH01001511-OVGH01001511.1-human-gut-metagenome-genome-assembly--contig:-NODE-1511-length-15116-cov-2.467698_pt1 | contig 15116 bp, 17 predicted proteins | sample MGYA00237770_ERZ505419 | MGnify/ENA primary metagenome ERZ505419 (study PRJEB26158, sample SAMN06016353) | human gut metagenome | biome: human gut; feature: ankylosing spondylitis patient; material...
ACGCCGCAGCGACGCAGGGCGCGGGCGGTGGTAACGTAAATCTCTCCCAAAACGCCGTTGGTCACCTGTTCACGCAGCTGTTGCGTATCGAGCGCAAAACGATGGTGAAAGTCGTAGGCCAGCACCTTGCCCAGTTTGCGCGCGGTATCGCACATTTCCCGCGCCTGTTCTGGCGTCATGGCGGGCGGTTTTTCGCACATCACATGGCAGCCCGCTTCCAGTGCCATCAGGGTATGTTCGTAATGAAAACGGTTAGGTGAGCAGACGCTAACCACATCAGGTTTCACCGCCAGCAGCATGGCCTGCGGATCGTCCCACACGGATGCATTCCCGTATTTTTCTGCCAGCGCCTGCGCCTGGGAAAGGCGGCTGTCACAGACAGCCACCAGTTCCAGATCGTTGCGGGTGCAGTAGTACGAAGCATGAACCTTATCCGCCACCTGGCCTGCGCCTATTATCGCGACCCGCAGCGGAGAGCTTGTCATTGCACTTTTCACAAAGACCTCTTAGCAGGTACGCAACCAGGCCAACGAATCACGGTACGCCTGGGCAGGATCTTCCGCCCGGATACGCCCTTCGTACACTACATAGCCCTGATAGTTATCCGCGCGTAGCTGTTCAAACAGCGCGTGGAAATCCAGGGTGCCGCTGCCCGGCTGGTAGCGATGGTTATCCGCAATATGCACATGACCGAGCAGGTCGCGGTTGTCATGCAGCGCCTGCGCCAGGTTATCTTCTTCGATATTCATGTGATAGAAATCGCCGATAATCTGTACATGTTTAAGATCGTTTTCGACGATGTAACGGCGGGCATCGGCGAGGGTGTTGATCATATGATCCTGATAGCGGTTTAACGGTTCGAGATACACCACGGTTCCGGTACGCGCGGCGACCTGTTCCAGTACGCGCAGGGAATCACTCACCATTTTGCGGTCGCCGTCCAGGCTACGCGGCGAGGTCATCGGCGGTAAGCGGAAGGTAAACATGCCCCACGCAGCCGGAACGACGATGCCTTTACCGCCCACTTCTGCCAGCGCTTCGAGAATGCGCTCGATCTGCTTTAAGCCATTAAGACGACGCTCTTCGATAAAGTCGCCAATCCATCCGTCATAGCCACCGCAGGCGGTGGTCACCGGTAAACCGGTTTCTTTGATCGCCGCTTTGACTTCTTCGATGTTGTTAACCAGCAGTTTGCCGTCAATCTCAAAACCATCGAAGCCCATCTCTTTGATATAACGAAATTTCTCCAGAATGTTTTCCGGAAAGAACGCCTGATTCTGTGTGCCGATTTTCATTTTTTTCATTCCTTTGAATTAAAACGTAACGCCCATTTTGATGCTCTGTTCCGGATGCTGGTCGACATACTGCATATAGCTTTCCGGGCTATTGGCAAAGGTCACCACCGGGTCGATTAAATCTTCGCAATTGAGATAACCGTTCATCAGCAGTTCCCAACAGGTTTCTTCAATACGCTTGCGGCTCCAGCGCGGATAATCCGGGTTCGGTTCGCTGCACGCGCGAGAGAAGACAATTTTGGCGTTATTGAAATGCGCTTCGCGTCCGAGGTTAAAACCTTCGGCAAACGGCTTGGCAAACGCGACATAGGAGATGGTGCCGCCATAAGCCAGACCGCGGAGCGCCGATTGCAGCGCGTCGGCGTAGCCGCTGGTTTCGATAATCACATCGGCACCCTGCTTGCCGGTCAGCGTTTTGATCTCTTTACCTACATCAGTGCCGATGGGGTTAAGGCAGAAATCCGCGCCGTGGCGACGGGCAATATCACAGCGATGGGCGATAGGATCGACGCCAATCACCACAGAAGCGCCAGCGCGTTTAGCCAGTTGGATGGCAATTTGACCGATTGGCATCGCGCACGCCGCTCATGGCAAACTGCGCCGGGTCGTAGCAGACGGCGTTTTTCCAGGAGCTGCCTTGCGGCATTTTGCGCAGCTTGTAGTTATTCACTGCGTTAATGATGACCGTCTCGGAGAGCGGGCCGTAGCCGCATACGCTGTCGCCCACCGCGTAGTCGGTAACGTCGCTGCCGCACTCGATAATGTCGCCAACCACCATGTTGCCAAGCTGGAATTTGCCAAACTCAATGCCGCGCGGCGCATCTGCCGGACGCGGAGTGAACATCTGCCATTCGCCGTTAAAGTCTTCATCAATAAACGGGCTGGCGGCGCGGAAGTCGACCACTTCCGTTCCGTGTTTCGGTGCGCCGAAACGCACGCGGATCTTCACTTCATTAGCTAAAATCGCCCGATCTTCATACTCAACCAGCGCAGCAACACGCGGTGCTGTGGCTACTAACTTTTTCATTTAAAACTCCTTGTAAAGAAACTGGCCGCTTTAGCCCTTCACGCCACCGGCGGTCAAACCACTCTTAATAAAACGTTCCGAAAGCGCATACATAATCACCACCGGCAATGCGGTCACCAGTGAGGCCGCCATCATCCGTCCCCAGATGTAATCTGGCGTACTGAACAGCGCGTTCAGGCCCACCGGTAAGGTGAAATTGCTGGCGCTGGAGAGGAAAATCGACGCAAACAGATAGTCGTTCCACGCCACCATAAAGCAGTAGACGAACACGGATATCAGCCCGGACATCGCCAACGGCACGGTGATGCGGAAGATAATTTGCAGACGGTTGAGGCCATCCATCATCGCCGCTTCTTCGATCTCATCGGGGATGGTGTCGAAGTAGCTTTTCAGCATAAACACGGCGGTGGGCAGAGTTTGCGTCACCATGGTGATGATCAGCGCCATCTCAGTGTCGTAAATGCCAAGCGCGGTGATGATTTTGAAAAGCGGCACCACCAGCAAAATGCCAGAGAACATATACACCGTGTAAAAGCTGGCGTTGATGGTCATCCGACCTTTAAAGCGCAGGCGGGAAAGCGCGTAAGCCCCAAGAATGCCGAGGAATACCGCCACCACGGATGAAACCACAGACACCACCAGACTGTTACGGAAGTAGTCGACAAACGGGAAAATCATCGGGTTAAAAATGTCGACGTAATGCTCCAACGTCCACTGCTGCGGCAGCAGCGTAGGATGCAGTGAGATCGCCTCTTTCGCGCCCTTGAACGAGGTCATCAGCATCACAAAAAATGGAAACAGCGTGATGATGAGAAACAGCGCCAGCCCGCAGTAAAAACCGATGCGACTGAGTGTGCGTTTATTTGTTGCCATTGAGGTTCACCCGTTTCCTGGTCAGCAGAATGACAGCGAAAATAATGATGAAGAGCACCACCGAGATCGCCGCCGCTTTTCCTAAATCATTAAAGGCAAAGGCGGTTTTGTAGAGATATACACCGAGAATATCGACCTTGGTCGTCAGCAAATAAACATCCGCGAACATGTAGAACATCCAGATGGTGCGCAGTGTCACCACCGTCGCCAGGACCGGCATAATTGCGGGCAGCGTGACGATACGAAACCGTTGCCAGGCATTAGCGCCATCCATCTCTGCCGCTTCGTACAGCGATTTGTCGATGGTCTGCAAAATCGCCAGAAACGAGATAAAGGCATACGGGAAGTAGCGCCAGATGGCGAACAGCACCACCAGCACAAAGCTACTGCCCGGATTATCGAACCACAGCGGTGCCTGCTCATAGAGATGCAGAAGATCGACGCCGAGGTAGTTAACAATGCCGTAGCCGTTGTTGAACATGTATTTCCAGGCGAACACCAGCGAAATGGACGGCGTTACGTAGGAGAGGATCACCAGCGAACGCGCGGTTTTGCGCAGGCGGAACTCGCGGTTGAAAAACATCGCCACCGCCAGCCCGAGCACGGTGCTGCCCGCCACCACCAGCGCGGTATACCAGACCGTCATCCACAGCGAATGCCAGAAGTCGGGATCGGAGAGGATACGCACATAGTTGCTCACCCCAACAAACGTTGACTCGATGTTGGGATTGAGCGGCAGACGTAAAAAACTGATTTCGATATTCGACACCATCGGCCACGCCACCAGACCGCCCAGCAGTAATAAGCTGGGCGCGAGAAGCAGCAGCGCAAAGGGCATATCGGAACGACCTGAAAAAAGCCTGTTCATTGCGGATTCCTGTCCTGGGTTTAGTGCTGTTCGATCAGTTCATCCAGTTTTTTCTGGCTCGCTTGCAGCGTAGTAGAGAGATCGGCTTTACCCACGGTGACGTTATGCACCATTGAACTCACCACGCCAGAACCCGTCACATCACCCATGCGGGTAAAGTTTTTATCCCCTACTGCGCCAAAAACCTGAATATTTGGCAGTTCACCGATTAGCTGATTCGGTAGTTCACCCAGCGCCTTAATAACGTCGTTGTCTTTCCAGGTGGCGGTAGTCACCACCGCTTTATTCACCGGCAGCGCAGCACCTGGCGACATCATCACCCAGTCGGCAATGTTGTCTGCCTGCTCCATAAAGGTGACAAATTTTTCTGCTGCTTCCGTCTCTTCGGTCTTTTGCCCGGCGGTAATGGTCAGCGAGGTCAACATGCCGTAGACCGCAGAGTTTTTCTCGGTTGGCACCACGAAACCGACGTTTTTCGGGGCGCCTTCTTTAATCACAGCCGGAAGGATATAGGTGGAGTAAATCGCCATCGGCGCGGTGCCGTTCATAAAGGCGTCTTTCACTTCCATGATGTCGTTAGAACCCGGCATAGTGTTGGCAGCAAGGTCGCGGTAATAGGTCAGTGCCTGCATCATCTCTGGTGTATCAAGGGTGATTTTGCCTTCGGCGTTAAAGACGTTAGCCTGGTTGGATAACGCAAACTGGGAGAAGGATTGTTCCGTCAACACGCTTTCTGCTGTAGGCAGCGCAATGCCGTATTTTTTATTCGCCGGGTCATTCAGTTTCTGTGCAACGTCCAGCAGCTGTTGCCAGTTTTTCGGCTCCTCAAGCCCCGCTTTTGCCAGCACATCTTTGCGATACCAGATACCGCCAATCCAGGCGCTGACAGGAACACCGGTCCATGCGCTACCATCTTCGGTACGCACAATACGCAGTACGCCATCGTAAAACGCGCCTTCACCAACGTTGCTGATGACTGTGGCAACCGCTTTGCGATCGATAAGCTGCTCTTTGTCCATCACTTTGGCGTAGTCATGGCTGGTTTCGATCACTTCCGGCAGCGAACCGCTACGTGAAAGAGTAATGACTTTAGTGTTATAGGCATCTTCTTCCACGGGCACTTGCTTAACGGTGATGCCAGGGTTTTCTTTTTCAAAACGGGCAATCAATTTACTGATAACGGCCTGGCGCTCCTGCTCCACCGAAGAATGCATAAATTCGATGGATACATTCGTTTTATTTTCTTCTTTACAGCCTGAAATCAGGGCGCATGAAACCAGTGCTGATAACAGCACGATTTTTGATTTAATCATGAGATGTTCCTTTTTATTTAATCCACATAACCTGCCAGGGGCGCAGCGTTATTTCATTACCCAATATATCAACTTCACTAATCAGATCCCGACCATGCAGATTAGTAATATTTACATGCTGAATATTTTTACTGACATTAAACAATCCAGTCAGACAATTACCATCAGCGTTACTTCTTTGAATACGCATTACGGATGAATTAATCGTATCAATGGTAAAATTATTATCCGGATGAAACTCGTTATGGCTGCGACGAAGTGTAATTAAACGCGACAACTCATGATATACCGCATGCCTTAATGTAGCTTCATCGTTCAGTTCTCGGGTTATCTCTTTACTGTGATATTTTTTACGGTTAATCGCACGGTTATATCCGAGTTTTTCGACACCTGCGTAATCATTACGCGAGCCAAGAATACTTTGAATATATATCGCTGGCACACCGGGGAAACTTAACAAAATCGCATGGGCAAGGATAAACCTGGCGCAACGTTCTTCATCGCTACTCTCACGGCGGCTTAACGCATCCATATAGGTCACATTTATTTCATACGGACTGCGTGTACCGTCGGGATTATTTTTCCAGTTTACTAATGCACCTTCCTGCTGTAACGCCTCGACCAGCTCTAATATTTCGCTTTCAGGCAACAAGCCCCGTAGCGGGTTTAGCCCGATGCCATCGTGAGAGGCGAGGAAGTTAAACCAGGTGGTGTTGCTGGAAGGTAGTGTCAGGTTTTGCGCCCACGCACAAAGCGCCTCAACGTTCTGTTTTTGCACCGCATGCAGCACCAGTGGCGGCAGCGAGAACTGGTACACCATATGTGCTTCGTCATCGCCTGCGCCAAAGTAAGCAATGTTGTCTTTATGCGGAACATTGGTCTCGGTAATGATCACTGTACCTGGCGCAACGTTATCAATAATCGACCGTAACAGTTTGATAATCAGATGTGTTTTTTCCAGATGGATGCAGCTTGTTCCCGGCTCTTTCCACATAAAGCCAACGGCATCCAGGCGGACATACTCAGCACCTTTCGCAAGGTAACAGAGTAAAACATCCACCATCGCCAGCAACACTTCAGGGCTACGGTAATTCAGGTCAATTTGATCGTCACTAAAGGTGGTCCATAAATGGCGCGTTGAATGATCGCGCATCTGGAATGGCGTTAATAACGGTAACGCACGCGGGCGAGTGACGGCGCTGAGATCGGTTTGCGGGTCAACGGCAATAAAAAAATCTTCAAAACCTGGATGCTGTTGTAAATAGTTTTTAAACCATTCACTTTTTGCCGACATATGGTTGCAGACAAAATCAAACATTAAATGACTGCATTCACCGAGTTGCTGAATATCCTGCCACTCCCCCGCTTCACTGGCGACCTGATGATAATCAATTACCGAAAAGCCATCATCAGATGACCATGGATAAAACGGCAACAAATGAACATGTGAAAAAATGCTTTGCAGCCATTGATGGTAAAACTGATTAAATGTGGGTAATGGTTTTAAATCATTGCTGTGAAATTGATCGGCATAGGTAATTAACACGACATCACTTTCATCCCAGTGTTTTTTACGTCGCTGTGTAATTAATCGTTTCGCACTCTCAAGACGCGTTACAAGTTTCTGTAAATGAGTTGCGGTAAATGTTCCACCGTAGATTTCGTCCAGGTAATCCGTAATTTTCTGTTTCATGTTGCCTTTCCGTGGTAGCGGTCCCATGAAACGAGAGACTACTCCGCAGAAAATAAACTGTCAATTGAGCACAAGGGTTTTAGTCACGCAGGAAATCATTTTTTACCAGGGAAAAAGCGTATTTGTGAGCTGACGCAAATAATCTATGGGGATGTAAATAAGGTGTGACAGAAAAAAAACGGCGCATAAGCGCCGCTCATGGTGAATTCTTTTAACCTTTGACCTTCGGCATTGCGATGTCTTTCAGGCCACCGGCGTTCTCAACGTGGGTATATCCCATCTCGCTAAGGATCTCTTTTGCTTGCCCTGACTGGCGTCCGGCATTGCAATACACTTTCACGGTGTCGTTTTTATCCGGAACGGCGGTGGCAATGCGCTCTTTCACTTCCTTCAGGGGAATATTGATGGCCCCCTGAACGTGCTCTTGCTGATACTGCTCTGGAACACGAACATCGATCCAGTGTTCAGCGGCGAAAACGGGCAGTGAAAACACCAGTGCCAGAGCAAGTAAGCCTTTTTTAAACATGTAAGCGTCCTTCTATGGATGAAAATTGCCATCCATTATACGCCTGAGATTTAACAATTTTTGCGAAACTCCCCTCACCTTTTATAACGCTGTGCCAGTTTATTAGCAGCCCGACTTAACAGCGGTTCCAGCGCCACAGCCAGCAACATTTTCAGCGGTCGGCGAGCAACTGATTTTATCGCCCAGCCCGCCACACCCGCCGGGCCATAGCGCAGTGCGGTAAGAAGTACCAGCTTGCCTGCTAATTTGAAACCAGGCTTTACCTTTTGCCCGGCCTGTTGCCAGCGAGTATTCATAACTTTCCTCACAGTTGACGGAAACGGCTACGTAACGTGAAAGTATCGGAAGTGACATAACGTTCCATCTCGCGTAAACGCGTTTCACTTGCCGCCAGTTCACGGTCGACTTCATCCAGCAATTCGCTGCTGGAAGGTAGCTGCTCACCAAAGGCCATGTTGTCCGGCATTGGATCAAGCGCAAATGACAAAATGATGTAAGCAACCAGGGTAAACAGCGCCAGACCGAAGAAAATCGACAGCACCACCAGGATACGCACCAGTTTTACCGGTACATCAAAATAGTTGGCAATCCCGGCGCAGACGCCGCGGACCATGCCCTGCTGTGGAATACGCCATAATTTTTTATTGAGATTAATGCCCGCCATTAGCGATCCCTCCAGTTCGGATGTTCTGCATCAAGAATAGATTCCAGCGCCTGAATACGTTCGCGCATCCGTTTTGCTTCATCAGCCAGTTGCGCTAATCGCTGCTGCTCACTTTGCGACAATTCACTGCGACCAGAACGATTGCTGTAATGCAGCCATAACCAGATCGGTAAAACAAACAGCACAAAAATGGTTAACGGAATAGCCAGAAATAGCGCGCTCATAAGTACTCCTTAGACGATGAGCGGCGGCGCGTTCGGACGCCGCCTGGATGTTATTATTGATTGTCTTGCTTCATTTTGGCTTTTAATTGTGCCAGTTGTTCGCTGATTGCATCATCGGCTTTCAGTTCGGCAAACTGATCGTCCAGCGATTTTTGTTTACCGAAGCTGTGGCTTTCTGCTTCCGCTTCCATCTGGTCAATACGACGTTCGAAAGATTCGAAACGAGCCATTGCTTCATCCAGTTTGCCACTGTCCAGCTGACGACGCACATCGCGCGACGAGTTTGCCGCCTGATGACGTAACATCAATGCCTGCTGGCGAGCGCGTGTTTCGCTCAATTTGTTTTCCAGCTCGCCAATCTCTTTCTTCATGCGTGCCAGCGTATCGTCCACCAGCGTCACTTCATGTTCCAGGGACTTAATCAGATCGGTCAGTTTCTGTTTTTCAATTAACGCTGCACGTGCCAGATCCTCTCTCTCTTTCAGCAGCGCCAGTTCGGCTTTTTCCTGCCATTCAACCTCACGCGCCGACGCTTGTTCAATACGGCGAGTCAGCTGTTTCTTTTCTGCCAACGCGCGCGCCGAAGTAGAACGTACTTCAACCAGTGTATCTTCCATCTCCTGGATCATCAGACGAACCAGTTTCTGTGGATCTTCCGCTTTCTCTAACAGAGCGTTGATGTTGGCATTCACGATGTCGGCAAAGCGAGAAAAAATACCCATAATGTTGTCCTCTTGATTTCTGCGTTCAGGATTGTCCTGCTGAACTGTTAATACAATTTGCGTGCCAATTTTTTATCTTTTTGATTTATAAAGATCTGATTGAAGAATCAACAGCAACATGCCAGGATGAGTTAGCGAATTACACTAACAAGTGGCGAATTTCATCATGGCAGAATACAAAGATAATTTACTTGGTGAGGCGAACAGCTTTCTCGAAGTGCTGGAACAGGTTTCGCATCTCGCACCGCTGGACAAACCGGTGCTCATCATCGGCGAACGCGGCACCGGTAAAGAGCTGATTGCCAGCCGCCTGCATTATCTCTCCTCCCGTTGGCAAGGGCCGTTTATTTCCCTTAACTGCGCGGCGTTAAATGAAAATCTGCTGGATTCCGAACTGTTTGGTCACGAAGCGGGGGCGTTTACCGGTGCGCAAAAACGTCATCCAGGGAGATTTGAACGTGCCGACGGCGGTACGCTATTTCTTGATGAACTCGCTACGGCACCGATGATGGTGCAGGAGAAATTATTGCGCGTGATTGAGTACGGTGAACTGGAGCGCGTTGGCGGCAGCCAGCCATTGCAGGTGAATGTGCGGTTGGTATGCGCGACGAATGCCGATCTCCCGGCGATGGTCAATGAAGGCACTTTTCGCGCTGACCTGCTCGACCGACTGGCTTTTGATGTTGTACAACTGCCACCACTGCGCGAGCGCGAAAGCGACATAATGTTGATGGCAGAATACTTTGCCATCCAGATGTGTCGGGAAATCAAGCTGCCTCTGTTCCCGGGGTTTACGGAGCGCGCCAGAGAAACATTGCTGAATTATCGTTGGCCGGGAAATATTCGTGAATTGAAAAACGTGGTGGAACGTTCAGTGTATCGCCACGGCACCAGCGATTATCCGCTTGATGACATCATTATTGATCCCTTTAAACGGCGTCCGCCTGAAGACGCTATCGCCGTTTCAGAAACCACCTCGCTTCCAACACTGCCGCTGGATTTACGTGAGTTTCAGATGCAGCAGGAAAAAGAGTTGCTGCAACTCAGTTTGCAACAAGGGAAATATAACCAGAAGCGCGCGGCTGAATTACTGGGGTTAACTTATCATCAGTTCCGCGCGTTGTTGAAAAAGCACCAGATTTAGCGAAGTTGAGCAATACAACTTGCCGGATGCGGCGTGAATGCTTTATTCGGCATACATAATCAATACGTCGTTTGCAGGCCTGATAAGCGCAGCGCATCAGACATTATTGCGTTGGGCTATTAATCGCTCAGCGCATCCTGCAAAATTTTCATTGCCGCATCGAATTGCGCATCCGGGATGGTCAGCGGATACAGGAAGCGAATCACGTTGCCGTATGCGCCACAGGTCAGCAGGAGCAGCCCCTGCGCCAGCGCGCGTTGCTGGATTTTCTGTGCAATCGCCGCTGACGGCTCGCCCGTTTGCGGATCGTTAAACTCTACCGCAATCATCGACCCCAGGCCGCGTACCGCAGCAATGGCCGGAACGCTTTCTTTGGCATCAATCAACGTGTTTTTGAGACGCTGGCCCAGTTGATTCGCGCGTTCGCAGAGTGATTCTTTGTCGATAATGTTGAGCACCGCGTGCGCGGCAGCCACCGCCAGCGGGTTACCGGCGTAGGTGCCGCCAAGCCCGCCCGGCGCGGGTGCGTCCATAATATTCGCGTTACCGACCACGCCCGAAAGCGGCATCCCGCCCGCGAGGCTTTTCGCCATCGTCATTAAATCCGGCTTATCGGCGTAATGATCCATGGCAAACAGCTTACCGGTACGCGCAAAGCCGCTTTGCACTTCATCAGCAATCATCACAATACCGTGCTCGTCGCACAGGCGGCGAATAGCGGCAACCAGCTCTTTTGGCGCAACGTTGAAACCGCCCTCGCCCTGCACCGGTTCGAAAATAATCGCCGCCACCTGCTTCGCTTCGATGTCTGATTTAAACAAGCGTTCGATGGCGTCGAGGGAGTCCTGTGTTGAAATGCCGTGTAAATCTGACGGATAAGGTACGTGATACACCGAACCAGGGAACGGGCCGAAGCCGATTTTGTACGGCGCAACTTTTCCGGTCAGCGCCATGGTCATATACGTACGACCGTGAAAGCCGCCGCTAAACGCAATCACGCCAGGGCGTCCGGTATGGGCGCGAGCAATTTTCACCGCGTTTTCCACCGCTTCCGCACCGGTGGTGAAGAACGCGGTTTTGGCCTGCCCGCTCACCGGGGCAAGGGCGTTGATTTTCTCCGCCAGGGTGACGTAGCTTTCATACGGCACAATCTGATACGCGGTGTGGGTAAACTGTTGCAGTTGCTGCTCCACCGCCGCGACCAGATCAGGGTGGCGATGTCCGGTATTCAGCACCGCAATGCCTGCGGCGAAATCGATGTACTCGTTGCCCTCAACATCCTTCAGCGTGGCGTTTTCAGCCGACTGGGCGAAGAAGTTACACATCACGCCGACCCCGCGCGGAGTGGCAGAAAGACGACGCTGATGGAATTCATTGTTGCTCATGTTTCACACCTTTTGACTCTTCACGGTTAATCGGAAATTAAACGCCCAGACGATCGCGCAGGCTGTAATACGCCGCGCCCATCGCGGTAAACGGCACACGCAGCGTGCGCCCGCCGGGGAACGGGTAATGCGGCAGATTGGCGAAGGCATCGAAACGTTCGGCGTCGCCGCGCAGCAGTTCGGCAATCAAACGTCCGGCTAGATGAGTACAGGTCACGCCGTGGCCGCTGTAGCCCTGCATGTAATAGATGTTGGTATCGAGGCGACCAAACTGCGGCATACGCGACAGGGTCAGCAGGAAGTTGCCCGTCCAGCGGTAATCAATTTTCACGCCCTTCAGCTGCGGGAAGGTTTTCAGCAGTTTCGGCACCACAAGGCGCTCAACGTCATCCGGGTCGCGCGCGCCGTAGACCACGCCGCCGCCGTACAGCAGGCGGTTGTCGGCGGTAAGACGGTAGTAATCAAGCAGATAGTTACAGTCTTCCACACAGTAGTTTTTCGGGATCAGCGAACGGGCTAAATCTTCCGACAGCCGTTCGGTGGTGATCACCTGCGTGCCGCACGGCATGCTGCGTTTCGCCAGTTCCGGCTCTACTTTATCGCCCAGATACGCATTCCCGGCGACAATCACATACTTCGCCGTCACCTGACCTTTGGCAGTTCGCACAACGGCTGGCGTGGTGTGCTGGATCTGCGTCACGGCAGAAAGTTCATACACGCGCCCGCCGTTGAGGCGGATGGCGTCCGCTTCGCCAATGGCAAGGTTTAGCGGATGAATATGCCCACCGCTGTGATCCAGCAGCGCACCGGTATAGCGATCGCTGGCTACTTCACGGCGAATGGCGTTGGCGTCCAGCAATTCCAGCTGTTTATTGCCGTAGCGTTCCCAGTTCTCTTTCTGCTCTTCAAGTGTGGCGAGCTGTTTATCATTCATCGCCACAAACAGGCCGCCGGGGCGGTAGTCGCAGTCAATCTGATAACGTTTGATACGTTCGCGGATGATCTCACCACCTTCGAACATCATGCTGCCGAGCATACGGGCGGTGTCCATGCCGTAGCTTTTTTCGATCACGTCGATGTCGCGGCTGTAGGAGTTCACAAGCTGTCCGCCATTGCGCCCGCTTGCGCCAAAGCCGATGCGTGAGGCTTCGAGAACCACTACGTCAAACGTCGCAGGTGATTGACTCATTCAGCGTGTCGAATGGTGCATATTTATTCGCACTGGCGGCGTAGTAACTGCTGGTATGTTCGGTCATTTCAGGCCTCCAGGCTTATCCAGATGGTTTTCAGTTCAGTGAATTTTTCAAGGGCATGCAGGGATTTGTCGCGACCGTTGCCGCTCTGCTTATAGCCGCCAAACGGCACGGTCATATCGCCGTCGTTGTAGTTATTGACGAAGACGGAACCGGCTTTCAGGCGTCGGCTCATGCGGTGCGCGCGGGAGAGGTCGCGCGTCCATACCGCCGCGCCAAGGCCGTACTGGCTGTCGTTGGCAAGCTGTAGCGCCTGTTCTTCTGATGTGAAACGCGTGACCACCAGCACCGGACCGAAAATCTCTTCGCGACTTAAGGACGCATTCGGGCCCACATCCACAAAGATGGTCGGGCCGATGGCGGCAGCCAGCCCGGCGTTACGGCCATCCAACAACAGTTGCCCTTTGCTTTCGCCTTCCCGAATAAAGCTATGGACCGAGTCGGCGTGGGCGCAGTCGATTAAGGTGCCCATGGTGGTTGCGGGATCAAGTGGATGGCCCGGCTGCCAGTTTTGCGCCTGCTGTTTTAACAGGGCTAAGAATTCATCGGCGATGCTCTCTTCCAGCAACAGGCGCGTTCCGGCGATGCACACCTGTCCCTGGTTGTAGAAAATGCCTGCTGCGGTGGCGCTTGCCGCCTGTTGCAAATCCGGGCAGTCAGCGAAAACGATGTTGGCGCTTTTGCCGCCCGCTTCCAGCCAGACGCGTTTCATGTTGCTGTCGCCCGCATCTTTCAGCAGCTGTTTCCCGGTACGGGTTGAACCGGTAAAGGCAATGGCGTCGATATCGTTATGACGCGACAGCGCCTTCCCGGCTTCATGACCAAAACCCGTCACCACGTTCAACACACCATCCGGCAAGCCTGCTTCTTTCGAGACGAATCGCACTGAGCGGTGATTTTTCAGACGGTTTTAGAATCACGCTGTTTCCCGCCGCCAGCGCCGGGCCGAGTTTCCAGCAAGTCAGCAACAGCGGGAAGTTCCACGGCACGATGGCGGCAATCACGCCGACCGGTTCACGCACGATCATCGCCAGCTCATGGCTACTGGTGGTCGCCACTTCGCCATACACTTTGTCGATCGCTTCGGCGTACCAGCGAATGGCGCGCGCCGCGCCGGGAATATCATCACGCAGACTGTGACGAATCGGTTTGCCGGTGTCGAGAGTTTCCAGCAGTGCCAGCTCTTCGGCGTGGGCTTCCATTAAATCGGCGAGTTTATTCAGTACCGCTTTACGTTTAGCCGGAGAAGAGAGTGACCAGTCGCCGCGTTCAAATACGCCGCGTGCTGCGCTCATCGCACGGTCGATATCGACGCTCTTGCCGCGGGCAATTTTCGCCAGCGGTGTTTCAAAGGTTTCATTTTCCGCCGCAGCAGTATATTCACCGTTAATAAATAAGCGGTTTTCAATGGCGAGACTTAACGCTTTATCCTGCCAGTAAGCCAGATGATGAAAATTCATTATGACTCCTGTTTCACGTCTATCAGATATATGCAGTTTGTGAACGTCAGGGCGCAGAGATCCCCGGGCCGTATGCCCGTTTATTTCTGGCGACATTCTTTATATACACTTCATCCTTCAAGCCGCCTCTGCCTTGGCTGCGTTCGCTCCCCCGAATCACTTACCTGAGTAAGCTCATCGGGATTCGCTCACTTGCCGCCTTGATGCAACTTGAATGATTTTGTGTATAGATTGCCGGGCGCATTGCGCTTACCCGGCTTACAGAACAAAAAGATTAAAACGTGGTGGGCGTATGGGCGCTGATAATTCGGCAAATACCTGCCGACGTATTACTGAAACTGTGCGGGATGCCGGTATTAATGGCATAACTTTGCCCCGCGACGAGGTGGTAATCCTGACCATTAATCGTCAGAACAATTTCACCTTCCAGTACAGTGCCTATTTCCTCACCCTGATGCTTAATTCTTTCCCCAGTGGTTGTGCCCGGCTGGTACGTTTCAAAGATCATCGCCAGCGTGCGATTCGGGTTACCGTTATGAACCAGCTTCATTGACACACCCTGACTGCCCATCTCAATTAAGTCGTCCTGATTAATGACGACCTGCGGCTCATCAGGTTTTTCCGGCTCGGAAAAGAATTCCGAGAGTGACAGACCATACACCTTCAGCA
>ENA-OVGH01001519-OVGH01001519.1-human-gut-metagenome-genome-assembly--contig:-NODE-1519-length-15035-cov-4.641923_pt1 | contig 15035 bp, 10 predicted proteins | sample MGYA00237770_ERZ505419 | MGnify/ENA primary metagenome ERZ505419 (study PRJEB26158, sample SAMN06016353) | human gut metagenome | biome: human gut; feature: ankylosing spondylitis patient; material...
TGCCAATCATGGCTTTCTTTCCGGTAATTTGACAAATCTTCGACATTTCTATCTTTATTTTATAGTTTTTATCTATACTTATTTCAAACAGAGCGCAAAGTAAGCACTTTTATCGTTACGAAACAAGTTTTTCCTAAAATAATTCGTTGTACGAAAACATTTTTTCCTCATTTCAGCATACTACAGAGCATAAACAGCGCATTTTGAATAGCCGACTGTACATTTTTCACTCTTCCGCGATCACCTTCCTGCTTCATGGTTACAATTTCGTTTTTGCAGGCAGCCGCTATCCACACAGTACCTACCGGTTTCTCCGGTGTACCGCCACCGGGACCGGCAATTCCCGAAGTGGCAACCGCGCAATCCGTTTTCAACGTTTTCATCGCACCTTTCACCATTTCAACAACCGTCTCCCTGCTCACTGCACCGTACTGCGCCAGCGTCTCGACAGAAACATGGAGCAAATCCGCCTTTATTTCGTTGGAATACGCCACAATTCCGCCTTTAAAATACTCCGAGCTCCCCGGAACCGAAGTTATCAAGGCAGCTATTCCACCACCGGTACAACTTTCAGCGGTGGAAAGGGAGAAATTCTTTGCTTTCAGCAGTTCCCCTACCTTCTCTTCCGTCTTCATACCTTATTATATATATGCAATATACTTTTTCCTTATAAAGTGACACGTGAATAAGCCGGCGCTTCCATCGGACAGAAATCCTTATCCAAATACTTGAAGTATCCGGTTATGGCAATCATCGCAGCATTATCCGTTGTATAGCTGAACTTGGGAATGAAAATATTCCATCCATACTTCTCAGCATGTTCGCGGAATGAATTTCGCAGACCATTGTTTGCCGATACACCACCTGCAACGGCCACATCCTTTATCTTGTACTGTTTTGCCGCTTTACGCAACTTATCCATCAGAATATCGACAACAGTAGCTTCCAGCGACGCTGCCAGGTCTGTCTTGTGATGTTCGATGAAATCGGGGTCATCCTTTATCCAGTCGCGCAAGGAATACAGAAACGAAGTCTTCAAGCCGCTGAAGCTGTAATCCAGTCCGGGAATATGCGGTTTGCTGAAAGTAAAGGCTTTAGGATTTCCCTGGCGGGCAAGCCGGTCGATAATCGGTCCGCCGGGATAGCCCAGCCCCATAACTTTGGAGCATTTGTCGATGGCTTCACCTGCAGCATCATCAATTGTCTGCCCCAGGATTTCCATGTCGTTGTAGGCCTTTACTAAAATAATCTGAGAGTTACCACCGGAAACCAGCAGGCAAAGGAAAGGAAATTCCGGCTGCACGTTTTCTTCACCTTCCGCTTTAATAAAATGAGCTAATACATGTCCGGTCAAGTGATTGACATCTATCATAGGTATCCCCAACGCACGGGCGAACCCTTTGGCAAAGGACACACCCACCAGCAAAGACCCCATCAGCCCCGGACCGCGCGTAAACGCCACGGCACTTAATTCTTCCTTGGTAACTCCGGCACGTTTCAAAGCCTCGTGCACCACCGGCACTATATTCTGTTGATGCGCACGCGAAGCCAGTTCGGGCACTACCCCACCATAAGCTTCGTGAACAGCCTGACTGGCAACGACATTCGACAGCAGGTAGCCATCCTTGATAACCGCTGCGGAAGTGTCATCACATGAAGATTCAATTCCTAAGATTATTGTACTCATAGTGTTTATTTACGTTTAAACGCTGCAAAAGTAGTGATAAAAGTAGTATCCATAACGTATTATTTCATATTTTTGTTGGCTGAATTAAAAAAATAACCGCCTATCAGAACGCTGAAAACGACAGTACGCTGGATAATCGGTATAGTGTTAGGACTCTATATCGGAATAATTTTGCTGCTGAACATTCCTTATGTCCAGCACCGCATGTCTGTACTCGTTGCCAAGGGGCTGAGCACCGTATTAGGTAGCGAGCTCACAGTAGGGCGGATAAACATAGGACTGCTGAACCGGATTATCATCGACGACCTGGTGCTGAACGACCAATCGGGAAAAGAGTTGCTGAAAATAGGCCGTCTGTCCGCTAAGTTCGAGATACTGCCGCTGTTCAGCGGAAAGATATCCATCGGTAACGTACAGCTTTTCAGTTTCAATGCCAATCTGGAAAGACCTACTCCCCAGGCAAGCACCAACTTCCAATTCGTGCTCGATGCTTTCGCTTCCAAAGACACCGTCAAGAAGAAGAGCAATCTGGACCTGCGCATCAACTCACTCCTGATACGACGCGGAAAGGTATCTTACGATGTGTTGTCAGCCGAAAGCACTCCGGGCAAGTTCAACCCGCAACACATCCGCCTGTCCAACATTCTTGCCAACATCTCGCTGAAAGCGCTCCAGAACGACTCGGTCAACGCTGCCATCAAGCGGATGAGCGTTGAAGAGGAGCACTCCGGCTTCGAACTGAAAAAGCTAAGTCTGAAGATAATAGCCAACGACCGGAAGATGCGGATAGAGAACTTCGCCATAGATTTGCCCAACACCTCTTTGGCAATGGATACCATCCGTATGGAATACGACAGCCTGGAATCACTCGGCCATTTCACCGATGATGTCCGTTTCTCGTTCCGTATGCTGCCTTCGGAAGTAGCATTACAGGATATATCGGCATTCGTGCCTGCCTTCAAGCCCTTCAAGGAAAAGTTGAAGTTGGAAATGGAAGCCGCCGGAACGGTCAACCGGCTCAACTGCCCGAAACTGCTTATCTCTTCCAACGATCACTTCCTGCTGAAAGGCAATGTATCCCTGCAGGATCTGTCTCATCCGCAAGATGCATACATATTCGGCAATCTGTCCAATTTATATGCCGACCCGGACGGCATTGCATTCTTTGTACGCAACCTGAGTAAAGATTACAAAGGAGTTCCTCCGGTATTGCAGAATCTGGGCACGGTATCTTTCCGTGGAGAGATTTCCGGATACTTCACGGACCTGGTGACCTATGGCGAAGTCCGCACGGATATAGGCACCATCAAGACAGATGTCAAACTCAGTTCCGACAAAGACAAAGGCTATTTCGCTTATTCGGGTGCGGTAAAGACAACCGGATTCGAACTGGGCAGGATGCTGAACAACGACAAGCTTGGAAAAGTCACCTTCAACATGGACGTCAAAGGCAATCATTATGCCCAAAGATACCCCGCCATTACCATGAAAGGGCTGGTGGCATCCATAGACTACAGTGACTATACTTACGAAAACATCACTTTGGACGGAGAGTATAAGCAAGGCGGCTTCAACGGTAACGTATCGCTCAACGACGAAAACGGAGCCATACAACTGAACGGCTCTATCAATACTGCCGGCAAGACACCCACCTTCAACTTCCGTGCCGCTATCGACCATTTCCGCCCTAACACCCTGCACCTCACACCCAAATACAAGGACACGGAATTGGCCGTAAAAATAAAAGCCGACTTCACCGGTAGCTCCATCAACGACATGAACGGTGAAATCAACGTCGACAGTCTCCAATACATCGCTCCGGAACAGAACTTCTTCATGGACAACCTGCGGATTTCTGCCACTCAGAGCGATGAGCGCCAGAAACGGCTGACTATCAGTTCCAACTTCCTGCGCGGTACTATCGAAGGCGACTATTCCTATCAGACATTACCCGCCAGCGTGCTCAACATCATGCGGCGTTACATTCCGGCTCTGATACAGCCCGCCAGAAAACCGCAGAAAACAGAAAACAATTTCCATTTCGACCTCCATATCTACGATACAGAGATACTCTCCACCGTATTCCAGATACCGCTGAAAGTATATACCCACTCTACTCTGAAGGGCTATTTCAACGACAAAGCGCAACGGTTGCGCGTAGAGGGGTACTTTCCACGGCTGAGTTACGGCGGAAAGTTCTTTGAGTCGGGTGTGGTTCTCTGCGAAAATCCGGGTGAACAGTTCCAGGCAAAAGTCCGCTTCACCAACCGGAAAACAACCGGTGCGGTAAACGTAGCCCTCGAAGCCAAGGCAAAGGACGACCGGATACAAACCATATTCAACTGGGGAAACAGCAGCGCTGTAACTTACAGCGGCAAGATAGCGGCTCTCACTCAATTCGTCCGCAACTCTTCCCAAGAAGCTGGCAACGACAAAATACACACAAAATCCTCCCGCCAAGCCCAAAAAGAGAAACCCGCCCTGAAAACGATTGTCAACGTACAGGAAACGAACGTAATCCTCAACGACACCGTATGGAAGATACACCCTTCGCAAATCGTGGTCGACTCGGGCAAAGTGCACGTCAACAATTTCTACTTCAGCCATAAAGAGCGTCACTTGCAAATCAACGGAACCGTATCCGAACAACCTCAGGACACCGTACGCCTGAACCTGAAAGAGATAAACATAGGATACGTATTCGATATAGCCGACCTGGGTGTCAACTTCAAAGGTGAGGCCACTGGCCCGGCATATGCCAGCGGAATACTTAAAAAGCCGGTAATGAGTACCGACCTCTTCATACGCAACCTCGGCTTGAACGAGGGTCTTTTAGGCGATGCCAACATACACGGCGAATGGCATCACGACGTGAAAGGCATCTACCTGGATGCCCGTATCCGCGAGAAAGACATTGCCAAAAGCCATGTATACGGATACATCTACCCCATAAAACCCACCAGTGCGCTCGACTTGCAAATCGAAGCCGACAGCACCAACCTGAAGTTCATCCACCACTACATGCAGAGCATCACCCCCGAATTCAACGGGCGTGCCAGCGGCCACGTACATTTCTACGGCAAGTTCAAGGCGCTGACAATGGAAGGTCGCGTATTCGGTGACGCCTCCCTCAAGGTAGATGTACTCAACACTACTTTCTCCCTGAAAGACAGCATACTTATCGAACCGGGCGGACTTACTTTCCGCAACAACCGCATCTTCGATACGCAAGGGCATCAGGGCAGAGCCAACGGTTACCTGCACTACCGGCATTTCAAGGATTTGGAATACCGCTTCCGGTTCGATGTGGACAATATGCTGGTTATGAACACCAAAGAATCACCCGACTTCCCCTTCTACGGCACGGTGTATGGCACAGGCAACGCCACCATTGCCGGCAATGCGGCAGACGGGGTGAATATCGACGTGGCAATGACCACCAACCGCAACACCAACTTCACTTATATGAAAGAAGGTGTCGCCTCGGCAGTGAGCAACCAGTTCATACGCTTCGTAGACAAGACACCGCGCCGCGTACTTCAGGATTCCATCATGCTGATGTCCGAATACGAGCAGGCGCAGAAAGAAGTCATGGAAAAGGAAAGTGACACCGACATACGACTGAATCTCCTGATAGACGCAACTCCGGACGCCACCATGAAAATCATCATGGACCCCATTGCAGGTGACTACATCAGCGGTAAAGGAACGGGGAATATCCGCACCGAATTCTACAATAAAGGAGATGTGAAAATGTTCGGTAGTTACCGCATCAGCCAGGGAGTTTATAAATTCAGCCTGCAGGAAGTTATCCGCAAGGACTTCATCATCAAAGACGGAAGTACCATCACCTTTAACGGCGCGCCGCTCAATGCCACCCTCGACATCCAGGCAGGCTATCTTGTAAACTCCGCTTCGCTGAACGACCTCGTTCCCGATGCCGGCAATTACGTCAACCAGACCAACATCAAGGTTAACTGCCTCATGGCGCTGACCGGACAGCTCACCTCACCGGACATCAAAATGAGCCTGGAGCTGCCCAACGAACGCGACGAAGTACAGGCGTTGGTACGGAATTATATCCCTACGGACGAGCAGATGAACATGCAGATACTCTACCTTTTAGGTATCGGCAAGTTCTATACTCCGGAGAATGTAGACGCCACCGGCAACTCCAACATGATGTCGAGCGTGCTCTCTTCTACCCTTTCCGGACAACTGAACAATGCACTCTCGCAGATTATCGACAGCAATAACTGGAACTTCGGCACAAACTTCAGTACCGGAGAAAAAGGCTGGACGGACATGGAGTTCGAGACAATGCTTTCCGGGCAACTGCTGAATAACCGCCTGCTCATAAACGGTAACTTCGGCTATCGCGAGAATCCGATGGCGAACACCAACTTCGTAGGTGACTTCCAAGCCGAATGGCTCGTAAACCGTTCCGGCGATATCCGTCTGAAAGCTTATAACGAAACCAACGACCGCTATTACACCAAGACCAACCTCACCACTCAGGGTATAGGCATCATCTTCAAGAAGGATTTCAACAAATGGAATGAACTGCTCTTTTGGAACAAGTGGAAGTTGAAAAGGCTGAAAAGAAAACAAGCGGAGAAGAATACGTCCGCTCCGGACAGTATCCCTCAAAAGAAATCCCGCCCGGAAGCACAATCCAAACGGGAAAGGGAAGAATGAGTGCATGCTTTCTTTTAAAACAGACCATCTGTTTCACTCCGACAGACCATGCGTTTACTTCCTATACACTATCTTAAACTACTTTTGGCATGAACAACGCTCCTGACGTCTCGGCGTGCACCCATAAAAACGGTTCTTCAAGGAAGGAACCAATGTAGCGATACGCTTGGTGTGTCCGTACCTGCAAAGAGAGGATGTAAAGCCTCTGCGAAGCCGGAACATTGTCCGCAAGCAAACAAATTCCAATAAAATGCAATATATTATATCGCGTGCAGCAATGGCGCACGCAAAGACTGTAAATATTATAAAGCCAACAGATTATGAAAGATTTAACAACCTTTACGCTTTCAGTCATACAGGAACTGGAAGACGAGGGGCGGTTCGGAACCGCCCATGTATACCGCAGCATGCTACGGGCTTTCCAACGGTACTGGGAAAGCGAACATCCAAAAAACGAAATACGCATGCGGAAAGTGTTTGATATCGCCACGATACACAAATTCGAAAGGCACCTGCTGGAGAGGATGCTCAAGCTGAACACCATGTCCACCTACCTGCGCATGTTGCGGGCAGTATACAACCGCGCGCTGCTGGCAGGCCTCACCGGCTACGTGCCCGGACTGTTCAAACATGTATATACCGGAACCCGTGCCGACGTGAAACGCGCACTCCCACCTGCCGAAATGGGACAAGCACTCGACATCTCCACTTCCTTGCACCGGGAACTCAAAGAAGCGCAGATATGGTTCGCGCTGCTCTTCCTCTTGCGGGGAATGCCGTTTGCAGACCTCGCAAGGCTGCGCAAATGCGATTTCAAGGACGGGGTAATTACCTACCGAAGACAGAAAACGGGAAGGCAGATACGTGTACACGTAACCGAAGAAGCCGCTGAGCTTATCCGCCGATGCGCCGACCGCCGCACGGACTCGCCCTACCTGCTCAACATACTGGGGGACGAAAACTGCCGTTTCCCCCTGGGAAGGCGTGAAGAATACCGACATTACCAACAGGTCCTGCGGAGATTCAACCGGAAACTCAAACTGCTGGCGGCAGCCCTCAGACTGGGCAGAAAGCTGTCGTCCTACACTGCAAGGCACACATGGGCAACAACGGCGTTCCACACCAGAGTCGCCGTGGGAGTAATAAGCAACGCACTGGGGCATTCATCGGTAAAGGTTACGGAAACCTATCTGAAACCCTTCGAAAACGAAATGCTGGACAGGACCAATAAAAAAATTATCGCTTACGTGAAGAAATGCAGTATCCGACAAGGATGACAAGGGAGCATTCCATGTATATAACTATGATACAGATTATTACAAAGGGATTACTTTGTAGGTAACGGAGGATATTCCTACCGCAAAAGTAACTATAAAACTTGAAAAACAAAATAAAAAAGATAAAATCTTATCATATACGGCATAAAAGACCGGCAGCAGACAAAACAGAACAAACCGACTTCAACCAATAAAGCAAAGCCCCCCTTGCCGCCTTCCGGTAGGAAAGCGGGAAAACGTCTGTTATATAACTTTATCGGTTATACAACCCGGATGCATATGCGGCAGACGCTTCTGCAGGGTATCTGAGGGCAATCTTCCGTTACCTACAAAGTAACGGCCGGATACCAACAATCAAACAAACAAGAAAACTACATGATAACGCCCAAAACACAGACTGCCATTGCAGTACTCAAATGCATCTATGCAAGAGACTACGGTACTTGCATAAAGCAGTGCACACTTACAGAAGGGCAGATGCGGGTATTGCTGACACAGCTCACCAATGCCGGACTTATCATCCTGAAAGAAAAGGAACATCCGCTGGAAATACAGTCCTATATTCCTGCTAAAAGAGCCATGGAAATATCCCTGCTGGATATTCTCGAAGCCACGGGAGGACATCTGAACTGCAACAGCCCCATTACCGAGCGGTTCTATGCACAATACGGAAGAGCCGCACAAAAACTCGGAATAGTAAACCAGATAACCAGGATATACCTGAAGGAGATTACACTGACAGATTTATAACAGGAACAAAGAAATTGAGAAGCAGAAAATACATACCGATGCTGATGCTCCTTGCCCTGCTGTCGTGTGCAGGCAAGGCAGGGGCGCAAACCGTTGCCGTGAAAAGCGACCTGCTTACGGGGGGCATGCTCGCCTCGCCCAACCTCGGTGTGGAACTAAAGCTGTCGGAACGTTTCACGCTGGAGGCCGGGGTTTATTACAACCCCTTTCCGGCAGGAGGAGACAAACGCTGGAAACACTGGTTCGTGCAGCCGGAGCTGCGCTACTGGATGTGCCAGCCCTACGGAGGACATTTCTTCGGGACAGGCCTGATGTACGGCGTGTACAACGTAGCCAAGGCAAGGCTGCCTTTCGGGCTGTTCAAAGGGGTACGTTCCGAAAGATACGAGGGAGACTTTACGGGAGTGGGAATATCATACGGCTATCACTTCATCCTCTCCCCCCCGTTGGGGGCTGGAGACAAGCATCGGCGTAGGATTCCTGCACACCCGATACGAACGCTACCGCTGCGCGCACTGCGGAGAAAAGACAGGAAGCGGAAACAGGAATTTCATCGCTCCCACCAAAGCCTCCATATCCTTAGTGTATATGATGCAATAATAACAAGATAAATTACAACAGCAAATTGAAAGTATGAAAAACTTAATCCGTATTCCTATGATAATGGCACTATCGGCGCTCTGCTGCCGGGCAGGTCATGCACAGGAATTCTACCGGGGGGAAATGTTCGTCACCGGGCAGCAGTTCTCGCTTGCGGACGGGCGTCTGAACATTGACCTCTCAGTCGATTTCGAAGGACTGAGAATGCCCTCGGACGAATCACTGACCCTGACGCCCGTACTCATCAGCGGGGAAAACGAACAAGCCCTGCCGGCGGTACTCATCAACGGCAAGGAAAAGCAGAAAGTGTACCAGCGGCAAAAGGAATTTGCCGGAAACGGGCATCCGGCCCCCATACCCGCAGTAGTGATAAGGAACGATGCCAGGATGGCGCGCTCCTTCCGATACCGGGTGGCAGTGCCCTATAAGGAATGGATGAAGGACGCCCGGCTCCTGATGAGAACGCAGGAATGCGCCTGCCACGGCAAACAGGGCAAGGCCTACGAAGACAGGATTGCCGGCAGGCTGAACCTGCCTGAAAACCGCACTTCAGCCTGGGACATGGATACGGACAGGAAATACCTGGCCTGGGTGAACTTCATCGAGCCTGCACCCGGCAAAGACACACTGCATGCAGTGACGGGGTCCATCCCCTACTTTGGCAAAGGGAAGCAGGAAAAAGGAGAGAAAACGCTGGGAGAATTGTCCGAAAGCAAACAGAACTTAGAAATATACCACCGGCTGCGCAATGCTTTGCAGAACATCCGACGGGAAGAGGGAACGGAACTCCTGAAAGTGAAGGTTACAGGATACGGGGCACCTGCCGGAAACCTGAAAAAGAACGAAATGAATGCACTGGCACGCTCACTGAACCTTAAAGCATACCTGCGGGAAAACCGACTTGCAACTGGCATTCCGCTGGAAGTAACCTGGATTCCGGAAGACTGGGACTCCATTGCCGCACTGACAAGACAAAGCGGCATGATGTTCAGGGAGGCCGCCCTAGACCTGATAGGGAGTGTAGACATGGATAAAGGGCGGGAACGAATGCTGATGAAACTTGCCGACGGAAAGCCCTACAGATACCTGGCGGAAAAGATATTTCCCGAAGTTATGCGGGTCGACTACAGGATAGAGTACACCCGCCAGCAGCCGGATGCGGCGGAGAGCCTGAGGATGTCCCGTACTGGAGAACGTCAGACACTGCGCCTGAACGAGCTCTTTGCGGTAGCGGGCAGTTACCCGAAAGGATCTACGGAATACAACGATGTACTCGACCTCACAGCCCGCCTGTTTCCCGACAGCCCCGAAGCCAATATCAATGCAGCGGCCGTGGCACTCACCAAAGGGGAAACGGCCAAAGCGCGGCGCTATCTGGAGAGATTCGCAACCATGCCAATCGCATACAACAACATGGGCATACTCTGCCTACAGGAAGGAAAACGGGACAAGGCGGAAGTATATCTTACCATGGCAGCGGCAGCCGGCATAGAGCAGGCTGACAGGGTGCTGAAAGAGTTGAAAAACAAATAGGAAAGCAAAATGACCGGGAACACCAAAAGTATATTAACCTATAAAACAGGCATACATGAAAACAAACAGCTATTTATGGAGCATGCTGGCAGCAGCAACCTTTACACTAGCCGGATGCGGCAGTGAAGAAAACGGAATAACGGAACCCATGCCGCAGGGAAAGACGGCACAACTCGAACTGCGCCTGACGGGAAGCGGAGTGAGCACCAAGGCAACCGGAAGCGCATTACCTACACAAAACGAAGAGAATACGGTGAAGCGTTTCACCGTCGCCATCTTCAACAGTGACGAATCGGTGAATGCCATACAGACCGTAACCAATAACACCACTCCGGCAACAACCATCAACTGTACTCCGGCAACGAGCTGTACGGGCATCGTGGTAGCCAACGCCCCTACAGACGGTTATTTTTCAGGCGTCCTGAACAAGACCGACTTCCTGAAGAGAACAATTGAACTGGGTGATGCCCAGACCAAGGATTGTCTGCCCATGAGCGGAGACGTAAAAAACGGTGATGGCAACGCCACCTTCACACTGGGCGCAGGCATCAACACCGGTATGACAGCCCGGCTGAGCAGGCTCGTTGCAAGAGTGTCCGTAAGCGGCATCAGAACCGAATTTGACCCCAACGGACAGTACTCGGCGGCATCCTACGAACTGAAAAACATCTTTGTGCGGAATGCCGTGAAAGAAGCTGTACCGGGCACGGGAGGATACAGCACCACCAAAATGAGCACACCGGATTATCTGACCGGAAACTACACCGGCTCCAGCGGAACTGTAGCTTATCTGGCAAATTCGGTCACTCCCCCGGTAAGCGTAGGTACCGAGCATAAAACCGACTACTGGTTCTATATACTCCCCAACGAAGAGGCCACCCGTACGGCATTGGTACTGGAAGGAACGTTCAAGAAAAGTGCAAGTGATGCAGGAACCATCATCTATTATCCGATAATCGTCAACAAGAGCCAGACCGGAACAAATATCACCGGAGCTTCGGGCACGGGTACTTCAAACATTGCCCGCAACACGACCTATGCCATCAAGGCAACTATCAAGAATATAGGGACCGGTGACCCCACCGGAGAGATAAACCCTACTTCACTCGAACTGACAGTGAGTGTAGCCGACTGGGCACTGAACATCACGCAGGACGTGACATTCGAATAATTTCCAAATATTCAAAAGTTCAGAATAGCCGCCATGAAGCCTGCCCGCATATTCCTATTCACTATATTGTATGTCAGTCTCACCTTTCTGTACACATCATGCGTGCGGGAAGACACCGGAGACTGCATACAGTATGTGCTCGATATGCAAGCTGTAGACTCCGAGGGAAACGACCTCACTGCAACAGACGCCTTGCAAAAAGCGGAAGTCTATCTATTCGACGAGAAAGGGTTTATAAGGAAAATACCCGCAGATATTTCATCTGATCTGATTTTCGGAGATGATAAAAACAAAAGGCTTACCCTCGTGGTATGGGGAAATATAAAGGAAGATACCTTAATTGCTCCCGATATTCCCATAGGCACTACTATCGAAGAAGCACGTTTCCGACTCAGAGAAGATACAGAAGGAAGTCATTTGCCCATTACTGATATTTTCTATTGCAAAAAGGAAGTGAACAATGCAACTACAAGAAGCAGACAGGTAGAATATCTAACACTGGTTATGGAACGTATGTCAGCAAGCCTGAATATACGTACCAATTATCTGACAAAACATTGCCCGTATAATGGGAAACCGTATACGCTCATCGTCAGAGGCACAGGAACAGAAGTGAATTTTACAGGAAAGATTACCGGTAAAAGTGCAGGATATAAACCCGTATCATACACAGACAAACAAGGAGATGTATATACACTTCCTTTCCGAATATTTCCTACCGCACAAGAGGAATACATAGAAATAGACATATACCGGGAACATGAAATAATATACACTATAACACAAGACAACAGCTTCAAGAAATTACATGCACCTGCCGGTAAACAAACAGATATCAATATAGACTTTCATTATACTCCTCCTTTGATAACAATGGATGTACTGCCTTGGGAGAATATTCATCAAGATACAGAATTGTAAATGATTAAGTCATCTGAGTAAATTATATAGCAATATGAGCATCTCCACCTCTTTTCGTTTAAAAGTACTTACAGCATTATCACTAACAACTGTTTTGTTGATACAAGCAGTAATATGCACTTCTTGCCAACAAGATGCCTGTATCAAAGATGCAAAAGAAGCATCTGCCATAATATACCTGCATGTAAAAAGTGAACAACAAACAGACGCAACGACACGAGTGGAAGAGAATCTCATCAAGGACTTACATATACTTATATATGACAGCAATGGAAATTTGATTGGACAAAAATATACCACGAACAATACAGTTACAATAAATACCCACAGCGCTACTGATTGTACCATTTATGCTATTGCAAATACAGGAACTCCGGAACTCTTCAACAGCTATGACATTCATTGGGAAAACAATCTGAAAAACAAGACTTACTCTCTCTATGATTGGAACAGTCTGACAAAAAACAATGTATTGCCTATGACAGGAAGCCAAAGCCACATAAATATAGCTACTGGAAACAATTCGCTTCCGGATATAACAGTAAAACGAATAGCTGCAAAAATCACACTAAATGTAAATATAGATCAAGGTTACGGAATCAACATTGACAGTTACCGCATTTATGGCATCCCAAATAAAACGTACTATGTATTACACCCGTTAGACACTGAATCCGAACCAACCGATACACAAACAACCCGGGCAAAAGATGCGGCTATCCCTTCCCAACCGACGGATTGGACAGACAGTGGAAGTATTTCCCCGAACTCCCCTACAAACATAAATACAATATTCTACATGTTCGAAAATCGGGCAGGAATAAATACCACAATAACCCAGCAAAAAGAAAAAATAAAAGCAAACGCACCGGATTCTGCAACCTATGTTGTAATTTACGGCAAAGCCACCGGATATAAATTTCTGTCCTGGGAAATATATCTTGGAGCTACCACTACAACAAATTTCAATATCAAACGTAACTGTAACTATACTTATAATATTACACTCAAACCCACAACTACCGACACACGGGTTACATACAAAAAAAACAGCATTATCTGGGCAGGAAGCAATATTTATTGGGATGGCAGCAAGCTTACATTTGATACTGCTATATCCAATGATTCCGATTTAAAACAAGGTGTACACTTCCGTTGGGGGTCACTAATAGGTATACCATCTTCGGGAAACTCTGCTCCAAGTGCATATTATATTCCGATATATAATCCTACCTCTCCCCAAAATAGTACTTGGGATTGCAAATCATACGACTTTAACTCTATTTATTGCTTTTACAATGAAGTATTAAGTAACAGTATTGACCCAAACAATACCTACTTGAATGATAATGCTCTCAATACTGATGAATTTTATCAAGCCTATAAAGGTGATATTTGCCGATATTTAAGCAAGACTGGTGCTGTAACAGGCAGTTGGCGTATGCCTACTTACAAAGAGTTTGGAGATATTGACAAATATACAACAAATGGAAATTGGGGAGACCTTTCTACCAACATTTATGGAACCAGTACTATAAACAGTTACAAAACTTATACTTTCACTGACGGTGTAACTCGTTTTCCTGCCTCCGGTTACTGGCATGCTGCTGACAAAAAACAGTATCGTACTGGTGCAGGAGGTTATTATTGGAGCAGTAGTGCATACAGCGGAAATACATCATCGTATTATTTAGGTTTCGCAGTTGGCTATACTCCACCAGCATCCGTAAATGCAAGGAATCACGCATTTACAATACGTTGTGTCCAAGATTAAACCATAGACAAAACCATCCGATAAGAATATCCCCTATTCAAATCGGAAATGTTTTGTTTGTTTGCTGTGTCTTCCCTGCACTGTGAAGTGCGGGGAAGACTATTTTATATAGACCTACATATCCAAAGCCGATATAATCGTAACAGTAAAACTAATACATATATATAACAGACATTTTTTCATGTAAGCTGCCCAATGCCATTAAAACGGCACAGGCCCGTCCAATCCCACCCCGCCAAACGGATTGTCCGTTTGAGGCATATAGTCGGAGGCAGACGGAGGCGGTGGCGTAGAGGGACTGCCGATGGGCGCATTCATACGCGAACCGAACGTGGCTCCTCCCATACCCTCGGTAGGCGGCGGAATAACCATATCGTCTTCCGGATTCTGGAAGCGGGTGTACTGGCCGATAAAGCGCAGGCGCACATCGCCCACGGCACCGTTACGGTGCTTGGCTATGATAATCTCCGCCATGCCGCGCAGGTCTGTGCCGTCGGCGGAAGTATAAATCTTGTAATATTCGGGACGGTGGATGAAGCACACCATATCGGCATCCTGCTCGATGGCTCCGGACTCGCGAAGGTCGCTCAACTGCGGACGCTTGCCCTCTTCCCCCTCACGGTT
>ENA-OVGH01001531-OVGH01001531.1-human-gut-metagenome-genome-assembly--contig:-NODE-1531-length-14881-cov-2.998516_pt1 | contig 14881 bp, 18 predicted proteins | sample MGYA00237770_ERZ505419 | MGnify/ENA primary metagenome ERZ505419 (study PRJEB26158, sample SAMN06016353) | human gut metagenome | biome: human gut; feature: ankylosing spondylitis patient; material...
ATCCTGCAAGGAAAAGCAGCATGGGTGTTCCCGGACAGCTTTGATGTCGATTATATCATCGGCATTCCCAACATTGGCCTGACAGATCTGAAGCAGATCACGGCCTGCCTGATGAAGGACTTTGACCCGGAGTTTCTTGACTCCTGTGCACCGGGCGATATGCTGATTGCCGGGAAAAGCTTTGGCTATGGTCATGCGCATCCGCAGCCCATGGCGGGAATGCGGGAGATCGGGATCCGCTGCGTCGTTGCGGAATCCTATCTGTTCCCGTTCTTCCGCAGCGAACTGGCCTCCGGCATGATGCTCTTCACCTGCCCGGGGATTACCGCCTGCGTGCGGCGCGGAGATAAATTGCAGATTGATACCGAGCGCAGCCTTGTGACCAACCTTACGACCGGCGAATGCCTTGCCCTGAAGCCGCTCAGAGGCTATCCGGCAGAACTGCTGGAGGCCGGCGGCGTTGTGGAGTATCTGCGCAGGCAGCAGCCGGAATTAGACGGCCGATGAACGTGCGTATCGGACTTGCCCAACATCGCATTGGGCCGGATATGGAGGAGAATCTCCGGCAGGCGCAGCGCGCGGTTCTTGCTTGCGCCGGGCAGGGTGCGCAGCTGGTTCTGCTGCCGGAAATGTTCTGCTGTCTGTATCAGCTGGAGCGGCTTCGGGCCTGTGCGCAGCCGCGCGGCGGCGAAATCTGGAAGCATCTGCGCGCGCTGGCGTGTCAGGCAGGTGTGTATCTTCTGGGCGGCAGTATGCCGGAACTTGATGCACAGGGCCGCATCTATAACACCAGCTTTTTCTTCTCCCCTGCAGGCGAGGAACTTGCATGCTACCGGAAATGTCATCTGTTTGACGTCTCACTGCCGGGCGGACTGTGCATACAGGAAAGCAGCGTTTTTACACCCGGCGAGCAGCTGCGGGTTGTGGAATCTCCCTTCGGGAAGATCGGCCTTGCCATCTGCTTCGATCTTCGCTTTCCGGAGCAATTCCGTGCGCTTGCTGACCGCGGCGCGCAGCTGGTGCTGGTTCCAGCAGCATTCAACTCAACCACAGGACCGGCGCATTGGGAGATCAACTGCCGCAGCCGCGCGCTAGACAATCAGGTGTTTCTCTGCGCTTGTGCGCCTGCGGCTGCGCCGGATGGCCCGTATCCCTATTACGGCCATTCCATGGCGGTAGACCCATGGGGACGGATTCTGACGGAACTATCCGGCGAGGCATGTGAACGTGTTGTCACGCTCGATCTGGACGAGACAGCCCGAATCCGGGCTCAGCTTCCGCTGCTGCAAAGCCGCCGTCCGGAACTTTATCGGCAATAAGGGCGTTTCCTTCCGCGAAGCTGCGCCGGGTGCGCAGCTTCGCTTTTCGTGTTTCCGGTTTTCGCCTGTAAAAACAGGAAGGACCAGAAAAGATTTGACTATTTTTCTGAAATGTATTATCATAAAAAATAAGCATTTATGTCGCCTGTTGGCGGGAACCCTTTTTGCAAGGAGCATTTTCATGAACGAACGCAGTTTTTCCCCAACGCCGCTCAACAAGAGATCGCTTTCTGACGAGATCGTATTTCAGATCAAGGAAATGATCGCCGACGGCAGACTTCAGCCCAACCAAAAGCTTCCGACGGAGCAGGAACTCTGTCAGGCCTTCTCCGTCGGCCGGACGACCGTGCGTGAGGCGCTCATGGGCTTGACGGCCCTCGGACTGGTTCGCCGCGACAAACACAATTCCTATGTCACGGACGCGGTAGAGCATCCTCTGCAGGAATTCTATCTGCATCTGATCATGGACAACTATGACATTGCGCAGCTTTATGAGGCACGACTGATGCTCGAAGGAAGCGTCATCCGGCTGGCCTGCCGCCGTGCTGCGCCGGAGCAGATCCGGCGGCTGGAGGAACTGACCGAGCAGATGCAGACCGACAACATTGAGGCGTATGTCAAGGCGGACGTGGAATATCACAACGAGATCATGCGCGCAGCGAATAATCAGGTCACATATGAAATGTATCAGGTGATCCGGTTCCTGCTCAAAAAGGCGCAGATGCAGATTGCCAAAAACGAGCAGACCCGCACGACCTCCTGTGCCCAGCACCGCCGGATCATTGAGGCGGTCAAGGAACGGAACGAGGAGTTGGCATCCAAACTGATGACCGAGCACATCCGCACCATGGATCAGTTCCGGATCCAGTCGGAGCAGGAGACGACCTGAGCCTGCGGGCGGCGAAAACCGCACAGATCAAAGGGGAGAGGCTTTGCCGCTCCTCTTTTTGCTGTATAGAAGCGGTGACATGCCGGAAATCTGCGAAAATCTAATTTCTTTTGCGATTTCCAGTTGACTTTTCCGGAGTTTCCAGCTATAATAAATCGGTCTGCGAAGCGCAGACAATCCTTGCCGCAGGCGAGTCCTGCGGCCATATGTCCAGAAGGAGGTGCAACATCAATGGCAAAACTTTCCGCAAAGTATGAGGTCCTCTATATCATCGACCCCGCGCAGGGTGAAGAGGGTATCGCGGCTCTCGTGGAAAAATTCAAGGGTATCGTGGAGGCTCACGGCACTCTGACCAGTGTTGACGAGTGGGGCAAGCGCCGTCTTGCGTACCCGATCAACGACCTGGTTGAGGGCTACTACGTCTACATGACCTGCGAAGTAACGCCCGAAATGCCGGCTGAACTTGATCGTGTCTTCAAGATCACCGACGGCATTCTGCGTTCCATCATCGTCGCTGTTGAAGAGTAAGGAGGCGCTCACATGCTGAACCATATCGTTCTCATGGGCCGACTGACTCGTGACCCTGAGCTGCGCCGGACCGGCAGTGGCGTTGCGGTCGCATCCTTTACCCTCGCTGTTGACCGCGATTACGCGGCACAGGGCGCGGAGAAGGAAACAGATTTCGTGGATATCGTCGCATGGCGCAATACCGCTGAGTTCGTCAGCAAGTATTTCACCAAGGGCCGTATGGCTGTCGTAACAGGCCGGCTGCAGATCCGCAACTGGCAGGACAAGGAAGGCAATAAGCGCCGCTCGGCGGAGGTCGTTGCCGACAATGTCTATTTCGGCGACAGCAAGCGCGACAGTGCTGACGGCGGTTCGTTCAACCAGTCTCAGGGCTACGCGCAAAGCTTCAATCAGGTTCCGCCACAGCAGCCGGCATATCAGGCGCCGCAGAATGTCTCTGCTGCTCCGTCTGATTTCTCCATGCTCTCCGACGACGATCCCGATCTCCCGTTCTAACATTTTTCCACAAGACCAAAGATAGGAGGATTCACTATGGCAATGGCTAATGATCGTGTTCATCCTCGCAAGCGTAAGAAGGTTTGCTCCTTCTGCGTTGATAAGGTGACGCACATCGATTTCAAAGACACTGTCAAGCTCCGCCGTTACCTGTCCGAGCGCGGCAAGATCCTGCCCCGCCGTACCACCGGTACCTGCGCTGCTCATCAGCGTCAGCTGACAGTCGCTATCAAGCGCGCCCGTCAGATCGCCCTGCTGCCCTATGTAGCAGACTAAGTTTTTCATCCAGAAGCCTGTCCGTCGCGGACAGGCTTTTTGGATTTGCGGAGGTTTTATGTTTTCCATCACGCTCATCTGTATGGGAAAGCTGAAAGAGCGCTTTTATACCGAGGCTGCGGCGGAATACGCCAAGCGATTGAAGGCCTATTGCGACTTTCAGCTGATCGAACTGCCGGAGTGCCGTCTGCCGGAGGACCCGAACGACGCGCAGATCGCACAGGGCCTGCAAAAGGAGGCGGAACTCATCCGCGCGAAGCTTCCGAAGGGCTGCTTTTTCTGCGTCCTGACGCCGGAGGGAAAGCTGCTGTCTTCTGAGCAGCTGGCAGATACGCTGCGGCAGGCGAAGGGAAGCGGCCGCTCCAGCGCCTGCTTTTTGATCGGCTCGTCGTTCGGAATCGCGCCGGAAATCAAAAAGCTTGCAGATATTCAGCTTTCCATGAGCAAGATGACCTTTCCGCACCATCTGGCCCGCGTCATGGCTCTTGAGCAGCTTTACCGCGCCGAGGCCATTCAGGCGGGCAGCAAATATCATAAATAACAGGAGGAATTTGCGATGTTCCAGATGAAAAATGACATGCAGACTGCCGTCAAGCACAACATCCGCGGCGGCGACGGCAGCCCCAGCTTCCGCTATCTGTTCTCTGCCGAGCAGCTCGGCAGCCGCGCGGAGATGATGGCCGTTATCACGCTCCAGCCCGGCGAATCCGTCGGCGTCCACCCGCACGAGACGAACGGCGAGGCGTATTACATCCTAGAGGGTGCGGCCACCGTCACCGAGGACGGCGAGAGCCGCGAACTGCACGTCGGCGACGCGGAATTCTGCGCCGACGGCCATACCCATTCCATTCGCAATCACACCGGCTCCGTCACGCGCTTTCTGGCCGTGATCGTCCCGAACCGGTGATCCAAAACCGCCCCGGCTAGACAGTCGGGGCGGTTGATACTGTTTTTTCAAGCAAGAGCGACGGAGGGAACGGCAATGGTCTTCTTGGAAACAGAACGGCTTTATCTGCGAAATACAATGTCCGGTGATGCGGCTGTCATGTTCGACTATAGAAATAACGAACGCTGTTCCCGCTATCAGAGGGGCCAGACAAAAGATTATGCACAGATCGCAGAACTGGTCGAACGCCGGGCGCATGATACGCTGTCGGCAGAGGCACCCTGCATGCTTGCCGTGGCGAGAAAGGAAACGAATGAAATGATCGGCGAGATCGTTGTCGTGCCGAAGGACAATACGATTTCTCTTGGATACACATTTTCCTATCAATATCATCGCCATGGGTACGCGTTTGAGGCTCTTTCGGCCCTAATCGACCTTCTTCATCAGAAAGCGCCTGACCGGGAATTTGTCTGCTTCACAGATCCGCAAAATGCTGCAAGCATGGGACTGCTTCTGAAACTGGGCTATCAGGATCTGGGCTATGTTCCGTCCATGGAATCCCAGGCATTTGGAAAATGGACAAAAAAGAGCGCGGAAGAAAAAATCGCGGAGTGCAGCCGGACGCTTTGAAAACAAGTTTGAAGATCTGAAGGATCAGAACGGCTTGTCCAGCTGGCGGGGCAGACTCCACCCGCTGCCAACTGCGTTCGTGCTTCAGCGGGGCTTGCATAGTGGATTTGATGGCAGGCCATGGAACTGGCGCTATTTCATAAACTTTTTCACCAGCCCGAGTTTTTTCTCCGAATACGGGTGATACCGCATCGGAAGATCGAGCCATGTCGATTTTTTGACGATGCTGCGTGCGTGCGTGAACGTGTCGAAGCTTTTTTTGCCGTGGTAGCTGCCCATGCCGCTGTTTCCTACGCCGCCGAAAGGCATGTGTGTAGTAGCAAGATGGATGATCGTGTCGTTGATGCAGCCGCCGCCGAAGGAGCAGGTATCCAGCACGCGGCGTTCGGCTGTCTTGTCAGACGTGAACAGATACAGCGCCAACGGCTTTTCCCGGCTGCGGATGAAATTAATGGCCTCGCCCAGTCGGTCAAATTCCAGCATGGGCAGGATTGGCCCGAAGATTTCTTCGTCCAGCAGCGTGGGCGCAACGAAGCGCGTTTTTTCGTCAAATTCTCCGCCGACCACAGCTGTCTGTCCCTCCAACAGCGCCGTCACGCGGGCAAAGTGCTTTTCCGAGACGATCACGGGCATTTCGTCCATTTTGCCGTCCGGGAAGAATTCGCGTAGCGCCTGCCTGTATGCCTCGATGAACGCGGGTTTGACCGATTTCTCAATCAACAGATAGTCCGGCTCCACGCAGGTCTGACCGGCATTCAAGACCTTGCCGAACGCGATGCGCCGCGCGGCCAGCTTCACATCGGCGGTTTTATCCACGATGGCGGGGCTTTTGCCGCCAAGTTCGAGCGTGACGGGCGTGAGGTGCTTGGCCGCAGCCTCCATCACGACCTTGCCGACGGCGACGCTGCCGGTGAAGAAAATGGTGTCAAAGCGCTGCGATAACAGCGCGCTGTTTTCCGCACGTCCGCCTTCGACAGCGGCGATATAGCGCGGGTCAAAGTTCTCGGCAATCAGCTTCGCAATGGCCGCGCTGGTCGCGGGTGCATAGGCCGACGGCTTTACGACGGCGCAGTTGCCACCGGAGATCGCGCCCACCAGCGGCGACAGGCAGAGTTGAACGGGATAATTCCACGGCGAGATGATCAGCGCAACGCCATACGGCTCCGGCGAGACGAAGCTTTTTGACGGGAACTGCGCCAGCGGCGTCGGGACGGTGCGCTCACGCATCCAGCCCTTCAGGTGCTTCAGATGAAAACGCACTTCCTCCAATACCATGCCTGTTTCGCACATGTAGACCTCCATGGGGGCCTTGCGGAAGTCCTGATACATGGCCTGCTCCAGCAGCGCTTCGTTTGACCGCAGCGCCTGCTGTAATTTTTTCAGCTGCTCCATTCGGAACGCATAGGAACGCGTTGCGCCGGAGAGAAAATATGCCCGCTGTGCGCGGACGAGTTCTTGAATATCCATATGGATTCTCCTTTTCAAAACGCCGGAAGCAATCGCTTCCGGCGTTTTTGAATCACGTTACTTGCTGAAGGAAAGCAGCTTCTGATATGTGGCTTCCCATTCCGGCGTGTGATGCGGCTCATAGGTGCTGACGGCCTCGGAACGGCGCACAACGGTGCGCAGTTCGTCCATCGTCGTAATATCGCCCAGCGCCATGGCCTGGGCCAGCAGATTGCCGATGGCTGCGCCCTCGATGGGGCCGGTGATGACGGGCCGGTCGATGGAGTCCGCGACAAACTGATTGAGCAGCTTATTCTGGCAGCCGCCGCCGACGATGTTCAGCGTATCGATACGCTGGCCCTTGATCTCCTCCAGACGCTCGAGCGCCCAGCGGTATTTAAGCGCCAGCGATTCATAGATGCACCGCGCGATCTGCCCGACGGTTTCCGGTACCGGCTGGTTCGTCTTGCGGCAGAAGTCCTGAATTTTCTCGACCATCCGGCCTCCGGCAAAGAATTCGCCGTAATCGGGGTCGAGGACAGAACGGAAAGACTCGGCCTTTTTTGCTTCCTCGACAATGTCGCTCCAGCTGAGGCTCATGCCGGCTTTCTGCCAGTCTCTCCGGCACTCCTGAATGAGCCACAGGCCCATGATGTTTTTGAGAGGCCGGAAACCGCCCTGAATCGTGCCTTCGTTGGAGAAATTCGCGTCGCGCACGGCGTCCGTCAGAATCGGTTCGTCCGTCTCCACACCGAACAGCGACCAAGTGCCGCTGGAGCAGAACGCGAAGCTGCCCGTGCCGGGGATAGCAGCGACGGCGGAAGCCGTGTCGTGCGTGCCGACAGCGGCGAAATTTGCCTGATTCATGCCGAGTTCTGCGGCCAGTTCCGGACGGAGTTTTCCACGCAGCGTGCCCGCACGGTCAAGCTTCGTAAAGATTTTCCTCGGCAGGCCCAGCGCGTCGATCGTCTGCCAATCCCAGTCCTTCGTGGTGGGGTTATAGAGCATGGAGGTCGTTGCGTTGGTGTATTCCGTCTTTGCTTCACCCGTCAGGAAGAAGCCCAACAGGTCGGGCAGCATCAGCAGTGTCTGCGCTGCGTCCAATGCGGGGTCGTGCTGCCGCTTGCGGCGGTAAAGCTGGTAGACGGTGTTGAAATTCATGGTTGCGATGCCCGTGCGGGCGAAAAGCGTCTTAAAATCGACGATTTTCCACGCCTCTTCCATATCTGCGTCAACCGCGTAGCGGTACGAACGCGGATTGGACAGCAGCTGACCGTTTTGGTCAAGCAGGCCGTAATCAACGCCCCAGGTATCGATGCCGATGCAGTCGAGTTCGCCGACATTTGCATTCTTAAACGCAAGCAGACCCTGCTTCAGCTGGTTGTAGAGATACGGCAGATCCCAGTAGAACACGCCGTTCATCTCAATGTAATTGTTTTCAAACCGATGCAGTTCGCGCATGGTGATTGTCTCGCCGTCGAACTGGCCTAAAATCGCGCGGCCGTTGCTCGCGCCGAGGTCGAACGCCAACAGGTTTCTCATGGTGTCATGCCCCTTTCGTTTTGGCTCAGCAGATGGCAGAGCCGGTCTTTTCGTGCTCGATCAGCTTCCAGGTCGCGTCGATCAGGTTGGAGAACAGCGGGTTTTCCATGGCCTTGATGACGAACGACTGGCGCGGGGAGTTGATGTCCTCGCCCGAGACCTGGAACAGACCGTTTTCGTCGCAGAGACGGCGAAGTCTGGTCAGCTGCTCCGGCGTGTTGCGTGTCGGCATATAGGTGACAGCGCGGATGCCGCAGCTTTTGACGCAGGCGATCACGTCGTCCAGGTAATCGTCCTCAAACTTCTGCGCCTTCTTGTCGCCTGTGACGGAGGCCGTCACGTCGCCAAGATACGCGTAGCACAAAAGCGCGTCGATGTCATTGCACAGCTTGGCCACGTCGCGCACGTTTGGGCATTCCTCCGTCGCATCGATATAAATTTTCGGCACGAACGCCGATTTTAAAATGCCCAGCAGGTCATACTCGTAGAACGGGTATGCCGTGTCCAGCATCTGGGCCTGCTGCTTGGCAGACAGGTTCAGACCGATGGAGGCGAGGTAGTCCACCATTGGCTGGCCCTTTCCGGCTTTTACAACCATTTTCTTTGCCAGTGCGTACATGAGATGGCGCTCGGTTACGCCGCCGTCCTCCTTCGCCTCCGACAGCGGGAGCACGTCGCGGTCATAGTCCAGCGCGATGCCGTCCAGCAGCGCGTTGATTTTTTCAACCATCGCGCGGTTCCGGCGGCCTCTGGCCGCGCGGTAGGGCGCGAACCATGCGTTGAGCGTTTCAATTTTGTCGTGCGGAACGGACTGGATGGTCATGTAGCTGACGCCGACCTGATCGGGGTTGTTCGTGCGCTTGCTCTGCATCGCCGTGCTGTCCATCGATACGCGGCACTCCATGCCGACGGTCACCGGCATGCCGACCAACTCTGCCGCCGCGAGGAATTCCCGCGCGCCGGAAATAGAGTCGTGGTCAATGATGCCAGCTGTGCACAGGCCTTCCATCCGCGCGGCATAGACCGCGGCGGTGGGGGAGTAGGGCGAGAACGAATAGGTCGTATGAATATGATTGTTGATGTACTGCGGCACCATGGGCGGGAATTCGGTGGTCTTCAGAATCTCTTTGAGATTTGCAAGGCGTTCTTCCCGCGTGGGCGCGTTGAGTTTGTTCAGAATGTCGATCTCGATCATCGCGCGGCCCTCAGTTCAGCATGACCTGACCGCCGGTGACGGGGATGGCCTGACCAGTCTCGTACTTCTGCTCGACGCAGTACATGACGGCGCGCGCCACATCGACAGGCAGGCAGCCGCGGTTCATCGGAACCTTGGCCTCGTAATAACGGCGCACGTCCGCGACGGTCTTTGCGCCGGGAACCTTGCCAGCCTCGAGATACTGCACGAACAGACCTCGCACCGGGTCGGACCACAGCGGGCCATCGAGGAAGTTGCCCGGGCAGACAGCGTTGACCTTGATGTTGTACGCGCACAACTCCAGCGCGAACGACTGCGTCAGACCGATGCCGCCGAATTTGGAACCTGCGTAGGCAAAATTCTTGTTCGAGCCCTCAAGGCCGGACTTGGAGTTCAGCGTGACGATATCAAACATGGCCTCGGGGTCCGCCTCGTGCTCGGCCTCCATGATGATGGCGGCGTATTTTGCACAGAGGAAGAAGCCTGTGTAGTTGACGCTGGTGACGAAGTCGAAATCCTTCTTTTCCACATGTGCCAGAGGGCCGGAGCGGACGACGCCCGCGTTCGAGAGCATCAGATCAAGCCCGCCGAACTTCTCAACCGTCTGCGCGACCATGTTCGCAACGGATTCTTCGTCGGAGACGTTGACCGCGATGGCAACGGTGCGTTCACCCATTTCCTCTGCAACCTGCTTTGCCAGCGGTTCGTTCATATCGGCAATGACGATGGTTGCCCTTGCCGAAGCCCTGGGCCGCGCCGGTCACGATGCAGATCTTGCCGCCGAGCCGGCCCTCGCCAGCCGGACGCTTGCCCATATTGGCCTTTGCAATCTCGCACCATTTGGTCATATCAACAGACATAAAAGTACCCTCTTTCTTGAAGTGTACCTCTATTATACCTGCATCTGTATGTTGATTCAAGACCGTTTGATTTTATTTTTCTGGTTTGTTGCCCGTTTTGCCTAAAATGAGGATGCAAAGCACGATCACACCCGTGACCAGAAAAATGCCGGCCATGCCTTTGCCCATGATGGGCAGCGTCTGTAAGAATGCTTCATAATTCATAGTCTTTCCCTCACACTAAAAGATTCAGCAGCAGACCGCCCGCGATGACGGATGCGACCTGCCCGGATACGTTGACACCCACGCACTGCATGAGCAGATAATTCTGCGGGTCTTCCTTAATTGCCATTTTGTAGACGACGCGCGCGGACATCGGAAACGCTGAAATGCCGCAGGCGCCGATCATGGGATTGAGTTTTTTCTCCTTCGGCAGGAACAGATTGATCAGCTTCGCAACCAGCACACCGCCCGCTGTGTCGAAAATAAACGCCACCAGACCCAGCGCCATAATGAGAAGCGTCTGCTTTGTCAGGAAATACTCTGCCTGCATGCGCACGGCGATGGTGAGGCCCAGGAAGAGCGTAATGAGATTTGAAAGCGTCTTCTGCGCCGTCTCGGAAAGAGAATCCAGCACGCCGCACACCCGGATGAGGTTGCCGAACATCAAAAAGCCTACCAGCGCCACGCTTCGCGGCGAGACGATGCCGCAGACGGCGGTGATAATGATCGGGAATAAAATCTTCGTGCGCTTTGTAACCGTGTGCTGATGGTATGGCATGCGGATCAGCCGTTCGTGCTTTGTGGTCAGCGCGCGGATGACAGGCGGCTGCACAAGCGGCACGAGCGCCATGTACGAATACGCCGCGACCATGATCGCGCCCAGATAGTTGGATTTCAGGAAATTCGCCATGAAGATCGCCGTCGGGCCATCTGCCGCGCCGATGATGCCGATGGCCGCCGCATCCTTGATGGGGAAGCCCAGAAGGGCTGCAAGGCTGAAGGTGAAGAAAATGCCGAACTGCGCCGCTGCACCGAAGAACATCAGCTTCGGGTCGTTCAGCAGCGGCTCAAAATCGATCATTGCCCCGATGCCGACGAACAGCAGAAGCGGGAACAACTCGTTTGCGATTCCTGCGTCAAACAGCACGTTCAGAACGCCGATCTCCTCCACGCCGTCGATGATCTGTGTCACCGCGCCGGACAGCGGCAGATTGACCAGAATCGCGCCGAAGCCCATTGGCAGCAGCAGCGCGGGCTCCATATCCCGTTTGATTGCCAGATAGATCAGGATCCCGCCGATCAGCCACATCACGGCCTGCTGCCAGCTGAGATTGCTGATGTTTGAAAATAACTGTGCCACAAAAAGTCCTCCTGTTTTGTTTTTTGATAAAAAGAAAAGACCTTTACCCAAGCATACACAATGCTTCGGTAAAAGTCTCACAATTTCAGTCGGCTGCGGGCATTTCTGCCGTACTGACGCAGCCGACGCGGGGGAAACCGCCTGCTACTCCCTTTTATCGTGCCTATTAAAGCAGAAAAATGCCCGGCCGTCAAGTCGGCCGGGCACATCTTAGCGGAATCTTAAGGAAGTTCTGATTCTGGGGTTCCTTAGTAGCTGCTGATGGGGAGCGTCTCGTCGTCCGAGCCCTTTTGCACGTCGCGGATGATGATATCATAGCTGTAATTCTCATTCACATGGACAGTCACGCGGTCCCCCTTTTTGTGGCCCATGACGGCCTTGCCGACGGGCGATTCCTTGCTGATGAGGCCCTTGAGCGCGTTCTGGCGGAGCGTGGTGACAAGTTCAATGGTCTGCTCCTCGTCATCCTCTTCGATGTAGATCGTCACCTTGTCGAACAGACCGATCTCGTCCGGGTTCGAGCTGGCGTCAATGACCTTTGCGGTCTTAATCATGCGCTCTAAGTACCGGATGCGGCTGTCGTTGCGGCTTTTTTCGCGCTTGGCGGCCTTATACTCAAAGTTCTCGCTGAGATCGCCGAACTCCCGCGCGGTCTTTACATCCTCAAGCAGCTGCGGCCGCAGCTGAAGACGGCGGTATTCGACCTCCTGCTCCATTTTTTTGATATCAACGGCTGTCAATTCGTCATTCATATACTCTGCACCTCCAGTGCATCACTATTTTACGCGCGTTATGCTGAAAAGCAAAACGAATTTTGATTTTTTCAGAAATTGTGCTATGATAGCGTCAGTTGACAAGGGTGCACATGCCCGCGGAGCGCACCGGCACGCCTTTCGCGGCGTTATCGTCCTTGACAGCTGACGCTACAATCAGATTATTTAACAGGAGCGACCGCCATGAACATCGAACCCATTGCCCGTATCCATACCGATTTTCCCACCAAGTTCGGCGTCCCGCGTCAGTCGGGGCTGGCATCCGGGCTTGTCTCGACGATCGTATTCGAGCCGCTGTACCGCAATCCGGACTGTCTGCGCGGCATTGCGGATTTTTCACATCTGTGGCTGATCTGGGAATTTGATAAGGTCGCGGGCGCGGGCTGGTCGCCGACGGTGCTGCCGCCGAAGCTGGGCGGCAAAACGCGCGTGGGCGTGTTCGCTACGCGCTCACCGTTCCGGCCGAATCCGCTGGGGCTTTCCTGTGTGCAGCTTGTCAAGGCCGACCTTCATACGAAGGACGGCCCGGTCCTGTATGTCGCTGGAGCCGATCTGGTGGACGGAACGCCGGTCTATGATATCAAGCCGTATCTTCCGTATGCGGACAGCTATCCGGAGGCCGTTGACGGCTTTGACGGCAAGCGCGACGCCGAGCCGCTGACGGTCGTGTTCCCACCAGAACTCGAAGCGATGATCCCGGAAGACAAGCGCGAGGGACTGCGGCAGGCGTTATCCTGCGGGCCGGTCCCAGGCTATCAGCACGATCCGGAACGCCGGTACGGGTTTAACTTCGCGGGCTTCGACGTGCGCTTCCATATCCGGGAGCGGGTGCTGACGGTTGTGGAAATTGTGAGGTTATAACGAACGCTGCTCTCTCCGTGTTGTCTCCGACGGCCCTATCTTTTCTCTTGCAAGAGAAAAGATAGGGGAGAAAAGAGTGCTTGGACGCGGTTGGTGCGTTCTGCGGGTACCATTTTAGCAAGCATCAATTTATTGAGTCTCTACGAACCCACATACTTACCCTACGGGCGCCATGGTACGCGCCGCCTGTCACGAAACAACAAATTTGATGGCAGTTGCCTTTGAATGGTTGTGGCAAATTAGCCTTGTACTCAAAACTTGCAAAGTAGTACGGATTCGCCGAAAGCTTGGCAGGGGCAGGCTTGACATGTTGAACCCCCGGGATGGCAGATGCCTTCCCGGGGGTTGGTGCGTGATTCAGCGGATGGTCACAAGTTCGTAGGTATCCTGCCCAATGCCGAGTTTTTTGCCGTGCTCGATCAGATCCTGCCAGTGCGTATTGTCATGCGCGGCATGGAAGCGGTCACAGTCGTGCTCGTGCTTCAGATCGGTGATGGCGCTGTTTGGAAGAACCGGCTGACGGTTGATAGCCTCGGCGCAGGCCAGATCCAGCGCGACGGGGTCGGCGGATGCGAACATGCCGACGTCCGGGACAATGGGGACGTCGTTTTCCGGGTGGCAGTCGCAGTTCGGCGAGATGTCGCGGACAATGTTGATGCAGTAGCTGGGGCGTCCGTCCAGAACGGCCTTGGCGTATTCGGCGATCTTGCAGTTGAGGAGCCTGACGCTGGCTTGGAAAGTCGGATGGATGGCGTCCTTGGGACAGACCGCGATGCAGCGGCCGCAGCCGACGCAGTTGTTCTGGTCGATCCGGCATTTTTTGTTTTCGATCTGCGGGCCGTTGTGCGCGCAGATCTTCGCGCAGGCGCCGCAGCCGACGCACAGGTCTGTTTCGACATACGGCTTGCCGTCGGCGTGCATGGCCATCTTGCCCGCACGCGAGCCGCAGCCCATGCCGATGTTCTTGAGCGCGCCGCCGAAGCCCGCTTCCTCATGGCCCTTGAAGTGCGCGAGCGAAACGATGATATCCGCGTCCATCACGGCCCGACCGATACGGGCGGTCTTGCAGTATTCGCCGCCCGCGACGGGAACCTCGATATCGTCCGAACCTTTCAGACCGTCGGCGATGATGACATGACAGCCGGTGGAGAACGGGGAATAGCCGTTTAAGTACGCGGTGTCCATATGCTCCAGCGCGTTTTTGCGGCTGCCGACATAGAGCGTGTTGCAGTCGGTGATGAAGGGCTTACCGCCGCGTTCCTTGATGAAGTCGGCGACGACCTTGGCATAGTTCGCGCGCAGAAACGACAGGTTGCCGAGCTCGCCGAAGTGCAGCTTGATGGCGACGAATTTGCCGTCAAAGTCGATTTGGGAAAACTCTGATTGTTCCAGCAGCTTCCGAAGCTTATCGAGCTGGCTTACGCCGATGCGGCAGCGGAAATCGGTAAAATAAACCTTGGATGCGGGCATGGAAAGTCCCTCCTTTTATCGTTTTTTTCATCATACCGCACCCGCCGGATTTTGTCAACGCAGACACTCAAGTAACCGCTGATTGAATTAGCAACCGCGGACGATTGAATCATCGGTTACTCAAGAGATGGAAAACAGGTAATTCTGCAGGCTGAATCCCGCTGCAAATGGCCGCATGAAGTTCCAGTAGCCGAGCCCTGACAGGCCATATTCCGTCAGCAGGCCGAACTTTGCCAGCGCGCTGCGCGCGTCCTCGAACCAGACGGCGTGCTCGCGCCGCATTTTGTCGAAGTAATGGTAGTAAGGCGAGCGCGCGGTTTCATCAAACTCGATCTAGATCGGAAGAGCGTCGTGTAGGGAAAGAGTGTA
>ENA-OVGH01001571-OVGH01001571.1-human-gut-metagenome-genome-assembly--contig:-NODE-1571-length-14510-cov-4.684953_pt1 | contig 14510 bp, 16 predicted proteins | sample MGYA00237770_ERZ505419 | MGnify/ENA primary metagenome ERZ505419 (study PRJEB26158, sample SAMN06016353) | human gut metagenome | biome: human gut; feature: ankylosing spondylitis patient; material...
CCTATAAAACAATGCGTTAATAGTGTAATTTAATATTATAAATGGAAAACGTCGGAGAAAAAATTATCAAGATCAACATCGAGGAGGAGATGAAATCTTCGTACATTGACTATTCAATGTCGGTGATTGTTTCGCGGGCTTTACCAGATGTACGTGATGGTCTGAAACCCGTTCATAGACGAGTCTTGTTCGGTATGGATGAATTGGGATTGACCTCGGGTAAACCATACAAGAAGTCAGCTAGAATTGTAGGAGAGGTGTTGGGTAAGTATCATCCTCACGGCGATAGTTCCGTGTACATGGCTATGGTCCGGATGGCACAGGAATGGTCATTGCGCTATCCGTTGGTGGACGGTCAGGGAAACTTCGGCTCGGTAGACGGGGATAGTCCTGCTGCAATGCGTTATACGGAAGCACGTATGGCGAAAATTACTGAAGATATGTTGGTCGATATCGACAAGGATACCGTGGATTTTGTGCCCAACTATGACGGAACCACCACCGAACCGACGATGCTGCCGGTCACTTTCCCGACCATTCTGGCCAACAACACACTGGGCATTGCGGTCGGTATGGCGTCCAACATCTGTTCCTTCAACCTGGTGGAGCTCTGCAATGCAACCATCGCCCTGATGAAAGACGACCAGGCGGATCTGGCCCAGCTGATGCCCGCGCCGGATTTTGTCGGCGGCGGTTCCATCCTGTATGATGCCGCCGAGATGCAGAATGTGCTGGAAAAAGGCCGCGGCAGCATCCGCGTGCGCGCCCAGTGGGCTTACGATAAAGAGAACAACTGCATTGACATCACCCGCATTCCGCCGACCACAACGGTGGAAGCCATCATGGATAAGATCACCGAGCTGGTCAAACTGGGCAAGATCCGTGAGATCAGCGATATGCGTGATGAAACCGACCTGAACGGCTTGAAGCTGACCATCGACCTCAAGCGCGGCCAGGACCCGGACAAGCTGATGGCGCGTCTGTTCAAGGCAACCCCGCTGGAGGACAGTTTTGCCTGCAACTTCAATGTGCTTATTGCAGGTGTTCCGAGAGTTCTCGGTGTAAAGGCATTGCTTGAAGAATGGATTGCTTTCAGAATTGAGTGTGTCAGAAGAAGAACATATTTTGACCGCAACAAAAAAGCTGACAAGCTTCATCTTTTAAGAGGTCTTGAAAAAATTCTTCTCGATATTGACAAGGCAGTAAAGATTGTCCGTGAAACCGATGAAGAATCCGAGGTTGTGCCAAACCTTATGATTGGATTCGGAATTGACGAAATACAGGCTGAATATGTTGCCGAAATAAAACTTCGTCACCTTAACCGTGAATACATTTTAAAGCGTACAAAAGACCTTGAAGACCTTGAAAAAGAGATTGCCGAGCTTGACGAAATTTTAAAGAGCAAGGCAAGAATCAAGACAATCATTGTCAAAGAACTCAAATCAATTGCCGAGAAATACGGTCAGCCGAGAAAGAGTATCATAATCTATGACGATGTTGCAAGGTATGAGGAAGAGACAGTCGAGATTCCCGATTATCCTGTTAATCTTTTCTTTACAAAAGAGGGATATTTCAAAAAGATTACTCCGCAGTCGCTCAGAATGAGCGGTGAACAAAAGCTCAAAGACGGTGACGAAATTATTCAGGAGCTTGAGTTCACAAACAACTGCGACCTTTTGTTCTTTACAGACAAGTGTCAGGTGTATAAGGCAAAGGCTGATGATTTTGCACAGACAAAGGCAAGCGTACTCGGTGACTATGTTGCCGCAAAGCTTGGTTTTGACGAAGGCGAAAATGCTGTGAAAATGGTTGTTACAAAAGATTACAAGGGTATGCTGCTCTTTGCTTTTGAAAACGGCAAGGCTGCAAAAGTTCCGCTTGAATCCTACGCAACAAAGACTAACCGTAAAAAGCTCACGGGCGCATATTCCGACAAATCTCCGCTTGTCGGACTTCTCTATATGCCTGAGGATGAAGAGGTACTCTTCAAGGCGTCATCGGGAAATATGCTCCTTGTTCACACGGGTGCACTCGCTCTCAAAACAACCCGTTCAACACAGGGTGTTGCCGTTCTCAAGCCCAAAAAAGGTCACAGACTTTTCAGCATAGAACGCTATAAAGAAGGTACTTTTACAAATCCAAAGCGTTACAGAACAAGTTCACTTCCTGCAAGAGGTGCGTTGCCCGTGAACGATGATTCAAAAGACGAACAGCTTTCGCTGATTTGATTTTGAAAAAATTAATAAAAATCTTGTAATATCTCTTGAAAAAGCTGTGTTTATGTGGTATTATAAAACAGTTATTAAAGCAGAATTTGTTTTATTCGTATTTATTAAATGAAAGGAAGATAAAAATGAGCATTTGGGGCATTGTTTTAGGCGTATTGCTCGCAATCGTATCTGTTGCCATTATCGTTGTAATTATCCTTCAGGAGGGTAATCAGCAGGGTATCGGTGCTGTAACAGGTGTTGCCGATTCTTATTTCTCAAAGAATAAGGCTCGTTCGATTGATGCGTTCCTCTCACGCTGGACAAAAGTTTTTGCTGCAATATTCGTAATTTTTGTAATTGCACTTAATGTGCTTTCAAAGTTCGGTGTACTGTAAGCATATTAACTTAATAATCAGCATAAAATTAACCGTCAGGGCAATCCTCTGGCGGTTTTACTTTTTATATGGAGTTGTTAAAAATGCCTTGGTGGGGAATATGTCTGATTATTTTTGTAACATTTATAACTTTCGCAATCTTGCACTTTCTCGGCAAAAACAAGCACCCGTTCAAACGCTCTCTGCTTTCAATGACTTTGGGAGCGGCAACATTGTTTGCGGTCAATCTGACGGGAGCTTTTACGGGCGTAACTTTGCCCATAAGCCTTTTATCGCTTTTGGTATCAATAATAGGAGGGATACCCGGAGTAACGCTTATGCTCGGTCTTAATCTTTTTTTCTGAATAATCACAGGAGGGGCGGTCATATCGACAGCCCCTTAATTGCTTGTATGAAATTTTATACAATGCCGTAAAGCTCTTCAAGAGCCTCACCGACGGTTTCTTTGTCTTTGGTCAGGAGTGCAAGCATAATTTTGTACGCTTTTTTCGGATTGTCAAGAAAATTTTTTTTGAGAATAAGAGCCTGTTCCATTTCTGGAGCATAAACATCAAGCTTCATCAAATCCATATCACCGCCGGATACCGAACATTTAACAGTAAATCCGTTTGAATTTTTTACAATATCAACCTTGTTTTCAATCTCATTTTTCTTTACGGCAAGGAGCTTAACCGCACAAGCGTATGCCTTTTCTTTGATAGAGTACGCAAGAATGCTGTCAAGCTGTTTTGCAATTTCAACACCGTTTTCCGTGAGCGCATATGTTTTGTGTTCATCATCGGCAGGCACAAGGTTACCGTTTGTAACAAGGTCGTCAAAGGCGGAACTTGTTTCAAAATAATTGGCAAGCCCCTGCTTTAGAATTGCCTGTATGACAATTCCTTTGTCTATATTTTCTTTTACAGAATTATACAAATAACATATCAAGGTTTTAATTTCGTTTTTGCTTCTCATTCCACCGGGATTAATACCCTCGTCAAATGTATCGAAAGCCATAAAATCACCTGCTTTTGCTGATAGATTCGTAGTGACAGCTTAATTTGTGCAAAAATAACTTAAATTATATCTGTCTATTGTTATTATAGCACATTATCTTCACAAAAGCAAAGAGGTTGTGCGTATTTATTTTATTCATTATTAAGTAAATTTGCAAGAGTTACACTGTCAAGGTAATTATTGATTAAATTGTCAAGCTGTTGCCAGATAGGATGTGAGGGACACGATTCCATATGATTGCAATGTTCGTGAGTTTTTGAAGTGCAGGGAACAGATGCAAGGTCGCCTTCCGTAAGCCTGAGAATTTCACCGAGTGAATAATCTTTTGGTTCTTTGGTCAGCTTATAGCCGCCGCCCTTTCCTTTTACTCCCTCAAGCAGATTGCGGTCAACAAGGGTTTTGAGTATGCCTTCCATATATTTTTTGGAAATATTCTGTCTTTCTGCAATTTCTTTGAGCGGAATATATCTGTTCTGCCCGTTTTTTGCCAGATCGACAAGCACATACAGCGTGTAACGACCTTTACTTGAAATCAGCATAAAATTATCCCCTTTTGGCAAGGCTTGCATATTTTGTAAGCCTGTTTTGCTTATATACCTTGATTATATACAAAAAACGATAAAAATGCAATACCAACCCATTGACAAAATGGGTTGAAAAGGTTATATTTTAATTATCCACTCCTTTGGTGGGTTGATAATATAACAAGGTGGGATTATGAAATGGCAGACAAATTACTTGATGTAAACGGTTTGACTGTAAGTGTAGAGGAAAAGGAAATTCTGCACGATATAAATCTTAGTATAAACAAAGGTGAAACGCATGTGCTTATGGGCCCAAACGGTGCAGGCAAGTCAACGCTTGGATTTGCACTTATGGGCAGTCCTAAATATACGCTTAATTCAGGCGAAATACTTTTTAACGGAAAAAACATTAACGATGAAACACCCGATAAAAGGTCAAAGGACGGAATTTTTCTTTCATTCCAAAGTCCTCTTGAGGTTCCGGGGCTTTCACTTTCATCATTTATTCGTAATGCTCTTGAAAAGAACCGTGGCAAAAGAATCCGCCTTTGGGACTTTAAAAAAGAGCTCAGACAGGCTATGGAGCTTTTGCAGATGGATCCGTCATATTCCGAGCGTGATCTAAATGTAGGCTTTTCGGGCGGTGAAAAGAAAAAAGCAGAAATTTTGCAGATGCTTTTACTCAATCCAAAGCTTGCAATTCTTGACGAAACAGACTCGGGTCTTGATGTTGATGCGGTTCGCACAGTTTCAAAGGGCGTTGAACACTATCAGAAAAACCGTGACGGTGCATTGCTCATCATCACACACAGCACAGGTATTCTCGAATCTCTCAAAGTTGATTATACCCATATTATGGTAAACGGCCATATAGTTAAAACAGGCGATGCATCGTTGATTGATGAAATCAATGAACACGGTTTTGAGAAGTATCTTGAACTTTATGCAGAAAAGTTCTGACGGAGGTATTAAGATGAAAGAAAGAACATATGTCGATGATGTTGACAGAAGTGTCTACGATATCAAAGACAAAGAAAATGATGCCTACCGTATCAAATCAGGTCTTGATGCCTCAATTGTAGAAAAAATTTCAAAGGAAAAGAACGATCCCGTGTGGATGCAGAATTTCCGTTTGCAGTCACTTCAAATTTATAATGAACTCAAAGTTCCAAACTGGGGACCGCCTATTGACGGACTTAATATGGACAATATTGCAACCTATGTTCGTCCGAACACAAGAATGACCGCAAAATGGTCTGAAGTTCCCGAAGATATCAAGAATACATTTGAAAGACTCGGTATTCCTCAGGCAGAGAGAAAGTCCCTTGCAGGTGTCGGAGCGCAGTATGATTCCGAGCTTGTGTACCACAATGTTCGTGAAGAGGTTGCCTCACAGGGCGTAGTATATACCGATATGGAGAGTGCGTTAAAGGGCGAATATGCCGACATGGTAAAAAAATATTTTATGAAACTTGTCCGTCCGAATGACCACAAATTTGCTGCACTTCACGGTGCAGTATGGTCAGGAGGTTCGTTTGTGTATGTTCCGCCGGGAGTATCGGTAGAAATTCCGTTGCAGTCATATTTCAGACTTAATGCACCCGGTGCAGGTCAGTTTGAACACACGCTCATTATTGTTGACGAGGGTGCAGACCTGCATTTTATAGAGGGTTGTTCTGCTCCAAAATATAATATAGCAAATCTTCACGCAGGATGCGTTGAGCTTTTTGTAAAGAAAAATGCAAGACTCAGATATTCAACAATTGAAAACTGGTCAAAAAATATGTACAACCTTAACACCAAAAGAGCACTTGTTGAAGATGGCGGTACTATGGAATGGGTATCGGGTTCATTCGGTTCTCATGTGTCGTATCTTTATCCGATGACAATTTTAAAAGGCGACCGTTCAAGAATGGAGTTTACGGGCATTACATTTGCAGGCAAGGGACAGAACCTTGATACAGGCGCAAAAGTAGTTCATATCGGCAAAGAAACATCTTCGTTTATGAACACAAGGTCAATTTCAAAAGACGGCGGAATCAGCACATTCAGGAGCTCCGTTGTTGTAAACAAATCTGCCGAAAATGCAAAATCTGCCGTTTCGTGTCAGTCGCTTATGCTTGATTCAAAGTCACGCTCAGATACTATTCCTGTAATGGATATCAGAACTCCGCACGCAGATATCGGTCATGAGGCGAAAATAGGCAGAATCAGCGATGAGGCTGTATTCTACCTCATGTCAAGAGGTCTTAGTGAAGAGGATGCAAGGGCGATGATAGTCAGCGGTTTTGCAGACAATGTGTCAAAGGAACTTCCGCTTGAATATGCGGTTGAAATGAACAATCTCATTCAGCTTGAGATGAAGGGCAGTATCGGATAAGGAGGAAATTATGGTTGATAATAAAGACTTAACAGTGAACTTTCTTCCGTCACCCACTTGGAACCGATTGGGAGTGAATCAGGCAAAAATCCGAAGCATTCCCGTTGACGGGTGGAACAGTATTCCTGTTCAAAAAGAAATAATCGAAAAATATACAAACAATTCCGATTCAAAAATTCGGGATTCATTTGCAAATATTCAGACAGGTATGGGCGAGGAGATTGACGAAATCTCAAAAATATCACAGTCTGAAAAAATCAGAATATCGGCTGATAAAACAAAAAGCGAAAAGCTGTTTTTTAATTGCAAAAACGGTGAAAACGCTTTTGCAGATGTAGAACTTTACGCTCCCGAAAACACAGAGCTTACCGTATTTATGGCAATGCAGTCAGCGTGGAATGCAAACGGTATTTGTGCCGTAAGAACGAAATTTAAAGCTGAAAAAGGCGCAAAAATCAGACTCGTACAGCTTAATCTCCTTTCGCAAAATTTCCGCTTTATAAACGATGTCGGTGCAGAATGTGAAGATAATGCAACCGCAGAGATATTACAGCTTTTTATCGGCGGAAATGAAACCTATACAGGCACAAAGACAACGCTTTTGGGCAGGCAGAGCAATCTTGACCTCAATGTCGGCTACTATTGCAAGGACGAGCAGTTGCTTGATATGAACTATGTTGCCGAGCATATCGGCAAAAAGACCGTCAGCTCAATGAATGCCGGAGGTGTCTTGAGAGATAAAGCACATAAATTATTCCGTGGTACAATTGATTTTCCGCTCGGCTCTTCGGGTGCTAAGGGTGACGAGAACGAAGATGTTCTAATTTTAGGCGAAGATGTAATCAATCAGACCGTACCGCTCATTCTTTGTGCGGAAGAGGATGTTGAGGGCAACCACGGTGCGTCAATCGGCAGACCGTCCGATGATGTGCTTTTCTATCTTGCAAGCAGAGGCCTTGACGAAGAAGAGGCTTGTAACCTTATTGCTCGTGCAAAACTTGACGCTTTATGCTCGAAAATCGGAGATGAGGAGCTTGAAACGCTTGCAAAATCCTGTCTGGAGGAGGTTACAGGCTATGCAAATGAAAAACTTTAAGGAAGATTTTCCGCTTTTGCGAGAAAATCCTGTAGTCTATCTCGACAGTGCCGCAACTGCTCAAAGACCTGAATCAGTTATAAATTCGGAAATGGAGTTCTACAAAAAATGCAATGCAAATCCTCTGCGTGGACTTTATGATTTGGGTTTCAAAGCAACCGAGTGTTATGAGCAATCCCGTGAAACAGTCAGAAAGTTCATTAATGCAAGGTCGGAGCGTGAAATAATATTTACACGCAATGCAACCGAGAGTCTCAACCTTGTTGCCTACAGCTACGGAATGATTTTTCTAAAAAAAGGTGACGAAATCCTTGTCACTGTAATGGAACACCACAGCAACCAGTTGCCATGGAGAGTCGTTGCAGAAAAAACGGGCGCAGCGGTAAAGTACATTGAATGCAACCCTGACGGCACAATTACCGAAGAACAGCTGAAACAGGCTTTTTCGGAGCATACAAGGCTTGTGGCAGTAACTCACATATCAAATGTACTCGGTTGCAAAACTCCCATAAAGCGTATCACAGAGCTTGCAAAGGAATGCGGTGCAGTTGTTGTGCTTGACGCATCACAGAGCGTTCCGCACATTCCTGTTGATGTTCAGTCGCTTGATGTGGATTTTCTCGCATTTTCCGGTCACAAACTTATGGCACCCTTTGGAATCGGTGTATTATACGGCAGAGAAAGCCTTCTTGAAAAAATGCCGCCGTTTTTAACGGGCGGTGAGATGATTGATTCCGTTACAAGGGACAAGGTTATCTATTCCGATTTACCGCATAAATTCGAGGCGGGAACGGTAAATGCGGCTGGCGCATGGGGGCTGAAAACCGCAATTGAATATATTCAAAATATTGGTTTTGATACAATCGGCGGTATTGAAGAAGAGCTTACCAAAAGAGCATTTGACGGACTTATGGAAATCCCTCACATCAATATTCAGGGAAGCCGCAACCCGAAAGAGCATTGCGGAATTATCAGCTTTACAATTGACGGAGTTCATCCGCATGATGTCAGCAGTATTCTCGACGCTGACGGTATTGCAGTCCGTGCAGGACACCATTGCGCACAGCCTTTGATGGGATTTTTAGGCATTCCGTCAACAACAAGGGCAAGCATTTATTTCTACAATACGAAAGATGACATTGATGCGTTTTTAAACAGTGTGTCATCTGTCAGAAGGAGAATGGGATATGGAAAATAACAGAAGCTTTTACAATGAAATCCTGACCGATCACAATCTTCATCCAATGCACAAACATCCGCTTGATACGGCAACGGCAAGCCTTGAGGGCGTGAACCCAAGCTGCGGTGATGACATTGTGCTTAATCTTAATATCAAAGACGGTGTGATTACAGACGGTTCGTTTACAGGTGACGGCTGTGCAATTTCCCAGGCTTCAGCCGATATTATGCTTGATTTGATTATCGGCAAAACAGTTGATGAAGCCGAACATCTAAAAGATATTTTTCTTAAAATGATTCAAGGCAAAGCAACTGACGAAGAAATTGAAGAGCTTGAGGAGGGCGGAGCATTGTCTGACATTTCTCATATGCCTGCCCGTGTAAAATGTGCAGTTCTCGGTTGGCACACATTTGAAAACATTGTAAAAGAATAATTTACTGAATTTAATATTTTATAAAACACATTCGGGGAACAGATAAAATAATTTCTGTTCCCCGATTTTTATTTAAAAAATCGGGATTAATGTATTAAAATGACTAATACAAATCTTGACAAATATTGCTTTAAAATAGTATAATAAAAGTGCAAAGAGGTAAGGAAGAAAATAAATTATGCTAAAAGAATATTTATACAACGAAATAAAAAATTATTTAAAATCAATTGCAAAAGATACATATGTAATTTCAATATTCATCAATTTTAATGAATGTAATGTGTACGATAATATTGAGAATTTCCCCAATGTCAGCATATTCAGTAATACGCTTAGTGATATTGAAGATTGCAACGACGAAGAGGAAAAGTGGAATATGGCTTTTTGGGGCTGCAATGATGAAATATACCTGATTGCTGACGATAAAAGTGCAAAATTATTGGTTGATTGGTATGCTGAAAACGATGTTGATAATATCGGTTACGAGGACGATGAACAAGATTATGATGATGAGCTGAATTATATCGGCAACGGACCAAACGGTTGTAAAGAATTATATACCCTGATTTCCGATATTATTTTGAATTTAAGATCAGACAACGAAGTCGCTGAAATCATTGCAGATGTTCCGATACTTATCCATGATTACGAGTATACATACTATGTTACAAAATACATAAAATCGGTAAATCCGGACGGACAGGCTGATGAATTCTTAAAATATTATGAAGAGAATTTTTAGTGTTTGTCAAAAAGATACTAAAATATATTGAAAATGGAGGGAGTGCTTTTGTGTTTAAAAAAGTTGTTTGTACAATAGTGAGTACTTTATGTATCCTTTTTTTATTATCCGCCTGTGATCCTTCGATTGATGATTATGAATCTTATAAAAATCTTAAAGTAGGAGAACATTTTTCGGTTAACCGTGATGGATATGCAGTCAAAATAAACGATACGCTTCTTGTTTGGCACAACCTTGCTGATGGCGAAAAGGATTGTGTTAAAGTCATTGATAAAAATATGGTTGACGCAAGCGGAATGATAGAAGGTGAGGGTGTTCTGAATGGTTCAAAAGAACTTCTTGCTGATAAAATTAAGAATTGTTATTCTTCGAATGATTATGTTATAATGGAGTTGTTAAACAATGATACCATTATTCTGGTCGATTGCAATAACAATTTCAAATATTCTAAATTTGATAATTTGAAAAGCACAGGAATTGATTACAGCAAATTTAATCACATATCAATCGGCTGAATGAATGATTTAAAAAATTCCGCACATGTCAATTATGACGGAATCAGGGAATATGAAACAGACATATCATATTTTAAAAATCTTAAAAATGCAATTTTATCTGACAATGTCAATGTACTGAAAATTGAAACAGATAAAATGAAAGACAATATAAAGATAAATCAAACAAAGCTGAAAAATACATGAGGTGATACGATGTATTCGGAATTATTAAAAGCTTTTCAAAGCAATAAAAATTGCAGTTTTTATACAGATGATGAATGTGACAAGTTTATTTACGGCAAGATTATTGCACTTAACGAAGATGAGGTTGCAATTCAAATGTACAATACAGACGGAACTTGTGACGGTGTAATTGTAAAAATAGTATCTGATTTCTTCAGAATCGAGTATGATTCAAAGTATAATCAAAAAATGGAGAAACTGATTGAAACGGATACTTTTGAAGACAGCGTTGAAATTGACGGTAACGCTGTATTTGATTCCGCAATAAAATCCGCAATAATTAAAAACTTCATAGTAAGTATAGAATTGCTGCACAGCGGTAATGAGAATATCACGGGATTACCATTGTCGCTGGAAAACGGAATCTGCACCGTCAGACAGATAGACGATTACGGTTGTGATGACGGAGTAACTTCGTTTGTATTCAATACCGCAACGCAAATTACAATCAATGCAAAGTATGAAAAATTACTTTCAAGCTTAATGAACAAGTGATATGGAAAAATGAATAATTTGTTATTTGAAAAAATATGGGAAGATGCTGATTTTTATCAAATTATTGTAAAGGCATTAGCCAAAAATATTAGTGCTGAAACAAAAGTATATGTCACAAAAGAAAACATAATTGCTTTGTCGGAATCAATCAAAAATTTGATTGATAAGCACCATAGTGAATTTTACTGGGAAATAGGCGATACTGATTTGTGTGCGGAGTCATTTTTCTCAATAGGGCTTGCTGAATACGATAATCTCGGACACTATAAGTTCGTGCTGAAATTCGGTTTTCAAAATGACGATAACAAGAACTACGGTTGTTCATTTCCAATGACGACCGAAACAGGTTTGTTATTACATTTTGCCGAAAATGTGTTGTTGCTCAATAAAGATAATTCTTTTGAAAGTTGCATGCTGAATGGTAGGTTGTGATTATATGGAAGTTATTGTTTTTAGCGTAAGTGTTAATCATGTTAATGGTTCTCTTTTAGATTTTACATTTCTTATCCCGTATGGATTGTATTTACTTTTGTGTTTCTTGTTAAAAGAGTTTATTAATTCACTTTATTATAAGTCTATTGAGTCAGAAATATCTATCTCAAAAAAAAGACTTACTGTAATTAAACATTTTGTATATGATACTTTAATAGATTTACAAAATAGTAAGTTTGTACTTATGCTTGATGAAGAAACTAAAAAAATTTCTCCCGCAGTTTATACAAAGCGAAACAATAGGGTTTCTATGATTAACCGAAATGCCGAATATACTGTATTTGAGCATATTGATTTTTCTGAGAGTAATTATTCAAACGAATACACTTTTATCAGAGCTTGTAAAATACGGGATAAAAAGACATGTGAGCAGGTTCTTTTTGTAGCAGTGCCAAATCGTGAAACTGATATTCTTGCGTATTCCGATTCTGCACATAAAGCCAACAAAACTGTAACTTTCGGTAAATTCAGAATATTCTGTTTTATCGAACCTGAAAATAATTCCTATACGGATTTGATTGTTGATTTGGAAAAAATTCATCTTGAAAAAACAAAGAGAAAAGGTATGTACTTTATAGGTTTGGACGAAGTTACAAAAACAAAATCAAAGTCCAAAAAGTAATGCGATTTGTTAAACACTATCAAAAGTTATTTTGGCTCTATGTCAATAGTTGGGGTAGTATTAAAACAGAATAATTGAAATTGACAAGTGGTGGTTGTTTAAACTGCCACTTGTTTTGTTGTTTTTTTATGCCTAAAATTATTGTAAACTTATTTTTTCGTGTTACAAGAATGGTTGACAAAAACGGTGGACTTCGCAAGCTTCATGCTCAACAAAGCTCCTTAATATCTCCACCTTCAGCTTAGCTATATCACGAATGTTGGTGTTGGACAGTGGCTTCTTAAGTTCGGAGAGGTATAAAATGCAGAAATTGCGGTGTTCGTGTTGTATCGTGAAAGGATAGCAAAAATAATCGTGTTAATTAGTGCGAAAATTCAAGGAAATTTCATTGATTTTTACACGAATATCTGCTATACTATGGTCAGTACCTTTAAGGAGGACTATTTATGTATAGAAAGATTATGGGGTTCTTGGAAGCGTGGAAAGAAAGCGAACACCGCAAGCCCCTTATTTTACAGGGCGCAAGACAGGTCGGAAAGACCTATTCCATTCTGGAGTTCGGACGCACCCAATACGAAAATGTAGCATACTTCAACTTTGAAACCAATCCAAAGCTAAACGAAACCTTTGAGGAAAACATCAGCCCCGATTATCTGATACCTATTTTATCTCATATCGCAGGTCAGACCATCGTAACGGAAAAAACTCTGATAGTCTTTGACGAGGTACAGCTCTGCGAAAGGGCGTTGACTTCGCTCAAATACTTTTGCGAGAACGCTCCGGATTATCACATCATCGTCGCAGGTAGCTTGCTCGGTGTTGCGGTCAACAGAGCAAAATTCTCTTTTCCCGTAGGAAAGGTCGATATGAAAACGCTTTATCCTATGGATATGGAAGAATTTATGTTGGCGCTCGGTGAGGACGATTTGGTAGAGCAGATTAAAAAGTGCTTCCAAACCGATACGCCTTTGCCGTCTGCCTTACACGATGCTGCAATGCAGCTTTACCGTCAGTATCTTGTGGTCGGCGGTATGCCGGAGTGTGTAATGCAGTTTGCCGAAACAAAGGATTATATCCTTGTCCGCCATACGCAGGACACGATACTTGCAAGCTATCTCAATGATATGAGCAAGTATAACAACTTGAATGAAATCAAGAAAACCAGACTTGCCTACGATAACATTACCGTTCAGCTCTCAAAGAAGAATACTCGTTTCCAATATAAGCTGATTAAGAAAGGCGGACGGGCTTCTGAGTTTGAAAATGCGATTGAATGGCTCTGCCTGTCCGGTATCGTGTCACAGGTCTACAAGGTGGAGCAAATCAAAAAGCCGCTTGAAAACTACCGTGATATTGATGCGTTCAAGATTTATGTGTCCGACTTAGGATTGCTTTGTGCCAAGAAGGATTTAGCCGCCAATGATATTCTCTATATGGTAGAGGAAATCAACGATTTCAAGGGCGGTATGGCGGAGAACTATGTCAATGTGCAGCTTACCATTAACGGCTACCACACCTACTATTGGGAGTCCGAGCGTGGCGCTGAAATTGATTTTATCATTCAGCGTGACGGTCAGCTTATTCCTATTGAGGTCAAGTCTGCCGACAACACCAGAGCAAAGAGCTTGAAGGTCTATATGGACACCTACAAGCCCGCTTATGCAATCAAGCTCTCTGCTAAGAACTTCGGCTTTGAGGACAATAAAAAAACCGTTCCTCTCTATGCCGCATTTTGTATCTGAAAACAATATTCCAACAGTAACGCTCACAGAAAATGTGGGCGTTATTTTTTGCCCCTAAAACAGAATAAGAAAGGATAACGCTATGAAGAAATACACGAAAATCATCTGTATGGTTGTCGCCGTGTGCCTGTTAGGTGCGGCGGCTTTTTTTGGCTTCCGTATTTACAGCCATTATGCGTGCGAAATTAAGCAGGAAAAACTCTTTGATAAAATTGCCTCTGAGCCATTGAAATCTTTTTCGCTTAAAATTTCTTCGAACTTATTTTTCGTATTGAAAGGTAATCATTATGCTTGTGTAGTACCGGGTAAACCCGGTAACCAAGCAAAGATACAGAGATAACGGCGGTAATAACTTGCTGACTTATAAAATTGATAGTAACTTCTTAAATGATCGACTGTTTAAGAGTGTATTGAAAAACATTTTAATATTTGTTAGAATTAAAATGGTGGTGAGGATATGTTA
>ENA-OVGH01001582-OVGH01001582.1-human-gut-metagenome-genome-assembly--contig:-NODE-1582-length-14462-cov-3.179080_pt1 | contig 14462 bp, 8 predicted proteins | sample MGYA00237770_ERZ505419 | MGnify/ENA primary metagenome ERZ505419 (study PRJEB26158, sample SAMN06016353) | human gut metagenome | biome: human gut; feature: ankylosing spondylitis patient; material...
CCGTGGACAGCCGCGGCGCACAGGGCGAGCCTGTCTGGTCTGAGCCTGTTTTCGTGGCGTTCACCAGCACGGTAGATAAGACGGAATTCCGCGCGCTGGTAGACGAGGCCAAAGCTAAGGTCGAAGCCGCACAGATCGGCGACGAGCCCGGCCAGTGGACACAGAAGGAAATTGACCTCATCACGGCGGCCATTGCCGACGCGGAGGCCGTATTGGCAAAGGACCCAATCAGCCAGTATGACTTTGATCTCGGCGTGGCTGCGTTCCAGAAGGCGTACACCCGCTTCTGCAACAACCAGAACGCCGGTACCGTGACCGATGTGATCGAGATCGACGCATTGATCGAGGATACGGAAAACTGGACGCCGCATGCAGAAAATAAGGCAGGAAAGCCTACCTTTACTGGAGGCAAGCTGACTCTGACCGCGGCTTCCGCCTACCAGACGGCCTGCTACACCGGCAAGGCGTATACCAATAAGACCTTCCGCTTTACCTATCAGCAGTCCGGCAGTGGCTGGGGCGGCTTCTACTTCAACATGGGCGACGCAGAGGCACTGCCGTTCAATCAGACAACAAAGGGTGTTCTTGTCGTGACTAAGCCGACCGGTACGGAACTTCAGATCCGCGACGGCGTCAACGAGGCGCTTCAACTGGACAGCAACTTTGTATTTGAGAGCGGCAAAACGTATCGCGTTGACTTCGGCGTATACGATCTCAACAGCACCGATGTGCGCTTTATCCTGACCGTGGATGGGACTGTGGTATTCAGCCACGAGATGGAAAACCAGTATCTGCATACTGCCGAGGGTCACTTCGGCGTGCTGACTGCGCCGATAAGCGGGCACAGTCTGGTGCTCGGCAGCGTCGGTACAAAGCTTGTAATCGACAGCCTGATTGAAGACGAAGAACACTGGCAGACCTCCAACGGCTCCGCCGCGCCGAAGTTCATCGCAGGCAAGATGATCCTTGAAGGCAGCAGCCACACGCAGGCAGGATACGCAGGTGAAGCATATACCAACCGTGTGCTGCACTTCACCTACAAGCAGGAGCTCTCCGCAACGGTTGGCGAGTCGGATAAATGGGGCGGCCTGTTCTTCAATACCCAGGGCGCGGGCACGATTCCATGGCAAAATCCCAGCCTGCTGGTCTGCATCAAGTCGAACGTGATCGAATTGCAGATCCGCGACGGCAGCAGCACAACGGTTCTGGAGAACAAGACGAACCTGATCGAAAACGGCAAGACCTATCGGATGACGTTCGGTATGTATGACGTGAATTCGACGGATGTGCGGATCGTCCTGACGGCAGACGATGTGACGCTGTTCGATGAGACGGTCACGAATCCCAAGCTTCTTGGTATGCAGGGCTATTACGGCGCGGTTGCCAGCGGTGAGGGCGTCCATGTGGAGCTCGGCAGCCTCGGCAACAAGATTAACGTAGCAACGCTTATCCGCGACGAAAGCAACTGGAAGACCTACACGGGAAATGCTCCGGAATTCAAGGACGGGAGTCTTTCCATCACGAGCAGCGACGCAGGCTATGAGTTGGCCGCTTTCGCCGACGAGAAGTTCTCCGGCAAGGTGTTCAACTTCAAGTACAAGCAGGTGATCCCGGAGGGTGCTGACACCTGGGGCGGCTTCTACTTCAACAAGAGCGACCCGGTCGCAATGCCGTGGGCGGATAAGGGCGTTCTGGTCGTCATCAAGCCCTATCAGGTTGAGCTTCAGCGCTATGGCGACGAGGGCGGCATTCTGAAGACCGTTACCGGCGAGATCTTCCGCTCCGACATGATCTATGACGTGAGCTTCGGCATTGTGGACGTGAACTCCACCGATGTGCGCATTTTCGTGACCGTGGACGGCAAGACGCTGTTTGACGAGACAATCACCGACGCGACGCTCCATGGCGCAAGCGGCTACTTCGGCGCCATCGCGCCCGCAGGCGGCGTGCAGGTCACGCTGAACGATCTGTCCGGCAACGACAAGCACTACAACAATCTGACCGAGCTGCCTCTGGACGCGATGATCGCCGACAAGGCGAACTGGACGGACTTCTCGTGGGCGCACTACACGCCAAAGCCGGAATTTGGCGACGGTACGGTTTCCATTGCCTCTACAACCGAAACAAAATGGGCGCTTGCAGGCTACAAAAAGCAAAGGTTCCGCAATACGGAATTCCAGTTCAAGTATCGCCAGACAGCAGCTGAAAATGACAGCAAGACTGCCAACTACGGCGTCCTCAGCTGGAGCTTTGACAGCAGCGTCACCAACCTTTCATGGAACAAGGCCGGCGGCGTGATGGTTACCTTTGAGCCTGACAAGACGGTGCTCTATGCAAAGGGTGACGCGGACAACGGCGCAGTTTCCAAGAGTGATCTCACGCTGGAAAACGGCAAGACCTATGACATGACGTTCAGCTTCTGCCAGATTTCGGCCAACCAGCTGCGCGTGGTGCTCAAGGTGGACGGCAAGGAATGGTTCAATGAGGTCTATACCGATGCCATGCTGGCAAACTCCGCGGGCTACTTCAACTTTGGTACGCGCGATAACACATCCGCGACCATTGAAAAGACCGGCAAGGTCGTCGTTCCGGAGCCCGATCCCGAACCCGGCTATAAAGTGGTCGATGTGACAGACATGCTGGCGGATACGGCGAATTGGACGCTGGACTACGACGCCCCGACGTTTGCGCCCGGCAGCATCACGGCGAAAACTGCGGACGGCTTCTCAGTCGGCGGCTACAATACGCCAGTGGAGCTTGGTACGGTGTATCGCTTCAAGTACAAGAACGTGCGTGCGACCGGCTGGTATGACGGATTCTATCTTGGATTCAAACCGGCAAATATCTACTGGCTCGATGGCGGCGTTCAGGTGGACTTCAACGACGACAGCACGGTCCTGCACTGCTTCAACGGCAGTCAGGCTGTGCTGGAAACGACACAGAGTCCCAGCATCGAGTCCGGAAAAGAGTACAAGATCGAATTTGGCCTGCTGAAGACTGGCGACGATACGGTCAAGCTGCACTTGACGATCAACGGTACGCCTTATTTTGAGAACGTTGAGGTCAAGAACTCCGTATTCGTGACCACGCCGCTCTATTTCGGCATTTTCTCGAGAGGCTCGGAGGCTACGATCAGCACTCCGAACGCAAAGTAAGTCCAAAATACCAACGCAAAAAGGCCGGGGCATTTGCCCCGGCCTTTTGGTCGTGTGGAAAGCTTTTTGCGCCTCAGAAGTCCAGCAGAAATGCAGGCGTACCACCATTTCATATGTACATCTGCTACTTGGAGCATATGACGAGGCCGCGGGAAGTATAGCAAAAGAACGCGTGCTGACGGTTACTGTCCACCGGAGCAATGGTGCTGAAAGCGGCAGACGAACAACAATCACCGCCCAGCGGTGTTCTTATAAAAAAGATCGAACAGCTACGCGCTGTTCGGTCTTTTTCATGGAATGCTGTGTTTTTCAAGTACATTTTAGGATGCCTCTGTAAAACGGTGTCCATACGTTACAACAAAACGGAAAGGCGCATCACAATGGAATTTACCGGAAGCTACCGGCACAAACTGAAATATCCGATCAGCCCTGCTGTCGCGCTTGCGCTCAGACAGCGGCTCAGAGCCGTCATGAAGCGCAATCCGCACACGGTTTATACGATCCAACGCCATTTCTCGTCGACGAACTCATCCCAGAGGGCTTGCATATCCTCGCGGGCGTACTGAAGATCGGCAAGTCTTGGCTGGCTTTGTGGCTCTGCTTATGCGTTGCGCAGGGCAGCCTCTCTGGAATTTTGCAACAACGCAGGGCGAGGTCCTGTATCTCGGTCTCGAAGATTCGTTTCAACGCATCCAGACACGGCTCTTCGATCTGACGGAAGATGCGCCGCCGACGCTGCATTTTGCAATCATTGCCGACACGCTCAAGCGCGGGTTGGAACAGCAGTCAGTTTTTCCGAGAGGTGCGACTGCATATAGACACAGGCGCGCCCGATGGGATCGCTTTTCAGCGCGTCCTCCGGCGTGATATAGCCCCTTTCGGAAAGCAGCGCCCAGATGGCGTCCATGTACGCCGCCATTCCCTGCGCGGAGGTCAGCATGCCAAGCGGCGCAGCCATCATGTTACTTCGGAGTTGCGCGGCCAGCGCCTCATCCCTGCGGCAAATTTCTGCGCGCAGTTCCTCCATCAAAGAGCGCACCAGCAGAGCCTCCATGCGCAGTGGAGCATCGCTCAGCAGCGGCTTGACTTTGGAATACATTTGCCAGTGATCCTCGTCGATGCCCGGCTTCAGTGCCAGAAGCAGCTTCAGAAGTCTCGAAATGCACTCATCCCAGTTTTTCTGGCCGCGCAGATATGCTTCTTCCCGACTTTCCGTGTGCAGTTCCTCTGAAACGCGGATCATCGCGCTGCGTAGCGCGTCGATCCCGTCAGACTTCGGCAAATAGTCATATGCACCGCACCGGACGGCTTGCTGCGCTTCCGCAAGGTTCGGCGTGTCAGTCAAAAAAATCACGCGGAGGCACGGAAACTGTCTGCGGACATGTCTGGCAAGTTCAAACCCAGACATATCCGGCAGGCTCGTATTTGTGATGAGCACGGCCGCAGCTTCGCCTTTCTGCATCCAGCGCAGCGTTCCTTCCGCCACACATTCGCCGCGTACCATGCTGAATCCCAACCCGTAAAAGTCAATGCCGTTGATCACCTCTGTGCGGTATCGCATACAGGGATCCGTAAAAAATGCTTCAAACATAAGCTGCCTCACATCTGTCCATCGGTCCAGTATCCTCTGTATCGCATTCTAAAAGAATGCGGGTCAAAAATCATAGGTGGCGAATATGACATTTTTGCGGGTCAAAGTGTCATTTTCGCAGATTGCCTCCCTATATGCGCTGTGTTACGATACGAAAAAGCAGCGAAAAGGAGAACATATATGGATCAATTCGCACAAATCGCGGCAAACGGCATCGGCGGGAACGCTGCGCTTCTGGAGCCGGTCACGCCAATTCCGCATGAAACCGTTATCTGCCGTCTGGAACAGGCAGATGCACAGCCCATCGCAGTCAAGCCGCATCTGTCTACAACGGAAGAACTGAAAACCAAGCTTGCTGCCATGCGGAAAGCATACCGCCCGTTTCTGGAAAATCACGCGCCTGCGTTTGAAAGCCTGCGCCGGCGCATGGATCTCACGTCGTTTCTGCGCGATGGTCAACCGGTCACGATCCCGGAATACGGCGGGCCTATCGGCGCGTGCAAAAAGACATATGAAACCACGTTTGAGCTGCCTGCGCTTTTGGCGGGCCAGTCGGTCTATATCCATTTTGACGGCGCGGATTACCGTGCAGTCGTTACCGTCAATGACACATTTGGCGGAGAACACGAAGGCTTCTTCTCTCCATTCGAGTTTGAGATTACAGGCATCGTCAAAGACGGCACAAACCGGTTGAAAGTTGAATTGTATAATGACCATATTTATATGGGAAACGATCCCGGCGGCAGCGAAGAAACAGAAGGCGACAAGCTTTATGCCGCCACCGGTCTCGGCTGGGACGGTCCGCTGGACGGCTGGCACCACTGCCCCTCTGGGACGGGCATTTACAACCGCGTCTATGTGGAGATCCGAAATTCCGTCCATATCAGCGACCTCTATATCCGTCCGCTGGACGGGAAGGCAGAAGCATGGCTGGAAATTCAGAACGACAGATATGATACCCTCCCGGTCGAGCTTTCGCTTTCACTCTACGGGCAGAACTTCCCCGAGACGGTCTTTGAAGACCACCGCTTTACGCCGGAGACGACGCGCTTTGTCGGCATGGGCGACAGCCTGACGGAGGCCGCTGTCAAGTCCGAGCTTGGAAAGGGCATTCCCATGCCGCTCAAGCACGGAAAGAATCTGTACAAACTCAAATTTGACCTGCCGGACGCAAAGCTGTGGGATCTGGAAACCCCGTATTTGTACCAGCTCCATGCAGCCGTTCTTGTAAACGGGACGTGCACCGACCGCCTTGCGCAGCAGTTTGGTATGCGCAGCTTTACGCAGGACACAGAAAGTCCGCAGCGCAAGGGGATGTTCTATCTCAATGGCCGCTCCATCCGTCTGCGCGGGGCCAATACGATGGGCTTTGAGCAGCAGGACGTGCTGCGCGGCGATCTTCCGCAGTTGATCGACGATATTCTGCTGGCCAAACTCTGCAACATGAATTTTCTGCGTCTGACGCAGCGGCCGGTGCAGGATGAGGTCTACGAATACTGCGACAAGCTCGGCCTTATGACGCAGACGGATCTTCCGCTGTTCGGCGTCATGCGCCGCTTCCGCGTCCCGGAGGGCATCCGGCAAGCGGAGGAGATGGCGCGCATGGTGCGTAAGCATCCGTGCAATGTCGTCGTCAGTTATATCAACGAGCCGTTTCCGAACGCCAATAACGAGCCGCACCGACATCTGATCCGTCCGGAACTGGAAAACTTCTTCACCTGCTGTGACCTTGTTGTGAAGTTCTCGAACCCCGATCAGGTCATCAAGCACGTGGACGGCGATTATGACCCGCCCACAGACGGGATACCGGATAACCACTGCTACCCCATGTGGTATAACGGCCACGGTATTGACATTGGCCGTCTGCACCGGGGCTATTGGCTGCCTGTCAAGCCCGGCTGGTACTATGGCTGCGGTGAATACGGCGCAGAGGGGCTGGACTCGGCGGAGGTCATGGAGGAGTGCTACCCGCGCGAATGGCTGCGCGAGCCGTTTGACCCGGGCCGCATTGTCCGCAGCCAGACAAAGAGCTTCAGCGGCTTTTTCTATGACGCGCAGGAGGATATGCAGGGCTGGATCAGCCGCAGCCAGCGGTATCAGGCCTTTGCCACGCGCATGATGACCGAGGCATTCCGCCGCGACGACCGCATGGTCTCGAACGCCATTCATCTGTTCATCGACGCATGGCCCAGCGGCTGGATGAAGTCCATCATGGACTGCAAGCGCATCCCGAAGCAGGCGTATTTTGCCTACCGAGATGCTCTCGCACCCCTGCTGGTGTCGCTACGCACCGACCGCTTTGCCTATACGGCGGGCGAAACGATTCAGATCGAAGCGTTCCTGTGCAATGATACCGCGAAATCCGGCGCGTATACGCTTGCCTTTGAGCTTTACAACGAACAAAACAAGCTGATTCAGACCGGGCGCGTCCCCGCGCACGCGGACGCCTGCCGCGCAGCCTATATCGCCAGCGCCGAATTCCCGGCAGAGACCGCGCAAGACCGCGAAACGCTGACGCTCCGCGCCGTCCTGCTGGACGGGAACGGGGACGTTGTCAATTACGCAGAGCAGAAGCTGACCGTATTTCAGGACGTGACTGTCGTACCGAACGACAATGTTGTCATTCTGAAGCTGGAACCGGGTTTGCATACCGTCGCGGGTGAGACCGTGACCGTCAAGCCCTGCGGCATGCTCCCGCTGCACTTCGTCTCCCGCAAGACCGGCTACCCGGCTGTCGCGGAATTTAAGGAGCAGGACTTCTCCTACTGGTATGACGCCAAGGAGGACTGCATCACGCCGCTGCTGGACACGACGTTTACCGTCGAAGGCTTCACACCCATTCTTTTGTCCAACAATATGGACGAACAGGGAAATTGGGGGCCAGTACTGGCTGCGGCAGAAAAGCTATACGAGGGCAAGCACTATGTGATCTGCCAGCTGGAGCTGCGGCAGGAAAATCCGGTCGCAAAGCGCTTCCTGAGAAATCTCTACAGGTTGGGTACAAAATGAACAACATCGAACAGGCGATTTCCTTTGCGCGGCAGGAATATACCCGTCAGGGTCTGGGCGCGCTCTATCAAAAGGACTTTGAGGAAGCGCTGCTTCCGGCACTTTCTCAGGCCGCCGAAATTTACAGGGCAGACACGCTCCGTTGGAGCGGCGATCCCAAGACGGATCTGCTCGCAGCGCTCCTTTGGAGTCAGAAGCTGCTGAACGATTATCAAAGGCACCAGCTTCCGGACGAGGTATTTTATCATACGATCGACGATATCGGCCGCTGGGCCTCCGAATATTGGAGCTATAGCGGCAGGATCGGTCTTGCGGAAAGCGCGTGGCTGACGAACCATTTGACGCTGCGGCTGTTTCAGCTCGGCCGGCTTCAGTTCTGCATGGAGCCGGCAGACTTTTCCGCCCCGACTTTTGGACTTGACCCGGGCGAGCCGCTGGTGTCTGTGCACATCTGCCGCGGCGGTTCGCTCGATACTGCGGCGTGCAACACCTCGTTCGCGCGGGCACGCGCATTTTTTCCAAAACACTTCCCAGCGTATGCGTTCCGGTTTTTCAGCTGCCACTCCTGGCTGCTGGATGAAACACTGCTGCCTCTGGTTGGAGTATACTCCAATATTTCATTTTTTCAACAGCGTTTTCAGATCGTCGGGCGCACTGCGTCCAACGCAGCCGCGCGATATGTGCTCCGTTGGGACATTCAGCCGGATGAAATTGCTGCTTTCGTGCCGCAGAACCGCTTTCAGGCGCTACTTAAAGAACGGCTTCTTGCCGGGCAGCAATTTTATGAGGCAACCGGCCTGATTGCCCGATAAGGTACCGTCAGATATAAAAGAGAGAATGGAACTCGCACTTCTTACAGTTCCTTACAAATGTAGAGAGGTAATACAAAATGAGCAAACATACACCAAGTCTTGTCATTATGGCTGCCGGAATGGGCAGCCGCTACGGCGGATTGAAGCAGATCGACCCGGTCGGCCCCAGCGGAGAGGCCATCATCGACTACAGCCTGTACGATGCCCGCCGCGCCGGGTTCAAGACCGTCGTCTTTATCATCAAGATCGAGCCGGTCGATCCGGAGGGGCACATCATCATTGATTTTTCCCTGTTTGACGCATGGCGCGCCGGTTTCCGCGATGTGGTGTTCATCATCAAGCGCGAGATGGAAGGAGAATTCCGTGCGTGCATCGGCGACCGCATGAAAAAATTCTTCCATGTGTCCTACGTCTATCAGGAGCTTGACCGCCTGCCGGAAGGGATTGCGCTCCCCGAAGGCCGCACGAAGCCGTGGGGAACCGGTCACGCGCTGGCCTGCTGCAAGGGTGCGGTGAACGGCCCGTTCGCCGTTATCAACGCGGACGACTTCTACGGCCGCACGGCGTTTTCGGAAATCTATGACTTTCTGGCCGCGCAGACCGACGAGAGCCAATACGCCATGGTCGGCTACCGTCTGCGCAATACGGTCACGGAATTCGGCTCTGTGGCGCGCGGCGTATGCGAGATCGAAAATAATATGCTGACCGGTGTGACGGAGCGCACGAAGATCTTCAAGAAGGGCGCAGACGCCGAATACACCGAGGACGGCGAGCATTTCTTCCCGCTGCCCGGCGACACGATCGTCTCCATGAATCTCTGGGGCTTTTCCGCGCATATGCTAGATGAACTCTGGGGCCGAATGCCCGCGTTTCTGACGGAAGCCATGCAGAAAAATCCACTCAAATGCGAATACTTCCTGCCGTTCGTCGTCAACGAGCAGATGGCCGACGGAACTGCCAGCGTCCGCGTGCTTCCATGTGAGGAAAGCTGGTACGGCGTGACGTATCGCGAGGATCTGGCTTCCGTCAAGGCGGCTGTTGCAAAGATGAAGGCAGAGGGAATCTATACGGAAAAGCTTTGGGGTTGAATGAAATGAATATACGGCCGGTTGCCGCTGCTGCCAGTTATGCCAGCAGCAATGAGATGCCGCAGCATAAAACTGACAAGACTGGCGACTGCACCAATCTATAACTCTTATAATTACATTATAATTTTCATGCCTGCTTTCAAAGCAGCGAGGCAGACCCGATCGATCATGTTTATTTTGATTTCGTTTCCATGCCTCCGATTCTGGCGGCTGAACCACTCTGTATCCCGGCTGGCACAAAACGCTTGTGCATTTGGCGCAGCTTCTGCTGGACACCACTGCCGGTCATAATCGCCCAGATTATGACACGGGACACACGCTGCTGAGCCTGACGCTGCGGCTGCTGAACGAAGAAAGCGTACTCCCGTTCTATACGGATGAAGTCGTGTCAGAGACACTGCGCCGAATCTGGAGCGATTATGCTTCGCCGCTTCATATTTCGGAACTCGCCGCTGCCGTCCATCTGGAAGAAAATCATTTTATCCGGCGCTTCCGCCGCGCCATGGGTCAGACCCCTTATGCGTATCTGCGAACCTACCGCCTTGCGCTTGCAAAGCAGGCAATCGCATCCGGGAATACACTGACGCAGGCTGCGGAGAAAGTCGGATATCAAAACGCTGCATCCCTGTCCCGCGCACTGCGCTCGGCAGAGTCATAGAAAGCTTCTGATTCACCGACTTATATTCTGGACTGCACCATTCGCAGAAACAAATTGCAAGAGTTTCCATCGAACTGGCTTCTAAAGACTCAACGTACAAACGTATGCAATTTATGCCACAGCAACCGAGCAGCATCACATATAGGAAAGCAAAATGTGAGAACGGCACCTAGGGTGTATCTGAAAACTCCCAACGCACCCGGACAGCGGGCCTTTTTGCGGTGCGCCGCGTCATTTTTCCTTGAAATACGTCAGTATTCCTGCGAAAAAATGTCTTGCGCAACGCAAAAATCCCTCGCTGCCGGTCACATCATGAGTTTTCAGATACACCCTAAGAATATGATAGTTGGCTTGTGTCATTTTAAGTCATGCCATGTAATAAACACGGAAAAAGGGCAGCAATCGAATGAGCAAAAAACTGTATCAATATCTGGGCGCAAACGTCTATCGACTGAGGAAACAGTGCAGATTAACGCAGTCAGAACGGCTGGCAAAGTTCAACGCAATCGCAATTCAGCAGATGCGCGTGCTGACGGAGTACTCCCGCGCCTTTTACGCTGTTCATTGATTAAAGCGATACAAACGGCCTGCTGCACCATCAGGTTTGCAGCAGGCCGTTGTTTGAGGCGAGATTACAGGTGGATCGCGGTGCCGGTTTTGCCTTCGATGCCGTCCTTGGCTTTTTCCAGGAGGGTGATGAGGGCGGTACGGCCGGGCTTGGACTCGGCGAACTTGACAGCCGCTTCGACCTTCGGCAGCATGGAGCCGGGGGCAAACTGGCCTTCGGCCATGTACTTGCGGGCTTCCTCCGGGGTCAGTTCGTCCAGATTCTTCTGGTCGGGCTTGCCGAAGTTGATGGCGACCTTCTCGACAGCTGTCAGGATGATAAGCATGTCGGCGTCAAGCTGCTCGGCCATGCACTCGGAGGCGAAGTCCTTGTCGATGACGGCGGGCACGCCCTTGAGGTGATACTTGTCTTCCCACACAACCGGGATACCGCCGCCGCCGGCAGCGATAACAGCGTGCTTTGCGTTCATAAGCGCGCGAACCGTGGCGATCTCAACGATCTCCTTCGGGCGCGGACTTGCGACGACTTGACGCCAGCCGCGGCCTGCGTCCTCGGCAACATCGATGCCCTTTTCAGCGGCGAGCTTCTTGGCCTCTTCTTCGGTCATGAATGCGCCGATGGGCTTGGTCGGATGCTGGAATGCGGGGTCAGCCGGATCGACGGCAACCTGCGTCAGAACGGTCGCGCAGTGGATGCCCAGACCGCGGCGGTCAAGCTCCTCGCCGATCATGTTCTGCAGATCGTAGCCGATGTAGCCCTGACTCATGGCTACGCACATGGAAAGGGGCATGATGTCGCTCTTGGCCTGCTGCTTGTGGTAAGCGGCAAACGCGTTCTGGATCATGCCGACCTGCGGGCCGTTGCCGTGCGCGATGACGACCTCATGGCCGTCTTCGATCAGGTCTGCGATGGCGCTGGCTGTCGTCTTGACAGCCTGCATCTGCTCTTCGAGATTTTTGCCCAGAGCGTTGCCGCCCAGAGCGATCACAATTCTTTTAGCCATTTTATAATTCCTCTTGATACTGCATATGGCAGGAGCGGCGCTCCTGCCATATGCTTATTTGTGTAGTCAGAAGCGAATTAGAACATCTTGCGCTTGTTGTCAGCGGAGTCGAGGTCCATCAGAGCCTTGACCGGATCCTTGACCTGAGCCAGGAAGATCATAGCGGCAATGATGTACGGCTTGTAAGAAGCCTGCTTGTACAGAGGCACCAGATAGCGGTCGAACACGGAGTTGTCAACTTCGCCCTCGGGGCAGGACAGACCGGAGATGTCGGCGGGCAGGCAGTGCAGGTACAGAGCCTTGCCGTCCTTCGTCAGCTTCATCATCTCTTCGGAGCAAGTCCAGTCCTTATGCTCGGCGTTCTGCGCCAGCAGTTCCTTTTCGAGCTCGTCGATGCCCTTCTGGTCGCCCTTGACGTACAGCTCGGAGCGCTTTTCCATCGCCTTGAACGGAGCCCAGGACTTCGGATAGACGATGTCGGCATCCTGGAAAGCCTCGGCCATGGAGTTGGTCTTGTGGAACTTGGAGCCGTACTTCTCGCAGTTCTTGCGGGCGATCTCTTCGACCTCGGGGAACACGTCGTATCCTTCCGGATGGGCCAGCGTGACGTCCATGCCGAAGCGGGTGAACAGGCCGATAACGCCCTGCGGGACGGACAGCGGCTTGCCGTAGCTGGGGGAGTAGGCCCAAGTCATGGCAACCTTCTTGCCCTTCAGATTCTCAACGCCGCCGAAGTAGTGGATGACATGCAGCATGTCGGCCATGCACTGCGTCGGATGGTCAACATCGCACTGCAGGTTGACGAGCGTGGGTCTCTGCTCGAGAATGCCGTCGCGGTAGCCCTCTTCCAGAGCGTCCATGAACGTCTTCTGGTACTCGTGGCCCTGATGGATGTACATATCGTCGCGGATGCCGATGACATCAGCCATGAAGGAAACCATGTTGGCCGTTTCACGGACCGTCTCGCCATGGGCGATCTGGGACTTCTTCTCGTCGAGGACCTGCTCCTCAAGGCCGAGGAAGTTGCAGGCGGAGGCGAAAGAAAAGCGGGTACGGGTGGAGTTGTCGCGGAACAGGGAGATGCCCAGACCGGAGTTGAAGATCTTCGTGGACTTGTTGCGCTCACGCAGGTCGCGCAGAGCGTCGGCTACGGTAAAGACAGCGTCGATCTCGTCGTCGGTCTTGTCCCAGGTCCAGTAGAAGTCGGTCTTATACATGTTGTTGATGTGGAGTTTCTCAAGATGTCTTGCCAGTTCAACAGTTTTGCTCATGTTCTTTCTCCTTAAGTTTTTTATCAGATGGTTTTCACACTGCGGGAGGCATGAGCCCCGTTGGGACTCATGCCTGTATGCCGCAAAACTTACTTAATGTCGTTGCCGGTGAGTTCCTGACGGAAGGAGGTGGCGGAGCCGTCCTTGTTCTCAGGCTTATAGAGCATGGGAACAGCGGCGTACAGCGCGGCGCAGACGACCAGATCCTGCTTCCATGTGATCTCGTTGGGGGCGTGTGCCTGAGACTCGGCGCCGGGGCCGAAGCCAACGCAGGGGATGCCGTAGCGGCCCTGGATGGAAACGCCGTTGGTGGAGAAGGTCCACTTGTCGGTCAGCGGACGGCCTTCGCGCTTTTCTCTGGCAGTCTCGTCGGCCCACAGACGGTTCTCGCCCCACAGGGCATGGTGCGCATCGACCAGAGCCTGGACGTGTGGCGCGGAGGCCTTGTTGATCCAGGTCGGGAAGAAGCACTCGGTCTCATAGACATGGCCGGTCCACGCGGGACGGTCGTACATGTACATGGAAACCTTGACGTCCTTGGCATACTTCTTGCAGGCGGGCAGATCCTCGATCTCCTTCAGGCAGGACTGGTAGGTCTCGCCGGCGGTCATGCGGCGGTCGATGGAGATGGAGCAGGAGTCCGCAACTGCGCAGCGGGACGGGGAGGTGTAGAAGATCTGGCTGGTGGTGCAGGTGCCGCGGCCGAGGAAGCGGGCGTCTTCGTAATGCTCGGGGTTGTACTTCGGGTCGAGCATCTTGACAAGACCCTTGATCTCCTTGTCGTCGGAAGCGTCGTTCTCGTTGAGATCGCGGACGTTCAGGATGACCTCAGCCATCTTGTGGATCGCGTTGTCGCCGCGCTCCGGAGCGGAGCCATGGCAGGAGACGCCGTGCATGTCAACGCGGATTTCCATTCTGCCGCGATGGCCGCGGTAGATGCCGCCGTCGGTCGGCTCGGTGGAGATGACGAACTCGATCTTGCTGCGTGCGTCCTCGGGGCCGTTAAAGTATTCGTTGACGATGGACTGCCAGCACATGCCGTCGCAGTCCTCTTCCTGCACGGAGCCGACGACCATGATCTTGTAGCCCTCGGGGATGAGGTTCAGGTCCTTCATGATCTTCGCACCGTAGGCAGCGGAAGCCATGCCGCCCTCCTGATCGGAGCCGCCCCGGCCGTAGATCACGTCCTCAGTTTCGTAGCCCTCATAGGGGTCGGCCTCCCAGTTGGAGAGGTTGCCGATGCCCACGGTATCGATGTGGGAGTCGATGGCGATGATCTTTTCGCCGTCGCCCATCCAGCCGATGAC